>Ga0179593_1719759_pt1 | contig 22434 bp, 37 predicted proteins | sample CZODoug2_1_08_16_FD_185931 | JGI IMG/M metagenome (GOLD analysis project Ga0179593, IMG submission 185931) | Vadose zone soil fungal communities from Angelo Coast Range Reserve, California, USA - CZODoug2_1_08_16fungal (PacBio error correction) | ecosystem: Environmental > Terrestrial > Soil >...
GGAAAGGCAGGTCCGAAAAGGGATCAAACCAAAAAGGAGGGGGGTAACCTGCAAGGGAAGGAAAGGGGGGAAAAAAGTCCAGAAAGACATAAAAGAAATGAACCCTCCCAAATAGTTCAAGAGGGCAAGAAGGGAGTTCAAAGGAAAAAAAAACCCTGGGGGGGATGTGGACTAAACTATTGAAAAAATCGGGAGGGGGGGAACCAACGACAACGTGCAAGAGTTGGGGAAAAAGGAGGGGGGGACTTCCTTGGGAAAAGGTTTCGGATGGTAAGAAAAAGTGAAGAAGAAAAATAAAAAAGGGGGGACGGAAGTTCCCGGAAAGAAACCTTATCGGGACTGAAAGCGAGGGGGAGTGAGGCCGCTAAGTCGGGATTGAAGAAGGGCCAGAGGGGGACCAGGGCAAACCCCAGGGTGGGAAAGCCGGGGGGAGGCCTGGAAAACCCGGGGGTTAGAATATGGGGGGGAGCTCAAATGTAGGGGAAAAAATCAAACTCAAGAAAGGGGGGGGGTGGGAAAAAAAAGCTCGCCAAGAACAGGATACTCCTGGATTGACAAAAGAAATGAAAAAGGGAAAAAGTTCATGACCAGATCTGGGGGTGGGGGCCCAGGTAGGAAAAAATCGGGAAGCGAAGGGAGTTTTCAAACAGGGGGGGGGGCGGGGGCGGTTGCAGGTCAAAAATAATGGAAAAAATCCACCTTAAATATACGCTCTGGGCCAAAAGGTGTGGACACCAGGAAAAAAAAAATCCAAGGGGAGGGGGGGTGAGGGGAGTGGGGGGCTAAAAAACAAAAAAGAGTGGTACAGGAAGTAACCAGGAAAAACAGTTTTGAGGTAAAACTTACTGTAAAAAAAAATTAAAAATTAGTTGGAGCAAAACCCGGTAGAAAAAAAAGCAACAAAATGAAAGGCAGCGAAAAGAACCCCGACTTAGTGCCATTACACAAATTGGGGAACCAACACCCCCCAAAAAAAAAAAACGGTGAAAAACCCGCAAAGAGGGGAGGAATTAAAGCTCAAGAATCCATCTACAGACACGTGCGGGAAAAAAAAAAAATCAAGGACAGGACACCTTCGAAGGGGAAGCTGGCAAAACAGAGTCAGGAAAAAAAGGGGGGGCTGAAAAAAGAAAAATCACAGACACAAAAAAAAAACAAAGGACAAAGTACTTTTCTCAAGGGTGTGAGACTCAAAACCCGTAAAAAAGAAATGAAAAGGGGTAAAGCTCAATGAAACATAGAAGAAAGGTGCGGAAAAAATCCCAAGTCACGCCAGCCAGGAGAAAAAGTCATATTGGGGGGCACACTAATGAATAAACAAAACTTAGTTGATAGGGTACCACCAAAGAAAGGAGGAAACTAGGGGCCTTCCGGGAGCCTTCAAGAGGAAATGGGGGGGGCTGTAGAGTCCAAAATCTGAAAAAAAAACAATGGAAAAAAAACAGAGTGTATGTGACTCTAGAAGAAACAAAAGAAAGTGGAAAAAGGGGTCGAAAAGGCTACGTTCAAACAAAAGAGATCTTTAAAAAAGCAAAAGGTTAGAGAAAGTTCCGAACTTGAGGGGGGAGGGCATCTTGGGGTGCAGGACAAAGGGTGTAGGAGTGTGGGGTGGAAAAGGGGTCTAGGAACCCGAAATACAGCCTCAAAAAGAACCCAAAAACAAAAAAAACAAAAAGTCTAAATTCCAAAGGTGGGAGAAAAAACAGATGGAAGCGCGCATTGGGACGCGGGGAAAAGGGAAGGTTTGGGGGACTACAGAAAGTGATGACAGAAGCGGACCTGGAAACAGTCGAAAGCACAGGGGGGGGAGGGAAAGCCGAAGGGTTTGAGCTGGGGGGATCCGTGAACAATGTGCAAAAATGTTTACTCAGAAGGAGCCATAAAATAAAAAAAAAAGTAGGGGGGAGGGAGGGGCTTGACCCTCAGGGGGTGAAAAGTTTGGAAAAAAATTGCCGAGAAAAAAGGTGACCAAGTTAAAGACTAAAAGAAGCATGGACCCAAATAAACTTCAGGGAGACCAAAGTAGAAAAAATGAAGGAGCAGCAAGGGCTCTGGGGGGGGAAGTTTGGGGGCCCTGGACGAGGTTGACGAGGAGGAAAAACGTTGGGGAACCATCAGAGGTAAAAGAGGCTTAGGAAAATCCGCCGAGGGCAAAGGACTCAAAAAAAAAAAGGAAAGATAAACAGGTCACAGACGAGGGGTCAAAGAAAAGTCCATTCCAGGCTGGGAGAGTTTCAGAAGTCGCAAGACGTCCCTAGGAAAAACTGCCAGGGGGGAAAACTCGAAAGGAATCAGTCAGCAAAGGGGGGGGTCCCAGAAAGAAAGGCCGTAAAGGGGGGGGGGGAAAGCAAGTTAAAAAAGGGGATTGGGGGGAAGAGAAATCTAAAGGGAAAAAAAAAACCAAAGGGCTTGAAAAGTTTGGGGGGGGGACTTATCCAAAAAAGGTGGGGAGGCCAACATGAAGGTCCCTGGGGAAAAAACCAGAACAGTGTTAGGAGCGTTGGATAAGTCCTGGATTCAAGGAAGACGACTTAGAAAAAAGAGGGGAAGGGAATAAAGGGGGGGCACAAGAAAACACGTCTATGGGAAGGGACTTGTCCGACAAAAAAGCCTTTGCCAACCGTCCCAGGTAAAGAAGATACGGGAAAATCAAAAAAAGGAGGCCAAAGAAAGCTCAAGTTTCCTGGGGAAGGAAAAATTCAAAGAAATCAGAAGGGACTCCGGGAGGAAAAAAAAGGTACAATGTGCGAGAAGTTGAAAGTTCCAGCGCCTGGGAAGAAGGGGATCCAGAAAAAAAAAAAGGCCTCCTGAAAAAAAACCTGAAAAGGACTATGGATGGAAGAATCCGGCTGGAAAAGATAAGTATTGAGGGGAGGCTGGCATCGGGGGGAAAAAGCCATCGGACGGCGGGGGAAAGTTGGGAAGAGGGGGAATAAAAAAAAGAAGATCCAATAAAAAAAGGGGGGCCTAAAAAGAGAAACAATAGTGAACAGTCGGGGTCAGAAGTTCCATAAGGGGAACCTCCAACTGGTAAAATCCAAGGAAAAAAGGGGAAAAGGTACGTCCTGATGGGAAACAAGAAGCCTAAGTAGGAAGAAAGATGAAGGGAACTTTTAAAAACCGAAGAGGGGGGACTTCCAGAAGAAAACCATATCGGGGGGGGAAATCGGTGAAAACCCGAAGAGGACTGGGATAAAAGAAGAAGTAGGACCCGGGGAAGAAAACGTTGGGAAAAAAGGGTGGGAACACACTGGAAAGAAAAAACCCTACTGAAAAGGGAAAAGACGGGAAGCCCTTAAAGCACCTGCAAATTAAAAGGGGGGGATCAGAGACATATAAAAAGGTCTAAAGAAAAAGAAAGGGGGGGGTCTGAAAAAAAGGTTGGACGGGGGAAAAGAGAAAAACCCTGAATGAGACCTAGGGAAAAAAAAGGAATAGAAAACCTGAGAGCGAGGGGGAAGAAGTTCGGCAGTGTGGGGGAAAAGGAACTTGACGACGGACGGGAAACATAAAAAGCCCAGAGGGAGAAAAAAATTTAAGAACCGGAGAAGGGGTAAATAAGAAAAATTGCAAGGGAAAGAAATAAAAAAGCTAGCTAAAACTCTAAAAAAAAAAACTGGACACGAGAGGACTAAGAAGGGGGGGGACCGCTTAATGTAAAAATCCTGGGTTCTAGAAAACGTTCACTTAGGAGAGGTACAAGCAACTTTCACCTTGAAGGAAAGAAAAGGTAAGCAAAGATGTGGCAGAGGAGCTGGAAAGAAACTCCGTGGGGGACGGGAGAAAGAAACGTTCAATAGGGGAAGTTATAGGTGGCGAAGGAGTCAGGGAACCTGGCTCGGGGGTTGTGTAAAACCAACAGTGGGGACACTCAGGAACGACCACTGAAAAAAAGTGGTACGGAAAAAACAATAGAGAAAAAGAAAACTAAAAGGACTCAAAAAAAGGTTCCTGAAAGAGGGGGGAAGGGTTTGGCCGAAAGTCCTTGGAGGGAAAGGGTTACCAGGCTGCCAACGGAGAAATCAAAATGACAAAAAGAGGATTGTGGGAAAGTCTGATCATCGGGACCCAAAAATTGAAGGAAACGGGAGAGACTGTACGATAAGAGAAACCGGAAGGAGAAACTGGAAAAAAAAATCGCGATTTGAAAAAAAGGGTCATAAAGCATCAGGGTGGGGGCCCTTGCGTTTCGTGAAAGTCCCAGGAACCAAACACTTGAAGGAGACCGGCCTTGCAAAATAAAGGAATGGAAAAGGTTTGGTGGTGTCCCGGAAGCAGGACAACATGAAGAGTCTTGTCCGGGCTGTAAAGACCAGCAGGGGACGGGGAGAGCCGAAATCAACAAATGAAGGGAAACCTTGGCCCGAAAAAAGAGAAAGGAGAAACAACATAAATGGGGGGGAAGGGAAACGATCAACGCAGGCCGTTGGTAAAACATTGGCTTGGAATAAAGAAACCACCCCGACCCCGAGACAGGGAGCTTGAAAAGGACGGAATACATGATTGGACTGGAAAGGGAAAATTAAACGTATGGGGAATCCTGGGGGGCTGTAAGCACTAAAAGGTCGGGAATTTTAAGCGCGGGGACTGGCGGGAGGGTAGAGGTGACTATGTGTAGAGCTTGGGTGACAGCGGGGAGGACTTGGAAAGGGCCACGGAATCTGGGGAGATTTGCATCAGGGCGGTGAGAAGAAACAAAAGAAAAAAAAACCCTGAAGAAAGTTAGTATTGGAAAATTACTCCTTGGAAAAGTCACCCGAAGGATTCATAAAAAAGGCGGAGGGAGCAGCAAGAGACACCTCGTTCGGGTTTGACCTCCGAGTGAATGCAGAGGAGATGACGAAGCGAATACGGGTAGATGGAGAGTGAGGGAGAGACGAAGGAAGCATAGGAGTGGCAAAAAGGATGAACAGGAGAGGGAGGTGAGGTGGGAAATGGCGGTCGGGGTGAGGTGGTGGGGGGAAAAGAGGACCGTTTTGGGGAGGCGCAGGGTGGGAAGTCGGGGGCAACGCCTTGGGGCAGGCTGGAGGGATAGCTGTGAGTAATCGGGGAGACGGGGGGGCCCAATTTGGAGCCCTTCAGTCAGACGGCCAATGGTGTGGTGGGGGGGTGTAGGGTGAGGATTTCCCATTGCGCAAATTAAGACGTCGCAAAGGAATGGTATGAGATCGAACTCAGGAGAGCAGGGATGCAAACACGGCATTGTCACCAGGGGGCAACCCAAAAAGTGCAACAGAGTTGAAATACGCATTGGGGGGGAAAGTTGAACTCAAACGCCACAAAAAGCTGTAGACATAGCAAAAGGCTCTTCGAAAAAATGAGGCCGAATTTAAAGAAAAAGAAAATAGTGGTAAGTTCCAGTTACACGAAAAAAAAAAAACTTAAGGGGGGGGTCAAGATTCTCAATGGGGAAAGCCCCAGGGCGAGCGTTTACAAAAGGAAATGGGAACGGAATGGAGAAGGGGGGGGACTCCCAGCTGCAAAAAAATGCTGTGCGGAGAGTCGAAAAGAAAAGGTGGAGAAAGGAGCCGCAAGGACACCAGGTCGTTCAGAAGAAGCACCCGGACCGCCCCAGCCGGGGGAAAATCCCGAAGTTCAATTGAAAAAGCATTGAAAGGGGTGGAAGCAAGATAGACCCTTCGAACGCTACAAAAACCTGGGGTAAAGGGGAGGGAGATTGAGAACAGGTCGCGGAAGTACGTCAATCGGCGAGAAATAAAAAGATACGGGGCCACCGGTGTGGCGAACCCTCAGACATTGGCCTGGGTCAGGGCGAAACGCCTGAAAAAAGTGTTAAGCAGAAGAGCCGGCGAGAAAAAGAGTTCACGAAGTGCGAGATTAGAGGGAGGCCACACCGGGAAAAGAGCGGCTAGCACGCAACCGTTGCTGAACGCAATTTCAAGGAAAAAAACTCAGGGGAAGGGTTGGACGAAAACATCAAACTGAAGTTATAAAACGTCAAACCATAGAAGAGGGGAAAAATTGAGCTAGAGGCTCGAAGGGTCTTAAGCATAGGGAGTTCGGCAACTTGAAAGGGAAAAAGAAAAGGACAGGTGAAAAAGGGAGGAGACGGAAAGTGTTCCAGCCTTGAAGAGGTCATCAAGGTAAAAAGGTATGGGGTGGAGGGTGCCCAAATTAAAATGGAAAAGTTAAAAAAAGTTCAGAAACAAAAGGGACTAAAAAAAAAATTCCTTAGACACATCGAGAAATCGGTGCCCACAATGAGGGAGCCAAAAAGGAAGGGGGGGCCCTTTTCCGGGCCTCGGTGCTAAAATAAGGGTGGGAAAGCCCAGGCACCTGCAAATGAATACCTGCAGGGGAAAAAACCGAGAATTGTGGGAAATCTCGACGGGGTCGGGCAATAAAGGACAATTAAAGGTACTGAAAACACGTCCATTGAGAACCAAAAGGGGAAAAAACATTGAACTCTGGAACTCACCTCCTAGTTAAATGTTGTCACGCGGGTTACGGAAGTGAGAAAAAAAACAAAAGACACCTACGTTAAAGAAAATGTAACCCCCCAAACACCTGCCCGGTTCGCAGAGGAATGTGCCAAGGGAGGGGGCGGAATGCGGATCGAAGGGGGAATCAGGTGGGAAGGGTGACCGCCGAAGAAAGAAGGTGGAGAAAGTGCAAATAAAACATCACGAAAATCGCCAGTAGGGCCGGGGAGCTTCTGGAGGCAGCCGAAAGTAGAGGAAAATACAAGGATTCCGTTTTCCTGTAAAAGAAAAAGAATTGCGGGGAAGTGGGGAAAGCGAGGACAGAAAGATCAAAAAAAAAGTACAAGCAGCGGAATTAATAAAAAAGGTAAGGGTTGGAAGCGGGCCAGGGGGGGGGGGGACCCTTCAGTAAAGAAAAAAAAACCCACGGAGAGGGGGAAGGTTGAAAACTATTTCTGGATAACCCAGTGGAAACAAACCAAGGGAAAAGAAGTCTGGGAAGGGGTTACCTAGGGACATTTGGAAAAAAGTTTCCATGGGGGGGGCCAGGGAAGTGGCAAAAAACAGCAACTCCCTGGCCGCCCAAAAGCGTTAAAGGGAGGAGGACCCGCCAGCTGGGAAAAAAAGGGTTTTGGAACTGACTGGGGAAAAAGTCTGGAAAACAAACAAAAAGGGGAAGCCCCAACGCCCTGTGCGGTTGAGGGAGACACGGAATGAAAAGGGGAGCAACCCTTCAAAAAAAACTTGGAATGACCCAGAGATGAGAAAAGAAAAACTGCGAAAAAAGGTCAAAAGGAGGTTCCGGAAAAAAAGGGGTCTGACGGAAAAGCGAAAAATAGAAGGGGAGCGGCCAGAAAAACTTTTCAAAACAGCGGCCGAGGAAAAAAAAAAAAAAAAAAATCCGAAACTTAAAAGGCCACAGATCTAGACAACACAACGGGAAGAATAAAGTAGATGCTGGGGTTGAACAAGGGAAGAGGTCGTGAAAGGAAAAATTTAGTCGGGAGGCTTGTTGGGAAAAAAGGGGGGACGGGAGAGTTGGGGAAACTGGCCCTAGGGAAGGTCCCAGCGCTTAAAGAAATTTAAAGAAAAGAACGCTCGGGTAGTCCCCGGCCTGGAGGAAAAAAACCATCATGGACAAAGAAGAATCAACGGAAGGGCTTGCTCGGGGGGGGGAATGTGGGTTGTGGGGTGCCGGCACAGAAAAAGAGGAGCGGGAAAAGGCGGGGAACCTTTTTAGGAAAGCCCCCCCCCAAAGGTTGGGGAAGAACCCAAAAAAGAAAACTACCCATAAGCCTTGCAGAAAAAAAAAAAAAAAAGTTCCCAGGAAAGAGGCCCACAAATGCTTAGAAGGTCTGAGTACGGTAACCTATGGGGGTGCTAAACGAAAAACAAACATGGAAAAAAAGGCCTAAACAAAGCAACTGACTGAACCAAAAAATGGAAAAAGACAAAGGGGAACACAAAAGCACTCAAAAAGAAAGGTTTATGAAAGTTATGAGACAAATGAGACAACAAAAAGGAGGACCAAAGAAAAGGAAAAAAAAAAAAGGTTTGGGATTAGAAAACAAACTGGGGGGGACAAGGAACGGGACAGAGACGTTACATTGCATTGAAAAAAAACAGGAGTGGGTCGTCAAGGAAGTGTGGGGAAAAAAAAAAGAGGGATGCATGCGAAGGCGAACCAAACCAGGATTCAGAAAAGAAAGGGCTTGGGAAAATGTTCCAAAGAGGGGTGGGAAAAGCCACAAGAACGAAAAATACTGAGGGGAGGGAAAACGCTGCGAAAAAAGCCCGCTAAGCGTGCGAAGGGAGTGTCCAAAAAGGGGAAACTCCGGCAGAGGAACCTGTATAACAGAATCTGCAGACGAACAGGTCGGGGAAAACCCGGGCTTAGAGGGAGGGAAAAACACTTGAGGAACTCCATCGGAAAAACGAAAAAGAGTTCCCAAGCTGCCAAAAGCACCAACGGAAGGGGCGAAGGTTGGAGAGGTGGATGTAAGGGGGGAGCTATGGCGGGGTTGAGGGGAGGACGAAAGAAAAAAGAAAAACCGCAAAAAATGTGAATCGAAAAACCACACAAGAAAAGTACAAAAATGAGTTTTTGCTGAAACCGTAAATTCGGTGCAGTGAAGTGCCGGAGACCCCGACACACGTAACTCCATCAAAAAGGGGTTCCTAGAAGATCGAAGATTCCTAGCTTGGGCCCCAGTACCCTCAGAAGGAAAAAAAGGTCAGGAAAGTCACACAGGGAGCCGTGGTAAGAACCAATGAAAGGCCTACCCTGGAAAAAAAAACAGGGGGGGGAGTCAATTTGCAAAAAAAAAGGGGGCAAGCGGGCAGCGGAAAAACGTCCGACCGAGCGCAAGAAAAAAAAGCAGCAGGGGGGGGGGGGGGCAAAAATTTTCTCTTCATTCCCCTCACCAAACAGACAGGGGGAAAAAAAAAGGTCCAGGGGATGCGGGGGAGAAAAAACCGAAAAAAAAAGCCTCCGCCGTGGTCCCAAGGGTTCTGGGAGGGAAAAAACGTCAAGGAAAAGGAATGACGAAAAAAATTCCAAAAAAGACATCAAAGAGGACAGAAAACGTTTCTATGGTCTTATGGGAAAAAAAGACATCCTCAAAGTGCGGGTGGCTTACCGCGTGAAGGGAGCTTTCAAAAAGTTTCCAAACCAAAAAAAACACGTTGGAAAAAAGAAAAAAGGTCCTAAGGTTGCCACAATGGCAAAAAAAAAAATTTGGAAAAAAAGTTAGGGGGGAGTCGCAGCGTGCTGGAAAACCTGAAAACCGATGCCCTCCCGGGTCAAAGGGCAGAAAAAACGTCATAGGGGAGGAAAGAAAGTCGAGGAAAACTGGGCTGGTTGGCGAAACTGTCAAAAACCGACCGGGTTAAAAACCTAGAAACCCGCTGAAGGGGAAATCCTTCTGCCCCCTGAAGGGGGCTGGGCAACAACGAAACCAAAAAAACTTTTTGCCTTGGAAGACGTAGTAAGTCCCCGAACCCCCAAAAAGGGAAAGAAAAACAAGGAGAGTTGGGCGAACGACCAGGGAAAGTCCAGGATTGCGGGGTGTAGGGTATCGGGAACCCACCAGTGTGAAGTGGCGGTTCATAGAAAATTGGCGGTCCCTGGTAGACAGTGTCGGGGTCAGTATGCCCGAAGGAAGTCCGGGGGCCCAGAATTTTCTGGTCCCTGGGCAACGGGGGGGGACCTCAAGGGGAAATGGAAAAAAAAAAAGCACCGCACACGCAGAAGCGCCCAAAAAAGGGAAAATTTGAAGGGGGAAACTCATGTAAAAAGAACAAAAAGGGATTGTCACAGGGGAAGACAGCAAAAAGGGTTTGTCCGAATGAAAAAAAAAAAAAAAAGTGAATGGCTAGGGGAAGAGATCCCAAGGGGAAACCTTAAAGAAGAAAAAAAGGGCCTAAAAAGAGTCGTGCAGCAAACACAGCAAGAACGAAAGTCAAAAGGGGGCCTGAAAAAAAAAAAGGGGGCAACAAAATAAAACCCAGGAAATACACAGCACGCTTCGCCTAATTAAAAAAAGTTCAGGGGGGGTCACAATAAAAAAAGGGGGAATCCGGGCAAACTTCAAAAGGCGGAGTCTTCAAGAAAAAGCTCAGGAGGAAAAAGGGTTTGGGAAGGGCCGCAAGAAAAAAAAAAGTATGAAAAAAAGGGCCCTTTGACACATCCTCTTGAAACTGTTGGCGCCAGCCAGGAAAAAAATCCAAAAAAAAAACGTATGATGGTTCTTCGTAAGGAAAAGGAATCATCTCGACCCTCCAGCGTGCTTCCACCAAGAAAAGCCACAGGCAAAAGGGATTGTTTGACAGGAAAACCAGCCACACTCAAGGGAAAAAAAGACCTGAGGAAGACTACATCGTAAAAACCCCTGAGGTAGGAATAAAAACCCGTGGAAAAGAAAAAAAATTTGACCAAGGAGAGAAACGGGAACATAAGGGGATAGACGAATTTCAATGTCCCCTGGGAAAGGCCCAGAAAGGGTCCAGAAAGTATGGGACCGTGCCGGAATAGAACCATTGATTCAATCCGCAGACGACACGACGTCCACTGTGGTAGAGACGGAGGGGCCCCACAGAGGCAAGGCAGAAAAAAAAAAGAAAGAATGAACTGTCACGAAAGCAAAACTCAAAAACGGGCTAAAAAGGGAATTTAGAACGAAACAGGGGGACCGGGAAAAAAAACTCCAAAAAAAAGAAGAACTTATCACGGGGGAGAGTGGCCTCACCAGAAGGAGGGGAATGAAAAAAAACCCTTGCGAAAAAAAACCAAAAGGGGAAGAACTTTGAGACCAAAAAACCCAGTCCAAGCCAAAAGGGAGACAAAAGTTGGAAAAACAGTGCTCGAAGGAAGGGAATGATCGGGACGCAAGGCGTAAAAAGTACCAAGGGGTTTCCGCGGGGACATTGCCGCAGAGAATATTAGACGAGCTAGAAAAAAAGTAAAAGGATAGAAACGGCCGAAAGGGTCGAGGGGGAAAAAAAACTGTCCCGGTTTCGTTAGGCTGAACCCCAAAAAAAGCTCAAGGCAAGATAAGGGGTTAAAAGAGAGAGCCGCACAGATGACGAAAAAGGAACAACCCAGCCAGGGGGGTGGGGGGGGGGGGGTCGAAAAGCCTAACCAAAAAAAAAAAAAAAGGAGCCTAGCGTTAAATCTAAAAGCTCGGAAAAAAAAGCTCGGGGGAAAAGGCTTCCCAAAACAAAAAAAGTGTCCAAAAAGGGGGGCCAGGGAGGGCAGGGAAGCAATGTTGTGAAAACCCAAGGAGGTCAGAGGGACCGAAAGCCTTCCAAAAAAAACTCAAAAAAAACCAAAAAAAAACGTTCAAAAAAACCAACCAAAAAAACCCCAAAACAATACGGGAAAAAAGCCGAAGAAACCTAAGAAGGTTTGGAGACAGAGATTTCGCGTTCAAGAGAAACTGGGCCAAATCTCGTATGTACTACCAGGAGGGGTCTGGGGGGAAAAAGTTGAAAAAAACCAGGGAACTTCAGGGGGAAAGGTTTGGAAAGGTTTCACAGGGAGGGATAAGGGGTGGGTAAAGTGCTTCAAAAAAAAAAAAAGTGTCGGGCGTAAACAAAAAAAAAAAAAAACTCGGGAGTGAACCCGCGGGAAACTCCGGGACGGGGGTCCGTGGGGCCGAAGGGCAGTATGTAAAGGGGGAGACGTTTGGGGGAAAAACCCCCCACCGGGACCAAAAAAAATAGCCGAGAGAGAACGTGGACTGAATACTGCTTTTTGGACTAGCGCACAAAAAAGCAAAGGGCAATTTTCTGGAAGGGAGTACCGAATAAGGCAAAGACTCGAAAAGTTCGGCTCTGTGAATTACAGCGCTTGGGTTCATTGGAAAACAACCCACGTGGAATCGTCCCCAAAAAAAAAAAACCCGGAAAGAGGGAAGGGGGGGGGCCGACTGGATTCCACCAAAAAAAAATCGGGTCGCAACTTTCTCTCAAAACGTATGAAGGGAAAAAATAAAAAAAAAGGGTGGAAAGGAAAGTCTTCAAAGGGGAAGAAGGATGCGACTGGGGGACGCCCCGGGGACATTAAAATTGTGTTAAAAAAAGAAACCGGAAAGGTTGTGAAAAAGAAAAGCGAAAAAAAGTAAGGCAGGGAGACCGGCCAAATCGCACAGGCCGAATTGGGAAGCCCCCAAGTTCTCGAAAAGGGACTCCCAAAAAAACCAAAGAGTTTCCGGGAAGAAAAATCAGCTCTTTTTGGTTGGTCCAAAGCCCCCAGTCTCAAAAAAAAAAAACAAAACTGAAAAAAAAAAAAAAAAAAAGCGGACAAAGAAGTGCAGGAAAATCTCGGCAAAAAGCAAGGTCAAGGCGGGCAAGAGGAAAAAGCCAAAAGGACGTGGAAAAACCAAGCACGGGGAAAACTCACCTTCTCCGAAAGTAGTTGAGGGAAAAAAGGGGGGTACCCCGGGGGGGGGAAAAAACACAGGAGAAAACCGCCAGCCCTAACTAAAACCCCCAGTGTACACAAAAAAAAACTTGGTAAAACACCTGGAAAAAGATCTGGGAAAAAGACCGACCAAACAATACTGGCATTTAAAGAGGTGGAGATTTCAAAAGGGAAAAACTCAAAAAATAATAAAAAAAAAAAAAAAAAAACGACGAGGAAAAAAATGGGGGGGGGGTCCATTGAAAAGGGGCGCGAGGCCCGGTTTGGTTCGGGGGGGGGGGCACTGGGAGCGAAAGCCCTTGAAGAAAAAGGAAGGGCCCTCCAAAAAAAGGAAAGGCGGGCTCTGGTGGTGCAAGTTACAAGGAAAGGGGGACGCGGAAAACCAAGGGCCAAAAGGGGGAGGGTGATCACCACGAGCCTCGAGAAAAAACAAGGCCCCGAACGTGCCTCAAAAAAAGCGGGAAAAAAAAGGAAGGGTTGTGACACAAAAATGGGAAGAAAAAACGCCCTCGAAAGACAGGGGGGAAAGTAACACGAGGGAAGGGGAAATTCGGCAAAACCGTGGGGGAACTATTCTGAGGACCCAAGAGGGGAAAAAAGAAAACCCTGCAGGAAAAATTTGTGAGAACCGCAAAAGACTGGTCCACCGAGTTCCCCCCCCAAAAAAATCAAACAACGAAGGGCTTCCAGGGGGGGTAAAGTGCAAGGGGATGCGGAGAAGCCTTGGAGCTAATTCAGGGAATCTGGTTTGGGGCTTTGAAAAATCCGCGGGCCAAAAAAAAAGAGAAACTGATCATTCCCCGGGAAATCAACCTCCAAATCAAAAAAAAAAACTTGACTCACAAAGGGGACTTGTGTTGACGTCATGGGGAAAAAGTCCGGGGGGAAGGGTTTCGTGGGGGGGTTTTAAAAAACTCCAGGGGGAACAAAGAAAGACCGCAACGCCGGAATCAAGAGACCGGAAGGGTGTTCGCGGGGCCAAGACGTGGAGTCAAAGTCGGCTAAACGAAAGGTAAAGGGGCAGGGGTCGAGGGGGGAAAAGATTGAAATCATAAATCCAAGGAAAAAAGCGTCCTTGGGAAAAGGCGAGGAGTCTCGCCGGGAATTCAAAAGGGGGAAGGGGTTTGGGACCAGAAATTGGGAAAAATTACCGGGTTAGGGGCGCCTTCAAACGCTTGGGGGGAAATGGGAAAAAAAAGAAAAATTCGCACTGAGGCAGCCGGGGAAACAAACTAAGTAAACATGTCTTTCCGGGGACTGACGGCCCGCAAAAAACATGCAACAGAAGGAAGAACCCTTGCTGGGACGCGGCAGGGGGTCCAAAAACATGCCCCTTTCCTGGGACTATAGGGCCCAGAAAAACACGGGGAAAAAAAAGGCCGTTGAAAGGAAAGAAGTCCAACAGAAAAAGAAAAAAAAGGGGGGGGGGTGAACGGGGGAAAAACTTAGGAGGGGATGGAAGGGGTTCACAAAACCAAGAACTGCCGAATAACGAAGGGGGTTGAACACAGGTTGGAAAAGCCAAACTGTCCCTGGGGGAAAATAGGAAGGGGAAAGGGGCTTGGGCCGTAAAGAGGCTCCAGAGTATCAACCCCCCTTCGGGCTCGGAGGGATGAGGATGGAGGGAATGTTCTAAAAAGTCTAGGAAGTGGGTCCAAGCGGCTTCTAAGTGGGGAGCAGTCTTGGGGGGATTGGGGGGGCAATTCAGCCAAACCTTTGAATCAACTGAGCCCTTCAGAAGAAGTCCTAGCCAAATTCTGGAAGGGGACCCGGAAAAACAAAAAAAGTTTCGCAAATAAGACCACGAGGGAGGAATATCGCAGAAATCCTCCCTCCATGCAAAAGCGCTACTACTCAGTCGGGGTGTAGTGGGGGAAAAAAGAAATAAACTAGCAGGGCCCAAGTTAAAACAACCGAAAAGTGCGAAAAAAGGTGCAGAAAAGTTGCCCGGGGGGTGCGAGAACAAAGGAAAGGCCATTTACAAAGGTGGAAAAAAAGGTGGCTTCCTGGGTGGACGGAGGGGGAGGAAAAAGCCGGGAAAAGAGGGTCGTGGGGGGAAACCAGACGCGACTCAAAATCGGAAACCGGTGGGGGATTGACATGGGGATCGAACAACCAGGGGAGGGAAAGAATGGAAATTCGAAACACCCAGGTTCCAAGTTGGGGCTGGGGGTGGCACACTGGAAAAATCTGAAAACATTTCGGCACTTAAGGGCCCACAAATCGGGCAGGAACGCCCAATGCACGAAACACCCTGCACCCACATGTAAAAAAAGAAAAAGGGACTCCCACAAGAATGGGAAACTGCACAAGAGGGAAGGGGAAAAAACCGTGGGGTGTAAACTCTCTACAGGAGAGAGCGAAAAAAAGGGTGACAAAACGTGGTGACATCCCCCAGGGAAAATAATAATGCAATCGAAGGGTCCGAAGTGTGAACTGTTCAAGAGGGACTCGAAAAATTTCAGGGACGTTGGGCCAGAAGGAGGTACCCTCAAAAATTAAAGAATTCCGAAGAAGATCAGCAGAAAAACCTCTATACTCCGCCACAACAAGGAACGAAAAAGTCTAAAAAGGGGGAAGGTGGGTCCACAGCCTGTGGGAAAGTGTGAGAGAAGGGGAAAGTGCAAAAGATAGACGAGACAGACCCCTAAAAGAAAACCAGAGGGGGACTCAGTCCCCCCGATTCTACTCACACGAGGTCAATGGGGACAAAGAAAACCATAGACCCAAAAAGGGGGGGGGGTCAGGACCAGCCAGGTAAACGAGGGAGTAGGTTCTAATAAGGGGAAACGTCAAAGAAGAGATGGAGAACTGAATTAGGGGAAATCTAGGGGGGGGGAGGGTGCAGTAAAGAAAGGATGCCCAGGAACAAGGTATCGGACGGGGAAGAGCCGGCCCTTGCTGCCTGGAAAGAAGTAATAAAAAAAAAAAAAAAAACCCAATATGCACGGGGGGGGGGAATGGGGAAAAAAAGGGGGGAAAAACTGCAAAGTTACAAAAAAACTGCAAAAAAGGCGACCCTAAAAGATCGAAAGGGGGGGGTTCCAATTCCGTGGTAAGAAAGAAATGGGCCCAAAAAAAGGCGTCCCGTGCCAGGATTCTCACGGGCTACCCCTGTACTGGATCAGGAAAAGGCTTCAGTCGGAAAAAAGGAATCAAACAACGAAGCCTAGAAAAAGGTAAAAAAAAACATCAACGAGTGGGGGGTCGGGGTAAGGCCTGGGAGGTGGGCGAGGTTCCCCAAAAAAATTAACTGGGAAGGAAAAAAAACCATGAATAAGAACAAGGGGAAGCAGTGAAAGAAGTGCACGTCACAAAACAAAGGGGAAGAGGGGGTTCCACGGGGGGCCATGAAAGTGCAGCACAAAAAAGGTAGCCACCGGAGCTCAAGGGGAAAATCATGAAAAAAAAAAACCAAGAACCCGGCGGGTTGAGAGACCAACTATGGGGGGGAAGCCGTTATGAAGAGAGGCCGCAGGAGGGGGAGGCCTTTAGAAGGGAAAAGGGGGAAAAATTGAATGGGGAAAAGGTGGAAGGTTAGGTAAGGAAAAAAAAAGTGCAGAAGGACAGGCCGGTTGAATCCCCTAAAAAAAAGATCCGGGGAAGCCGAAAAAAAAAAAAACGAAGAAAAAGGGCAGAGGGACCTGCGACAAAGGATCAAGGTCAAGAAAACGGGATAAACTGAGGAGCGTTCTAAGAAATGCACCCAGAAGGAATAAACGGGAGGGCTGGAACAAGGGGGGAAAGAGTCGAAACCAATGTATCGAACTCGCTCCAAAGACTGTAGTACCGACGCAAGGAAGAAAAGAAAAAACCGCGGCCACAAGAAACAATCCAGGGGGGGAAGGGGTCGGGGGGCCCTCGAAAAACAGGATATGGGGGGGGAACCACCGAGGGGGGGACCTCCAAAAGGGGTTTGTGAAAGTGGAATGATCCGGAAATGCCTGTGTGGGGTAAAGTAAATTAGGGTGTTGTAAAGTCAACTTGGTAATGTCGGGGCGGGGGTTTGGAAAATTAGAATGTCGGGGGTCCCGGTGGGAAGGGAAGAAAAAAAAAAAAAAAAAGAAAGACCTAAACTCAGGGGCGAGCCGAGGGGGGACGCTTGGTTGGGGGGGAAAGTGACTCAAAGGGGGATTCCTAAGGGGGGGGATCTTGGCAAAGCGAAAGGGAAACGCCAAAACCAAGAACACGCGATCGGGTGCCAAGGGAAAAACCCAAGCTAAGCAGTTTTTTTGAAGAGGAGAATTCCCGATCTAGATCTGAACAAGGCGGTGGCAAAAATTCGCGGGACGAGTTTCCAGTTCAGGCGAAAGTCGGTCCAGGGAGAAAGACCCAATGAAAGGCCGCGGTCCCCGCCGGCCAACCAGACACGGACGATGGCAAAGTCCGGAAAAAAACCACCACAGCTCGGGAGAAAGTAGAGGAAGGGAAAAAGGGAAGGGGAAAAAGGGCTGCAAAAGGGATCTCATCGGAGAAGGGCATCAACCGGCAGAAAAGGTTTACAAAAAGGGACAAAGGGGATATGGAAAAAAAGTTCTCTTGGGAAAAAAGAGAACCTGATCAAAGGGAACTCTGGAAAAGGGAAAGACCCCATAGGATAGGGTCCCTTCGGACCATCAACTTGGGGGGAAGAGACCAAACCCTCAAAGAAAACTTTCAGGAAACAGGAAAGGGGACTGTTTACAAAACGAAAAGGTCAATATCTAATAAGGGAAACTGAATTTGAAGGGGGGGGGGCTAAGAAAAAAAAACGTTTTGGGGGGAGCAATAAGATCGGGGGACCCTCAAAAATTCAAGCAAAAACATGAACCATCACGGGGGGGGAATACGAGCTGTCCAACCCAGGTGAAGACAAAAGCGGGGGGGACTTAGGAGAAAACTTCTAGGGTTGAGGGTGAAAAAGTGAGAGTCACTGAGAAAACCAACCAACCCCGACTACGACAAACCAAAAGGCCAAGGGAAAAAAAATGATCGGTAAAATTAAGGGGGAAAAAACCCTGGGTTGTGAACATAAAAAAAAAGTGTAAAAAACATGAAGAAGAAAAACATAAGGAAAACCGTGGAAAAAAGATTACAACATAGATCCCGAGGGCCAGGATTGGAACGCCAGGAAGGAAGGGTCCTCTCAGGGCTCCATGAAACGGTACTTGAACATTGATGATTCAACAAAAAGAGGGAGCTGGGGTGCAAACACTGTTGCACAGGGGGGGGGGGGTTATCAGATTGCCTGGTCGACAGAAGGGGGAAAAGAAAAAATTTGAATAAAGTCTTTCCCGGGGGAAAATCATAACCGGTATGGTTGAGAGGCAGGGGACTTTTAGTGGGATTAGCCCCCGAACCTATTCAAAAAAAGAGGCTCCAAGCCCAGGGCCGAACGCCTGAGGGGAAAATGAGACGAAGAGACCCAGTGGGACCCGTCCACACTTCACAGGGTCAAACCTGGACAAAGGGAGGAAGGATACTGGACCCAAGGAAGGGGCTCTCCGGGAAGTTGTGGCCCGCCATTTGAAAAATACCGGCTACAGTACAGACCGAAAAAAAAAAAAAAAAAAAAGGCATTCTTTTGAGGGGGGGGGGGTTCTAGGCTTGGCGTTTTTCAATCGGAAAGGGGCTTGTTTGACCACGGCGGGCGGCCAAAAGAAAAAAAGGCAACGGCCCACCCTTGGCGGTTACTAGAAGGAGACCTCAAATCGCCAAGAAAAAAGGGGTCCTCAAAGGGGAATGGGTTTGCCCAAGACCACCGTCCCAACTGGAGGCAACAAAAATTTAAAGGTGTAAGGAAAAAGAAAAAAAGGAAGAAAAGGATCAAGAAAAAGAGGAAAAGCAGGGATCAAGCAGAAAGACCGGAGCCAGGGGAAGAAGGGTGCTGGGTCACAAAGGTTTCCTTGTAAAAAGAAAAAAGGGGACCCAGGAAAGCAGCCAAGGGACTCCGGGGACCCAAGGCGCGGAGAACTCAGTCCTGCAGGTGTGGGGGAAAAGCTGGTACTCATAGAAAGGGCACCGAGGGAGGAGACAAAAACACGTCAATGGGTAAATCGCCAGTTCCAAAAGAAAAACGGACAAAAAACGCCAAGTTCTTGGGTTGGAAAACCCAGCTTTGGAAAAGAAAGACTCACGAAACCCCTGAAAAGGGGCACGTAAATTTCCCACATTCAGAGTCAAGAACAATAAACGCGAGGGGTCCCAGAAGAAATACAAGGAAAAAAAAACATAAAAAAAGGCAGCGGAAGTTTCAGTAAAGGAACAAAAACAAAAGGGGCTTTGTGACCCTTGACTTCAAAAATCGTGGGGACCAGAAAGGGCCACCTCTTAAAAAACCTGCCAGTGGGGAAGAAGGCGCCCCGAAGGGAAATAAAGCCAAGGTGGTCAGCGAAGAGACGTAAAAAAGAACGGGAGGGGACCCGAAGAGAAGCTCCAGAAGGCACACCCGTCCGAGCTGCAGGAAGTCTTCCCGGGGGGGGATGAGGGACGCGGTGTCGAAAAAACAGGTCGAGGGAAAGAAAGAGGGGCCTAAAAAAAACTGGGCAGGGGGAGGTTCACACCCTGCTTTGAAAAAAATGTGTCGTCTGCAAAAGTCAACCAGGGGAACTTTGGGGGGAGAGGGGAAACCCTCAAAGGGAATACGCCAAGGAATGTCACGGGGGCCCGGGGTAAGTACATGGGGGGGAGCTAAACAAAAAGCAGGGGAGTCTAAAGAGTCGGGCGACAGAGCATGAGTAAGGAAAGGACCTGGGGGAAAAAAACTGAGAGGGAAAAAATGAACTGGGGTGAGGGGGCCATGGGTTCAGGGACCAAAAAACTCGTGGGGAGCGGAACTCACGAGTTCCCCACGAAAAGCTTTTTTGCCCTGGGCCCTGGTGAGGTTGGGTCAGGACAACTTCAAGGGGGTAAAAAAATCAAAAAAACACTCAAAATACAGGGAAATTCCTCGGAAAACGTGGTGCAGGCAATGGGGAAGAAAAAAAATGAAAAGGGAAGAACCAAAAACAACCGCGTTTCAAAAAGTATAGGCGGAAAAGGGATGGAAGAACATTGGAGGGGGTCGCAAGGAAGCTTGCAACTCCAAAAGGGCCCAAAAAAAAGGAAAAGGATCCCAGGCACAGTGAAAACTTCAAAAGGTGCCCTTAAAAAAAAAAATCTGCGGGGGACCAGTCCGCACTGAAAAAAAAAAGGAAAAGAACCGGGGGTAAAAATCGTATCAGTCAAGAAAGATGAAAAAAACAAACGGGGGTTCGCTAACCAAGTGTGAAAATAGATTCCAAAAATCAAAAATTCTGCAAATCGCAAAATGGGTTCCGCCAGGGGGGAAACCCCCGCAGGGGAAAAAACAGGAATGACACGCTGGAAGGGGGACCTTTGGGAGGGGAGAAGGCCAGCCAAGAGTAACCAAAGGAAAAAAAAAAACACTGAACCTCCCGGAAAAGAACTAGGGGCGGGAAAGGAAAACTCTGGGGGAAGGTCGGACCAGGCAAAAACAAGACTAGATCAATCGAGGGGCAACTTGAGGGCAGAACAAGAAAGAAAAAAACGCCTGGTGGTGAAAAGATTCCTTGGCAACGTCCAAGGCTACCAACAAGGAGGAGGGGGGTGCGAGAAAACAGAGGGAGGGGGCAAAGAAAAAATGGTCTGGGGACAACGAAATTACAATACAAAAGCCCGAAGTGGAAGGGAGGTTATCGAGGGAAAAACTGTGGAAAAAAAAAAAGGCTTGGTCAAAAAACAGGGCAACAGACGGAAGGGGGGGGTTCGTGCTGCAAGAATTTGAAAAGAAAAAAACCTGGGGTGCAAAGTAAGAAAACCTAAAGAAGGAAACCTGAAAAGGAAACGGTCTAAAATAGGACCACACCTGAGGGGGCAAAAAAAAAATTATCAAAAAAACATGGGCCAAAAGCGCGGCCACGCTCAGGAGTGGAAGTTGAGGGGAAAAAAGCCAGGGAGGAGCCGGGGAGGCCAATGCCTAAAGAAAAAAAAAGTAAAAATGCAGAATGGGTAGGGATTGTGACGTGGAGCTGGAAAAGGGTTCACAGGGGGGGGGGGTGTCACAGACTTTTTAAAACTCAAAAAACGTGAAAACCATTCGCAAAGCATTTCGAGAAAGAATTTCAAAACGTCAGGGTGGGAGTCTGTCAAAGGGGGCAGTGAGGTACGGACCTCATCACCAAAGGAACACAAAAACACAGGCCGCCAAGATCCACGAAAAAACTAATAAAAAGGGTTCCGGAACCTTGTCAAAAAAAGAGAATTCGTCCAAGGGAAAAAAGTAAACCTGGACAGCCGGGGGCGGTGCAGCAAAGGGAAAAATGGAAAAAAATAAACATCTCACCAGGGAGGCGCCGGGGGTCTTTGGAATCCCAGGACACCACCGATCGGGAAGGAGGGGGGGGGAAAAGTCAGGGGGGGGAATCTCGCTCAAAATCAAAAGTGGCTGAAGCAATGTCAGGCCTGGGAAAAGGCCGGGACCGCCAAAAAGAGTAATACCTGGAGGGGGGGGGGGGGAAACAATTTTGAGGATACGTTCGCAAGGCGAACAGGCTCAACAAAAACCATTCGCCCCGAAAAAGGAAAAAGAAAAAGCTGAAGGAAAAAACCAGGGCAAAAAACCTTAAGGGGAATGGAGGAAAGCAGAATTGGGACGTCATGAAGGGGGGAAGAAAATCGCGTGTGGAAAACTTTTCGAACGTCCTAAAGAACTGGCAAAAAAAGAAAAAACAGCAAGATTGTGGGGAGGATGTCCGACGGTGGAAAAAGAACCCTTGTGGCAGGGGGGAAGGGTTCCAGTGGAATTCCGGACTTGAGGACCGGCGGGGGGAAGGCGTAAGGAGGGAAGTTGTAGCAAGGTTCTTGAAAGGGGAAAAAAAGGGGAGGCCCCCAAAAAAAAAAACCCGCATGAGCGCGCCGGCTGGGATTAGTCAGACCAAACCAGGAGGAAAAGGCAGTGGAGATGGGGGGAGTTCACCAGAAAAAGGCGAAAACAAAGGGCAGGATCAGAAAAGGAATTGAGCAAGCCGATAGAGAAAGGGGGCTGGGGAAGGACCCAAGCAGAGCGGCATTGTGGGATTCAAAGGAAAAAAGGTCTCTCATCGAACCGGCGATGGACTCCGAAGGAAAGGGGGAAAGTTCCGGAGCCTCTTTAAACGCAGGAGGGGAGGTCCCAGGCAAAGACCAAAGGGGGGGGGGGGAAACTCTTCCAAGACCGTCCTCCCAAAAAAAAAAAGACGATGGACAAACCGACTTGCAACCCCGGAAAAAAAATCAGAGACAACAACGGGAAGGGGGGGTATAGCGGAAAAAAAGGTTGACAGGGCAAAGGGAAGAGAAGGTGGGTCCTAGAAAGGCCGGGAGGGGGACCGCTGGAAGAAAACAAACGGTAGCTTGTCAAGAAAAAAAGGGAGAAATTCTCCTTGTCCCAAAGGGACTGAAAAAAAAACATGCGAAGCTTGGAAGGAGAAAAGTCCGGGTGAAAGGGGGAAAAGGGAGGGGTAAAATCATCTGGACAAAAAATGCAAACCAGAAAGGAAAGCTGAAAGGGAACGCCAAGAAAAAGGGACTCTATAGACTGCTTGCGGAAAATGCGAGGCCAAGACTTTTGGGGGGGGAAAAGATCACGAGGAACGGCAACTAAACTCCCAAACATCCGTGGAAAGAGTGCGGGACAGCACATCCCTCCCGGAAACAAACAGCGGGGGCAAAAGGTTCGAAGGAGTGGAGGGGGAAAGCCAATGATTGCCAGGAGGAAAAAAGTTAAACCAACGCAGCCTCCATAAAACCGAAAACCGAAAGAACGCCGGCATTTAAGGGAAGGAACGAAAAACCTTGGAATTCCAAAAAGAAAAACTCCAACCAAAACAACCAGACTACTGGGGATACTCAGAGGGTTATTGGGAGTAAAGAAGGGGAGAAAAGGGTCCCGAAGGAAAAAAAAGAAAAAAAAAAAAGTGAACGACGCGGCGAATCATGGGGAACTTGTCGTGCGAGATTTTAATGTTCAGGGAGTGGCAGGGGGGGATGCGTGATTCCTTGCACATCCACGAGGGGGGGATTGGGAGCAATAAAAAAAGTACATGAAAA
>Ga0179593_1567051_pt1 | contig 22433 bp, 24 predicted proteins | sample CZODoug2_1_08_16_FD_185931 | JGI IMG/M metagenome (GOLD analysis project Ga0179593, IMG submission 185931) | Vadose zone soil fungal communities from Angelo Coast Range Reserve, California, USA - CZODoug2_1_08_16fungal (PacBio error correction) | ecosystem: Environmental > Terrestrial > Soil >...
GAGGGGAGAGAAAAAAAAAGACAAGGCTTCATTACGTATAGTTGTGAGAATTTAGGGTAGAAAAAGAGGGATGAGGAGAAAAAGAACTTCCCTTCATTGGGGGGGAAAGGGCTCTCTGAGCTATTTCTTCGAAAGCACTGCGAAGTAAGACGAGAGGAGAAGGATAGTGGGAAGAGTCTAAAAACGGGCAAAAACTGTCGAACGATTGACGCCGCGACAGGACTGGGCCAACGAATCCCGACAAAAAAGTCCAAGGTTGAAGAAAACCTTCCCAAAGGGGGGGACAGAAGAAAGAGATGAAAGTATGCGGGAGAAACGGTGGTCGCGGGTAAACCAGGGGGTGACTTAGGCGATAAAAGTGAGACTCTGTTGGTAAGGCCCTTAGAAGTGAAAGGCCTCTCAGGAAAGGAAGCAATAAGGGGGGGGGGAGGACGAAAGCAAAGAAAAAAAAAACTCCAACTATCTCCTGAACAGAAAAACCCACCTCTCTTCTGAAGAACAAGAAAGGAAGGAAGACGCTGAGTACAGTCAGAAAAGACAGCCTTCTCGGGAAAGTTAGGGGACGGGAAAAAGACCAAGTTCCTTAGAAGAGAGATGACATCGAAAGGAAGGCAAAATAGAGCCCTGAGAGAAGAAGAAAGCAGAATAAGGCTGTCGGGAGACGACAGTTATGTTTGGTAGAGTGAGGAAGTCCGGGTGGGTCGATGAAGGGGGGAGGCAATCAAAATTCCCAAGTCTTGCATTGTTAGGAGGGGGAGTTAAAACCAAGCGAAAAAGGAAGGGCAAGATGGTCAAAGAACCGGGGGGAGAAGAGTGTCTGAACGAAAGAGAGAGAAGAAAGACTGAGATTTGTGGGGAACGCCCCCGTGCTCCGTTTTCCAAACGATCGGTATAAAAGAAGAGATGGGGAGAGGGATTCATGTCCGAGGGGAAAGGATTGCGCCGAGCATTTTGGAAAAGGGTCACAAATGAGGGGAAGCGTGGTACGCAGACGCCCCTCCGTAAAAGAACACAGCAAGAAAGAAGAAAATAGGCGTGAAAGCCAAAGAATAGCGGAAGAACATTCAGGTATCAGAGAAAAGCCGGACGCCGTTCGGTGGGACTATCGATAAAATGCCAGATGTGGGGGGTGAATCGGGACCCCGCATTGGGAACATCGGAGCGCGAGAGTAAGAGCGTCGCGGGCCCCAGGAAGGATTTGAGGAGACCATATCCCGTTGAGCGATTCTGCTGTGGAGAATAGGGATTGTCTCCACAAAACAGAAAGAAGGGGAGGGGGGGCGGAAAGAAAAAAAAAGCCTGAAAATTTATGTCAGCCCAGGCCACCTGAGGAGATCTTTGTGAGCTCAGGAACGGAGATGGCAGCGCATTTGAGCACGGGGGGGGAAAGGAAGGGTCGAGTAAACGGCATATACCGTCTCACGACTGAATCGAGGGATGAGCAGAGTGACCGACGAGAAATAGGTAGGACCACAGAAGAAGGAGGAAGGGGAAGTATTACATGCACAGGAACGGCAAACAAAGAAAAACGGAGAGTCTAAGCGCCGGGGTTGATCGGGAGGTTCGATTGTCGAATTCAAGAGAAGGGCACCAAACAAAAGGCGGATGAGCGTAAGCCGATCATCTCAAAAAAGGAGTAGAGAGAGATCTTCCTGGAGAATAGACCGGCAGGGGTGGCGAAGGAGAGGGTGGAAAACAAAAACGCCCAGATCGAGCGAAAAAGGACAGGTTCGCCGTGCTGGGGGGAGGGAGGGCATTTAGCATAAAGGGAAAAGGGCAGGGTACAATAGTTATAGTTAAGGGAGAGGGGAATTTTCACGCGACGTCGCGTGGCGGAAGATGAGGGGGAACAGGCTAATCCTGGCTCAAGGACAAAGCACCTTAGTAGATAAGGTTAAAGGACAAATCGAAGCGGGAAGAGGACCAGGGAGAAGAATTGGTCTTTAGAAGAGGATAAGACCGCAAAATTGAGGATGGGGTTTGGTGTTTGAGAAATCCTAGGGGAAGCGCGGGGCGCTCAACGGATTACTACTCTCAAAAAGAAACGAGGCCGGCGCGACAAGAAATTGAAAGGAATAGAAGGAGACGAGGTTGCAGTCTTAACCAGCAGAAAATAGGGGACACCCACATTTACGGGGCTGTCCCGACAAAAAAAAAGAGGCTTTCCAGGTAGGGGGGAGAGGGGGAATGCGGCCCTCCTCTCGTGGGCGGAGGAAGAAACCTACTCCGACGCGTGAAGGGGGGAAGTCTTGGGAAGGATGGGAGTCTAAGAAAAAAGAAAAAAACTGAGGGCACCGAAAATGCGCGGTAAAAAGGGGGAATCAGGATCCCCATCAGTAGGAAAAGGATGGTTGGGTTAAACGGCGCTGAAGGGGATGTCGGAGAAATGCTGATCTATCCATTTTCAGCAAAGGGTCCAGCACCCGGTCACGGGAAGGGTGAAGGGGATGCTCTAATATTCCACAACCGAAAGGGAAACCCAAAAAGCTCGGTCAAAGCAAAAGAATCTAACCCAGATGGAAAAAACAAAGAGGTCCCTCAAAAAAGAGAAGACCCAGCACTGAGGCAAAGGAGGGGCGAAAGGGGGAAAAATTTAGGAAGAAATGGGGAAGTTCTCTAGGGAGCATCGAAAATGGAAGGTATCCTTCCCTTGGGCTTGGGGGGAAAAAAAAACTTAGTTGGTTCGACGGGAAAGAAAACAGAAAAGGGGATTGGCGTAGGGGAACAAAGGGGGAAAATGGCGTCCTCTTTGACGCCAGGGGAAGAAACAGACGGATTTTGTGAGCTTGGGTAAAGGGAGAAGAGTCCGGGGATGGCGTCGCTCTCGGGGCAATCATAAACAAAGAGAGGGAAAGGAAGGGTCCTTTCGAGACGAACGGAAGGAGGGACTGGGAAAAAAGCGTCTCCGCCGGGGGGGTCGGGGAGCGCACCGGGGCCGTCCCGCAGAGGGACGAAAAGGGGGTGCACTTGCTGGGCCGGCGGGCAAACAAAGGGAACGCGAAGGGAGAAGTTGTCGGGAGGGGGACCAGACGGGAGGGCGAAGCCGTGACGGCCATCATACCCCGTTTAGGAGAATGGAAAGGAAAAGTTTTCCGTCTCCTCTCGTCTTCAAGCGGCAGGGGGGGGGTGGACAAAGAGATAGGAAGCGCGACGGAAGGCAGGGAGGTGTTCGATGGAGGGCAGTGAATTCAAAGAGAAACAAAAAAAGAGGTTTAAAGGAAGGGTCTTTTATCTCCTAGTCGAGGGTAATGCAGTCGGGTTGTCATTGAATACCTAAGAAAAAGGAAATCTCATTCAGAGAGGGGTCGGTTCGGGAAAAAAAATGGCAGAATAAGAAGTCTGAGTTTTCAAGCCAGGGGAAGGAGGGGTTCCAAAAAAGGGGGCCCGTCATTATCTCTCTAAAAAACCACAAGGGAGAAGAGAGATCATGCAGCCAATGCGGTGAAAAAAAGGAAGGGGGTCGGAAGAACGCAAGCGTTATGTCTGGTTCTCGTCGCAAATAAAAAAAATAGACGAAAAGGGGGCAGAACTCTGGAGTATTAGAAGATAATCTAGGGATCCGCACTTTGACTCCAGAAAGAAAAGCCAAACCATCCTTAATATTGTGGAGTGGGGAAGGGAAAAAGGCAGGGAAGCCGGAAAAGGGGGACCGCTCAGGACCTGAGGGAGGACGGAAGATGAAATGCGCCTTCCAACCGTAGAGGGACGGAGAAGGAGCGACTTAAAGTAAGGTTAAAGAGCCAGGGTCTCGGCACACTGTCTGGATGGCCAGGCAATCGGTCAGAAAGACCGTGACGAGGAAAGGGACATAAACGGGTCCCCGGTCCTCCGTCACAAAAAGGGCAAACCGCGAGGCTATCGGAGGAAAGGGCGGAAACAGGGGAGAGAATGTTCTTCAATGGGAGACCCAAACCAGGGGAGGAGAGGAGGGGTGGGCGCCCTTCAGAAGGCAAAGACAGGAAGGCCTCAAGATCTGGTTGGGGAGAGAGAAGCAAATACGCCACCAGAGATCGCAAGAACAGACCACTGACGTCTTCCTGCCCATTCGTCAAGAAAGGAACGAAAAGGGGCTGCGTACATAGGGCAACAACAGAACAGGTTTCAGCTCGGGGGAAAGATAACAGGGTGGACTTTTGACAACTCCTGCCGGAACGGAAAGGGATTACAAATAATCCCCTGAATTTTCGGAAAAAAACGCAGCCGAAAACAGGAAATCATCTTTTCTTAGGGTTTATGGGGAGTATACCTCTTGGACGCTTAAAAGAAGGGGGGAGAAGTCTCTGTGGCAAGGGAAGCAGAGTTCCTAAAGGGGAGAGGGGCTGGAATAGTATCAAAAAAAAAAAAATTCTATCAATGCGTCCCGGGGGGAAAAAGGGGGAAGGGGAAAACTAATCAAGGGATACCACATGAAAATAGATCCGAAGGGAAAAAATCGTTGACGCCCCAGACTTCCATCTCCTTTTGGGCCAAGTCCGCCCAGGCGATATGGTGAAACGCTTCCTGCACGACCTAGGTTTCTTCCGCAATTTCTGGGCCGGGCTGACAGAGGAGAGGTCTCCAGACGGCAACCCGAAGACGGACTGCAGCGACTAATAAAGGAAAGGGAAGTGTCCGATTCAAAGAGACGGAAAAAAACATGGCAAAGCCACCCTGAAACGCCTTACCGCCAGTATTAATAAAGAAATAAAAGGGTGTGTGTAACTGTTCACCGTTGACGGAGCGAATAAAAAAAAATACGTGTAGAATCTGAGATCGGAAACGTAACTCTAGCGAATCGGACCAAAATAAGTATGGGGAAAAGCAAGAATAGGTGAGCGCAAATTCTGCTCTTCCATTTGAAGGTTGGACTCAACCCAACCCATACAATGTATAAAGAAAGAGGGGACGGAAAAGCAGCTGAAAGAAAAAACCATCCCCTCCTCTTTTAGAGGGCGACTGTGTGTCCGGGATTGGGAAAAGAAGAGTCCCAGATTTGATTCCGCAAGTGGGGGGCGAAAGATTAAAATGGAGAACAGTAAACTGCAGATCGAGCCGGAAGCTGGCGAAAAGGAACGCTCGTGACCGAAGATAAAGGTGGACCTGACAGCCGACGGAGAAGGTCTATAAGAAAGTCAAAAGGCGACGACTTCTCGAGAGCGCCGGAGGGGAGAGATGTTCTCCCCGTTACCAAACGCCCGGAGGAAAAAGATCTTATGGGGACGATGGCACGATATATCGCCAACAACGGATTATTGATGGGAAAATATAAGAGGAAGGAAAAAAGACATAGATACTCATTTTGTGTTTTGCGGGGAAAGGGGGAAGGGAGACCTAAAAAAAGAAAGATCAGAGAGCGAGAAGTCGTTCTCAGGACGGTGGAAGAGTCCGAAGAGTCTATAAAAATGGAAATGGACCGGAGGCATGGAAGGGGTTAATAGGGAGGTCAGGGGTAAAGAGCACCGAGGAGGTCCAGCGGAAAGGCGGTCTATCATTTAGGGGAAAGGCGATCCCTGTTCGGAAAACAAGGAAGGTCAAAAAAAGAGGAATATCCGTGGAAACATGACAGGGGAAGACAGAGTAAACGCAATTGCCGGAAAAACACAGTTCTTAAAGCCGCGTATACTTCCAGACCCCAGGGAAAGGAAGAAGCTAAAAAATGGTTTTTTTGTAGGGCAAGAAGGGACAAGGAACGACTACTGAGTATATGGGAGACTCAAAGGTCAAACAGAGAAAGGCATGGGCAACCGCGGGACTATCGATTTCACGAGATCGAAGGAAGGGGAAGAGAATATTGGGGGACGGGACCCACCAAGGACATGCAGAAAACATTTTCTGGCTTTGGACCTAGAGTCAGACCGAACGTGGCCAGGGTATTGCAGGCGGAAATGAAGCGGCCCGCGAGGTGGTGCGGAGGAAAATGAACAGAGAAGGGAGAGGACCGTCAGCTGAGCGTCGTGACAAAGCTAAAGGAAACGCCGGTACAGAACGCATCAGGCTGCCAAATGGAGCTTCGAAATCATGGCTTGCGGGGAACAGCGTCCCATCAAGGGGTTATATACGCTATCAGTTGGAAACGGAAAAGGGGACGGAGTCCCACTGGAGCGTAGATATATAAGAAAAGGTGGGATTCGGGGAGGGTAGTTTCCACGCCCAAAAGAGAGCGGACTGACCTCTGAGATTGAGTAAATGCTCTCAGATGTCCAAAATAAACCGCTACTACCCTGCGGAAAAGTGGGAGAAGGCCCTTGGGCCAGAAACTGAAACAACCAATGGAAATTCATAGAACCCAAAGGAAACTACAAACGAAACGGTCGTATGAAACAAAGCCGCACCGCCTGTCAAAGGGTTTTCTGTAGGGCTTTTCTGTACAGGAGGGGAGGATTTGCGGGGCGAGAGGTTCTCGAGAATTTGCGTGGGGGTCCACTTCCAAGGAAGGGGGTGGAGGGAAGGGGTCATCCCTTTCACAGAGCAAACAGGGGGTTATGGGAGTCTGGGTGAAGGGAATGTAAAAACGGGTTTCTTCCTCTTGACGCAACGGGGGTTTGGGAAGGAAAACTATAGGAGGGGGTGAGGAGGGGGAAACGTGCGATCTCCTGTGGAGGGGGTGATCCTCTTTTCTGCTAAGAATAACACAAAACTCTTGGGGGAGTAAACTTTCGATAGGGGGCAACGCCTTAGGCACGGAAAAAAAAGAACCGTGGAAAAGAGCCATTGACGAACATGGCGACAAAAGGGGAAAGGGGTGAAACATAAAGATGGGGCTTGCTTGAACGGGAAGAACGACCCTGGAAACGACGGGAGGGAGCGGTTCTAGAAAAGAAAAAGGGACGAATAAAGCCATCATACCCGTTTCCGATGAGAAGGGGGGAACTTGAAACTTCATGGTGTTCACGTCGTCCAAGACCGGTACGGGTGGAACAAGAAAAGAAAAGAGAAATCGGGAAGAAGAAGGGGTCAATGAGGCGGAGGTCGATGAGAAGAAGAAAGGCAAGATGGACCAGAAATCTCAACTCTTTTACGTACTGGAAAGGGGTGGGAGTTAGGAGGCAAAGGGCTTTCCATCGGAAGGTTGGGAAGGGGGAAAACCTCCTGCCAAGGAAAAGAGAAGCCGAAATGAAGGCTGGGTCCGTAGCCCGCTTGAGACTAGGAAACTATGGGGGGGAGGTTTTGCTAAAGGACTGCTTTTGGAAAAAATTGGAAGAAGGGAAATAAATTGGAAAAGGAAATCATGTGAAACAAGGAGGGGGAAAAAGCCTGGATTCGTAAAAAAGAGGGAAGTCAAGGAGAGTTCCTCGTCACACAACTGGCAAGACAAGAAACAAGAGTTCAAGAGGAGAGGCGCGGGTAGAACTGCCCCGAATAAGAGTCATAGGGAAAAGTGCAAATAAGGGGGAGAACTCCCTACTTAAAAATATTGTGCGGGAATATTCGAAGCGGGAAAAAAGGGGGGGGGGGCCTGGAAAAGGAATATTCGTGGGCGAAACCTCACCGCCGGGGGGAGATTAACTTAAATGATGACAAACCTGTACGAAAGAGGAACAAGTATATTTCCGGGAAGAGTCTAGACCAGGTCTGGGGAAGAAACCGACTCGCACAAGAGGGGGTCCAGGTACTTGAAGAACGACCGGGCAGCAAGGTACAAAGGAAAAGAGGGACTCGGATTCGGGAAAAAGAAATTTGTCAGGGGGACGTCAATGGGCGAGCCCGCCAAAGCGGACTTTTGTCTCACTGCAGAGGAAGTTGAAACGCATTACAAAGGGGGGGTAGATTGGTGTCGTGTCTGCCCTAGGGAAATACGAAAGAAAAAGAGATAAAAGGAAAGAAGCCCGCTAGCTGTCCCAATTTCTGAAAAACTATTGAAGGGGAGAGCTGAAACAAGATCATCCCCTAACGCGTCCTAGGAAAGGTATTAACACGTAAATAACAAAAAGGAGGGGAAGGGGAAAACAAGTGCCGGATATCGGAATGCCCCGGGGAAGCTCAAAAAAAGAAACTTAAAGGGGTACTAATAAACGCAAAACCGCCACTTTTGGACGAGGCGGGGCGCTTGGATAGGGATGGGTTTACTTTGACCTCTTTGGACGCTGAAAAAGGCATGGTTTTCGAGTGCCAAGTTAGGTTCAAAGACGGAGCCGGGAGGGGCTGTTCCATGTTCAGAATGGTAATATGGAGAGCAAGAAAAGGGCGAGCCGATGCGGAATCATATAACAAGGGGGGCCGGGAACAGAATAGGTGCCTGAACATCATTATAATCGAAGGGCAGTAGAGTTGACTACCTAAAAGAAGGAAGGCTCGTTGAAAGGGGGGGTCTAGGGGCGAGATGTGGGTACGATTCACTTGACGCACGAAATACTTGAGGCGCAGGGGTCGGGGCCAGCGAGAAGATGGCCGGCGATGAGGGGGGGAAAAAGCTCCCTCCGTGAACGAAGGAGAAGCGAACGCCTCTGACTTAGGTTAGACATCCAGAGAAAAGGTATAACATGACTTCTCAGAACAACCGCACATGGACATTTACTCCGTCTGATAGAGGAATCCATAAAGGTGTGTGTCCAGGGTCCGAGGACTGAAAATTCGTATCAATCTTATAGATGAGGGTCTAAGGAAGGCGAAAAGGCCGGTAAAGGTAGAGTTGGGAAGATAAGAAGATGAAGGAAAGAGCATAGAGGACATGTTCGAAGAAGATGGTGGGACCAACCCACCAGGTAAAGAAGGAAGGGAGGGTGGTTCGGGCCAGTCTCCCGCAAAAGAAAGGCTTTCAAAACCAGGCCATAAGGAGTGTCGATGGGAGGATTTTGGGTCAGAGGCTTTCAGGGGAACCGAGTTCCCCCTCTAAATTGATACCCAGTTTGGGAGAAATGTTGAATGTGTCCAGTAACGCAGATCGCGGGAATGAAAAAAAGAAATCGTCTCGCGCATCTAAATGAATCAACGAGATTGTTCCCTGACAAATGACGGGGGGGGAAATTCGAAAGGAAAAGGACCGGCTCCCAAGGAAAAGAAGAAAGGAAAAAGCGAGATCGGGGTTTGGGTGTGTTGGGGCAGACCCGTAAACGAGGAAGGGCCTCCAACATCAAAGAGATTTAGTATGAGCGGAAGAGGGGCCTCAAAAAAACACACTGAGTAGTAGAGGAGCTTACAAAAACTCCAATAATCCTGCAGAAAGGATCGTTTGTACAGGAGGAAAAGGGAACAAAGAAAAAATCCGCGCTCCGATAATTCGTCGCCGGTCCTGATTCCAGGGGGAGTTTTCGATAAAGGGGCGGGGAAAGCGGCTTTCAGGGGGACAAGAGGGAGAATCACTGCATTTTGGACAAGAGAACTACGTAAATTGAGCAGGCTATTGGACGGTTTCCAGGGAAATAGGGTTCTGAAAAAGACGAATTCCTGAGGAAGGGCCTTAAGCAACAGGAATCGAATAGGAAAGAGGGCAAAGAGGGAATGGTCACATTGGCTTTTTCTTGACTTCGTGAGAAGGAAAAAAAAAAGACCAAGAAGTCGCAGGAAGGTGGTTTGAAGGAGACCTGAGTACATGGCCGCTACGGGAAACTCACGGATATAGAAGGGAAAAAAACCGTAATAACGGGAAGGCCGAAAACGCTCGATTTTCACTAAGGATCGGGGGAGGGGGAAAAGAAGGAAGTTTGGAGGAAGGAACATTCTTTGACAAGGCGGGACAAACATTCGGGGTTATCTGTCAGCCCGGGGAAACGGCGTCCCGGGTGAGGTTTCAGGAAGAGACTAATGCGGGGGCCCGCGGAGAGTGTCCACGGAAGACCCTGAAGAGCGAGTCTAAAAAAAGAGAATTCTTCAGGGCGCAAGAAGAAAGGAAAGCATAGGAGGGGGAAGCAGAAAGGCGAATCTATTTCGTAAGGTGACAGTAATCGATACCCTAACACCTTGATAAGACAGATGGGGGCTGATGAGTGGCGGGCTCAAGAAAGGGGCGAGATCAAATGTCAGCACGGGAAGGGGTCCCTAAACGTCGATGACCACGCCTAAGCGGTGGATGAGAGAAAGATTACATCAGAACAGCCCTGATCTGCGTTACGCGGGGGGAATAAAAGGAATCTAACCAGGAGGGAAAACTCCGCACATAGGTCAACCCACTAAGGAGGGGGAGAAATACAAGCAGGAGAAAGATGAAACTGCTGCATTCTCAAAAAAAAAAAACATTGCAGGGAATCGCTCGCGGCTGAAATATCCGGCAATTTTGGAACACGAAGTTGTTGACGTCCTCCAATTCCAAATGACCAGGGGATTTTCTTCTTGGAGGAAGAGGGTACGCGGCGCATCTGTATTGGTCAGAAAACAGGGGGGGGGGGGCTCTTTGGGAGGGATGTCTGATTGGCATTTGCTCAGAGAAGTAGGAAACAACAAAGCAGCGTGAAGCCATTTGTAAGGGGGGTAAAAGGAGGACTTCTCAAGAAAAAGACCAAACATCGCATTGGCGGAGAGTGGGACAACATGAAAGTACACCGGGAGGCCGCAGACGGGAAAAAGCAAGGGGGGGAACCTCCCTGCCGGTTAAGGAACCTGAGCGGGATTCGCGTAAACTTGAGAAAACTTGGACGAGAAGGGAAGGGAAAGAAACCGTGTCAATATGGGGAGAGAAAGTTGGGGGGTGTTGGGTTTGGTGTGTTAGTGGGGAACATTTTGGAGGTATGGGTTTTTTGTGGGTTTTAACAGTGGGACCGTCAACCTCTCGTCTTCCAGGGGACTGGTGGAGCGCTACCTCTAGATGGAAGGAAGCGCGCCCGAAAAAGGAGGAAGTTCGAGTCCAGGGAATGCCCCGAAAACAGAAATCTAAACACTCTGAATGGGGGGAAAAGGAGGGGGCTCAGGCGAAAAAGAAAAGGTAAAGGCAGATTAGGCAAAGTTGTGCAGTGGGGGGGGAAAATACCTCGCAAGCCAAACCTCTCCTAGGTCAGATAGGGTCTTGGAGAAAAGATAAGGACATCATGTACCGCGGCGGCCGATAGGCCGGGGTCCACAAGAAGGGGGAAGATCCTCTAGAAAAACAACAACTGAGTAGGAAAGACCTGCCGGGAACAAAGGGAAAGGGGGGATCCTGATAAACCTCTCCCCTTAGAGGAGGCAGGAAAGGAAGGCGCGCCTAAACCTCTTATGAGGCGGACACTGGAGTGGTCACACTGCACAACAACATAATATTCAGGGAAAACTCCGAGAAACAGAAGGGGGATAAAAGAAACAGCCCTACTTAAAAGGGGGGAGGGTCTTGTATCATCTTTGATATCCAAAAAAGACCGCCTCGACGTTAACGGGAGCGCTTTCCGGGGAGCGTCCAGCCCCCGTAACAAAAGGGGAAGAAGAGAAGGGAGACGAAGGAATATGAAGTTGAAAAAGAAAAGGGCAAGGCTAACGAAAAGGGTGGGATGAAACGACACGGCAGACCATCTGGTCGAGTGAAGCAATCCCAGCGGCGGGGGAACGGAGAAAGCAAAGAAGCACCAACACAATGTCTATACGCGGGAAAAGAAGCGCATGCCATGCGAGGGGCGTACCCAAGGGATATCTGGTGTTGCCCCTTCAAGTGGAAGATCGCAGGAACAAGTCCTCCAAGCTTTGGTGCTTTTGAAGAAAAAAGGAGAGAAAAAAAGACGCCATCCAAGAAGAAGCGGACGGACAAAACCATCACGGAAGGGCGTCAAAGCTTCAAATACAATACGGGAAAACCCCTACCAAAAACACGGGGGCCTGCCGAGAAAGGAACCGTAAGACACTTCGGAAATGGACAACTCCAAAGGGAAAGAGAAAGGAAAGCGTATGCTAAAGAGAGACCCGACTGGGATGAAAAACCGAGGGCCGCATAACGGGAGGCTTGTTTTGGACGGGGGGTTTGGCGGGTAACTCTGGGAAAGAGGAAATGTTCTTCTGTGGAAAGGGAAAGAAAGAAAACTTGAAAAGTCAGGGAGTCTGGGGGAAAATGGAATATGGAGGACAGCAAGAAAAGGAAGAGATTCTCCGAATAGACCGGGCCTGAAAAGAAGAACGTGCTGGAGGGAGAATCGAAAACGGAGAGGGGAGCCGCCCTCCTTCATAGGGGGGGCCGAAAGGAGGTCAAAAAGAAACGGGAGCGAGAGAGAGATGCGACGCAGGGACGACATGATTAAACTGCAGACATTGAACTGGGAAAGCAAGCGGGCTGTAAAGTTCGTTCGCAGAAAGGCGCTCAAGGAACTCTGCCTACGAATCGCGAGAGGAAGGTGGGGAAGCCGCAAGAGGCGCCATGCAGTAAGGAGAAAGAAACTGGACCCTACGACAGAGGAAAACTTCTAGAAAAGCAAGAAAATGGGGGGGCTGTTCCCCACCCTCATTGGGGAAAAAATGGAATTATCGCGAGAGACCTTCCGGGGGGGAGACGGGGCGCGGCCGGAAACCATGCCGGGAAATTTGGGGGGAAGGGAGAGGGACGCATATCCTTTAGAGGACATCGCCTTCCATGGCGGGAGAAGGATTGGGAAAGAACAACAAGGTAGAAGAGATGGGTGCGGTCCCGCTCTCCCGCAGTATGCAAAGAAATGGGCTGTCAAAAGGAATACGGCTTGTCGATGTCGAGAGGTTCGCGGGAAAGGGGCCTCCGATCTTCAGCAGGGAAAAATGGGGGAAGCATTGGAGAACAGGATTAGAGTCGGAGTAAACGCATCGCCAATCAAAAGCTTTAACGTGCTAGCTCGAGGACAAAAATTCATACGATAACGATGGGAAAACCTGACAGCCAGGATTCCGGATAGAATACATTCAATCGGGGGAAACAAACGACGGCGAACACTCTAGGGCGGCGGGGGAGTGCGAGGTTGGACTATGGTTCAAAAGCTTTCACAAAGCAAGGAGTATGACTGGACTGTCGGAAGAAGGATCGAAAAAAAAAAACGGAGGAGGAGGAAAGAGAGGCTCGCCTAGATCAGCCTCTCCATAAAAAAGCGTGGAATGACGGGTTGGTGAAGAGGGGAACCAGAGATCAGGATCTCGAAGAATTCGTTGTCCGGACGGGGACCCTATGGAAGGGAGGATATAACGGAAATGCCGTAGGAAAAAAGGGTAAAATGTTTGAAGAAGGCACGTAAATTGCGGGGCTGCTCTACTGGGGGCGGGAGGATCTGCTTTTACTGTCGAAAAGGCTTAGAAAAAATGAGGATCCAAACCTGAGTAAGGGAAGATGACAAAGACAAAAGATAGAAGACTACCGGACAAGGGAGTTCGGAAAGGCACCTGGCGGGAACGGCCCAAAACGCAAATCAGAGGAGCAATTTTGGGGGGGGGGGACAAATAAGAGAAAGGGACAGCAGACTTGCGCCAATCGACAATAAAAGAAAAAACAAATCTACTACCTCAGGGGAAGTCCGCGAGAGCACTGAATGATCTGCTCTATAAACGATGTGGGCAGTACCACAAGAGGCTGACACCCAAATTTCTGGGTGGCGGAGAAGGGAAGAAAAGAAAAAGGACAGGGGACATCGGCGAAATGTCTCCCGCTAGTAGTTGACGTGAGAAGGGAGCAACGCGGCGTCGAGCTGCACCGTGGAAACGGAGGGCGGAAAGGTAAGAAGAGGGCAGAAGCTGCTGTCAAAGAAAAGGAAAAAAAGGGTCAGGTGGGAGGGACAAAATCGATCCCCATCTCGGCCCCATCGTGTAAACGGGAGCTTGGGAAGGAGAAGTCTAGTACGGTCAGAAAAAAAGAAATGATCCTGAGGTTAATAGCGGGAGTCCAGGCCACCCGTTCTAGCTTTACGAAGGAGAGAAAGAATGAGGCGAAAAGATAAAAAAAAACCTGCGAGCTTATCGAGGGATATCCCCCCAAAACTAATCGAGCAGGAAGAAGGGGAGGTAAAATATTTCCCCCAAAACCTAAAGGGATAAATACATAAGCCCAAAACGCTGAACAGTGGGGCTTCTTCGGGGGATTACAGAAATTAACGGATATTAGCATGAAGGGGGAGGAGACTCAGCACTTGTGGGGGGAAAGAAAGAGGTTCTTGACGTCATCCTTTCCGAGCACTTTTCTTGGGGGGGAGGTAGGGCAGATTGCGATGGCTTGGGACTCTGGGAAAAAAAGGGAAAGACGAGGAGGTGGTCTCACGGGGGAAAGGGGAGAAAGACTTCGGATTGCAGTACAGGGCTCTCCAAAGAAATGACCACACAGATAGTGAAGGGGCCTTTTGGGCCTGGAAGAAGATTCCCAGCTTCTACCTTAGGGTCAAGAAAAACGACCACCGGGGAAGAAAAACTGGGGGGGGTAGACAGAGATGGGTGGGCCCTTTCTTGGGAACGGGGATCCAGAAAAAAGGTATGCTCTGCCTTTGAGAGAAAAAAAAGTGGGAGAGGCCGAATGCCCACAGTGTGCGATGCACGGCACAGGGGAAACTCATTTTTTCCGTCGGGAAGAAGAGTCTTCGACGAGGCGCCGGAACGGGTGGAGACGCCATCCTAGATAGGGCGCGCCAACGTTAAGCCAGGGCCGTGTCATAGGGAGAAAAAAATGCATCCCGCGGATAAACAACAAATCTTTACTTAAGGAGCAGTCTTTGAGAAAAGGAAAATAGCATTGCTTGAAAATTATTCTGGGTTGCCGTGGAAAAAAGAAGAATAGAGGCAGGACCATCGTGCAGAAAAGTGAGGTGTCCGTAGGCGCCGGCTAAAAGGCGCATAACGCCGGCTTGGCAGAAGGGGAAGCTTGGGGTGAAGAAAAAAGTGGACGGCATGAGCTAACGGAGGGAGAATATCATTCCGGTCCAGGCGGGAAAAAAAACGGGATCAGGAAACGAAAGGCGTTACCAATGGGAATCGGGGAAAGCGGCTCCAAAGGGAAAATATTCCTGCAATTTAGAGGCAACGGCCGCTGTGATTTGAATGCACCAAAACGTAAGAGCATGGGAGCCTTCTCAAATCAAGAAAGAAGGAAAGAAATGCATAAAAGTACGTAAAGTTGGGTAAGGTCTGAAAGAAAAAGGGAAATTCAGGGAGAAACGGCCCGAAGATGGTCCTTTCAACTTGCAAGGATAGGACGGAGGCGCGTCCATTCAACCCTTAGGGGCTTCCTGGTCAAGTGAAGACAGGAAGGGGAGAAAGAAAGTGAAAAGAATTCTCATCACAATTGGGTCTGATGGACAGGCCTTCGCCGCTATCTGGTCGAGGAACTCGGGAGAGCGAGGGAAAGGTCCGTCCACATGTCCCCAGCAGTCAAAGCAGAGATCTCTTCAAGGGGGACTTCCGGAAAATGGGCGAGTCAGGGGCGATCCCCGCCCGTCTAATCCTGGGTGGTCGACCAGAAAAAGGCGTGAAAGGAATCGCAAGGACAAGAAAGAGGATTATCGGCCCCGAAAGCAATACGAGAAAAAAAAGGATAAAAAAAACCGCTCTTCGCCAAGGGCCGTCAAAAAGAAAAAGAAAAATCTTACAAGATAAAGTCCCAAAAAAGAAAAAAGGGGACTGCCTGGAAAGGGATGACAGGAAAGAAACACTGAACGAGAAAGCAAGTGAATTCGGATAGAAAATAACGACGATAATCCTGAAAGGTCGAAAGCAACCGCAAGTGGGGCAGAAACGGAAAAAGGCTTTTATGGGAATAAATTTGCGGGCGGGTAGAATCGTGTGAGCGCCTGGTGTGATTCACGGAGGGAGGGACGGCCCAGGGATGGCAGTTTCTGCTGGAGGAGGTGAAGAGAAAGATCCCCGGGCGAGGCCGATGCGGAAAGTCATAAAGGTGGCCTGACGCGCAGAATTGTGAACAGAGAAGAATCGAAGCAAGGGGGGATCCCTCCAGATCAGCTAAGCCAAAAAAGAAGAGGGGCTATCAAGGGAGCGAGAGGGGGATGAGGAACGCCGAATAGAAGAGGGAGGAAGGTTCGGGGACCAGCAGAACTTGATGTAACGTATCGGTCAAAAGCAGAGGACCGCCGTGAAACAGTCATCTACGACGCGCTCGGGAGGGGGAAGGGCAGTAAGGACATAGAGGGTCACCCATCAGACCGACGCAGGACCCGAAGCCTTTACAAGGGCTTAAAAGAAAATTGTGTTTGGGTGGACACATTGTTCAAAAGTGGGGGGGGTGAAAGGACGTCAACATCGTCCATGTCTAAGAAGCAAGGCTCATCTAACTAGAAACCCATGACTGTTAGTAAAGGGGGTGGGGGGGGGCAAGTGCGGTCGCAATAATGGCGCCATGGAGGAGGAGGGCACATGTCATAGGCTCAAACACAACCCAGAAAGGGAAGGAGGGCGGGTGCAGTCCAGACGCAAAGGAGAAAGAAAGGGGAGTATCGCAGGTCGAAACCAACCACAGCGTGGGGGGGGGAATAAATAAAGTTCGATGAAGAAAAAGTTGGTTACCGCTGTTCAAGGGGCCTCACCTAAAAGCGGGATAGCGAACCAAAACAAAAAATTTTTGGGGTGATCCGCATTTTTTGACGAACAGGATTAGAACTTGGAGACGCAGATAGGGAGCTCAAAGGGACTTCCTCGAGCAGTCGAAGGCACTCCCTGAACAGAAGGGAAAGGTCGGATAGAATCCCTGCCACAGTAATCGGAGACCAAGCAGAAAGACTTGAAAGAGATCTTTGGTTCTAATGGTCGAAGACCACACTTGGAGCCAAACAAAAAAGGGGATCTGGGAGGCGTAATTCGCGACTCAAAAAAACAGGAGGAGTAAATATAAGAGAAGAGGAAGGAATCAATACTCCTGAATTTGGGCAAAGGCTCGGTTGGACGGGCACGAATAGGAAACTCCTAAAGAGAAAGAGAGAAAGTCGTTCTCCTTGAGGGTAGGGGGACCTGTTCTACTCGAAGTTAAAGCAGGAAAGGGAAGGGGGTAAGAGTTATATCAGGGGGAGATCGAAAGGCGGAAGAGAGAGAAAGGAACAGCGTGAGAGAGGCTATCTTCGTTTACGGGAAACAGGCAATCAGGGTTCTCCCTGCTGAATCAAAGAGGATCGGAGGAAAAGACAGGCGAGAAAAAGATAACATCGAAAGGAGGGCCTGGCCATTTCGGAAGCTTGAGAAAGGCCCGCACCCAAAAAAACTCATTTACTATTTGTTGGGGTTCTTGACCTAAAGAGGAGAAATGGCCGGGCGCTTAAAGGATTGAACGCACAGGGAAAGAGGAAACAAGGGGGAATTGGGAGTCCGCGACCTCGATTAAAATTATCAGGGAGGGGGGAGGAAAATGGTTTAGTCCGAACCAGGGGAGCGAAAAACCTTGGAGGGAGGTCTCGATAGAGCAACGAGTAACGGCTCCACGGGGGAAGAAAGAGCTGGGGACCTCCCGCTCTCGTTGACGGCCGAAGACAAGACGCGCAGTAGCTTGCAGCCAGTGTTCAAAAAGAGGATACCGACTCCTGACGACCCGAAGAGGGAGGGGCCCCTAAAAGGAAAATCTATGTCCGTCGTCTATCGGGGGGGACCATCGAAAAAAAGGGAGAGACCGAGAGTTAAACGGCGCTGATAGTGGAAGGAGGAAAACTGACGTGAATATCTATTGATGTTCACAGTCTTTCTGCGGGGGCCAGCCAAAAGGGAAGAAAAGGACCTCGATAGGAAATTGGGAAAGCCTTCTGATCAACTAGGACAGGAAGGACCTGCAAATCCCTTATCGGGGAGAAGAAGCAAGGAGAGAAAAAAGGCGGGGTACTCTGACACAAGATACCTTCGGGAAAAGAAAACGACCTGATGCAAAGATTTCGAGTCAGAACAAATTAGGGACAGGTCATCGCGGAAAGCCAGGGCTCGGATATCCGGCACTTTCGTTGTCCACTCCATAAGTTGGGGGAGTGCGGTGTAACAGAAACTTTCCAATCAGGAAGGTCGGCGTCGGTCTCGACTTTCCAGAAAGCCAGAAAGACGCACCTTGGGAAATAAGGGAACAGGATGGTGTAACTTAAACTGAACGATCGGAGTTTCTTCTTTGCGTGTCTAAATATAAGACCACAAAGATCTTGACCTTCCTTGCGAAAGGCTGAAACGGGGAAGAGGAAAGGAGACCACCAGACGAACGACGGGTTAGTTAAAATTGAACAGTAGAGAAACCAGGGCGGCCAGCATACTGACGAAAAAGAGGAGGGGGGGGAACGGCGGTGGCCGTTTACTTCCGCGCGAGTTCTGTGAGAAAGTAGAAGGCGGGAAACGCAGCCAACCAAAGTGTGCCGATTAGAAAGTGGGAACTTCATTTTTCCGTCGGAGACTCTCGTCTGAAGGGAGGGAAAGGGTACGGAGGGGGGGAAAGGAGAAATCAGAGATAGGAATCCGGTCCCCAAGGCAAGGAAGATTAGGGAAGGGAAGATTCCACAAGGAAAGAATCAGACCAACTCTTTCTACTGGGGCGTTTAGAAAAAAAAATTTCGAGAGGGGCGCTTTTCCATGCGATATTCGGTTTGGAGACTCCAGCGGCCAGCCTCTCCATCGTCAGATAGTGTCTGTAGCATCCCCGTGTTAGAAGGGGACAGCAGACGAAGGGAGTGGTGACGTAACGGTTTGAAAACGCCGGCCCGGCGATCTCGAAAAAGGAGGAGGAGGAAAAAGAAATCATGAATGCCTTCCAAGGGGGAAAAAAAAGAAGGCGGGGGACGGAACGCAGCGTGAGTTCCACATCATCAGGCACGGACTACACATACAAAGATCACGATGAGATGCGCGGAAAGAGGGAGAGGGTCACGCCCAAAGCTGAACGTGAAAAGCGCTTGCTCGACCGAAGAGGGGGAAAGAAAAGAAAAAGGGCCTGCTCCATTACGAAAAAGGGGGGAGATGGCGGACTGTTATATTCCAGAGAATAACGAAACGTAAACGCATTGGTGGAAAGGAGCTTCCGATCGGGAAGAAAAAACTACCGGGTCCTTAATAGGAGAGGACGGAAAAATTGAAACTGGGCCCATTCTAAGAGGAACACAGGGTTGCCAATCACGGCAGGAGCCGCTGATAAAACCCCACCACACACGCCAAAAAGTGCTGGTCTCAAGAAAAGGAGGCCGATCTTTCCAGGTCGTGGACGTCACCGAAACCCAAAAAAGCTCTTAGATCTCTGTGCAAGGGGCGAAAAAGTCAAGGAGAGAGGTCTTCAGGCGATCCCGACAATCGGAAGCTGTGGGAAATGAAAAGGCCTTGAGCTCTCAAGGACAAAGGCGAAGGGGGGGAGGGATAGGCCCCTAGAGCACAGACCCAAGCCAAAGAATCGAAAAGGGGAAAAAAAAGCACCACCATAAACCATCTCAAAAAAAACTGGAAAGAAGGGGCAATATGCCGAATGCGGAGAGAAAAAAGATCATAACCTCACCTCCAGAACAAGTTCACAAAATAAATATTACATTCAAAAGAAAAACTGCCACTTTTACTTGAAATAAATATCCTGACCGAACTCTATGCTCACAGGCCCTGAGTGACGAACCGCAAAAGGGAAAGAAGAGCGGGGCGGCGTATTTCCACGTTGCTTTTTGGGATTGGTACGATGAAAAAAAAAGGAAGTTGGGGAGTGTAGGGGGACAAGGGAGAGCTGAAAAGAATAAGGGCTTTGGAGGGGAGTTGAGAGAAAAACTGCGACCGAGCCTTTAATAAGGGGAAGAACCTCTAATAAACGAAAAATCAGGAGAAGACTATAGTGGGAAACTCCGGGTTCCACCGGTCTGGATCTCCCGGCAGCATGTAAGGGGTCCGGTCACGAAAAAAAGGATTTCAGTAGCGCATTGAGGGGAAAGCAGAGGCAAGCGTATCGTGAAAAACTCGGAGGGCGCAGGAGCTCTGGCGGGGGAAAGAATCCCTTCAAACGTAGGGAAAAAATGCGAAACTCAACCGACCTAGGGGATGCAGGATGAAGAAGAGTATAAAAAGCAAAAAGGGGGTGTGCCCTCAATGTTCAACCCCATTAACTTACTTCAGTCTCCTTATCACGAAGAGGGGCTATGAAGGAGTGGGAGAGATCCATCTTACGCCATGGGATATTGTGGGGAAAGAAAGCGGAACACCAGTTGGCACTTAGTCTAAGGAGAAAAGGATTGTCCTCAGAGAACAAGTAAGATGAGGGGGAGGTGGGGGAGTTCCGTCTCCCAGCTTGAAAAAGGGGAGGGAACCAGGGAAGAATTCTTTGGGGCGAGGTCAGATCTGGTGGGTCGGTTTTTTCAGAACCTGAATTCCCGCAGTAATTGTATAAAAGGGGGGGAGACATGAGGAGACGTTCCTACATTAAACGCGGGTTCGCCAACTAGAGAATCCTGATGAATAGTGACCTGATAGGGGAACATGAGTCCGAAGGGGGAAGGGAAAAGCTTCTAGAAGTAAAGAACAAGCTTCCCACACGCACGTACTTCTCGGAGAGCGCGGAGCTTTGAGGGAAGTTTCGAAAATGCTGGAAACCAAAGGCCTCGCCACCAACCGCAGAGTAGAGGGGGGGTAGGATGAAGAGATCGAACAACAACAACAAAAAAGTGATATCGGGTCTCTCGACTACTCATAGAGAACTGGAAAAGGAGCGTTGTGGGCGAACAAAAGAACACTCACAAAAAGGGAAAAAGAAAGTACGGGGCCGTGCGGGGGGGGAACCAAGGACTTAAGTACAGTGTAAATTGTGTAGAGGGTGTACATTATAAGTCTGGTCACGAGAGGGAAGGGGGTCTAGAGAGACCAGTAAGAGTGGGCGCGAAAGCGTTTCCTTCGAAAAAAAAGGACATGGGACAAATATCAATTCCTGAAGGAAGAGGAGACATAAGGAACAAAGAGTCGACTCAGCAACGCATGAGTTTCCGGGGACTAAAAGCTGCGAAACACAAGAAAAACGTAGGTTGGGGTGGGAGGGGAATAAAGTAGTTCCGACAAAGCGCGGGCTGGCCTCTAAGGGGCGAGGCAAATCCCAACCTCTACAGGGGGGGACCGTCCTCTAAAGAGAGAGGTACGAGGGAGAGAAGAGGACGGTATGTGCATTCCGAACAGAGGGACCATGCGACACCCAACGGGGACTTTTAAGGGGTCAAAAAAGAAAGGGGCAGAAAGGAGTTCAATTGGTAGGTTGCTTAACGGCCTAAATGGGACCGCGCTCGGACTTCTGACCTAAAAAAGAGGAAAAAGGCTGCACTCTTTTCATTCAATGTAAAAGTACTAAAACGAAGCCAAGAATCTGTGACCTAAAAATTCGCAGCAGTCTGGTATATAGAAAACATTCGTCGCAAAGGAGAAGACGATCTGGAAACAAGGTATTCGTCGTAAAAGATGGGGCAATTCATTTCACTTACGCGGGGTGGCCCAGGCAACCCGGACTCTGACGCCCTTAGGGCTCAATGGGCTGCTACACTATTCCGACAGACTTCCTAAGAACCTGATAGGAATGGGACACACTCCCATTTCGAAACCCAAAGAGTGAGAGGAAAAAGAGTTCAAGCCGTCCAAAAATCCTAAGACCAAGCCGCAAGACCTGATTCAAAGGAGGGGAGGGGAGTGGGGCTTCATGGGTAAATGCTCAATTGAAGGAAAGGGCCGGCTCTCTGCACGTGGGGGAAAAAAAGGGGGGGTCTGAGGTCATCACATTTAAGCAGCAGGGGGGGGAGGGTGGCGGCGGGACGGGTACACGAGATGTCGTGACGAGTTTGGGGGGACAAGGGGGAAAGGAAGGGGATGGGAAGTGGGCCTGGCGAAAAGAGGATGAGGGGGCCTTTGGAAGGAAATCGTGGCCGTCATACAGCCACAAAATCAAAGATGCTTGTAGTTCGAGCGGGAAAGGGAAAGGATGAAGGGAAACCACCAGCTGATCAAGCATGGCGGAGCCCCCCACCAAAAAAAAAAAAAAAAAAAAACAAACCCCAACCCCAAACAGGGAAAACCCCCCAAACCCACACCCCCAACAACACCCCCCAACAACCCAAAAAAACCAACCAACCAAACCCAAACCCCCAAACGCCCCCCCCACCCACCCCCCCCCACAAAACCCCCCAACCCCCACCCACACAACCAAACCCCCAACCCCAAAAAAAAAAAACGCCCCAGTGACAACGACGAAAAAAAGCTGCCGCAGGTATCAAGAGGGCAAAGGGGGGCTGGCCTTTGACTTCCCCCTACCTGAAGCCGTGATGAGGTGAGGTCGGACTTGGGTGGCGAGGTGACGGCCATCAGACCAGGCGGGAGGAAAAAAAGGTGAACTTCATTTTTCTCCTTCGGGTAGAAGAGAGAGGAGGGGAGACCTTTACGGGGGAGGGCGCGCCGAGAGGAGGATCCCGTGAAAAATGAGCCGATGCGGGGAAGGGAAACTTGGAACCGATGATACGGGAAATAAAAATCTTTTAAGTACTGACTTTCTTTTAGAGAACGATGGAAAGGGGGGAGGGAGGTCCGTGCAGAAGGATTCTGTGGGGGAAAAGACAGAAAATTCAAGAGGGGTGTCGATATGGGGGGAGGGGGTTTCTTGCGCAGGAACTTGGCATAACGTCTGCTTTGCATCAAAGAAGGGGGGGAGCACCGCCTTTCCCGGC
>Ga0179593_1638589_pt1 | contig 22431 bp, 25 predicted proteins | sample CZODoug2_1_08_16_FD_185931 | JGI IMG/M metagenome (GOLD analysis project Ga0179593, IMG submission 185931) | Vadose zone soil fungal communities from Angelo Coast Range Reserve, California, USA - CZODoug2_1_08_16fungal (PacBio error correction) | ecosystem: Environmental > Terrestrial > Soil >...
GGAGGGAAAGTACGGGAGAGACCGGATAAGGGAGCTGAGGGTAAGAAAGCGGTCGGCAAAGGGTCGTTAATGGAAGAAGAAGAAAGGAAGAGGAGAAACTACACACTGGGTGTAAAAATCGGGGCCCGGATAGGTACTTTGGTCTTGGACCACACTGATTAACACTAGGTCTCCTTTTACTGGAGGTGAGTAGAAAGCAAAGTCCAGAGTGCTCGACGAAACGATGGCCACGGTTGCCCGAATGTACTAACAGAAACGGGACGGGAGAACCACATTCTTAGGCAAAATTGCGGGTTTGGACCCTTTCCGGGGTTTTGTTTCCTAGGCGGTTGAGGGTCAAGGAGGAAGATAAAAGTCTAAAACAAGGGGGGTCACCTCACTAATAGGTCATACAGGTATTAATTTTCTCTCTATTCAGGGGGGGGAAAGAAGGAGAGATAATTCTATTTGTCAGAAAGGCATCTTCAGTTCTCAGAAGCGAAGTCCATAGGATTGGAGAATAGAAACCTGCTGCAATCCAACCCCTGGTAGAGGTCGGAAATCTCTTTATTACCTGGGGGGAATTCAGCCAGCTAAATGGCTGACGGATGAAGGGAGAGAGGGACTGTTCGAGGGAGCTTATTATGCGGATGGAGCTGGAGGCAGGAGATTAGAGACAATTTCGTCATTCTCCCAGTCTGAAAGAAGGAGGAATTAGAGTTCAACAAAAACGACTAAAGCCCGGCGCAGGAAAACTGGCCAAAGAGACTGTTTTTTGAGAAAAAAAAAAAAAAAAAAAAAAAAAAAAAAAAAAAAAAAACAACAACAAACAGCCCACGAAGAACCAAGCCCAAACACACAAGGGACCCCTTCAGACTTTACTATCCACCACTCAACCCCCACCTCTTGACCCCACTTCCACCACACTTTCACAACCTCTCCGCAACTACAAGTGGCTATCTCTTTACAAACAACCAAAAACCCAACAAAACATAGAACAAGAGACAGTCATCCTTAAGCAAATTTCACTTAGATACTGAAGGGAAAGGCACGCCACAAAACCGTCAGGCCCTCCTTGGGGTCTCGGAGCGGAAAGACTACTGCTGCCACCGTTACAAACACCAAAACAGAAGGGGTCGGGTCCAGTAGGTTCCGATAAGGACAGGCAGGGGTCAACTCAAAAAGAGATCGGGGACGAGAAAATAAACTCCGTTTGGCAAGAGAGGCTCAGGGGAAATGGTTAAAGCCAGTCACATCGGCGAGTTTGGCCGCTTCACTAAAGACTTTCATGGTGAGGTGAGGGGTAGGAAGAGAACGGGATCTGGCTGACAGGTACTAATGTTGATAGCAGCAGACAGTATGCGCTCGCAGCGCGATCATCTCGTCGAGTCACCTTCAAGTTGTGTGGGTCGCCGGGGGGAAGGTGAGGCCAGAAGAAGGAAAGACTCTTCCTACTAAGAGCAGTGGAAAAAAAACACCTTGGGAATACCGTCTTGAAAGCCCCTGGCCGGGAGGCGCCCAAAAAGGTGGAGGAGGCCAAGGAAAGGAAAAAGAGGATCGAGAGCAAAGAAGGGGAAATGGACCATCACGCGTCACTAAAGGCCGCATCACTCCGTTTTCGGACGCTCCTAAGGGGGGGGGGAGGTTAAAATTGTGGTCTGGGTGACCTACGCAAGGGAGGAATAGTTCCGTAATTCTACGGTAGGGGGAAGGATTGCGCTCGGCAGCGAGAAGGGGTTCTTTAGGAATCGTTTTTGGGGGGGAAGGGAAGCTGGTCAACGACTAATTGGGCGAAAATTTCTAGGACGGGTCACTAACATCCAGCGTCAGAAGTCGTACGTGGAGAGGAGAGATCCGACCTAGAAAAACGAGGGAAGGGTTTTTAAACACTGGGCACTATCCGCGCTATGACATCAGGCCGGGGGTTCAACCTTTGCATTTTGGGGAAAAACTGCTGAACATCTCGCCCTAACGTCTAGATAAGAGGCGGCCGGTCCGTCTCAAATCTGTACCTGGGGGGGTACAGAGAAGGGGAGAAGGGAAGGACCTCTGTCGAAGGATGGCCAAAAGCGTAGCTCAGAATGGCGGTCAGTCGTCCCAAGGGAAGAAAGGAAAAGGAAAAAAACAAATGTCGCCCTCGCTCCCAAAGAAGCGCCGTGGACGCTGTTTCACCTCTTCTTACGCAAAAAAGAGGAAAAGGATTTAACAAGCAATACCGATGCGGCGGGTGGGGAAGTCGGCTGCAGAAGGATATTGAATGAATTGTTAAGAACTGGTAGGAGAAGGAGCTAGGGCTGACCTGGGGGTACAAACCAAAATAGGGGAAGACAAACGGATGAGCTAAAGATGAAATGTGCAGAAGATTAGGCAGCTAGGACAAAAGATATTCTCACCACCTAAAAAGAAGGAAGGAGGAAGAAGAGGTTAAGCAATCTGATAAAAAAAAAAGTCATTAAGACGGAACGTCGTCCTGTGGGGGTGGTTTCGAATTCATCGGGGAGTAGAGAAGAGAAGTACAAGAAATTATAAAAAGGGAGTGGTTGAATATCTTAGGAGTTCAGAAGACTTGCCAAAGGGGGGCCCGCGGTCGTTTATTTGGATCTGGATGGGAAGGAATGGAGGTAATGTTGTGCATGGAATAACTCGGAACGGCGAGCTGGCAAGAAGGGGGGAGAATCGGCTTAGTGTGCTTCTCCAAAGGGGGAGTAACGCGGCAGGGTTTGTACAAGGACAGGGCATTTAGTGAGGCTAGGATGGATGCAGAGAAAGATAGGAACCAGAGGTCTGTAGGGACAAGGCCTCAATTTGGAAGTCATGTGCGGAAAACCTGGAGCGTATCGACAAGGTGGGAGAAAAGTATACGCAGAAATCGGAACTGTTGCGGGAACCGGGGACCAATTGCAAGGGGGGACACAGGAAATATATTGACAAGGCAGGATGCTAGCGACGAGCGCAAGGAACAGACAAACGGCGTAAGGTGGGTCACAACTTTGATTACAATTGTGGGGGCGTCTGGCCTCAATATAGATAAAAAAAATTAAGTTTGAGCTCTGGATTGGGGGGGGGTCGCTCGTAACTATCCATCCCCCGGTTTAGCGTTTATAATTAAAGGAAAGAACAACATTTGCACGGGGGGATTTTCCGGGACGGGACCTGGTCGCTTTCTAAGGATTGTCCGCCCAGTCAGAGAGAAGGCTCAGGGACAGAGAAAAAAAGAGGCGAAGCGCAAGCGGTCACGCCACTCCGTCCCAAACAGAAAGGGGCTTCCGCTAAAACATGGGATGGGGAGCCTATGCTAAGACGGAGGAGTTCGGGAAATATTGGCACGCACTAGACGGAGGTTGGCCTTTGACAAATCAGTAGTGAGGTCCTTGAACCTGGGCATGTCACCAAGGGGGACGATGGGGTGGAATTGTAAAGGTCTGAAAGTAACGGACCTTTCGTACGTCTCCTTTCAAAGCACCGTCAAGGAAGAGAAACCCGTGGTAAAGGAGAAACTGGACTACAGGAACTATCGGGTGGTTGATCGGAGTCGGCGGGGGGAGAGGAGGAAACTGACATTCGGTGAGTTAATTTACGTAGCGCGCTCTATACTAACTGAGCTTCCAAGGGAGAGAAAGGGGAGGAAGAAGGGTCACGTCTACTCGGTGCTGGATATCCGCGCCGGACTGACTTTCCCCCCGCGGGGGGACGCCGTCGCGGCTAGAGGAAAAGAGGGCCTTGGACCAGGCCGGAAATGGAGAGATGTCTTCAGTTGACCATGTTTTGATGGTCCGGGACCTGAAAAGTGTTGGTCAAGCGCAGTCGTCATTGGTCCTATTAATAAGAGAAAAGAAGGGGAGGGGGGTCTTAGTTATGGGGGTGCATTCGGGCGATCCCGCTCAATAGACGACAAGGGTTACGTACCTTTGGTCTTGAAGGACTGGCAAGCTCCATTTCTAAAGATCTAACATGGGTAGTTGGGCGCAACTGGGTGGAATATTTGGGAAAGATGTGCGAGGGGGTTTCAGTCGGAGATCGCCGCGTCCGAGGTCGTGCTGCCAAAGGATGTTTCTAAGAGAAGGAAAAACCCGACTGACTTGCGCAAGGGGCGCAACTTGAGGCGATGATGTGTTGTTTTTTGGAAAAAGATTCGCGAGTGGAGGGAAGCGTAAGCTTTTGAAGGGATAGGGGAATTACTTCCAAGTAAGAGAAGAGAAGTACATGCCCCTTTTCAGCAAAAGGGAAAAAAAGACCTCAATCAATTGGGGATCAGCTACGCATGGTCGACTGACCAAAATAGGGTCAAGAGTTGACCTGAGTCAAACTAGTCCATTCGGGAAATGGAGAAGGGAGAAAAGACGATAGTCCGAAAGAAAGCCCTTCATTGGGTCGAAATACGGAGCGATCCTCCTGAAACTCCGCAAGGAGAAGAAAACGGGCGAGATCCCGAAAAGGGCATGAGCCATTTTTTTTCGAGAAGAAGGGAGAAAAGAAACAATAGATAACGGGACAAGAGTCGCTGGACAAAAGAATTCATCGTAGGGGAAGAAAAGGGGTATAAGCCCGGACTGGATGACGAGACCAAACTGGGGCCCGGTGAGGATAGGAGATATCCGGTAATGTACACTGAAAGTCGATCCCCCCGACAACCTTTCGGGTGTCGATTTTAAAACGGGGTCGCTGAAGGAATCTACGGGCTAGTTTACTCCCCGACATTGTCGGATATTTCGCATTCGGAGGAGGTCATTTACATCGCTTTGACAACGGGGGATGAAAGAAAAGAGGGGGGCCTAATTTTTGAAGCCTATTAGCTTGCTGAATCAAAGAAGATCTCGAAACAACGCTTAGGAAAAGAGAGATTAAAAATTTGATTGATGCGCAAGGGGGGGCTTTGGGCTGGGGGGTGGGTCTAAGTAAAAACATGCCATTGATGCTCTTGGAGTAAGACGCGGTCAGAACAGTTTTCGGCGCGGGAGAATTCCTCCTAGTCATTGGAGGGAGATAGGAAAACAAATGGCTGGGGTATAAAAGACGTATTATATTCTTTGTCTTTCATACGACAACTACGCAAGGTATCCATGCAAGCCTAGAAAAGAAAAACCTGGGGGGGAAAGACACAACCCTTTTGGGGGGGGTGATCAGGTAAAGGGGATAAATAAATTTACAGTATACCTGTGACTGGAAAGGGCGGTGTGTAGGTGTGACTATAGGGGGTTGGATTTTTGAATCGAGGGGGGATGTCTGGGGAGATCGAACCAACGGGCAATGAAAGGGGGGGGAGAAAGTCAAGATAGGTGCGAGGATTCTTCGAAATCTCACTTGCCCGAGGGAGATCTCCTCGTTGCCCTATTGAAGGGGGAGAGATAGAGTCAAGATAAAATATCTCGGGGACTAATTTGAACGCAGGGGGATCGTCGGAAGCGAGACACAGAAAAATTCTTCACATTGAAAAAAAGAAAAAAGCAGAGTGCCCGGCAATAAGTTGTGAGGATGGGCTGCTCGGAAAGGGAAGGTCATGTAGATTAGAGATACCAGGAGAGAATGAAGAGGAAATGAAGACAATTTGGGGGGATCACGATCGATGAATATGCAAAAAACAAAAAAAAAGATCGCAAGCGCTACTTCACCTCTCTAAGCGAAAGATTCGGGGGGGTCGCAAGACGCAAAAGAAAACCTATAGACCAACCCCACGAAACAAACGCGGCACAAAAAACAAAAAAAAACCTATTCACATACGAATAAATTAGCGAGAGACGAGAAAGGCGAATTAAAAGGCACACAGGTAAGCACCAGGGGTGAATCCGAAGAAAGAAAAAACAAAGAGCTCGGCTTAGATGTCACCAGTGAGACTCCGGAGGGAAAAAAACAATAATACCACAGAGGTGGAAAAAAATGGAAGGAGCCTAAAGAAAGTGCAACGTGGAAAGGGGAAGATCACGGTCAGTGGGGTGAAAAAGAAAAAAAAGGGCTTCCCCTCTTTTTAAATTCTGGTAAGAGGGAGGAAGGAAAGCAGCGATATGCAGTCGGGGGAAAACTACTTTCTACAGTATTCAGAATGCTCCCTTGGAGGGTTGTCGAGGGAGCGCTAGTAGTAAATGGAAAGGAATTGTCCTTAAATCCACAGGTGTGATAGCGGATGTCACCCACCAGATAGGGGGTACTTTCTGTCCTATTCGTAAAAAAAGTGGGGCTGGAACTTTTCGTTGGTTCGTTTAGAGGAAAGGAAGGGGGCAGGTAACAGGCACTAAGTTCCGCTTCAAACCCTTTAGACAAGTCTCCATGTCGGACCGACAACCTGAGGCTGCAAGAAGAGAGGGGCGCCAGCACCAACTGGCAGCAGGAAAAAGAGAAAAGACTTACTCGGACGTACCCGGTTTTTTCGCAAGAGCGACGACGCAAGGGGAGTGTGGAGGCTTTCGGGGAGCGTGAGATGAAGTTTAGGGTCAATAAAGCGCGAGGGGCTCCACGCGAGAATGCGGAAGCCCTCGAATCATATTGTTGTGGAAGGAAAGAGAACAACTGTTCAGGGATGGGCTCTTCCGTACCAAAATCCAGCGAGCAACTGAGGGAGAGACGTTTTTTAAAAAAATAAGGGAAAAGCTTTTTCCGTAAAAAGGGATTGGATCGTCGTTCGAATCCGCGCTCAAGTCCCCGAATGTGAGAGCTAGTGCCGATCCAAAGCCTAAGATCGACAGTTGTCAGCTTCTTTCATAAAACAGGAAGACCGAGGGGAAATTCCGGTCCTTGAAAAACCAAGGATTTGGAAAAGACGGTGACATTATTCTAGGACTCTGAGTGGGTAAACAGCTGGGGGGTAAATAGCAAAGAAAGACCCTGAAAAAGTCGTCAGGGAAAACGTAAATCACGTAAGAAACGAGCAGGAAGACAGGCCTCATGACGTAGCTGTTTCCACAGAGGCAGGCTGACAGCAATTAAACAAGAGGAAATTGGTAAACAGAGCCAGGAGGCAAGAATGAGCCATTGGAAAGTCGGTTCTAAATATTTTCACGAAAGCGACTGGGGGTATTACTACGAAGGGAACGAGATGGCGTAAGTGAAAAACGAACCAAGGCGAAACCGAAACCATGACGACGAGTGCCGTTCCGATGGTTAAAATTCCGATACCATATTGAAAAATCATAGAAAAAAAAAGGGGAGGAGGGGGAGGGAAAAAATAAGGAAAATATTGGGGGGAAAAGGGACTATAGGCAAAAGGGATCCAATCGGACGGCCAACTAAGTACCACGGCCTGTGTGTGTATTTCTTGGGGTTTCCCGGGGGAGGAAAAAAATAGCGAATGTGACATGGATAAAACTCGGGCTTAGAAGCTTATCAGCCGAAGGGGCAAGGGTGCCCACGCGCATTAGAGAAAGCTAAGGTACCGCAGGCGGGCAGTTTATCAGGACTGCCCTCGGGGCAAAGGGTCTATTTTCGAGGGGAGAAGCGGAGGGGTGCTCGAAATCGGGAAAGGGGAATACGGCACGTAATACTGACCGGCCATGGATTGGATCTAAAACTAAAGGAACAAGCCGGAAATATTCAATATGAAAACGGATAAATTTACACCATTGAAAATGGAGGAATGGGCTCGGAATTCTTCTATGGAGGGTCCAGAGGACGCCACTGATAGGAGCTTTGGGGGAGCAGCAAGACCATCGGTGAATGAAAAATGTTCAGGCTGGTAATTGACTAAAAGAAACAGAGCGCCCGCAAGGGACAACTATTACGAGGGGTTTTACCACGTACAGGCAGGATTCAGCATCTCGTCAAAAGTCTCTCTGATTTGGGTACAGCAGAGGAACCAAGAAGAGATCCACTCAGAAGGAAACCCTTTCGCTGGCTTAAGTAAAGGGAATCAAAACAATTGAGGGGACGGGAATCGCAGTGAACGAAGTCGATCGAAGGGCGCGAGGGTGAGGAAAAAGCTGCCAATCTACTCAAAACTCCAAAAGGTACAGAAATGAGCTCATGCTAGAGAACTTTGAGATGAGGAGGCGAAGAAGCCGTATTGTAAAGGGGGGGGTGGGGGGGGGGGGGGGGCTGAAGACTTGTAACACGCATTTGACTATTAATGGGAGAAAAAAGACGGATGACGGAGAATCCTGAAAATTGGGAGTGGGTCCTTCTTGGAATAATTCGAGAAGGGTAGAAAGCGTCAGAAAGGGCTAGTACGTCCGGGCATCAAATCCACAATCACGAGACAGTAATAGGAAAAGAACACACAAGGGGGGGGTAATAGGGAACGTAGATAGAGGTGTGAGTTGTACAGAATACGGTGTATGAGGGTCTCTACAAGTAATTCGGGTTCACTACATTTTTAAGAATTCTAATACGCACTAAGCTACTAAAATACAGTGATCCTTTCATTTTCGCCTTGAAAGGCGATACTGCAGCCGGTGGAACCTCTCTGAATGCTTTCGAAAAAAAGAGAAGGGACAGATTTGGAAAAAAGACCAAACCGCGGGTAGAGTGGATGCTATGAGGGACCCGGTGGAGACCTTCACGGGGAACTGGATCTAAAAATTCCTTCATAAAGAGGTGGGCCCGATATTTTTGGGGGGGGAGGTCAAGAAGGAAACATTTGCAAACAGTACAATGGGGGGCCCAGTCTACTTTACGGTATCCAGCCGCAGGAATAGGAGGGAAGTTGGTTGCTGGCAAGGCATGAGCTCTCCATCGACAGGTCATGGAAAGGAACTGGGGGGGGAGAGTGTTATTCCTTTTGACGACGTTCTTTTTTTAGCTACGGAAAAATTTGGGGGGGGAGAACCGGTGGAAGGGTCGAACGAATAGGGGACGATTTTGTTCTTGGGGGGGGAGAGGAAAAGCGCCTGGCTGAACCACCATGGGGCTTTCATAAAAAACCGCTAAAGTGGTTACTAAGGAAGGACTGGAGCTGCAGATGATTGTGTTTTTTTGCACTATTAAGATACTAACGGCAAAACATGACCGAAGGAATTAGAAGATCAAGATGCCAAGGTCAGATGCCTGGGCTTGTCAAGTAAGAAAGACCCTCTGTTAGTAGAAAGGCTACAGAGGGAATTGGAGGGATGTCTAAAGGGACCATATGGTAAAGATGGTCTGATTTGTTGAGAAGAGAAAAAGCGGTCAAAGGGGGGGGAGCCGCTTTTCTTAGCGAGGAGCAGAAAAGAAACATGACGACAAAAGTCTATCCTTAAGGCAAGGGAGCCCTTTACGAAGTATCCGAAATTGAAACGATGTAAACCCTCAAAAGGAATGAAACAGGGGGGCGTTACGACCTTTGTCTACGGAAAGAACGGGACTAAAGCAGTATAGGTAAAAAAAAAGGGAGGGGCGAGCAAAACTAGACCAATTCGTTTAGGGGAAAAAGGGGTATCAACAGCTGTAGGCTTTATTTAAGGGGGGAAAAGGATGGACACAAAAGGGACCGGGGTACGTCCCGCCAACACGGATGGGGAAGGGGTGGGGTGCCTCTGCATCGAACAGGAGTGGGGAATTGGAAGGATGTCCCCTAAAGATCCTACGACGCTTGTTCTCCCCCCAGCCAGGGGCCTAAATTCATTTCTAAACGTTAAGGCTTGGGAGTCAGGAAATGCGAAAGAAAAAGGGAAAAGTACCGTCTGACTGATAAAATCAGATGGCAAATAGTGGCGGTCCTCTTCTCAAAAGGAGGGAATAAGGCATAGATCTACACAAACAACTGATTAGATATGAATTGAGTACGGTACAAGAAGATAATGAATATTAGGTGAGATAGTTAAGCATCGGGTCGTTCACGGACCTGATTGGACGCAACAAGGCGAAGTATCTAGAAGTATAGAACGGCTTTTTGGAAAAATGGTGATATCTTTAAAGTCGAAAATCGTACACTAGTATCAATCTCATCAGCGGCACGAGGACGGAAAAAGTAGATGCTCGAAACCGGGAGGTTCAGTAAAGAAAAGGATAAGGAGGATCAAAAGGGTATCGGAAAGAGATAATTTTCCTTTAACGAGGTAAGGGTGGTTGGATAAACATCACTAGTGGAGGAATACGAAAACTGTAGAAGAAAAAATTGGGTAATTGCCCTTTAGGGGGGATCGAATATCATCCTTGGTTGAGGGGGAAGAGCACGAGGAAGGATGAAACTTAAAAGGAAGGGATAATTAAAATGCGGTCTTGTTGCAGCAACAGAACGAAAGAAAGACAAATACTCAGGGGGAAAGAAGGGAGGAAATCGTAAATCTCAGAAAATGAATATGTTGGGGACAGAAGGACTAAAGCAGCAACAAACGGACGCTGGAAGGATGAAGATCTATACAAATTGCTAGGGAGATTTCCTTGATCAATCCCTTTTATCTTACTGGGAGGGGGAGGGAGGAATTCAAGCTCAAATTGAAAGGGCAGGCTCCCACCTAAGGGTGGGGGGGGGGGGGTGTGTGTTTGGGTGGGGGGGGGGGGGGGTTGGGGGGGGGTCGGGGGTTTGTGTTGTGGTGAAGAAATATATGCGAGAATAAGTCAAAAACATTCTGGATAAAAGAAACTAGCTCAATGTAAAAAGAAAATCTTGGTATGCTAAATCCATGAGCAAGACTAGTACAGCCGAATATATAACGATCACCCCACGAAAAACAAACATCAGGAAAGCAGATGCTAACAAACCAAAAACCGCACAACAGGCAAGTAAAAACAACAGGGTCAGAGCATAAAAAATAAATACAAAAGAGACCTGGTAAACTTCCATTGACGGAATATCAAGACAACCGCCATCTCATTTCTACGAATGGATACAGACAGGACTATCCAGGCGATCAAGGGAGTCGCTTAAGGTGCCGAAAAACATGCACTAAGGGGGGATGCTTGTTGGCTCATGCTTCAAAGAATGCCGAGCCAACCAGTTACTAGAAAAAGAGAAAGAATATCTTTAAAGGGGTCATTAAAGAAGTTAATTTTAGCGGGAAAATGTAAACATATCAAGAGAAGCGATACAAACTTGGGGGAAATGCGGAAGGAATCCTCGGTAAAAGAGTTTGAAGCTGGACCGTTCAGACTGGGGAAGAAAAAAATAGGTAGGGAATGGGTCCTGGTAGGTTTGTCTTAAGACGTAGAGACGGAAAGAATTAAGCAGATGTAGTATGCAAGAACGCACAGATCGCTCATCACTTCACCAATAGTCTGTAGGTCCGATTCCTGAAGGGGGGGGGTTGGCAAAGGATGGGGACAGGACTTATTGAGTTTGGGGGTTAGACTAGGGATAGAAAGGAAATGGAAAGGGACCGCCTAAGACTCGCTGGGGCACCTGGGGGGGATTTCACGTAGTACAAGACGAGGAAGGAGGATGCCAGTCAATGGAAAAAGCCATTAAAACGAGAAAAATGTGAAGATATGGCCCTAATTCCGTCCGTCAAGAGAGGAAAGACAAGGGGTTCTCAGAGACTGATAACAAAACTTGGGTAGTGGGGAGTGCGCTGTTACGAATTTAATGGGCAGATTCAACGACTACTTCGCTGGTCTTCGCACGGCGAGCTGAGGCGGAATCACAAAAAATCAAAAAATGTGTGTTATGCTTTTATTCAAACAGAAAAGACTGGTTAAGGCTATTGGATCGGAAATCTCTTATCAGCGGAGAAAGATGAGGGGGCGTGATCGAGGATGGTGTGCTCCGACCGTGGAGGAAGAAGCCGTGCAGAGGAAAACCTGGAACAGAAGTGGTCGGGGTCATGTGCGGGGGTTAAGAAAAAAACCAACAAACAAACACAATAATCTATCGAAATCATTCACGGGGGTGCAAGCGGGGGCACTTTTGGGGGGGGTACCAGCCAATTACCTTTGGGGGGTTACGAGCAGTGGTGGTATTACATGGCGGTGTGAGTGGCAAAGGGAACAACATATACATCCCGGTCAGATCCTTGAGATAGTGACTCATCGGTTTTCTAGATTAAAATTTTGCTCATAACCAGCCGGATACAATCAGTGACAAAGACTTCCAAAAGTGTGAAAGGGAAGCAAAATGACTCCGTAATACAAAGATCCCTCTTCCTCGCCTCAATAAAAGCTGTGACCGGAGATAACTTACATGAAAAATGAAATGCCCCATATTATATGGACACTAATGAGAACTGGCGGGGGTAAAAAATTGGGAAAATTAGGAGAAAGATATTTCCCGCACAAATGTATCCATGGTTTAAGGGGGGGGAAATTATAGTCTCAGAATTGGGTGAACTTAAACCCAAGAAACACGGCTCCAAGGTACATAGTGGTTCCCGTGCAGGGGGGGGATGGTTATGAAAGGGCATTAGAAGAGCAATAGACGAAGAAGCTCTCACAAACCACAAAGTTAATGAGGGGGGAAAGGAATTCGATATTGGTCACCCTCTTAACAGGGATAAAAATAGAAAAAGGACACAGGAGTAAGGGGTTGTAGGTTTCACAACGAAGTGGTTGGTCCGGGAAGTTTAAAAGAAAGTAGACTAGATTCAAGAACAAGAATAAACCCAAGGGGCGCTGGTTTTTTGTCTCGTAACACAGAAAGTTGGAAAAAAAGGGTGTCAACGTACATTTGATTTGCATTCGAGAAGATCAGACTTGGAAAGAGCTATGTACAAGTTTATAGGTAACCTCCAGAGGGGAACGCGCGAGCATGGCCTTAATCGGTCAGACCTTAGTCGGCGTGCTGCTAACAAGGAACTCCCTTTGGGGAAGAGAATACGACGAAGGGGTCAGTTTTTGGAAGGGACCGTATGGGCAGAAAGGGAGAAAAGCTGCCTCAACAAAAGGAAAGGTCAAGGAAATTCAAAGAACGATTGCAAGAAAGGTGAGGCCGAAGGGAACAGAAAGGCACTGTCGTATCCGCAAGGGAGAGTAAAAAAAGGGAAGCTTGGGCAATCGACCCCGGTTGGAAAATCGGCAAGGAAATGGTAAAAAGCGATGCAGGGTTACGATAAAAAAACGAAACCTGGGGATCCGGGCGTTGGGTGAGGGCACTTCTTAACTAGCAGACCAAGTGAGCAGGTAAACAACTTGCGTATGACTACATTACAGAAAAAGAGATCAAACAAACCCGATAATTTTCTTGCAAAAGATTTGAAAAGTCCGACTATTCAAAGTCGCCTGAAAAAGGGATAGGGTCTTTGAAAACAGAAAAAAATTTCGAGGTGTATTCTTTACTTACTGAAGCGTGACGCGGGGGGGGGGAGAAACGGGGAAAGGGTAAAGAGCTGCAACGAGCCCAGCCAAACAAAAAATAAGTGAATCGCGGCTCGGGAGAAAAAACTTACTATAGGAGGGCAGCGGCACAACATGAGGGAACGGGGTGAAAGTAGCTTTCTTTTTAAAATCGATGAGGGGAAGCCCTCCGGAAAATTTTTGACAGAAGCAAATGCGCTGGTGCAGGAAAGGTTTAGGATGGGCCTCAGCTACGGAAGAGAGTCCTTCGTCTCGAGGGATCCATAAAACATTATCAGTCAAACCAACCGTTTGGGAGGGGCATCACATAAAAATTAAGAGATTTTGGGGGGAGAGGTGGGAGAAGTCGACATTGAATAGAAGGAAAATCGGTAGGAAGGTTCCGACGGGAAACTACTAGAAACGCCTTAAAAGGTCATTTCACAAAGCAGAGGGCTCTGGAAAGGGAGATACGTGAACAGAGAAAAATCTCTCGCTTCAGGGCTATCAAAAAAGCCGTCAAGACGAGGTACCTTCTTAAAAAAAAGCGGGCGCGGTCTTCTTGGCGCGGAAAGGTTACAAGGACCAGTTTAGAAGGTCTCGCTTAATTCCCGCTAACAGCGATGCGGGGCATTTCCTGGGGCAGAGGGAATGGGAAGGGCAAAAGAGGGGGAGGGAGGGAAAGATCTCGAGACGCGGGCTTTGGGGAGGTGACACGTCAACCGCTCGGGACAATTTTGCTCTGGGGGATTCGCTGGGAAGGTCGCGTTTCTGAAGAATCAGATAGGGTGGTTGTGAACCTGGGGGCCTTCTGTGGGGGGGTGTGGTTCTCCTTATTTATGGGGTGACAAAATTGGTTTAAGGGTGGATCGGATACAAGGAGTTCAGACGTTCACTGATGTTCTTGAAGACGGGGGGTAATAACAGAATTAAAACTCGGGATTACTGTAGCAAAAAGAGAAAAGAGATTGGGTGTGTGGGGGGGGAACAAAAGAATCATTGGCGCTTATGTGGGTTCAGGACGAAGAAGGATAGAATTCCGCACTATCGCAAAAGATAATCGAAGATAAATCTTGCAAGAAGGGGAACTCGAAAATTTTGAGAGAAGGAGCCCAGCGATGAATTAGCTAGTTCAAAAAGGGGAGGGAAGAGCGTGAACGATCCAGGAGCGTAAATTGGGTTCCTGAGTTTCAATCGGATGGCTGGAACGAAGTGCTCACAAGGACACCGCCTGCGGGCTAATAAGAAGCGATTCTTCTGGCAAGGAGCCAGGGCCAAGATATAGGAACCGAAACCATGACAAGGGGAGAAAACCAAGGCAATGGAAAACTGGGGGGGGTCAGTCTGACCTTTTCTCTGTCAAGGTCTGACAAGAGAGAACCGTTCACAACGGGTAAAAAGGGCGGGGGACAACGCCTACGGAGAGATACTTAAAAAGGTTTAGCCACACGGGAAGGTTGCTATCCTGAATGGAAAAAAGGTCCCGGTGTCGGAGGCGTGTAAAGGGAGCGAGAGTGTACTTTACAGAGAGGGGGAGGGGAACAAACCCGGCGGTTTAGATAATTGGTTATACCAGGGGAGGAAGGTGGAAAAAAACAAAGTACTCTACTGAGGATGTTGGATCAAAAAAAAACAGTCCTGACGTGTCGCGTATTTCTGGGAGTAAAAAAAGGAAACGTAAAACTGGGAAAAACTGTCTGAAGCCAAGAAAAAAGAAAAAAAAAACTCAGATGAATAGATTTTTCCTAAGAGGCTGAAGAAGCAAAGGATCTCTATAAACAACAGAGTTATATAGAAAATATAATGAAAGGGAGAATGGAAGAAGAAGTCGAACGAGGAAAGACATGCTAATCTTCATGAGATAAGGGGAGGAAAGTTTCGGCGTCGGTAGGACTAAAATAGCGGAACTCTTAAAGCACCAGGCTGGGGACAACTGACGAGAGGATGGTTCTGGTTATCTGAACATAAGCAGGGGTCAAGTAGATTTGAGGTCACTGACGTCAAGCACCGAGGATATATAAAAAAAAAATTCAGTTGGGGCCATCAGTTCTCATAAAATCCAAGGGGTAAGGGCTGATAAAAAGGGCCAAAATATCTTGGGGAAGAGAACTGGAAGGTGTTTAACATGGGAAGAGAAAACGGTTCTTTCGAAAAAAGGAACTATCAAAGGGGGGGAAAAATGTTTTAAGTGTTGAAGGGGGTGCAGAGACATAGGTCACGAGGTATCTTAGGGATCGTGCGGTCAAGGTTGGGCCCGGAAGGATCGAATGACTAGCGGTTTGTACAAAACTTAAAGGGAACGTGCGCCTACCTCGAAAAGAACGAGGGGAACTCTACGTCGCTTCCCCATTTGACCGTCCTGTATCAGGGAACAAGCAAGGTGACCATATGTGGAAGGAACCCGCAAAGCGTAAGAGGGGGGGGGCTAGGACTTATCTCTAAAAAGGACTCTATGAAAGAAAAAAAAAAAAGGCAGCCCGGCATATTGAGAAAAACGGGAGAGCCTGGAGGAGGAGGATTCGTATCACTCGTCAGGGACTCGGGAAGAATATACGGAAGTTACTATTGCAAAAAAAGCATCGACAAAAAAAGTGCGACGGGGGGAGACGAGGTGCTGAGGTAGAACGAACATCAGCAACTGGCTACGGTGAGACAGAAAACACGAAAAAAAAAAGAGGAACAGATCGGGAAACGCACACGAAAAAACAATTAAAAAAGAACTGAAAAGGAGGCTAATCTTACAAGACGCGTCATAAAGACAAAACATTTCACGGACATTTTCCGTAGCGTGAAACGACTGAAAGGCCACAAAACCGCACCACGATTAGGGGAGTCTGTACTTCGTTCCTCCCAAAACGAATGAATCTTAACCAAAAAGTTACGGCGGAAAAATAAAAGGGAATTCCTTATCTTGGGAAATTGAACAGGGCGGGGAAAAACGAATCATTCCAAAGCAGGGGCTAGGCTAGACGTTGGGTCTCCGGAGGAAGTAGCCATCATTAGAGAGGGGGAAGGAGGCCACGTAGAGAATAACATAAATTAGGGATACCTGGGGGGATTAGAAGGGAATAGGGCGTCTAAGGGAAAAAATTTGGAATGTAGAATGTAATTTGAGCAAGAACAAAGAATGCGCTAAATTAAGGAAAACCAGAGAGGGCAGGTGGTTAACGAGTCTAACAGTTGGTGGCCATCTTCGGGGCGAGGGGGGACTGGGGGACAGGGGTAATAAAATTAAAATTACAGGAGACCGGAACTGACTCGAAAGTAAAAAACGAGAAGGGGGGAATAGTAAAGACAAAGTTGACCTTCTTAGTCAAAAAATAGAAGGGGAACATACAAACTCCCAGAATCGGGCGCTAGTAGCCCCTCCTAACCAGGAGAGGAAGAAAGAAAGTAATCAGCCTTTTTGAGCAGATACCTCTAGACTCCTTTTGGGGGGGGACGTGGATGGAAAGGCAGCTGGAGGAGGTCAGCTTTTCTGACTCGGATTCGCTCGATTGTCTCGACGAGAAAAGATGCGAAGGACCTCAAAGCGAAGGTTTTGTTGATGGTTTAAGAATCCAAACGAGAGCGTACGGGTTCAGTGGTGAAGAATAGGGAGGAACTCGCGGACATCATCTGATTAAACGGTGGGGCTGAGAGGGGAGTGTCTCCGACCAGTGAAATATTTACACCTAATGTCAAAGGGGGATAAACTACCCGGGGTAGGTAGGGATTAGGGGATGGGGGTCGAATGAGATAGACATTGAGGTGAAAGAAAAAACGCGGGCAAAGGGTAGGGGACAGGAAAATCATTACAACATGAGGAAAACGGGTGAGCCACACGTGGGAGAAGAGATATCTCGGGAAGTCACGCACATAAACGAGCGCGGGTTAGTAGCAGTTCTCCGAAAGAGGGGGGGGGTTCGGAGGACATCTGTGGCATGCAATCAGGAACCAGGAAGGAGAAACAGACTGAGAAGTAAGGATCACTGACGGAGTAAGCCCGCAGGGTAAACTCCAAAAGGGAATCTCGATGCCAGAGGCGCACTTCATGTTTACCTCATTTCAGAGGAAAATGATAAATGACATTAAGGAGAAGAGGGGGGACATCAGAACTAAACTTCTTGCAACAAAGGGGGGAGGAATGCTATAAGTCGAACAAAAACTTGGGTTATTAGAAAGGGGCTCTTCTTCTTTGCTAGGGAAAAATCTAAACCAAACTGGGCGAATAACTAAACATGACGACTCTGTCAAGGGAACTATGAGGAAATTGAAAAAATTTCTTTGTAACAAATATGAGGAAGAGAGCAGCAACAAGGGAGAAAATTCCGAAGATTTTGGTTAAAGACTGCTCATTAGGAAAAAAAGTGCAGTCATCCGAATCGGGGGGAACGAAAATAGGAGAGGTTGTTTCGCGTTGGTTTCGGGCGCAGGGGAAGTAAAATATGAATATAGAACAAGAGGAAAAGGAACCCAAGGAGCGGGTTGGGGTGGAGCCAGAGAAGACTGTGGAAAAAAGCCCAGGAGGGAATGACATGCAGGGGGGCCGTCTCAATGCGTCGGTTATCAGGCATGGCATTTCAGCACTGAAAGAGGAAACCTCAAGCGCTAGGATGGGGGGAGGAGATGTAGGGCTTAAGATCCTGCATGGCGGAACATGCGCCGGGTTAAGGTGAGCCATTTTAAAGAGGGGGAATCGGTGTAGGATTGACCAATAGAACCAACCTATGAGGGAAGGGCAGCTGCTAATGTCACCAGAAGGGGGTTCAAAAAAAAGTGTGACCAAAACAACGCCTATAGATGAAGGGGAGGCCCCTCGGACGACGGTCAGTTGGGGGGTCGGTATACAGGAATTCCTCGTTTGGGGACCCACGGAAGGGGAAAATAGCGGATATACGGAGCTGAGAAACGAGGAAGTTTCAGACGGGGGGGAGCGTGGTCGTACATCTTAGGCGGGGCGGAGGAAATCGTCTCAGTCTTTGCTCCGGTTAGGGGGAAAGATAAGCCGGAACCAGTAGTAGGGCTATGCAGGAAATGGAGGGCCAGAAAACCACCTGTCGATGGGGCGAGGTTCGTTCCGCATCGTTGGAACCTCGACAATGAAAAGTGAAGGGGTCAAAAAACCAATTAGCACTGAAAAGGGCCAAAAGGAACAGTGCGCGTAAAGGGGAGAGGGCTAAACTACTGGAATTTGCCTCTCGGAGGGAAAATAAGAAACGAGCGTTTGGAACGATTGTTAAAATGTCTAGTTCCGTGCGGGGGGGGGGCACCGGGAACTATAATCTGATTAAAATTCACTAAATTTCAAGATGTCCAGACGGAGCGGTTATGCAGAGAAGGAGGTCGGCGACGGGGGACCGGGAGTTCAGAAGGAAAATGACTGGAATGATGCAAGAAGGAATGGCCCAAAAACACACACCATACAACCTGGGGAAACATTCAAGTATCTTTTGGGGTGTCGCGGTGATCTCTGCATAACATGTTGGGGGGGGCAACTTAACAAGTAACATTCGTAGGGATGAAAGGGTAAAGGCGAATCGGCGAAGGAATCGAAGCACCGTACAAGTGATCTCACCCTCAAGGGGTGGTCTCTTGACGTGGGCTTTCGAGATTCGGCTGGAAAAGATAGGGGGGGTAAGCAACGGGGGAGGGAGTTCAAAAAAAAATGTATCAGAAAAGGGGGAAGTTCTGCTGGAGTACGACACAACGGATTCACTTAGGGGAAAGGGAAGAGGCGGGGGTCATGTTTCAGCTCCAACTTTGGGGGAAAACAGCAGGTGGGGCCGCGGGATGAACTACAGAAGGAGAGAGCGGCGTGGTCTTGTGATCAGCCCGAATCCTCTAGAAAGGGAATGGTAAAGGGGTTTACGGGCTTTTGAAAAGTCGAACGGTCTGGGGGGGTGAAAGCCAAAATGGGTCTGTTGATTTGTATCGTGGTGGTGGTGGCGAGTCCAGAGGGGTGGAAGAAGTTGGGGGGGGGAAGTGGGGGATCTGGAATAAATGGAGTCTGTATCGGACTGCCATTTGTGAGAGAAGGAAAAAAAAAAAGTCTGGGGCGCAGGAGGCGCCAAGCAAGACGCTTTTGGGGGCAACTATACGAATTGGAGTCAGGAGGTAATCATGGGGGAGCTTGGGATTCGATAGAGCCTCAATCTCCAAGAGAGAGAAGATATAAAGAGGCCTGGAGGGGAATATCCATAAATTCAGAAAAGGGTTGATCGTGAAAGAACAAGCGCTTCAGTGCTTGAAGGAAAAAATGGGTTCACGAATTCTCAACTAATAGTTTCGCTCCGGAGGGAGGGAAGTATATAGAAAAAAAGGCTTTAGGTATGAGGCGGAAAACTGGGCGGAGGAGAAAATCCGTAAGGGAACAGGGAGTCAGTGCCAGAGAGTACTAAAACCTGGGAACTTGTCAGACAGAGAATTTCAGAAAATTTTGGGGATTCGAATGTACAAACGGGTACAAAGACATAAGAAAAAGAAGTAGAGGGGAAGAAACAATGGTAATCTCGTGGGTCTAAAAGGGGAGAACCCGGTATACGGTTAGTTAAGGACATGAACTCAACCACCTGTGAGGATCTTCGAGGGGCGATACATAGGGGAAGGTCGTGAACGAGACAATGACTCTGTCCGATTGGGGAGGGTTGTCCGCAGGGGTCGACTTGTACAACGTACTATAAGAGGGTTCCCCACATTGGTTCTGCTTCGAATATAATAAAGGGGCAAGTTACAACTTGTCTACCGAACCGAAAGGGGGGGTCGACGGGGAGGCCTCAGAATCGCAGAGGGGGTCATAGGAGGTGTCTGGGAAAGATATGCTCATCAACACATCTATCCCACCAACATTGGGGTAAGAGATGACTGTTCGCCTAGGGAGAAAAAGAACGATCTAGAACAGACTGCAACGCGGAGGCGGAGGGGAACTCTTTTCTGAAAAAAAGTTTCTTCTCGGAGCAACAGGTGAAACACTGATCTTCAAAAAAGAAGAGGCACAAATGTGGAGGGGGGAGAAAGCCAGACTGAGACTGAGGTTTCTGTGGGAAAAAAAAAATACAAGAAAACGAGGGAACTAAAAAGGGGCAGGCACTTTCCCAGACCATAAGAAAAAGGGGAAGGGTACATAGGGAAAGCGAAAGCAAAGGAGAAAGGTTCGGGAAAGGGGGACCCCTAAGTGTGACTTTGGCCATGCGAATTTACTTGGAAACTTAGTCGTTTAAACGGAGGAAAAGGGTCGAAGCCAACAAGTTGTCAGGAAAATTGTCAGGAAAAAAGGAACCAGGGTGTGAGTATTGGGAGATAGAGGAAAGTTGTCCCTCTGTCTTATGGAAACCCTGCAGGTCGGAAGGGGGTTGCGCCTACATAGAAGAGAAAAATTTATAGGAAGAAAAAGGGTCTCCAGGTGACCGACAGGGGCTTGAAATATGATAAAACATCAAGGAAAGGGAACATAGGTTTTAGGCCAAAAAGAAATTCGAGCTCTCCAATTGAGAAGAGGGACCGTGCAAAAAAGGGTTAAAGAGGAGAGGACGAATGAATGGGGATTTGAGGAAGGCCAGGGAGTCCTCTAAAAAAAGGAGACTAAAGATCAGAAAGGAATATTGAAAAATCCAAGAGAGGAACTCACGCGAGGGAAAAGGAGCCACGACAGGGGCTCCTGCGATAAATATCATTTGCCTCACAAAATGACGACTTATCGCCTATTAAAACACTAAAACAACTCAGGTCCTCTATCGGGAAAAAAAACCAGGGGGGGCCCAAAGACTCAACGAGGGGAGAGATCGGACCTAGATAACGCCACAGGTAGGGACATTGTAGAGAAGGGGGGGGAGAGGATATCTACTTCAAAAAAAAAATTCCCGACGATCGCGGCGGGGGTAGAGGATCCCGCGGAAAAAAAAGGGGAACTCCAGGGAAGGACGCCATGAAACCTTAGGACGGAAAAAACTAGGTATACATTAATTAGTCCCCTAGTAGTCCAGGGCTTCTGTCCACCGAAGAGAGGCCGGGGGTACTCTACCTCAGTGGAATATTCAGGATTCAACTTTATAGAAAGAAAAGGAGAGGTTGGTCCGATTCCACGGTATAAAGAAGGGGATCTGAAAAAGTATTCAAATTGGGGGGGGTAAAAAAAAAAAGGACCCTGGGGGGGTGGGGAGTCGAGTAGGAGATCGTATGTGGGGGAACGAAGAGGGAGAGACAGAAGACCCATTACTAAACATCACTCTAGAACCAACTCCTACTGTCGGGTGAAAGGGACTATCGAAAAAAGGGGGGGGGGGGGTGGGAAATCAGTCCTTTTCGGAGGGTTTAAGGGTGATGAAAAAAGGTCAAGGTAGGGAGACGTCGAAGACGACAGGAAAAAAGTCGCTACGGGAGTCCGGGATAGTCTAGTGGAACAGAAACTGCAGATTCTAAAAAAATCTGGCCTCAAGGACAAAAGAAACTAGGAGCTCGCACGGTTCCCTAGGCCTGTAGATCTTCCTGAGGGCAATCACCGGGGGTTGTTCATAACTAGACCGAGGAGAGATTTGTGGGTACGTGGGCTGGGGGGGTGCGAGGTGGCCAGCTGTTGCCTCCTCTCGGGGAGAGCTGCAGGAGACGGGATGCGGAAGTCCCAGATTAAGGTGTTTGATGTCCGGGAAATACTGCAGAAGAGAAAGGGGAGATGCTAGTGGATCTCGGACTCATCGAGCTGAAAAAGGCGAACGTGGAAAGGAAAAGTGATTTGCTCCGAAAAAGTCAAGAGGGGTAAACCCGCTGCCGTTTTAAAAAAGGATCCTCCGGTTTGTCAGGTTCGGGGAGAGACGTGAAGTCGGAGGGAAGGTTTAAAGAAAGAGGAAATGGGGAGGGGAACCTCCAATCTGAGAAGTCATGGGGGAGGCATGGAAAAAAGGGCATGAGAGAGCCGGCTGACTTTCATTTCAAAAGGGAGGTGACATTACAGGGGCTCCTATACAGATAAAAGGGGGGGGAAACTATGATCTTTGGGTCGCAGAGACCCTACAGGGCAAGACATGGACCTGTACTGTCAAAAAAGACCTCACAGGATTAGCAGTACACGCAAGTGAGACACAGAGGAACGACCAGCTACTAAAGTGGAAGATTTTGCCACCTGCTGGTCAGGCTGACGGCAAAAAAAAAAAAGCAATACATGACGAAAGATTTATTTCGCACAAAAGAGGAACCGTGGCGGGGAAACAGTTGGCAGTCTGAGTGAGAATATTCCTAAAAAAGGGTTTGGGGATTAGACATTTGGAGGGGGTCATAGAAGCAGAGGGTTACCGAAACGCGAAAAAAAAAATGCACTCCAACAGAGTTCCGTCAAAGTTGGGGGGAGGAACGAAGAGAGGGGGGGGGTGAAAA
>Ga0179593_1724036_pt1 | contig 22431 bp, 23 predicted proteins | sample CZODoug2_1_08_16_FD_185931 | JGI IMG/M metagenome (GOLD analysis project Ga0179593, IMG submission 185931) | Vadose zone soil fungal communities from Angelo Coast Range Reserve, California, USA - CZODoug2_1_08_16fungal (PacBio error correction) | ecosystem: Environmental > Terrestrial > Soil >...
AGGAAAAGGGGGAGGGAAGAGCCGGAAAGTTCTATGAGATTGAGTGGACTGCACAGGTCTGGGAGGGAAGAAAGGAACCTAAAAAGAACACCAAATCTTACTCGGGTCGCCCCAAAAGAAAGGGAGAGTGAAAGAAGGGGGGAGTTGGTAAAAAGCCTATCCGTAGCGACACCTCTGCTTGGGGCAGCTCATCAGCGATCTTTCGAGAAAATAACGGGAGAAGGGAGGAAGGTAAACCAACCTAAGCTACTTAGTCGGCGAGTTCTCTCTTGGTTAGTCCTTTTCCCTTGCAAAAGCAAAAAGAAACCTCCCTACTCGCTACTTTCCTCGCCTTTGTGCCCTTCTCTCAGCGCTGAGGGGGGGGTGTATTTAGCCTTCCTCTTTTTGCTGTCCAAGGATTTCTAAATTATGGTGATGCTGAGGGTCCTAGAGGTTTTCCTATGGGCAGTATCTTCGGACTTAGGGGGGTCGCGGCAGTCGGGTTCGTCAGAAAATCGGACCTGGCGAGGATGGAGAGACGGGGGTCGAAACCTTGTCACCCCAAGAGAAAAAGCTGCTCACTTGGAGATAAAAAGTAGAAGTTCCGACAAAGGGAAGAAAGTCGTACGCTCGAACTCCGCAACTTAGGGTCGCCGAAAAAGTTATAATGAAGCTCCAGATCCCTAGGCGAATACGAAGGTCAAAAGGGAACCGGGCCATGTTTCTCTCAGTTGCTCTCTGAAACTGAATGAAGAGACGGGTGCTGAAGAAACTTCTCTACGTCTCAGCAGTCGCAAGTGCAACCTGAGGTTCTCTGAAGAGGGGGAAGCGTTCCGTCACAGAGGAACGTTTTTCTAGTCGCTGACTTTCAGCGGCAACTCTAAGCATGGAAACGTAAAGACAGTGAAGTGCCCCTGTGAAAGCAAGCCGTGAAGGAAAGAGGCCGGTGAGAATCCGCTTGAGCGCCTGCCTGGGTTTCGACGGATACTCTTCGGGGAGGAGGGAAGCTGGACCGGTTAAGCCGCTTACAGTGGAACGCCAATAGGAGAGCGCAGGGCCGGTGAGTAAGCAGGGGAAAGGATTCTACTGGCCGCCAAAGGGTGGAGATGTCCCGTAAGGGCCTGATGGTGTGTGAGTCCTTCGAAGCTTGTCGTGGAGCGCAACCAGAAATAAGGGGGACGAATGGAAAGGAAGGCCGAAGGCTTTTGTCCTATCTCGACTCGTAAACCCTGCGGCATAAATTACGTTATCCGCCCAGACCGGGAATCGCGCTCTAGGTTATCGGGGAGACTGGCGGAGGACTATTCCGCCCAGTTTCGGTGAGCAACTGGAGAAATTGGGGGGGAGGTGAAGGCGGCGAAAAAGACAGCAGGAATCACCTGGGAGAGGACAGAAATCGGAGAGTGGAATGGGGGGTGAATTCCTGGCAGAGCACCGGGTCGAAAGGGAATGATTGGGGGAGAGACTTGTTCTTTAGAGTCTTCTCAAGTCCCGGACCTGGAGGAGAGATGGAGGGGGTGCGGCACCTTGCGATGACCCGTCAGGAAACTTGTACCATAAAAAAACACTGAGGCGGGCGCAACCGCAATATCCATTCAGCACCGGCATCTCACTATGTCCAAATAACACCTAACCCAAGAGGTGGGCCGATCGAGCGGTTTTCTCTGGATTCCCGTTGGGTCGGCTTGGGGGCGACAGGAGGGGGCGGGATGTAAGCCGTTAAAAACTTCTTTGTCTTGTCCTTAAAAACCTTTGTCGGGGCTTAGAGTACTTTCTGGGGTTCCCGAAGTTGCGTTCCGTTCCAAGAGGGGGCGCTCGGAAGAGAAATGTCTTCCTGGAAAGGTGCAGACGGAGGGCGGGGCGAGCGGGGTTGCGTGAGAGACGCAGGAAAAGCGCGAAGGCGAGAGAGCACCTGAGGCACTGGGGCGCCTATTAAGCTCGGGGGTAAAGGGGGAATAGATTGTCATCAGTGCCTTCGACTCGCGAGAAAGATTAGGATGGGAAATTGGGGAGGGAGTAGTGTTCCTCCTTTGGCGTATGGCTTGCAAAAAAGAAAGGGAAGGGGGAAGTTTAGAGCGAACACAACTTCTTCTTAAGGCGACCCCGACATGGTGAAAAAGGCTCGGGGGCACCTTAAGCCAAAAGACGATTTTCACGCGTGCCTGTAAAAGTTCACTCGAAAGGGGGAGGGGGTCGTGAGGCCGGGGGGGGGGGGCCTGGGGAAGTCAAGCTACGCCCGAGGCCTGTTTTCCCCGAAAACTGGTAGGAAACGAGCGCTCCGCGACGTAGGAAGTCTGCAGAGCGAGAGGAGGGGAAGGGAAAAAGCTAGCTAGTGATGGCCCCTTTTTATCTTCTCAAGGGAAAACAGAAAACGGGGGAAGAGGTCGGGACACGGGTGGAAGTGGCATTTATCAGCCATCCTACCGGGCCGCCTTTGAGACGAAGAGGCACATAAAAAGATGACAGGGGGTGGCGGCACTCAAAGAACGTTCAATAAAGCAACAAGGGGAAAGAGGAGGAAAAGGAAAGGGTGGAAAAGGCAAAGGAAAAAAAAGGTACTCAAGGGACCCTCGGGAACTACTCTTAAAGACGCGTCATCAGTGGAGGGCGGCAAATTCTTTCTTCCTGATCGAAGGTCAACCTGCTGGGAAACGTGATCACCGAACCGACTTCGAGAAGTACCTAAAATCGTCATTAATTTCGGAAAACCCTGAAGGGGAAGGTAAACCGGGGACCAAAGCCAATAAGGGAAGAGCCGAAACCGCGAATAAGGATCCTCTCTTCATACAGGACTTCTCGTAGAACGATCGATCCGGGGGAGTCGGGGCCACGATAACAGCAATCTCTCCTGTTGTCCTTTGGGCCGTCGACGCAGGCGATGAAGCTCCACTCCAGGGAGCAAAGAGATAGCTTCCGGGTTAGGAGAATGGTCCTGACTGAAGCTGGAAAAGCCTTCCGGGTCTAGTAGATGACGAATCAGGAGCTGTCGGCAGTGTCAAAAACGAAGGACAAACCACACTTCGCCCCGAGAGCTGCAAAAGGAAGTCCACTCGAGACGAATTTGAGCTCTCGATTTTCCAGACCGTAGAGGAAGGCCACAAGAAGAAATTCCGAGGCTCGGAAAGGAAGAGAGGCATCCTTTCCTGAGGGGAACCGTGCTCGAGTGAAAGCCGGCAGGGAACTGGAAGGGTCTTTCTACAAACCCCTTCCCGATCGTCCCGCCGCGGAAAGAAAACGAATAGAATCGGAGTAAACAAATGATCGAGATCCTCCTAGCTGCCAAGGAAAGGCCGAGAGGGGAACCGGAGGTACGGAAGAGTGCCTTAGAAGGCTGGGGGGTTGACAGAAGACCGTGCCATTAGGAGCCTCCAGAAAGCGCCCGAGTCTGAAACCGGGGAAACCAATCAGAACAACCGAATTGGCAGGGCGAAAAGCCCGTCGGGAAGGCCCAGGCAAAGGCTGGTGCGCCTTTTTAAAGTACTCGTTTGATAATAGAGAGGGGGGGGGTACATACCAGCCATCGCAGTAATGCAGTCACCCAAACCACCCCCGGAGCACGAATAGCATGGGAAGGGAGCATAAAGCAACGAAGAACTTTCTAACACAAAGAGGCTGCAGGACCCAGGAAAGAAGCCTTAGATTATGCAAAATAAGGTTTACAGGGAGATCTTGGGGGAGTTATCAAAGAATTAGGGGCCTGAATAAGACTCTACCTCCGAGCGCAGTTTCAGCAAAAAGAAAAGGGGTGGAGCCCGGTATGGCGGCCCTCCTGATTGTACTAAATCCGGATTCTAAGGGGGGCTACTAAAAGGGATTGAAAGGGTGGGGAGGAAAGGAGACCTAATTGAAAAACATCCCCAGCCTGTGGACCGAGTCGAAAAGCGAGGGAAGAAAGGGAAAAAAAAGGGGAAAAAACGGAAAGGAAGAACAGTCCTTGCTAGGTCGTGGTGGAGCGCGAAGGGAACCAGCAGTACGAACTCCACGGCCGGCCCGACTTTCCCGATAATGGCTGTGACGCGAAGTGCGCAGAAAAATGAGTTGTACATACCCAAACCGGTCGCGAGAGGAGGGTCAAGATCGCAGGCCGCGCTGCGAAAAGGAATCCATGCTATTAAACAAAAGACGGATGAAACCACCGAAAACAGAAAGAGTCTACCTTCTTAATAAACTGTTCAACGGACTGCTGGCGTTTTCGTGGGGAAAGTCGACCTCTCATAAATGGTCCATTAAGACGCTAAGGAGGAGACAGATAGTGCGCGTAATCGAATCACGAACCCCTTTAAACTCAGGCTACTCGGGGGGTAACCCCGGAGTGACGTAAAAACAGCGCAGGGACGAAGAGAATTCGCGCCCAAAAAACCGTGCCGGGGAAAAAAATCGGAAAAACAAAAGGCGACAAAAAGCCCAGATCGAACGACCTACGTACGGGTCGTACCAGTACGACGAGTCAGGGGGGGAAAGAAAAAGCGGCCAGTCCAGTCAGAGAAAAAAAGCAGCAGAAAGCGAGACCTTTGACTCCAGTACATCTGCCATGAAAATTAGACGAACTAGAAACAGGGTAATTCTCTAAAAGCACGGCTAAGAAAGAAGATCGCCGTCGGATCGTGCAGACGCTCCGGAGCGAGAACGTTCTTAGAAGTATTGGACCGTGCGGGTGTGGACAAAGGGCCAACATCAAAAAAATCAGGGGAGCCCAGACGCATTAGAAAAACCTGCGGTGTGCGAAGCAGCAGCAAACAATACAAAAAAAAAATGCACAAAAGAAAGCGAAAAGGGGAGGATTTGCATCCCGCGGGAGGAATTCATACGGAGAGTAATAAAAAAAAAACGCCAGGGAAAGCGAAGGAGGGGAAAAGGTAGAGCTTGCGCGGAAAAAGATGGTGGCGTTGGGCAGAAAAGAAAACACTCAAAAACGGCTGCAGGCGTCGGGAGTGGTCGGCGGACGACGTAGGGAAAAAAAGGCTAGAAAGAGGAGGAAAAAAAGCTCCAAAAGAGGGAGGAAAAAACGCCAGGGGCTCGGAAAAGAAAGGCCACTTCCGAAAAAATGGACTGCACTCGAAGGGTATAGAGACCAGCTAAAAAAAAAAAAACGGGACTCTTCTCCCCAAAGTATGGAAGGTCGCGTTAAGAGAGCGGTTAGGACATCCTGATCCGAACCCCGGTGCCTCTCTCATCTCGCTCAGCGCGCCCCGAGGTCGCGTGGCAAAACCCGAAACACGGGTTTCTAAGAGTTTCGGGGCCCACAACTCTCGGGCTTGTACTTGGAATGTAGGCCACAGAAAAAAATCCAAAACTATTGCCACTGGGGATTCAAGGAGAAGAGAGAGAATTACGGCTGCTTCCGATCTAAAATTTGTCCGGGGGTCTGGAGAGGACTGCTCAAGACACCGAACGTCAAGATCGGAAATGGTGACGCGGTAAAAATAGCACTCGGAAAGAAAAAGACTGTTCCTCTAGCAGCTTCACGGTCTGGAAGACTTGACATGCGTCGAGAAAAAGTAAAGTCCAAAAGGGAGACTGATGAAGGACCTGAAAATTGACCAAAGGCGAATAGGCAATACACACTTGAGGGTGTCCGCGAAGAAAATAAGAGAGGCGGGTATCAATCTTCTCGCTTATCCCTGAACGGGGGGAAAAGGGGGTCATCGCCGGTGCGAGAAAAAGGAGGCCGAAGGGGGATCTTCTCTTGGAGCGAAAGATGAGGACGTGTTCGAGGAAACGAAAGCAGAGATGGGCAAAAAAGAAGACTGAGGAGTCTGGGGATCCATTTGATTTCTCGCATGAGATTGGAAGAAATCGGTGTGCTGGCGCAAAAAACGCGAAGAATTACTCTTAAATTGCCCTAAAAGAACAGACTCCAGAAGGCTGTACCAAGGATAACCGCGACGTCGCTCCAACGGTTGAGACTGGAGGAAGGGATTGCCGGAATTGGGGGGGAAAGTGGAGTCTTCTCCTCTGGAGAGGGTTTAGGGGGAGGAGGACTGAGCAGGAATTTCTGAAAAAACTAGGTGGTAGGGGTGGTGGGAAAGGAGCGGAGTTGGGTGGTGAAGAAGTGAAATTGTAGGAAGAGAAGGGGGTGGGGTTGGGGAGGAAAGATTGGAAGGGTGGGGGGGGAGAGGGAAAAAAGGGGAGGGGAGAGAAAGGAGGAGTATGGCGGGGGGAGGGGAAGAAAATGGTAGAGAGAAGGGAGGAGGTGGGGGGGAGGAGGAGCTAACTTAGGGGTTCTGAGGGGTCAAATGAGAGAGGAGAGGTAGGGAAAAGGGTATGGAAGTGAAACGTGGAGTGTAATGAGGGGAGGGAGGAAGGAGTGGGAGAAGATACGAAGATAAAAGAAGGAAGAAGGGGGTTGGCGTGTAATAGTGAGGGGTGGGGGGGGGATAAGAGGGGGAAAGTGGGAGGGGAGAGCGTTAAGTTGAGAGGAATGGATAGGGGGGGGGGTATAGAGGGAGGCGAGGGCGGGTGAGGGGATGGAAGCTAAGAAAGGGGGGGGGGGTTATGGGGAGCGAATGGGAAGGTGAAAAGTTAAGGGGGGAGGGGGATAAGGAGAGATGCGGGAGAAAGGGAGGGAGATTAGAGGAGGGGGTGTGAAGAAGGGGAGACAAGGAAGGTAATGAAAGGTTACAGGTATAGAGAGAAGGGGAGGCGAGAATAAGAGGGGCACGGAGTGGAGTGGGGGATGGGGGGGTAAGGGGGGGGCGAATGAAGAAAGGAGAGAAAGGCGTGGAGATTGAGGATGTAGGGAGGAAAGTTTGTGGGAGGGGGGGAAACGAGTGGCGAAATCAAGAAAATTGCCTGGGGCTTGAACAGGGGGGAGGAAGGACCGAACAAGGAGTTGGGAGAAGTTCCATCAAGAGATCTGGGAAAGACGGAGGGACAAAGACGGACACGCGTAGGAAAACAACAATCTTTTGGATGGTAACTTTGGGCGCGCGGGAGGGAACGGGACCCTAACAATGAACCTGGAATAGTCAGAAAAGAGGAAAGAAAGTCGGGTAAGTGTAGGGAAAAAGCGAGAAGGGATACAGCTTCAGAGCGCCGTCCACAAAGGGGCAGCCAGGACGAGGGTGAAACGTACGAGGCTTGGAAACGCCCGGTCCCGGCCTTCTTAGCCGGGTCGGGGAGGCCGGGGGTCGGGGACGGGCCTAAGGCTCTTTACCTCAGCTGAAAAAGGAGAAAAAACGAGGACTTAAAAATACGGAGACACAGGAAAAAGAGAAAGCCCTGTCCCCATCAACCTAAACCCGGGGGAAGTCGACGAATTTCCGGGGGAGATGAAAAGGGGGGAGAGGGGATTAATAAAGGGGGGGGAGTTGTCTGCTAGCTGAATGGCGACGGGGGTGGGATCGGTAAAGCTTACTAGGGGGGGAACCGTAAAAGTACTTGTCAGAAAGAATCCGAGGCCGGGAACAGTCCTTACAAGAACGCTTATAACACCGGTTTGATGGTCGGGAGGGTACGCTAGGTGCAAGGGTAAGACGCGGAGCGACGAATCCTTCTGCCGAAAACGTCTTCTGCAAGGGGAGAAGGGTTCATTCCGCTCGAAGGATGCGGGGCGAAAGAAGGGGCGGCGAAACTAAGATTCTTCTTCTAATTTGGGAGGCTATGAAGGGGTTTTTCCTAGGGGGGAGGAAAAAGTTTGTGGGAAAACAAAGGACCCGGTCAAGGGGAAATGTCGTAACTGTCGACCTCCGGACGGCGAAGAGGGGGGGGCAGAAAGAAGACTAGGGAAAGGCGGGGAGTCGAGCAGGGCGGTTGGAGTTTGGAGGAAGGCCGGCGGACACGAAAGAGAGAAGCACAAGTTGAAAAAGGGGGGAAGAGCCGCAGGACGCATATCTCTATGAAGAAGGAGTACTGTACCTAGAAGGGAGGAATCTGTCAGTGAAGAGGCTAGAAGAAATTTCATGGGGGGTACTGCGGGAGAGACTAGGTTGTCTTTTGAGGGCGGGGACCAGGCTAATCCATCGAAAGAGGAAAGGGCCAAAAGCTTACGGAACGACACGAAGAGCAGACGCCTTTGCCATGAAAAAACGAACTTTCAGAGAAGAAAAAAAAAAAAAAAAGAGGGGTATAAAAGTGGGAAGGGGCGGGGAAAGAGAGGGCAAAAAAAAAAAGACGGATGGTACGAAAGGGAGGAATCCGCGCAGTCGCTTCACATGCAAAGTTTCTGAAAAAAAAAAAAACAAAAGGGGGGGGGGGATGTCAAAGACAGAAAACTGGGGAATCACCCTACAAAAGGATCGAACAAACACGTCACTTAATTTAAACCAGGATAAAAAGGAAAACGTGACAAAGAATCAAAGAAAAGGGAAAAGAGCGAGGACATGCAGAAGGAATACGTTCAGAGCTATGCAGGAAAAAAGTCGCGTATCGAAGGAGGCTGAAAAGGAAACACAATCTGCGCCGGGTGTCTATTTCCGGGGAGGCCCTAAACAAACGCACAGGAGGCTAAACTACGGAAGACCGGAGCCTTCCTCGATGATCACGCTGTGGAGAGAGAAAAGGATCCTGCTTAGAAAGGAGGGGATGGGATCTTTCGATGAGTGGATCCACGGCTACAGGCTACAATAAGGGTCTGGGAATACTCGAGCTGGAAAAACCACAGATAAAGTCCAGTAAAGACTATGGTGGGAGAAATACGTAAAGTCTCAAATCCGCGGGTCGATAATTCCTTCAACCATGGACATAGGGGATCTCTAGAAGGGCGCCACGGAGCTTCTTTAGCTTGTTCTCAAAAAAATGGCAGGGAAAGCCGCTACCCAACAACCAAACCCCCGAAAATACCAGTAGAAGCCTGGTAGAAAGAAAGATATCCAAAAAGAATTGTGCACGCGCAAGCTGCCAGGGTCACGGATCATTAAACGGGCCAACTTGAAAGCTGTTTAGATCACAAAAATACCAGTTTCAGTATAGACCCAAAAATTTCTCAAAAAAGGAACCCCTGCAAACTCTAACAGGAGAAGGCAGAAACCTCCATGGGGCAATAGGTGATTAAGTGAACTTCTAAAGTAAAACTTCAATTGGATACGAACATCACAGAAGGTTGTGTTTAAAACGTAGGCCCCTCTCATTAGCAGTTAAGAAAGAAATACCCCAAGAGTCGAAGAAAGTCCAGGAAGCCGTCGATCCTGAAACAAACTTAAAGGCACGGAAAAACCACACAGCTTCTTAACCGTTTGATCAAGGGAATTATGGGAGGAACTTTGCCCACTTGACGAGGGACAGAGCGGTATAGGGATTTTAGACTCCGAAAGCAGAGAGAAAAAAGGGCAGAAAAGTGGGGGGAGGAGAAAGTAGGACTTCCCTCCGTTGAAAGAAAAGAAGAGAGCAGGGTTGGACTCTCTCGAACTAGAAACCTGAGGTCAGAGAAAAAAAAAATAAGAAGGAACATAGGGAACCACTCGTCTACAGCCGGAAAGCCCCGGAGCAACATTGACAAGTAAAGAGTGTTGCGAGGAGCGGTCACCAAGCGTCTAAAGAAACGACCCGAAAACTAAACTCAAAGGAATCAAGAAAAAAGTGGCCTCCACGCTTCGGCAAAAGGGAAGTTAAAAAAAGGGGAGGAAGAAAAATCTCAGAAGCAAGTTACTCAATCAGAGAGTCAAAATCCTCAAAAGGGAGCTACGAGGAGCCTCTTAAAACACCAGTCGGAGATCTAAGAAGAAACTGGGGAAAGACGAAAGGGTCTAAGCAACCTTTTGGGAATGACATGGTCAGGAGGCTTCTTCTGGGCGTTCTCCCTCGACACGAGCCGTCAAAAACAAGAAACCACAAAAAACACAAAAAAAACGATAACCACCACGGAAGATCACCTCTCGCTACAAAACAAAAAAAAAAAACAAACAAAACGATCACATCATTACCACAGAAGCTCAAACACACAAAAAAAAATAACCGCTCAAAAAAAAAGAAAAACACAAGAGGAAGAAGAACGAGAAGTCTAAAAAAAACCACACAAAACAAAGAAAAAACCAAAAAACTAAGGTAACGGAGAATGCAGACATCGAAGCGAAAAAAACTAACCACTTCCAAAAAAAAAAAGTGCAAAGGTAAAGAAGGTGAGACAAAATGGAGGTGAGTAACGAGAATGAGGACGGTGTGAACTGGAGCAGGGTAAGGGGACAGGAATCGGCGGGAAGATCCTATGCGTTCGAATACCCAAGGAGAGAGGTCCTGTAGGAAGCGAGGCAAATGAAGTCTACGGAAAGAATAAGGGTAAAAGGGGATAAGGACACTGAGGGAAATAGCTAAAGATCGCGATCGGACTTAAAAAGTTCTCTAAGATGAAAGGGGAATCCAAGTTAGGTCTGTTCTGGGTGTTGTGCAGCCAGAAGTCAAAAGTACCAAAAGAGTTGTTTTCGCCCATACTCATGAAACTTAGGGGTGAAGGGAAGCAGGCCAAGCAAGGGGGATAAAGAGGGGGAGACTGACAGAGCGATGAAGGTAAAGAGGGTTCATCAAAGAAGATAAATACCAACTAAGGACTCAAATAAACTTGAGGAGGACGGGTGAGGAGAGAAAATTTTTGGGGACGGTGTAGGTAGTTTCGTCTTCAATCAGCCCAAGCCGGAACCAAGGTGAGGTGTCGATGCGAAGGGAGGGGAAAACGGCTGCGTCTAAATGGACAACAACAACAACGTAGGATAGGGAGCCTAAGCCTAAATTAAGTAAAAAAAGAATAAACTCTCTCCAGTGAACAACCGCCCACCCCCGTCAGCAGACGAAGAAACCCCCGCGAAAGAGCAGCGTGCCACAGGCCAGACCCCGAGAAGACCCCCAGCCCGTAGTGTTGGTGGCTGGGGATAGGATGGCCTGTAGGGGGGAGGAGCGCGGGTTCTCGAGAGGACCCAGGAAAGAAGTGAGAAGACCCTGGCACAGGTACTGGAGGAACTCGCAGTTAGAAAGGGAGGGACCGTCTGTGGAATAGAGGGGCGAAAAGTAACCTCGAGGTAAATAGCAGGCCGCTAGAGAGATGAGGACCGAACGTGGGGTCCCAAATTGTTCTACTTCTTAGTGCGACGACTGAAAAGAGGTTTATAGGAACTGAGTGCCAATGCTCAAACCGACTACTTAAAGAAGGGGATGCAATCGCTCCTGGAGCCGAGACTTCATAAGTAAGGTACTGGTTTCCGGAACTGGCTAAAGGGAAAGCTAGATGGAAAGAGGGGCGGGAAAGGAGAGGAGAAGGAAGAGTAACCGTAGATCCTTTTCGTTCGGCAGAGAGGGCTCAAGGGTCAAAACGGGAAAATTTCGGGAGTTCCCGAGTACTCCGAGTCCATCTCACCTTCGGGGCGCCGGAAAATTGAGCCGGGTAAAAAGGAAGTTCAACTTGGACAGAATACGAGAGGTACACACGGAAAGGGTCAGTGGATGAGAGATCAAAGGGAGGCTAGGAAAAGGAGTCAAATCTTCTCTTCAAAGTGGGAAAACCTGGAAGCAGCGAGGGCAGGTCTAAGGGAACTACTTTTTGAGTCGCTGTCCCAATGGGGAAAGTGGCGTGGGAGGAAGCTAACGAACGTCAGTGGGGAAGGGAATAACAGGTGACACTCGAAAGGAGGATGGGGGAAGGGAGTAAAGGAGTTTGGTGAGGGAGAATTGAGGAAAAAGCGCGGGGGAATCTGTGAAGATTCAGTGGCCCGATCTCAAATAGGCTAAATCCTTAAAAGAAGTGGGATTGCACTATGAAGTTTGAGGGCGAAAAGTGGAAGGGGAACCGGGTAGAAGGGGTTGTTCTTAGGGGGAAATTGGGCTAAGAAACCACAGGGGGGGAGGGTTGGACACGAAAAGGGTGCGAGTTGGGTCTTTCACCGTTATACGAGGCTCATCATGGAGTAAATTTTTTGAAATGGTCGGAAAGATCTAATGGTCGCCTTGGTACAAAAAACATCCTAGGAAAGACAGAGGTTTCAGGAAAAAAAACAGGGTTGATTTGGACGAAAAACTTCCGATCTCTCCAAAGAATCAGAAAATCTGGAAATGAAAGAAAAGCAAAAGTATCAATGGGGGAAAACAGTGAAGGACTGCTTTCCTTATCATAGAAGAATCTCTATTGTTTCTCCAAGAGGGTGGGGGAGTTTAATTAGCAAGGCGGCAAGGTCCCGGCGTTAAGAGAGTCGTAAGGGGGGGGGAGGGATCAGAGGAAGAAGGACCCCAAAAGAGGACACAAATGCAAAGTCTGAGGTACTGATAGATTCCGAGAACAGTCATAACAGGGGTCTCAAGAGGGCACCATAGATCCAAAGAAAAGGGGGTGGGCGGGAAGGAGATAGAGTGTTTCGCTGGGGGAATTTTTGAAGGGGGGTTCTAAGAGGGGAGCGGGCAAGGCACGTGATCGTTTTAGAAAACACGAACGGGGGAGGAATGGGAAAAACACGGGAAAAAGGACAACTCGGCGGCCGTAGGGTCCGTAGAGGGTCTGGACGTGGAGGGGCTACATGGCTCTTATCGGGTGAGGAAGAGGATTGGGGAAGTGGTTTCAAGGACTCGGCTCGACTTCAGCTAGATGTAAGGGCAGTCAATCGAACTTTGTGAGCAAATGGCACCTAGTGTTTTTTGGGTTTGTTTTGGGTGGAAAAATGATCGATTCTAAAGATGATGAGGGGGGTACTGGCAGGGGGGGTGGAGGGGGATGAGTGGGGGGGAACAAGGGAACGGGGGTAAGAACGTTGGGGGGAAAGAAGTAAAAGCTAGAAGGGAGGGGGTACACAAAGGGGGGTCCAGAAGGGAAGGCTTCTTGTACAAGAAGAGGGATCACCTGGAAGGAAGGGCATGGGAATCGAAGACTATAGGAGGTTTCGGAGACAGTCAAATCTGCAGAAAAAAAAAAAAAAAAAAAAAAAAAAAAAAAAAAAAAAACACTCAAAAAGGCCTGTTCAAAAAATAGGAAAAGGGAGAAAAAAAGTAACCAGAGAAACGTTACCTATTAGGGACTGGACCTCGGAGGGGGATCATCAGAAGGAAAGAAAAATCCGGAAATTAAGGAAAGGAGGATTCATTGTGAAGCAAAAAGTGGTTCGAGAAAGGAAAGGGGAAAGGGCAAGAAGACCTACCGGAAAACTTTGACAAGCGCAGGAGTTCAAGAAAAAGACGATCGGAAGAACTCCCTTTTCCATTCCCGGGAAAAAAGAAAACGTGCAAATCAACCAAAAAACAGAAAGGGAAAATTCACGCAAAGGAGCAAGAGGAAAGCGACAGAGGGATTGGAAAGCAAAAAGAATCTCTTCAATCAGTGCAAAGGCGGAAATGACGGGGAGAGAGGGTAGGGGAATCACCAGAAGAAAAAAGTCCTACCCTCGGCGAAGTGGGTACCCGAGACTACTTCGCCCCAGGAAGGAAAAAATCTCAGTCTAGGGATACTCCTCTGAAGGGAAAGATGCTCCAGAGAAAGCTTCTCTTAAAAAAGAGCTGCCTGAGAGGGAAACAGAGAAATGAATCTTTTCAAAGAGAGGGAGTCAAAACGACAACCTCGAAAGATGACGAAATGACAAACCGAGGAAAGAGAAACCTACGGGACGTGATAAAAAAAAAAACCGTATCCTTGAAAACCAGACGAAGGTCGACGAAAAGGAAAAGAGGGATGAGACAAGGAGAGGACCTGTCCTTAGGGGGGGAGAACTAAAAACAAAGAAAAAACAAAAAAAAAGCCATGAATTAGGCACCGACGAGTTAGAAGCCCAGACAAGCTGAAAAATAAAAAAAAAGGTCGAAAAGAAATGCAAACCAACAAGGGAAACCGGGACTCGGCGCCGGCGAGGAGGGGAGCGGGGACAAGAAAAAAATCCCAAAAAAAACGAAAATCCTAAAACAGGTGAAGACAGGGAAAAAAGCGAAGGGAAGCAATCCTGCACGCGCAAAAGTCCCATCGGAAAAACCCAAGCAAAGTAAGACGCACTTGCAAAAGTGCTGCCCCCCTATAAAAAGACCGTAAGGGACGAGGGGACCAACGCATACCCAACCACGAAACCCGGAGCAAAACGCAGAAAAAGAGGATCTGAGAAAAGTTATGGCAGGCTTCCCCCTTTGTTCCAATGCTCTGGGGTAGGAGAAAGGGGTGCTCTCGGAAAAGTTTTTAGGAGGAGGGGACCGTTCCTCAAATCCTCCTGTTGCGGGGAGTATCCCTAAAGAGGTGAGGGGGTCAAAGGAGCCGGCTCCCCTTTCCTATCCCTAAAAAGAGAAAGACTAAGGAGGGGGGTAAGAGAATCGGAAGTTAACTCGCGCTCCTGGGGGCTAGCAAATCTTATACGAAGGGAGAAAAAACCCTCGATGAAAAAAGCGGGACCTTCGGTAGGGGGAACGGTTTGTTCCCACTTTTAAGAGAGAGGGATGAAAGGGATATCAGGGGCTGGAGGAGCTCCACAGAACGGGAGACGCAAAACATCGAAAGAACGGCTTCTTGCAACGGCGGCCTGAACGGCGGACGCAAATCAATCTCCCTGAGCAGAATCTAAGGGGGTGATCCCACCCCAGACTAAAGGGGGGGACTGGACGGGCCTCAGGAAACTCTCTTAGGGAAGCCCCCCAGTCAAGGGTGCAGAAAAAGTTCCGTAAAGAACTAGGAGAGGGGGGGATTGGGGGGAGAATCCTCACCAAGCCATCTTCAAGGGAATCCCAGTTGCATCCGGGACAACTACGACGGCACCTCGACCAGGCTTGCGGGGGGCTTCCACGTATATCCTTGGTTCGGGAAACTCATTAGTTTTTGGCAAGGGAGGGGGGCTTCAGAAGGGGTAGGACAACGGGAAGAGGCAGCAAGAAAAAGATTTCTCCTCCGAAAATAAAGGAGCCCACACAAGATATCATGGGATCGGCAAAGACAGAAAGTATTATCACTTCAATTCCCCAAAAAAAAACAAGGAAGCTATGACCCAAAAAAATAAGTTTCCGAAAGAAGACAGTAGTACGCGGAGGAAAGACAAGAATGCCTAGGCAGAAAGTAGGGAGAATCTAAAAAGAGACACTTTTGAATGAAAATGTCGGATTGTAAAAGAATAGGACTTGAGCTACATAGTCCGAAAAAAAGCTAGAATGAGCTACAACAAAACCTTGTTAACAGGAGGGAACGTTTAAAGAGACGAATTCATAAAAAGATCCAAGCTCACAAAAAACGAGGAAGGGACTGAAGGCGTTTTTCAACGAAAGTGAAGGAGCGAAGGAAGGAAGAAAAAGGGGGAAAAACGAAGCAAAGCTTCATCTGCCAGCAGAGAGGAGGGAAAAAATCGAAAGGGAAAATGCGAAAAAAGGACGAAAACAGGAAACTGAGAAATCAGCGAAATAGGAATCGCCTTCCAGAGGAGACAATTAAAAATGCTAGGCGGACGAGTGTGAAGCCGGCCCCATCCCCACAAACCGAAACTTCGGGGATAAAAGAGTTTGCAAAGGAGCAGCCACAAGGGCGAAGGTTCAAGAAGGCACAGCAAAAAGTTAGAGGAGCTCGGGGAAGGAGCTTCCCAGTTACCAAAAAAAACATCTAAGCAAGGAAAGGGATCCGGAGAATCGACGAAAAGGGGGTGGTTATGGAGAGGAAGACCAGGCCTCTGAAAAAATAGACGAAGGAGGGATTCCTCAAGGGCCGGCTAAGTCTCACCAAAAAGGAAAGATAGAGATAAAAGCTCGTCTCAACTCAAAGAGAGGAAAAAAAAACGTGGAGATGATTCGCCTGAGGGGGTAATATCAAAAGAGAAATACCCCACGAACCCCAACTCGGAAAAAAACCAAGAAGGGGGCTAAAAAGGTTCAAGTGAACCTTAAAAAGGACTAAGTAATCTCTTCAAGAGGCAGCGCCAATCGAAGACCTGAAAAAGAAGAAAAAGGGATAAGGGCGCAAATGACGAGATTTTGTAATGTTGACTCTTCCACAAAAAAGTCCTCCTACAGGAAGCCTTGAATCAAGAAAAAAAAGAATGTTAGGAAGACTCTGTGAGAGATAGGTCTGCTTGGAAAAGAACTTGGTCGAAACGCTGACGGAGGGGAAAAGACTTAAGGAGTAAAGGTGAAACGTTTCAGAGAGGGATTAAAAACGAGAGTCTCTAGGGGAGAGCGAGAGAGGAAAAGTCCATCAGAGAAGACGTTCAAATCCGAATAGGGGGTTTGGGGGTCGCCGCTGAGAGAGGGTCCGTAAGAAAGTTGCAAAAAAAAAAGAAAAACTACTAGTAAAAATATTTGGCGTACGTCCTCGTACTGAAAAAATGAGGAATGAGGGAGGGAAATGTACTGATAAAGGCCCTTGTTGGTTATGACGTTCCTAGACGGCGAACGTCTGGAATGAGCTTCTCCGATTCCACGAGGGCGTTTTCAGGGAAGGGGAACGGGAAAAGAACTCAGTCGAAAAGGGGGGTGAAGAAGTCGAAGCTGGAAGCCAGTGCGTTGCATCGCTGAGCTTGGGGGACGGACGTATACGGAAGAAGAAAAAGTCTAAATAAAACAAATCATCGAGAGAGGAAACGGGGCCTGGTAAAGCATTGGAGAAAAAGAAGGAGGAATTTGAAAAAAGCATGTGGACAAAAAACGAAAGTGGAATGAGGGGGGGGGGAGCTCGGTGGTTTAGAGGAGCAAAAAAAACTCGAAAGATTTTCTAACGGATGGGGATTGTCGAAAAAGGTCAAAACCGTCTGCTCAATTCGGGAGAGGGGAAAAATAAGGGTAAAGGGCGAGACGAAAAATGGGGAGGGGCCTGAGCCATCCACACGTTTTCGGTCGAAAGCTTGTGCTTTGAAAAAGAGTAAGAAGGAAGATCAAAAGATGCGAGTCAGATCTGGGAGGAGTCAATTTTTAAAAGTGGGGAACAGCCCGGAAAAAAGACTGAGGTTGGTTAAGGAAACCTCTTTGCGTGCTCAAAAAAAAAGAAGGATGGAAGTGAAAAATTCGGGCGCAGGGGTGCAGGGGCTCCTTCTCTTTAAACAGGAGTTAAAGCAAAGAGGGAGGAAGGCTCAGAAGGCCAGAAGGGATCACATAGGTAACTAACGACTTGAAGAAACATACAGGGGGGGGGATCCAAAATTGGGGACATGGGCTTTGGGGGGCGAAAATGTCCTTACGGATGGAGCGAGGCACTGGGGAAAGGGTACCCGGGGGTATCCGGGGCAGTAAGGAGAAGAATTCAGGGAAGTGAAGAAAAAAAAAGTGGCATTCTAAGCCGAAACGGGTGGTGAACTTTGAGCGACTTTTCGTTTCAGTGGAGACGCAAAGGAGTTTTAAAAGGGGGCAAAAACAAAAAACTGAGAGAGTCTTCTCAGGGGAAGTCATGAAGGGGAGAGAAAAAAGGGGGGAAAAACTGAGGACTCAGAAGAACGTCTTGAACGATATAACTCGTCGGAAGGCTGTCTCTCTTGAATACTTGGATAGAGTGAAAGAAAAAAACGTGGAAACGCAAAAGAAATCGGGGGCGAAAGGAGTCCTTACCGAAAACGGAACGGATCCTAAGTGTAAAAAAAAAAGGATCAGGGAAAAGGAAGTCAGTCCGAGAGGGGGGAAGGGAAAGGAGGGTCAATCGACGAGGGGAGGTGAAGCCTTCTCAGACAGAAAAAAAGGCCGTGATGTCAAAAAGAGAAAGGGCCGCGGAGTCCCGAAGTCTTAAAGGAAAGATCGGGAAGACCAGTGTGCTGGAGGGAAGTATGGAGGTCTTCGTCGATCGTAAAACAGTTCATAATTGGCTGCAGGGGCAAACCGGGTGGGGGGAAAAAGTTTTAACCTGAAAGGGATGGACACAGGCGGACAGGCATCCGCGTGAAAAAATAGAAGACCGAAGGGGCCAAAAAGGAAAAAAAAACACGTAAGAAAAATTAGGAAATGGAAAAGTCTCAAAAGCGTCTCACGCGGGTCAAAAAGACGAGGGAGGAATTTGCAGAAAAGAGAGCCAAAGAATGGAAAGGGGAGGTCAAAAACTGGGAAAGCAACCACAGGTCCGCACAAAAAGAAAAAACTCGGTGAACAAGAAAAGGGGACGTGAAACGAAGAAACTAACGAAAGCTGGTCAGAGATTCCTCGGAGCAGACTCTGAGGAAAAAATACGGAAGGAGCAAAGACGACATGGGAAACAAGAAAGCAGTAGCTTATGTGCAAAAGTTGACGATGCCGAAAAAAAACTAAAAAAAAAGAAAAACCGCGCAAAGGCAAGGACGACGGAAAGTGATCCTCTGGAAAAACTGGAGCCGGTAAGGTAAAAGCCAGAGACTTAGAAATCGTTGATAGGGAACGGAACACGCTATGTCCGTAAAAAAAACTTCAAAAGAGGGAAAAACACCAAATTCGCAGAAAAAGTCGCAATCCACCAGGAAATTACGCGAGAACAATTTCGAAGGGAAAGGCCGAGCAAGAGGCGAAAGAAACACGCTTCAGCGGCGGCTTTAGCTGGGACGAAGGAAAACTGCAAAAAAAATAAGAACTACCATCGGAGACTGGTTAACCGTTTAAATAAGAACCCAACGGAAGGAAAAACAAAACGCCGGCAGGCAAAAAGGGAGGAAGGAACTAAAAGAAAACTGAAAATACGGATTGATCGAAATAAAGACCTTGAAAGGCAGCATAAGAAAGAAACCAAGAAGCCAAAAAAAAGCTAACCCTTCAAGACAGACGAAAAACGACATAAAAGGGCGCCACCAGCCCGTGAGGGGAGTCCTTTTGACCAGTTCAAAAAAACTTGAAGGTATATATCCTTCTTTCTGGAACGTTCAGCAAGAACGTGCGTATCCATCCGAGGGACAGGAAAGGTCCAAAAGAAAAAACACCGCACAAAAATCATTTTCCGGGTCCGTGCGCAAAAGAGGTTAAAAAAAACGAAACAGAATCGCTCTTAGTAGGATGATCCTAACAAGGATTCACTGTTTCCCAGCTTAGAATAGTTCCCGGGGGTGGTCTCAAAGTGGTCAGAGAGTTTAATCAAAACTTAGTAATCATGGAGAGGAAAATGGGAAAGGAAAACTCTGTTGGAAACGTTCTCGAGCGTATAGCCCCAAGAGAAATAATCTAAGGGTCGCTACCACCAATTACTCCGTGAAGAGGGGCGACAAGAAAAAAAGGCATGGAGCCAGTAAAAAGTTGGGGTAAACCAAAACAGCCAGGAGACGACGAACAAAGGAAACAAACCATATAACCGGTCGACATACGTGCCGTGCCTCCCATTAGGTAACAGAAAAAGGGATCTCGGGGCTGGTGGGGTCTTTAAAATCTAAGTAAAAGGGTCGCAGATGGAGACTCCTAAAAGGCGAGTGCACAAAATCGAGTAACAACAGGGCTAGGAAAAAGGGAGAGTGAGGCGAAAATGGAACACACGCGAGGCTTTAAACTCGAACAAAATAAAAGAAAGGAACACGAAAAGAAAGGCTCTAACACGCGCGCGTGACGCGAAACAAAGGGGCAAAAGATACGGAGCGAATCGAGACGGGACTAAAGGAGGGAAGAGGGGACTTAAAGAACAACACCATCCTTGTGGGGGTCCGAATGTCGCGGAACGGGGGGTATGAACCCCGAAAAAAACAGCGCATTGCGAACAAAACTAGGTCAAAGACCGTGAAGAAAAAAAGGGAAAGTCAAAGAGGGTACCAGCTCAGGGAACTCCAGAGCAGAAAGGGCCGAACAAAAATCGAGCGGAAACCGTGCGAAAATAGCAACCAAGAAGAGAACTTCTCTGAAAAGGGGAAGAGAAATAGAGGAAAGCGGCACGCGGCGAAGAAAAATGATGCAAGTAAGGGGCGGTGGTGTCCGAAGACCCATACCCCACACAGTTGAAAGAATCAGTAGCACCGTGGGTGGGAGAAAAAAAAAGGTCCCGAAGAGAAATGGAAAACTCTCGAGGAATCGATGGGGAGAGGGGGCATGCCTCATAACCAAAAACCGCGCCGAAGTTCACGGGAGGAGGGAGGATCCGGAGAAAAACCAATTTTACTGACCTGCGATTGCAGCTACCCGTGCGGAATCACAGGTAGACTGAAGGGAAAGTCAGGAAGCGTTGAGCGTCGAGAGCGCTCAAAAAAAACAACGGGGAAGTCTCGACGCTCAAACCAAGAGCAACGTTGAAAGGGAAAAACGACAAGAAGAAATTACTACGGTTGAAAGGAGAACATGCGAAAACCCGACGACACCAGGGAAGCGTCGAAAAAAAAAAAAATTGAAAAAGCGGGAGGGTCGGAAGGGGGACGTATGCATGCCAACGCGCGGCGGAACTTCAAAGGGTTAACGCGAAGAGATAGGGAATCTCAAAAAAACGGATTGATTGATGACTCCTCGTGAGGGTGAACGGACGACAAAATAAGATCACTACTTTCAGTTGAGCTCCCGAAAGTGTTTCGAGCCTTCAAAAGGGGTATCCGCGATCGAGCTTCGTAGCTGGAAGGAGGGTAAGGACGAGGAAAGTAGTAAAAAGAGATCTAAGAGTATCCGAATTAAACGAGGGGGATCCGGGGAGGACTGGACCTCGAGGAGTCCTCGACACGATTCGGTTTTCCAAAGGGGAAAAAAAAAAAAGATTCGCGACGGTGTCCAGAAAAGACGGGGGCTCCTCTTACCGGAGGGGCTAGATTGCCGGAAGAAAATAAAAAGAGGTCGCGAAAAATGCTGAAACTATCAGAAACTGTCCTTTCAAAGTCAAAGAGAGGGCGCGGCGAGTACAATTACTTGGCTTGTGACGCGGAATGCAGACACCCTGTTAGAACGTGGTCGCAGTTAACGGGAAGGGGGTCAGAGACGCAGATGGGACACAGAGACGTTCTGACCGGGGACTGAGGGGTTTTCATCGGGGGTGGTGCACTGGCTCGGGAAAGCAAACTCGAAGTAAAAAGCGCAAAAACTACTCAAAAGATGGATCAACAAAACTCCGTTGAGACAAAAGGAGACAACGACCTCCGGTTTGGCAAACCAGACATTTGAAGTATGGCAGAAAGACTCTTGGGAAAAGTTCGGAAAAACTCTAGGCTGGAGTTCGAGGCTGAAAAACGACCTAGCGGAAAGGACCGAAATTGACGATCGGGGGAGGAAACAACTTCGGCATGCCGGACGGCTGGGGTATCCCTAAATTGGGAAGGCGAGGGGAAGAGGATAGGAGAAGGAGCTAAAACGCCGGGAGTAGAAACGACCTAAGGGAAACCATAGGGCTCGAGGAAGAAGATCCATAAATTTCCAATCGAGGTCTAATCAATTCAATATGACTAAAAAGTTGGGGAAAGGCTGGACAGAGCTTTCCTGACAAGGGTCGGTGGTACGTGCGTATATTGACTCTCGCAGACACGACCGACTACTAGTTCTCAGGGGGGGGGGGGGGGGTACAAAGGTCCGACCAATGAACAAAGAGTATTCGGCGGACCGGCTCAGCCATGCTCATAGCCAGGGGGAGAAGAAAAAAGAAAAAAAATGGAAAGGAAAGGAAACCACTCAAAAAAAGGTCGCCGCTAGGAATGGCGTTTCGCGTGCGATGAAGGGCAGTTGTGAGAGGGCTGGGGAAGCTGAGAAATGGGGGAACTGGAAAAGGATGACGGGGTTCAAGGAAAAAAAAGGAGGCAGGGAGGGTCGGGTGCCGGGGAGAGTCGTGACTAAAGGAAATACTCGTATCAAGAAACTAATTGGGCCAGGTGGGACGGTTAGAATTGTACGCGCGGGGAAGTAGGGTGGTCGACAAGAACCGCCACGCACAGAAACCGGGGCGCGGCAAGAGTTTGGCGAGAGGAAGATTGAAGCGACCTGGCGATAGGAAACATCGAGAACTCCTGACTTCTGGCACATCAATGGTCTTCTGCGTAATTGAGGGGGAATCTGTCAAAGGGGGGAGCGGAAGGTTTGAGACAGTCGGAAGTCGCTGGAAAACTCTAAACCGAAATTAAAGAAGGAGGACCCCTGAAATAAGAAGGGGGTTTCAGAACAGGATCAAACGACGATGAAGGCGAAAGTTGCGCGGCAAAAAAAAGGGGAGCTGAAGGAGAAAAATGTAAAGGCAGAAAAAGTCAAAGCCCATCAGATACAACGGAGTCCGTCAAACTAGGCCGCTAGAGGAGGGGAGTCCTGCCGTAGAAAGATGACAGGGATACTAAAACTAAAAAGGGCTTTGGGGGACACGACGTCTCCGCAACGCATTCCGGGGGTCAGCAGGTATTGTGGGAGAAAAAGAAAAGGGTGTCGGGTGGGAAAAAATCGAGAAAAAATTGGGAAAAACCACTTATGACATAGCGAGGCCGGACTACCATCGCTCGGAGGGAGGAGCTTTTCAGGGGGGGGAAGAAGTGAGGAGCAACAAAAAGAGGAAAGAAAAAGAGTTCGTGAAAAAAAAGGGGCACGCTAAAATAGAGCAGAGGGCGGGGCGGGGAGGGGGAAAACTAATAAAAAAAGGCGGGAAAGTTTCGGAGGAGGATGTCTGAGGGGGACCCGTGATACTAAAGTCCTCACATCCTGAAAGCGGAGGGGGGGAAAGAACCCGGAGAGGAGAACGTAAATCTATGTACCACAGAAGGTGAAGGGGAAAAAAAATCTGCGGTC
>Ga0179593_1539735_pt1 | contig 22430 bp, 34 predicted proteins | sample CZODoug2_1_08_16_FD_185931 | JGI IMG/M metagenome (GOLD analysis project Ga0179593, IMG submission 185931) | Vadose zone soil fungal communities from Angelo Coast Range Reserve, California, USA - CZODoug2_1_08_16fungal (PacBio error correction) | ecosystem: Environmental > Terrestrial > Soil >...
TCGCAATTAAAAAAAAAGTCGGAAAGACCTTTGTGGGAAAATCCCTTGGGGGCAGCCATCAAACTTGCCGCTACAAGGGGGGAAAAAACGGAAGAAAAGAGGGACGGGGGGGGTCAACACAAAAAAGCTCCTGAATTTTGGATACTCACACGGTCTGACTGTAAGTAGGGCAAAGGGGTAAACCTTTTGGCCAGGCAAAAAGCAGAGGCAAGCCATGACAGGGGGGACGGGGACAGCGTAATCGTGAATGGGCGGGGGACTTGGAAGAAAAAAAGAAAGGGAAAACAAGGCCCTTCAGTTGTAAGCACGTTGATCTGGGACGGGTTGGGGCAACAACGCAACTTTCAAAAGATCCACGTGGCATCCAGAAACCTTGACTAAATCCTACAAAAAGCGCCACGCAGGTTTTTCCCGGGAGTGTTGAGAGGGGGCACGGGACAACCCCAGCCGACCGCACAAGGGACAGTCATCGCAGAACTTCGAAAAAAAGAACTCCCCCGGAACAATTATAAGCTAAGAAGGTCCAAAGCACCTGAGCAGACCATCCGAGCAGCGGAGGGGAAATGGAAGGAACTCAAGTCCTGGGAATTGGTGGGTTCCCGAAAAAAAGATCATCTATAAAAAGTCGATAGCCAAATTAAAAATCAGGGGATGGGGGTCCATGAAATCAGAACCAAGGGGCGACGACAGAAGCTAGGGGGGGGCAATAGAAAAAAAAGCTCCTAGTGGACAAATCTCAGCCACTTGTTGATAAAGGGACATTGACAAACAGTGGGTTTTTCACAAAGGACCACGGCCAGGCAGAAAACAGCAGGGGAATTACGCCGAAGGTTGAAGGGTCGGCCGCACCTTTGGCCGAGGGGGGTAAATCCTGGCCCTCGCTAAGCCGGGGTAGGGAAGTTGAAATTCCAGATTCAGGCAACTGAAACAAAAGGACGAAAAATGGGAGCGCCCGGGCTCCCCGAGGGGAGGGGGAAAGTCCTCAAATCAGGAAGACCGCCTGCAGGAGGAAAAAGCGCGGGGACCACCATCCAGCAAAAATTCGGGGGAGGGCCCAAACGCCACGAAAGTTGAAGCCGGGGGCACATCAAAAAGGTCGGAACCAGCATGACATAAACGGGGAAACGAAAAACATAAGAGAGCCCGTCTACCGAACGGTTACTACCCATGTTGTAACTGCGGGGCCGGAAATACCACCCTCGAAGAGACAAGGGGCCATAGCAAAGCAAGAGAGGAAAAAAAAAAAGGGTGGGGTACAAGGTTGCATGGAAAAGTAAGGGCCAGGAAGGAAAAAGGGGGGGGTGGGCCGTCCCTTTAATTAGAAAAATAGGCACTCCAAAAAAAAAGTTCAGGAAACCTGTTTCCGTACGGAGAAATCAAAAAAAAAACTCCAGGGGGATTTAAAAAAGGGGGTTCGACCGCTCTGAAACGCAAACTTGGACACCAGTAATTTGTCATCGAGCCAGGCCGGTGGTCCGAGAGAAAAGGCCACAAAGACGGGACCTTCTAGGAAAAAGACAAACAAACAGCAACAAGTTCAAATCTGCCGGGCCCCGATCAAAAAAATTTAGAACTCCTTTTCATATGAAGGTGTGAGAGAAAGCAAAAAAAAAAAAGGGGTGGCAAACCATCACGGCCAATTGGAAAAGCGCGGAAAAGGAGAAAAATTCGTTTAAGCTTGTCTGGTCGGAAAAACATATTAAACACACGAGGGGGGTGAGAAGACGGATCACGAGAACCTTCAATACCGCGGGGAAATAGCAGAGAGGAATCCAACAACAAAAAAGGGAGGGGCTATGTTTTGTCACGACGGTAAAAAAGGTTGCGCGGAGTTAAAACCCAAACCACGCTGCGTTTTTTAAGTTAAAAGAAAGAAGACAAGCGGGAAAGACACGGATATTTTGGGGGTAAAGCTTGGGTTAAAGTCAGAGGGAAAAATTCCCTTGAAACGCAGAACCTCGAGAAGTCAAAAAGATGGGGGGTTTTTGACGGAAAGGCCAACTGAAGGGATGCGTACGGGGGGGAGAAGATCTTTTTTCTTGCGCGGGTGGCCAGAAAAAAGCGCGGAGATCTTGGGCACCATCAGAAGCCTGGAAAAAAAGTTAACGGTGGGCTGCGGCATAAATTGAAAAAAAGAAAAAAAAGGGTTTGGGTAAAGGGCGTGTTCAAAAAGAAAGCGAACAAAACACTGGAGCGGCCTGGGCGATAAAGGAACGGGTGGTGAACTGAAAAGAGCCCTGGGTTTCATAGACCACAGCCACCTGGGGGAGGACTAGGACGTCCCATGCAGTTTAACACATTTGCCCCGGTGAAAAGAAAGAGCGCGGTCTCTTTTGACGAGGGGACAAAACCGCTGTCTGGCCTAAAAGAGGTTGCGAGCTCAGAGGAAACGGCGGTCAAAAAAAAGGGGAAACAAAAAGACTGCAAGGCTTGAACGGGGAAAGGAACAGGTGCGCACCTGAGGAGAGGATGGCACGGGCCGAACCTGCCGCACCGGATCAAAGAAAGACTGGGCCGTTTTTGGCGAAGAGCCAAAAAAGTGCTGCAACGACCACCATCGCTGAGCCAGGGGTTCAGGTTCCGGCCGGGGGACGGTACCGCCGGCGTCAACCGCCCAGCGCAGACTTCGCCCGAATCGCAGGCCGATCAACCGTAAGTGAATTAAACGAAACCAAAAAAAAAAAAAAGTCTTTCGGAAGGGGAAAAAACAACACAACTAGGCAGCATCAAGCGCGGACCCAGCGAAAGAAAACCCCGCTGTGAACATCTTCGCTGAAAAAACCCACTAAGTCAGGGGCCCAAAGCCATGAAGGGGATAAGGGGTCAACGTCTGGCATACTTGGAAGTCATTCAAAAAACCAGCGCCTGTGCAAACACCAAAAAAAGAACAATTAAGGACGGGCCGAGGAATCACTTGTTTAGCGAATGTCTATGCAGGGAAGAAGACCGTTCAGGAATGTTCGGCCCCATACCAAAGGGAGTTGGGAGGACAAAGGGAGACAGGAATGTATTGACCGGACCGAGAGTAAATATCACGAAGATTCGACGGGTCAATCAGGAGAGGGATTGAAGTCGGGGGGGGGGGAGAGGGGTGAAGTGTCCATCGACCTCAAAAAGTGAACACTGCGGGGGGGGACAAGAAGATGGGAGATCAAGGACAACAGGATGAGAAAACGTGGATAGGAAGGGGAAAAGAAGTGTTTTCGCAAAAAAACGGGTCCCCAAACTTTTCGGGGGCCGGAAAGGGAAAGGCGCCCGTGGGGGCCCGGTGTTGGGGTCAAAAAAAAAGAAATACCACCAACCGATTTACGACTGGATTTTAGGGAAAGGGAGAGTGCGCGATTTAATTTACGGGGAGGAATCGTCAAGAAAAAACCGTGGCCAGATGTTGATCTTGACGGATTGTAAAGACTAAGAGGACCGGGAGGAGTCGGCCGCGGCCGGTGGTGGTGGCGGTTGGCCAATGGAAATGGGGGGAAAAAAACCAACGCTTGCCGGCAAAGGTTTCAGGAGGTTGAGGGGATGGGAAAAAAAGGGCAAAGGCTAAGTGATGCAGGTCATGAAAGAGTCAGCAAGAAACGAGAGGCGGGCGGGGGATTTTAACAGGTAACCTGGGGGATAGCCCTAGGAAGCTGGGAGGTGGATAAAGATATCCCCACCCAAAAAAAAGGGTTAAAACCTAGGGAAAAAAAAAGTGTTACAGGCTGGAAAAGGGGGGGGGGTGATTTAGGTTCAGGTATAGAGAAATATAGTGTTGTTCAGAAGAAAAGGGAAAAAAAAGGTCCAATAAATCCGGTTCGGGGAAAAAAAGAAAAAAGAAAAGTATTGGATGACGGGTGAGCCAAATTGGCAGAAAACGCAAAATCAAAGGACACGAAAGAACGGGTGGCAAACGGGGGGGGGGAACATAATAAAAAAACAACGGCCTTTCCCGACCCAGTGTTTGAAAGAGGGTCTAAAGGAGGGCTCCAAAAGGGGACCAACTGTAGTGGAATTTGTTTGAAAAGGAGAAAAGGGACCAGGAGAAAATGGAAAAAAAAAAAGCCGAAAAGGGTCCAAAAAGGTTTGCGTGCGCCATTCAAAGTTCGGGAGAAGGGTGAGCGAAACGAGGAGAAGGTTCTGGGGGAAGTTGCGGAGGTCAGCTTGGAAAAACTCAAAACGGCCACGGTAAAAATTGGATCAGGAGGGGAAAAAAAACGCCCCAAACGGCACCGCAGGGAATGGAGCAACTGCCTTGGAGAACCACACCGAAAAACAAAAAAAGAGGAGGAGGAAGTAGAGAAGGGGGGATGAAGCAGGCGCAGCACCATTCAAGGGGACTCGATGGCCACGCATCTGAAGAAAATGTGATATCGGAAGATCACCAAAATCAAAAGGAGGGTCGAAAATCAGAAAGGTCGTCCTCAAGAAAAAAAAATGGAAAAGGCTCAAAGAACCGAACACTTCTAACGGCACGCCAAAATACCGAGTGCGGACGGCAGACGTGAATGAGAAGGGCTCCGTTAAAAGCCGACAAAACGGCCACCTCAATCAAGTGAAGCCAACTTTCAGGAAAGGGGAAGGAATCAGCAAACCACATTTGGGCAGGGAAAAGGGGGGGGACGTTCCAAAGCCAGGGAAAAAAGCCGACAGCGGGTTAACAAATGGAGGGTCTGCGTCCCAATTCATAAAGGAAACGTTCCAAATCCGGTTGGGGAGGAAAAGGGGAAACGTAAAGAATAAAAGAGAGAAAAAAGGAGAGAATTAATGAGCCCGAAGAAAGGATAAGGGAAATAAAAACGGGAGAAAGGACATTAGATAAAAAATAATGAGCAAGGAAGGCCACGAAACATTGGAACAAAAACTCCAGGGGTAAAAATCTGAGGATATCTTTTATCCAACCAGCGTTGTTTCCCCTAGCACTATACAAAAAAAAATTTGAAACAGGTGGTTAAATAGTGCCAAAGAAAAAAGAGAATTCAAGAAACTCCTTCAAAGGACCACGGTCGGATGTCACCCAACCGCGTGCGCCAATTTGGAAAAACTGGCAGATGGTTCATCAACGGGAAAGGGGGCCAAAAGCCAGACTCCAAACAAAAAAAACAAGGCCGATGAGGAAGGGGAAATGCGTTTCGACAGCAATAGCAAGGATTGTGGTACGCGGCCACGGTCTTTTGGCTATTGAGGGGGGGGGCGCAAGATTGGGACTGGGCATAAAAAAAAGGAATGGAAACGAAAAAAAAGGGAACTGAATGAAAGGACTTGGTTGCCACCCACGCGCAAAGAAGAAGCAAGTTCAAAAAGTGTTCAAAAAAATCCAATGGGGGGGGAGATTAAAGCGACTTCCTCAGATCAAAAGAAACGCGCTTGCAAAAGAGCGGCACAAACCGAGGTTTTTAATCGGACGGGGAGAGACAACGTTCAAACACCCACAGGGGACTTCAAATTGCAAAAAAAAAAAGGAGAAATGAAAAAAAACAACAAAGGACAGTGCTATCACAGTGGGAAATCACCTGCCGGGTACAATGAGAAGCGGGGAAGGTATGGAGAACAAAGAGGCAAACTTCGAAAAATAAATTTGAGAAAAAAAACTGTCATCGATCACAAAAAAAAACAGGTCGATAGCCGAGACTCTTGGGTTGGGGGGTAGGACAAGGCTCCCGCCAAAGAAAAAAAAAAAAAGGACGTTGTCGGGGCTGTGAAGGGGGAAACACCGCGCCTGAGTTGTAAGCTTGGTTGGCGACGGCATGCAGGGTGGTTTTCCCAAGAAAGCAAGCAACAAAAAAGAAAAGGAAGGGGTTGTCTAATAAAACTGAGAGGGGAAAGAAACGGCATCGCGGCCGTGGGAATCATGCCCCCCGACGGAAAGTCGAAGGGGAATTCAGCCGGGGAGAAAGGAACGACCCGTGGGACTTGCGAGCCGAAAAGGAGGCCCCGCCCGGGAAAAAGGCATACCCGCAAGTCCCGACCGGAAGGAAAAACCAGCTCGGGGACCAAAAAAAAAGAGCCCCGACTGAAGAGGACCTAAAGAAGGTTCTTGATAAAGGGAAAGGGTTTCTGACCCAGCCACTCGATTGAAAAGATTCGAGCCCAGCAGTTTTGGTTTAGGAAAAGGAAACGGGTGGAGTGTTGGGGGGGGGGGGGGGGGGTTGGGGGGGGGGGGTGTGGTGGGGGGGGGGGTGTGGGGGGGGGGGGCGTTTCCGGGGAAAAGGGGCAAGCTCCTGACCCAGGTGTTACTGTGAAAAAATCCTCGAGCCCACTCGCAGACAGCTGAAAAAAAAGACGGCAAAAAAAGCAGGCGCGTCCTAGGGGTTTAAAAGCCGAGGGAACAAGAGATAGCTCAAAAGAAAACTATATGACACATCAAGAACTCCGGAAAAAAGAAAGCCCGTCCATTTGGGTGGTGGTTTTGCCTAAAAGGGGAAAAAAAAAAGTGGATTTAAACATTTGGGGGGAAGGCCCGACGCACCTTTGACCATTTACACCGGTACCCACGTTTTTGACGCGCGCGAAAAAAAAGAGACAACGTTCCTATTGCCGAAAAAAAAAACAAAAGGGCCAGCAATAAAATCCCCGTGAACAGAGGAAACAAAGCAGGCGCTGACAGATCGTCAGAAACTAAAAAAAAAAAGGGCGTGGGCACACAGCAAGGTAAGAATCGGAGGGGAAGCGGCAAACCTCCGAAAGGAGGGGGTTAAAAAAAACCAGTTGCAACCATAACACGCAGAGGGGTCTGAAAAAAAAAGAGGTACCGCCCGTAACGCAAGAGGAAAAAAAAACGAAAAAACAAAGCTTAGAGGGAAAAAAAAAAGGGATGCTAGCGGCTATACTGGGGCCGGAAGGTTTCGCGGTCCGCGAAAAAAAAAAACAAAAAAAGGCGGGCGTTTGGGGCGTGTTAATGGTGTTGTGGAAGAAAAGAAAAACACGAGTGTAAGTATTTGGGGGGAAAAAATTTAAAAAAACGGGTCCAAGTGAATTCGGCATGTTGGGAAAAAAAGAGCGGCTTCAAAAAAACAAAAGAGGTTTTACGGATAAAAAAAAAGAAAAGAAAACGAGGGGGATCGGCAGGAAAAGTTTTGCAGGGCAGAAGCGGTTTGAAAAAAAAGAAAAACTGGGGCGCGGAAAAACGGGGAAAAAATCGAAAGGCCCGGGACGATTGGGGGGGGGGAAGGCAAGCTGCGGCGGAAACCGTGGAACGGACAAAGTTACTGAAGGGGGGTTAAGAGGGGTTAAAGAGGGAACTCCGAAACAAAAACAAAAGGGAAAAAATCAGGATCAGTATTAAGAGAAAAAAACGGAACTACTGAAAAAGAAAAAAAAAAGTTAGTTGTCAAACAGAAACCCTAACAAGGGGACTTAGAGAAACGTGCCCAACTTTTTCAGGAAAATGGGGACCCAATGTCACAAAAAGGGGATGAGCTCTTTCCTAGGAAGAAAGCCCTGTCTGCGAGTAGAGGGGTGAGATCGGAAAGAAAGAAAAGTTCAAAAGGGTCAGACAAGCTGGCCAGGCGAAAAAAAAGGTAAGGAGAAAACTCACCTGCTGGCAAAAAAGAGTGTTTGTCATTCGAGGGAAGGGAACCTCTCAGAATGCAAAAAAAGGAGAGGGAGCCGCGTTTGAAAAGTAGAGGGGGGGAACCAGGTTTGCAGTGGGGATGGGGGTAAACCACACGGCCGGAAGGTTCACGGCCACGGCGGGACTAATGACGGGAAACCACCTCAAAAAGAGAAAAAATAAAAGCCCCCTCAACCATCAGCAATTCTCAAATGGGAGATGCAAAAAGAAAGACTGCGATTCAACCTGTTGAAAAAAACAAAGAGCAAGAGCACAAACGCAAATAGAACCAATCGCCCAAAAAAACAAGTCAAGAGGGTAATCAAAAAAAAGAGCAAAAAGAACCGCAATATAGGGTAAGGCGTAGGGCAGGGGGGGAAAAACCCAATTTGAAAAAAAAATGAACGAAAAAAAAAGGAAAAACGGACAAAACTCTGGATGACTGACTGGCCTACCCGGAAAGAGAAAACGGGGTCTCGATAAAGTGAGCAGGAAAAAACCCTGGAAGCACAAACACCCGTCAAAGGGGACAAGGGTCGCCGAAATCTACTTTGGGGGGAAATTGGGGGGGATGGGATCATCTGGAAGTGTTGAAGTTACAAGGACCGGGGAAGAACCAGGGAAGAAAAAGGTTCTTCCATCCTGAAAGGCAGGGCTGAACGCGGAGAAGGAACATCGGTGGAAATTGACGTACCTAGGACGGCTATCAGTGGAAGGGTACGGTCTCAAAAAAAAAAGAAAAGAATTCCGTGTTCAAAAAAGTGGGGGAAAGGAAAAGACTAAATAAACCGCCCGAAAAGACCTAATGGGGACCGGGCAGATTCAAAATTGCAAAGGAAAGCTATTAGGGAAAGGGTTGATCTTCACCCTGGAAAGGGAAAGAGGTGTCATGCCAGAAAAAAAACGGGAGAATGAGACTGCAGGAGAAAGGGAACGCGGGGGGGGGGAAACTTGTTTGGGCAACGGGTATAAATGTGGAAAATGGAAAAAAAACACACAGACCGATTACAAAGGGGGGGGGGCGCCAGGGGGAAAGACCGAAGTTGTAAAGGTTGCAGGAAAAAAGAGATTCAACAGGAAAAAATAAAGAAGGAAACGGGCCGAGACTAAAATTGGGGAAGGGGCGTGTCAAAAGGCAAGAGCAGCACGTCAACGGGATCGTTGTTTGCCTAAGGGACCTTTTTGCAAGGGGAAAAGACCCACATCTTGCGGAAGAAAAAACGGCGTTGGGGGGGATGACAAGGGAAGGAGACGACTTCACAATGCATTCAGGCTGCGGGGGGTGCAGAAAAGGATTCGGCGGGGGGAAGGAAGGGAAACAAAGACCTTTGAAAAAAGTGAAGATCCTAGGAAGCCGTGGAAGGGAGGGGAAGCTATAAAAAGTCCGGGGAAAAAGGGTATCCAGGTCTGTGACAAGGTCGGAGAATTGAAGGGGAGGGGGGAAGGGGGGTATTAGTACAGGATTTATATAGGGGGCCGGGGACACTTGAAATTTTCAAGGGGGAAATCATAGTAGGATAAGACAGGGTTAAAAAGGAAAAAAATCAAGAGTAAAGAATAAAATTGGAAAGGAAGGGTGAGCCCATGAAATTGACGAAGAAAAGGAGAATTGTTGAAGGAAAACGTAGGGGGGGACTGGTGGAAAAAAAACACAATCGGGGACTTGCCAGGGTTGGGAGAAAAAAAAATGGAAAAGCAAAAATTTACATGGAGGGAAAGGCCCCGGGGATATCGATGGGGGTTAAAAGGACCCGGAAAACCAACAGGGGGGCAGAAGGATGGGGGGTGACCTCCAAAAAGTGCGCCGCGAAAATGGAAAAAAGATGGTGTTTTTCCTGCGCCCTGCCTTGAAAAGGGTCCCTCGTTAGAAAAGGTACAAAAAGGGAAAAAAAATTCCGTGAGAAGGAAATAAAGAGAAAAGGGGCCACTCAGGCCACGGATTAATGTTGGAATCACGATTAGAAAACATCAAAAGGGGGCAGCAGCCGCAGAAGTTCTGCGAAGGAAAAAAAAAGAAAACCCAAGAATCTAACAACAAAAAAGTAAAAAAAAGGAGGAGTGGGGGTCGAAGTGAACAGAACAGGACCAAGACAGGGGTGGAAGTCATCACCCCCGGAGGAGGGGGAGTGATCTCAACACAAGGAAAATCCGTGCAAAAGGGACCAAAGAGGAAAACCGGGCGGGAACGGAAACGGATCCGAATTCTCAACGCTCACAAAAAAGAAAACCTTCTAAAAAAAAGAAGAAAAAAAAGGAAAAGACACCAGGAGGGGGAACGGGGCACCGTTAATGTAAAACCAGCAATTTCCGCAAGGGGAAACGTTGCAGCAAAAAAGAAAAAAAAAGGAGAAGAGAGAAAAAAGGCCAATCTCAGAAGAGGAACGGGGGGGGAAAAAATGAACAACTTTGTCAAGGGGGAGCAAAAAAACTCCTTACAAACACGTGTTGGCAAAACTGGAAACCACGAATTAAAAAACTAGGGGGGGTCAACAATTCAACCTTTCTGCCAGGAAAATTTAAGGGGGAGGCATCTGTGAGGCACCTTAAAAGGAAAAAAAGGGAAAGGTAAAGTCGTACTAAAGAAAGGAAAGAAGGGGATAAAAAAGGAAACCACTGTAAGAGGAAGAAGAGAAGACCTAATCACTCACGCAAGTGACCCCACAGTTAAACTGGCAAAAAAGCTAAAGGGAGATACGGGAAAAAAAAAAGACCAACTCGGAAAAAGTCGATAGAATCATGAAAGACAGTTTTACTACCAAAGGGGAAAGGACCGACGGAAAACGCACCGGAAGAAGAAATAAAGAACCAGGACAACCACTGCACATGAACAAAAAGTCCGTAGGTCAAGAAAAGCCAAAAAGGGACGCCCAATTCAAGGGAAGGGTTCGTCCACCGCAACTGGGGCCAAAAAGTAGGGCAACCACTACCGCCCCGGGCAGAAGAAAGATGCGGGAGGGGGGGGAAAGGACCTAAAAGACGTGGATTGGGTAACGCGCCACGTGGGAACGGGTTAAAAATTGTGAAAACAGGGAGGGCCCAAAAGCTAAATCGACGCAAACGCATTGATCCAAAAAAAAAAAGGAAAAAGGTCTGCCGGGTAAAAAGGGGGGGGGACCACGAAGGAACGCGCCCGTTCCCATGGGAGCCGGGAAACGTGTTTTGGGGATACCAGTGTTGGCGATTGAAAAACGAGGGAAGAAAAAAAGAAATCCAAGGGCCTAAAAAAAAAAAAATTGTCAGAACGCGAAACGGGTTGGTTCCCAATAGTGCAGGGGGGGTCCGAGTGGAGAAAAAAAACAAACCGAACCGCGAAAGGTCAAAAGGCGTCCTCTAGAAAACTTCCCAGTATTATAGACGCAAAGGTACATATCAAAGTTAAAAAAAAGGAGCTCAAGGAGAAAAAACACAGCGGGGGAAGTAATGGAATAAAAATGTCCTGCGAGGGGGTACGTTCACGAAAAAATACATTCGATCATCAAACAAAAGAAGAAACCACTTGGGAAAAAAAGAGGGGGAGGGTTGGAAAACGGGCGCGCTTAGCAGACGAAGCAGGTCGCTGAGGGGGGGAGGGGGAACGCATTCACCACGAAGGGCGAAAAAAAAAAAACTGGTAAGGAGGGGGTGCACGAAAAATGGCTCAGGGGTGTGGTTCCAAAACCGCGCCATAGATGACAGAACCGGTTGCTCCCGGAAAGTTTTTTCCCAAAAAGGGGGGGAGCGCGACAACGACTTAAAAGGGGGGGGGGCAGGTGCCTCCTTGGAACGAAGGTGAATTCAACGTGTGATCAGGCAGGACCACTGGGGGTGCAGGCTGAAAGGAGGTGGAAACACAAAGAAAAACGAGAGTCGGGCAATCCCGCCCCCAGGGAAAACTGAAACCAGACCAGCCAAGAAGAACCAACCTACTGAAGAGCCCTTAGGGGAACTCCAACGAAGGTTTAAAATGTTGGAGGAAAAAGACATGCACCACTTCGAGGGACCATAGAAGGGTCAGCGCCAGCAAGTTTTTGAGGCGGAAGAAAAAGGTCGCCCGCCTGCCCATGGAAACTGCTGTGGACCGGGAGCGCGACAGGTACGCACGCGTTCAAGAAAGAACCGGACCAAAGAACAAGACCGGGGGTTTGACAAAAGGGTGGGGGGTCACCTGAAAGGAGGGAAAGAAAAGGGCTCCAGGGTGTCTATGGAAAAAAAGAAAGCATCAAAAAAGGACCCGTGCGGCCTTAAGACGGACTCAGTGTATTTAAGTGGGCGAGTCCCGCTATGAAAAACTTGGTACCCAAGTTAAAACACCACGGTACAAATAGGGGAAGCGCAATGGCCACAAAAGAAGACAGGACGAAGCAAAAAAACAAAAAAAGACAACGACAAAGGAAAGAAGGAGTCTCCCGAACGCGATTACTTTTCCATGACTCTTGCCATCCGTAAACTGAAACTGAAAAACGGGCGCGCATGAAGTTTGAAACAGCCCGGAAAAGAAGGCATTAAAAACGGGCGAACAGGCAAAAAATTTCAAAAAAAAAGATGGCGGGTTGAGTGTCAACTGTCCCTGGCCACCCATAAAAGAAAAAACAAGGTGGGAATTGATCATCGCGACGCGACCTTTAGGGCAAGAGAAAAAATCTCAATCAACCCGGGGTCAAAAAAAACCAACAAAAAGGGATGATAAGGGAGATAGGAATGCTGATGAAAAGTCTAACGGCGGTACCGGTGGTCGCAGCTCATAAAAACACGTGACGTTGTTGAGGGGAGGTTGTGGGAAGAAAGACAAAAGTGAAACACTTTTTTGCGGGAAAAAGGACCAGAATTGAAAGCCCTGGGGGGCAAACCATTGCGCCGGAGGGAGAGAACCACACTTTGTTACGAAATCTGAAAAAAAGGAGGGGAAGGGGAAAGCGTACGGAAAAGGAGATCTTTTTGGAAAAAGAACCTTGGGGGCCAAGGCACGGGGAGGCATCGACGCCCAAGGGGGGCCTTGCGCCAAAGCGCAAGGAACAAGGGAAAACCGTGGGGACAGGGTAAAGGCGTGGGTGGAATCGTTTGCAAGGGGGACTCGAAACAAAGAACGGTCAATTGAGCGGCTTAAAAGACTGCCAGGGATCTAAACTATCCCTTGGGGAAATAGACGCCCGCAAAAAGGGGAGAAGGAAAAAAAAAACTGGGCCCTTCTCATTGCACAACCGCGAGTGCCGGAGGGAAGATTGGGAAAAAAGCTTGTGTCTGCCGAGTGTCAAAAGCTCGAACACCAGCAACAAAACTGTATACAGAGGGTTTCAAGAACTGGGGGTACTTCCAACTCAAAAAAAAAATATTCAAGAAACCGGAAGAGGGAAAGAGTGGGTTCAACCTCAGTAAAACACCATTTCTAAAAGGGTTTGCCGAAGGGCCGACTGAAGGGCGCTCGATGTGGGGTGGAAACAAGGGCGGCTCAAGGGGGAAGGTTCCGCGGATGGGAAAGCAAGATGACCGTCTACGGTCCCGAGATCAAAGAAAGACAAACGGAAAAAACCATAGCGGCAGCCAGAAAATCAAAGGGTCATTGACGACACATCTGTCGTCATGAGGGGCAGAGCCCCACAGAAAAAAATGGCGTTCCAGATGAAAGAAGTAAAATCCAGGCAAAACAGTAAAAGGGCCCTGCTAGAATTGTTTAATTGGAAAACCCAAAAAGAGGCACATCGCGGGCCAACAAGCTGGAAAGGAGCGAACTGAGAGGCGCTGGCTAAAGTCACAACTGCGTCACTGCTACAATGGGGGAGCTCCTGAAAGACAACAGACAAACGATTTTCAAAGAGTCAAACTGGGGGATGTGTTTTGAAAAGTGATCGATGAAGTAGGAAGGGGCAACGAAAGACCGTTCGAGGGCGTCCCATTAATGGAGGAGCAACTGCTCAGAGGTCACACATGTGAGGGGGAACCTCAGAAAAGAGGAGGGATAACGGAATGTCAGAAGAGTGGCTTGTCGTCTGGTTTGGGAAACATCGAACGACCCACGAATATTTGTAAAGAAGTGGGGATACGTGATGAGCAGGAAAAGAAATGACCGCAAACGGGGAAACTTCCCTGAGATCACGCATTGGGTTGTTCAACCAGCGCATGTTGAACGGAAACCTCGAAATGCAGAAGGGAGGGCACTCGGAGCAGGGTTGTCAACCTCATTGGACACAGAAAAAAAAAAAAAAAAAAAAAAAAAAAAGATGAAAGGGGGGAGCCAAAAAATTACGTTGCGAGAGAAGAAAAGCAAGCAAATTTGAAAATATCAAAGACCCATCTAGACAAATAAGATGTTGCGGGTTTCTAAACGCAAAGTCCCTGGAGAAGAAAGGAGCACAAGGCAGGGTTGCGTTGGCCTGTGGAGTGGACCACCAGTGGCAGGAAATTGGGGAGCAGTGTGTGGGAGTTGACGCATCGACGGGTTCACGTCAATGGAAGAAAGTGCAAGGGGTAAAGGTTTAAAAAAGACTGATCCGGGCTGGGGGATAATAGGGGTTTTTAAACACAGGGAAAAAATGTGCAACTTGGATAGGGGAAATACAGGGAAATAGATAAAAGGTCCCGAAAGTGGAAATTGGGGGGGGACAATTGTTCGGAGGGTGGGGTCAAATATAATAGAGTTTAAGAGGTTTATTGCTCCGCCAGGGAAATTCCGGGACCCGAAGAGGAAGAGGAATCTCACCTTAAAGAAAAAAAAATTTTTTGGAGAATCACTATTGAAATAAGAAAGTGAAAAGGAGGCAATGAAAAAGTGACAATTGGGGGGGGTGAACCCGCTTGGACAAGTGGTAGTTGTTGTCACGAAATAAGCAATTAAAAGGGGTCCTGGCCAATGTTGGGAAAGGGGGGTGAGCAGAAAAATTGCTAATACACAGGAAATCTCGAGGGGGGGGGGCTAACGGAAGTCCACCGTTAACAGGTGAGATCAAAGGGGGGAAGCTAAAACTTCGGTATTGTGCGCCGGAGAGTCCTTGGGCGACACTTGCGTACGAGGTGAGAAAGGGGAAAAAAGACGTGAAAAAGGAAAAAGACCGGGTTGAGAAAACCCCAACAACGCCAGGTTCCACCGGGGGACGACGTATCACCGAAACATAAGATTACAGAGGCCGACAAGTGGAGAAGGCAAAGGGGATCAAACTCGCTCACCAAAACAACAACTAGGGGTTAGAAAAATTGGTTTCACCCTCCAACAGGAAGTTAAAAGGGTCGCTGCCCAGGCAAAGGAATGCCCACTGATGTGGGGGATATCGTCGACCGGGGAAGACGGGGTGGGAAAGTGTTCGGCCGGGAGCTTGGGGGAAGACGTCACGAAAAAACCTTCTCAAAGGAGAAGACAAGGGGAAAAAAATACCTGTATTACCATGAGTCAGCCACGCAAGGTCTTGTGTCGGCCGGGCAAAAAAAAGAAAAGAGCGGGTAGGTCAGAGTGGGACAATCACCGCGAGAGAAGCAGGAAAACGTAACCAGGGTGCGGATTTACAACACATTGGCAGAACCGGGAAAACCAAGTTTCCCACCAAGCCATAAAAAGAGTGGACAACAAGGTCTCGGACGTCAATTTTTCAGCCACAAGGCCCGAGTCGGCGGGATTCTTAGAGTTCGGGGAAGGATGGGAAAAAAAGAGATTATTACTAGATTAAAGAAGCAGGGGTTAGAAAAAAGAAAGAAAAGAAAGATAGATAAATCGAAAACAACGACTCCAAACAAACGCCGGTAAACGGCCCAAAGAACGGGGAAGATCTTGACCACAAGCCGTCCACGCTGGGGAAAGGGGACAAAACAACCGCACGGTTCAGAAAAGAGGGGGTCACCCAAAAAACCGCTCAAACTCCTTCAACCGAAGAAGGCAAGCGTCGGTACAACCAAACGCGGTAGGGGGAAGGGTGCAAGGGGGGGAGACAAAAAAAAACTGTGTTTTTCGTAACCTTGGACAAACCATCGCCAACAAAGGGGGTGCCGGGCCCGATCGAAAAAAGAATGGGGGGTTGGCGAAAGGGGAAAAAAGTCCGAAAGGGGTCCCTTGGAGTTTTGAGTCCAGGGACGGTCTCGGATTTTCAATACAAAAGAGGGGGGTAAGGACCAGCACCCGCCAAAAGGAAACAGAGCAACGCTCCTTTAGGAAAAACTCCGTAATCGGGAAATGAACGGGTAAAAAGGGTTAACCCCACACGGCGAAAACAGGCCAAAGTGAACGTGGAAAACGTCCACGTCGAAGCGGCAAGAGGTGGTGGCGATGAAAAAAAGGAACTTAATGGAAAGATCCACTGATCTCTGAAAGGGAAAAGATCAAACAAAAACGGTGTGTTTCCAAAGGAAACGGGGGCGGGTTCGGGAATGGACCAAGGTTCAAAACCCCCAACAAACAAGAGAAGTCAAATGAGCCCGACCAAAGCTTGGGGATAGCGATCGACACCAAGATCAAATCAGGGGGACTCACTCGAGCAGCTAGTTATGGAACTCTTCCCTTGCAGGGTCTTGGGGCACGCAAAAAACAATCATCAAACAAAAAGAGAGGAAAAGCTTGAAAAAACAAGAGGTGGGTTGTGACACGGAGGGAGCACAACCAGAGAAGAAGAATTGGAAAAAAAAAAACGGAGGCAACCCCAAATTTGCGGAAATAATTCAAGGGGGGGCGGGAAAAAAATTGGGTTTGCCAAAAAAAAAAAATAGGGGAACAGCAGGGGGGGTAACAGCCTTTTGATTTACCAAAGGTTGGGGAATCAGGCGGCCCCACTGTGAGGAAATGGGTGACGTTCCTTCCTAAAAAAGACAGCTGGGAAAAGGGAAAAGTTGAAGGATGCTGACCGGGGGCGAGCTGGAAACGCGGCAGTGGTGGGGGGGGGACAGCACCTGGTACCCGGGAACCCAAGTTCCACAGGAAACCAGGCAAAGCCAGGGGACCATCGAGGCTCAAAATCGGGGGCGAGGCCAATTCAACCAGAAAATAAAGTGAGGGTGATCCGGGCGAAAAAGAAAAAACCAAAAAACTCAAAACCGTGACAATACGGGGCGCTGTCCCAGAAAAAAAGGTTGAAGGGTTCGCCGTTCGATCCTGTGAGGTTTGACCCAGGTGGAAAAGAAGAACCTTTAGCTCGCCCGAAAAGAGCAAGACAATCTAACCATATCGGACTTCAAGCAGAGGAACTGGTTTGTGACAAAACAATGCGAACGCAGAACCTATCTCAGGAGTTGCGTCTATTTGACACAGAAAATCAAACCAGGGGAAACTTGGGGTGAACAGTGAAGAAAAAGACCAGCTTCCAGATGGTTAACCGTGTTTTGGGGGTTTCGAGTTCTAAAAGCATGGGGACCCGAAGTTAACAATCGACCCGTGGAGTTGTCAAAAAAAGCTCGCCGCGGAGAAAAAGGAACCGACGTTTCCCCACCCGAAAAAAGGGAAAAAAACGAGGGAAAATAGCGATCAACCTTCAGGACGTGGACGTGAATTACCGTTTTGCAGGGAGGAAAAAGAAAACGTTGTTGAAAGCAAATTTTTCGAGAAGGTAAACAGGGACGCGGCAAAAACTCATCAGTTGGGGGTCAGCTTTTTGAGGGGTCTGCACAAAACAAGGGTTGGGCCAGACAAAGAAAAACAGAAATAAGGGGTACCGCCCCACCACGCCATTCAAAGCATCTCACAACACAAAGAGAAAAAAGAGATAGAGGGATGCGGGTTTGGGAACGGACCCAGAGGGAGTCACCAACCCCAGCGCGGGCGTTGCGTTGGTGGGGACAAATAAAAATCAGACGAGAGGGGTGAAGGCATTTTTTGCCGCAAAAAGGTTAAAACGGGGAGGTTAGAAAAAATCGGGCAACTTGTGGCCCGCAACTGCAAAAAACTCGAGTCGGGTGCGTCCTGACGTGAAAAGGCAGAGATGGGTTTGGTTGGGTCCATTGGGGGTCGAAACGGAGGGAAGACTTGAAGAGATCTTGTTGCACCGAAAAGAAACCGTGGTACGGGGGCTCGGGATAAAAATTACGATTACTACGGGGGGAAAGCGTTTCATAGCGGGACTCAAAACAAAAAAGGGGAATAAAGGAAGTAGCGGGCGATAAAGGAAGGGGAAGGAAGTAAAGGGGGAAAGGGGAAGGGGACCACTCCAACTTGGAAGACGAAGAAGGTCGTGGGGAACGCAATTTGAAGGAAAAACAAATGGGAAAACCTATGAGGGACGCTCCAGGATACGAAAATAAGAGGGCTGGAGTGTACGAGGGCAAAAAAAATCCCCGTGAACACAGGTTCAAAAAAATTTCCATAAAAACAGGGGAGTCGAAAAAGGACGGTTATAAAAAAACTGAACCTGGCAAAAAAACCGAACCGGGGGGTGGCATGCGGGGTGGGGGAAAAAGGAAACCTGCTGGATCAAAGAACTCATTCCTGGGCAGGAAGGAACCAAAAAACCAAGTGGCGCTCGGAAGGGGGACAACCTGAGGAGGGGGGGTCATGTTTCCGCACTGGGGATAAACTGGGGGACGGAGGCCAGGTCCATCGCCAATCCACAACGAGGCAGCCGAATCGAGGAAAATTAGCAAGTTGAGGAGAATAACATAAATCACAACGCAACAGTATGAAAAACGTGGCAAGTCGGTGAATTTCTTACAAACCGCTGTGAAAATGTGAGCGTCGGCCTAAACCACTTATGCATACCAGGTCGCCAACAATATGGGAGGCTGAGGCGCGTCTGCCCTACGGGCCCAAAAACGCTTTCGAGGCGAGGGGCAATGCAAACAAACAAACAATCAAACGGATTAGGGATCGGATGAAGTTGGGAGGGGGGGGGGAAAAAGGGAAGGGATTGTTTGCGGAAAATGAGGTCATGATGTGAACAATCAACATCCGCCCCACAGGAGGAAAAAAGCCAGTTTATATTAAAACGGGGCGATCATCTACCCCCGAAAAGGAAGGGGGAAGGGCGGGAGCGATTGAAAGCGGTCCACTGGGGGAAAGGGACATCAAAACCGACCGAAAATTGGGAAACCTTATGGGGGCGAAGAGAGAGAAAAGGCATCGATGACGACGGGAAAAATGCTGACAAACCCAGGGGGGAAAAGGGAAAACTGGTTAACAAAAACTACTAAACACGACTAAAAGATTGCGCCAAGAAGGCAAAGTGGGGGGTGTGTCGTGTGGGCAAAAAGACAATTTTAAACAAAACCGCGACTTCAAAAGAAAGCGTTAAAGGGCCCATGGAGCTGGAAGGAAAAGCTTTCGTCAAAATTGAAAGAAAGGAAAATTACAGACAAAATCCAGGAGCGGAAGGAACTCACGCCACGTTGATCGCAAAAGGGAACGCGTCGTTTGGCGCAGGTCACCAAAGGAGTTTACGAACGCAAAGAGAAAAAGGTAGAAAATGGGCGAAGTCGGGGGGAGGGGGGACCAGAGACAGAAACAGTGCTTGGGAGAACAAGGCGGTGTGAATTGAAAAAAGAACTCGAGAAAAAAGGGAAAAAAAGTCGGCGAGTAGAACTTTGTAAACAGGGGGGAAGGGTAGGACCGAGAAAGAAGGGCGTCGGGTGGGAGTCAACAGGAGGGAAGGGAAAGGTTCGGGGGGTTCTGTGGACGTGGGTCAAAACAGGGGCGTGAAGAGAGTGAAGTATAGGGGTAGTTTCCAAGGATAAGGGGAAAAAAACAAAAAAAAAAACACGAATGTCGTCACCCTCAGAATACAGGTAAGGAAACTTGGAAAAAAGAAATCTCGATTGATAGAAAAGGGGGGGGGAGACGGGAGCCAGGGGAAAAAAATTCATCCCAGGGTGACCCGCCTGCAGGGAACGGGGGGGGTTTATTAGGTGGGGTGGGAAAAGACCGAAAACCCTCCACGTCCGGGCCATGTGGGGAAAGGTGCGAACCAAAAGGCCCCCACAAGGGGTTATCAAGCCCGGGGAGGTGGGAATGGGCAGAAAAAGACAAACAGTGGCAGGAAAAGCGGTTGAAGCAAAGGTGCCAACTTCCAAATGGACATGAGTTGGTGAAGGCAGTGGAGGAGAAGGTCCTTGAAAAAGAACCAGGATAGGGGAATGGGTGAGAATGCGGTGGAGCAAAAAGGCGGACCTCAAGAAATGGGGGGGAAAAAAAGCACCGGGCCACGGATTGGTCACCCGGTTGAAAGATCAAGGGGAACATCAACGGTGAAGAAAATGAAAAATTGACATGGGGGAGCCTGACCAAAAAACAACTGGAGAAAAAATCGAAAACACAAAGATGGAAGAAAGGGGGGTGGTTTTCTCACAAAAGGCAATCCCTTTGCGCGGGAAGAAAAGAAACGACCCCCCACGGGGGGGTATAGCTGGGGGCGATCAAAGTGTGCCAAAAAACAAAGCTGTAACCGCCTGCTGAACACGGAAGAACAAATTCTCACCTTCGAATCTAAAGAAAGAGCCGCTGACGCAACGAAATATCAAAAATGCACCCCAAGTGGCAAGGGAGAAAACCACACCGGGAGGGTATTCCGGGGGGGGGAAAAAGCATAAAAAACGAAGATAATCCGTTGAAGACAACTGGTCCCAAAGGGGCGCATTAACAAACATGGAAAAAACGAAAAAGGGTTTGGGGGGGGACGCAAACCATTAACCGACTGGCAAAGCGGGTAAAGGGGGAACCAATGCCGTCAGTCATGGAAGACACAAGCAATGATGGGTTGGTGAATATCTTTAGATTGCTAAAGAGAGATACTTGATTTAATGAAAATTTTCAGTTGATAAGGGAAAATAGTATAAATCGGCCTCTTAAAAAACGGTAATCCCAGCCGACATGGGGAAACCAAAAATGTTAAACTGTCGAAAATGATCGTTTATCCACAAACTCAAACAGCTGTGGAAACTAGACACTAAAAAGGGTGGGTTGAAAATTAAGGAGGTCCTCAACAACCAGAACAAATCGCGCCGCAAAAGACTTGAAAAGGCCAACCCGCAAACAGGCAGGAAGCAAAGATAGGGTCCCCGAACGCAAACAGAAAAACAAAAAAGTTTCCTGCAGGGGGGAAACGGAAAAAAATTGGCCAAAGCCAAGGGCAAGGGGGCCGAGAAACCAGGGCGAAAGGCGCAGGCGTGAGACAACAAAATCAAAAAAAAAATGCCCGGAAAGTGTAGGGACTTCGGCCACGGTCTTCAAGTGCTAGGGGTACGAAAAGCTTTTGTTCTGACAAAGAAATCGACAAAACACTTTCAGAAACTAGCAGGTCACTGAAAAAGGAAAAATTGGAGGTTTCACAAAAACACAGAAAAACCTACCAGTTCCGCACTTGAGAGAAAAAGAGTGGGCCGATGAAAAAACAAGAACCGGGAAAACAGGAAAAGCCGGATGAGATGGTCCCAAGGCGCACAGAAAAACCCATAAGATCGCAAAAAGAGGGAAAAAAGTTCGGTGCTTGGTATGGCAACTGAAACCCATAAGAAAAAAAGACTTCATGTCCGAGAACGCAGAACCGTCGACCAGCAACGATAGAGAAGAAGAATAACCGGAAGGTTCCCCCAGGGGGAAGCAAGGGGGAGTTTGAGGAAGGGGGAGAGATGGAAAAACTGGAAAAACGGCCGTTTCCAAAAACTGATATGGAACGATCTACAAAACAAAAAGAAAGGATCAAGGAGGCCGAGAAAGAGTTGAAAAGTGGTGGTGGTCTGCAGCGCAACGGTCGCAAAAAAGCGGGACAAAAATATGGAAACGCCAAGGGGTCACTCCTTCAGAAGGTTGGCGAGCTGAATCAAGTCAAACCAAGCAACGACGCCGGCAATAGATAAAGTTGGGGGACGCTCTGCCGGAATTGACAAAGGATCGCCCCCAGGGGGGGCGAGTTGGGACACTCTGGTATAAAGCTGGCGAAGGGGGTGAAAGATCGGCTGCACGAGCACCAGGGGAGGAAAAGAAGTGGGCAAAAAAAGAAAGGACAGTCCGCGGGAACCTTCAAAAAGTCAACAAAAGAAACCGGCCAACTTAACCTGATAAAGACCTGAAAGCAAACTTGGGGGGTACCCACAGCGGGCAAAGGAAAGGGGCTAAACGCAAACCAGAATGGAGGGAGTTTTGTGGCATGGGGGAACCCAGCCCGATAGAATAACCTCCAGCCAGTTTGAAAAGTAGGCCCCGGTTTAAAACCGCCGCGGTAGGAAAAAACACGGTGTGGGGGGAAACTGCGGGGGTTTACCGGGATCTCGCACCGAGAGAAAAAAACGGTTCCATAACGACTAACGTCAGAGCTCCTAAGGTTGTGAACAAGGGGGGAAGAAAAAATTCTGAACAAACGCAACCCAAGGGTGGTCCGTGATAACATCAAGATCCGAAAAAAACTGCAACTTGGCCGTCCTCGTGAATGAAGAGTCAGGTGATTGTTATCCAGGTGGTTTGTGAAAAAAGTGCAGCCGAAAAACAGGAATTGGAAAAGCGACCCGGGTACAAGTTTAAGCGCGCCCAATGGAAAAAGAAGGCGCCGATTGGCTCCGCAACCCACCGCCGCGGGAGGGCCGCCCAAAAGCGGACTTAACCAGTCACGCTATCGTCAGGAAAGCTTAACAAAAAAAAAACAACAAAAAAAAAAAAAAAACAAACAAAAAAAAAAAAAAAAAAAAAAAAAAACCAAAAAAAAAAAAAAAAAACACAAAAAAACCAACAACAAACAAACAACACACAAAAAAAAAAAAAAAAAAAAAAAGAAAAAAAAAAAAAAAACCAAAAAAAAAAAAAAAAAAAAACACACAAAACACAAACATAACCATATACGGAAAACAAACTGACTATCAAAGCCAATGTTGTTCACACACCACCGAGATTCGTGAATAAGTTTCCGGGCCAAATAGTAAACGATGCGTTTTTTAAGCCCGGGGGATCCAAAGGCCAACCATAAAACAGAGGCGGGGGTGTAGGAGAACAACGCTAAAAAACCTTCAACTGCCTTAGCAAAATGACGCCATGAGA
>Ga0179593_1294708_pt1 | contig 22427 bp, 34 predicted proteins | sample CZODoug2_1_08_16_FD_185931 | JGI IMG/M metagenome (GOLD analysis project Ga0179593, IMG submission 185931) | Vadose zone soil fungal communities from Angelo Coast Range Reserve, California, USA - CZODoug2_1_08_16fungal (PacBio error correction) | ecosystem: Environmental > Terrestrial > Soil >...
AGTCAAAATTCTTCACTATGCGAACAGCCCGCTTGGAAAAAAAAACCGGGTAAGGGGTTGAGTGCGCTCCGAATCAAAATGCCATCAAAAAAAAGCGCAGGGGGGTGGTAGAGAACGGGCGCGAGTCCTGCGAGGGGAAAAAAACAGGGAGTCAGGGAGATGAAAAAAGGATGAGCGGGATGCGGCGCGAACCTGAGGGAAAACTAGAAGGGGGAACCAATACTAGGGAAAAAAAGATTAAACCGAAAATAAAACACGGAAAGCTTCATGGAATGAAGAAACCCTGGAGCATGCGAAGTCATTAGGAACATCGCTTAACAAGGGGGAGTCAGAAAAAATGTCCCCGGAGAGCTGTGTCAACGGGTGATCCGACAAACAAAACAACAACAACAATTGAAGGGGGGGGGAAGTCCAAATAACCTCGATCCCATTCGCCCTCGGACAAGTGCCCACAAGGGAAGCTTATTGGGACAAGTCGCCGTAAAAAACGTGGGGTGGGTTTTCGCCTTAATGGTGATGTCATGGTTCCGCGTCAGAGGGTGGTGAGAATGAGAATGGCTAAGGCCAGGATCAAACACGACCAGGGACTGGGGGATCGGAATCCCGGGGGGTTCAGAAGATCCACTGCGATGACGGGAATCAAAGTCAAGAAAGACAGAGTGGCGAAGAGCACTACAATTAAAGAGGGTTGTGGGGACAAGAGGCATAGTATAACATATAGGAAGGGGAAGACAAAAAGCTGGCAGGATTCGAGATGAACAAGGGTAAACATATTGTATACGAGAATTCATGGGACGGCCTAGGCGAAAAAGCAGGTGGACGAAATCCTAGGTGGGGTGCAGTGAGGCTAAAAAAAGGGTCTACAAGGTCTAGAAAGCAGAGGGGAAAAAGAACCACTCTGGCCAGCCTCAGAGCCACTGAAAAAAACTAAGACGACCCTCCAGAGAGGTGGGGAAGGGTAATTTGGGGGGGGAAAAAAAAAACTATGCCCGGGCACGAAGGGGTTGACGACGAGGGGGGGGTGGGAAGGAGTAATCTGAACGGCGAAAAAGGAAAAAGAAAAGAAAACCGATGGCGAAGCAAATTTGATAGGAAATGTTGCAGGGCAACCTTATAACATAGTACTGAAAGAGGGGCCAAGCATACCTGCTGAGAAAAGACAGGTGGTCCTGCATAAAGTGAAGACACAAATAAAGAAAAAGCGAGCAGCACACGAGCAAAATAAAGGAGAATATAACAGAGCTGGCAGCATGCCATCCCCGACGATAAAAAAAAAAAACTCTCGGAGGAAACAAGTGGATAAAACGATTTGGGGTAAAACAAAAAGGGGACTATACAACGGATGGTTAATGGACAACAGAGGGAAGTGACTTACCAGCAAGCCGAGCACTACAAAGGAGGAGATGCCGGAAAAAAAGAAAAAAAAACTTCTCGGCACACGAAACGAAAAAGTCGAAACAGACAGCGGGGAAGCAGCAATTTATTTCCGAAATTCGTGGCGCTTCTCAAGTAACCAAGGGGTGACCGAGAGAAAAAAACTTGAGGGGAACGCCGCTGTGTTCCAATACGAATGGAGAGGGGGACTCCTTGTTACTCAATTTTCGGAGGATTATCCGAAGAAGAAATGGAAGGATGTAAAAAAGGAACACAGAAGGGAAGAGGGGGAGCTTCGGGGGCATTACATGAGGGGGCTAGGGCGAAAGAGATTTAAGGCTCCTCCGTTGGGACAACGGATACCTATCTTAAGGGGCATAACAAAAATGGTCCGGGTGTGGCCGTAAATTGTAGGGAAAGTGGAGGGGACTTCTATCTTCTGTATCATCTAATGGATATGTACAGACACCCGGCACAACTGATGACTAGGAGTTCGAGGGTTGTTGAAAAGAGAGGAGTCGAAAGATTATGGGGGGCAAAAGGTTTTTCACGCTAGGCGGCAAGAAGATCCAACGCACCATCGAGGTGGGGTTATGATTGCCCAAAATAAAATAAAAGAGACGTGGGGGTCACGGAGCGGATCCGCCAGGAAAAAAGATCCCCGGGGGAAGGGGGGACCGGGGAATTACAAGCCAAATTTTTTGAAAACGCCGCGAAACACCCGGTGGTGGGACAACCTATCCAATCGGGGAAAAGACACTTATGCACTGCAACAGCACTGGTAAATGACCTCAGGGTAGACATTGCTGTACGGGGCACCTTGCAAAATAAGAAAAAAGGAAATTGAAGGATATCTACCCCTTTCTGTCAGTCACACTTGTGACGAAACACGGATTGGTGATAGAAAAAGTCCAAAAAAGGGGGAATGGCGCGGGGGAGAAGGAAAAGGCACGCAAAAAAAAAAGGGGGGGCATTGCAAACAAGAGGGCAATTTGGACAAAAGGGTACTGTACTACGCCGAAAAAAAAAAAGCCAAGAAAGGAACTTGGCTAAAAAAAAATTGGCGCCCCTCTGAAAGGGGGGGTTTTTTTACAAGGATGAGAAAAAAGGAGAAGCGCTGTGTCGGAATCGAGGGGTTTCCGGTAAGAAGGGAGAGAGGCCAAGTGGGAAAGCGAGTGGGGACGGCATGGAGGGTGACGGATAGGTGTAGAGAAAAGTGGGGGGGGGGGCGCCGCGTACGGACCGGGCGGGACGGTCAAAAAAAGTGTGTAAGAAAAATATCGAGAAGGACTGGGCGTCCCACCACCGTATGTTGGGAATCACGGGAAAGGACTGCCACTGGTCGGGGGAGAAGAATGCGTGTTGATGACAGGGAAGGCGTCCAACCCCAGGGGGAGAGAAGAATTTACAAAGGGCGTGCGTCCCTCCTCATGGGATGAAGGGAAGGAAGTGGACCCTTCCCTGCAACTGGGTAAAGCCAAAAGAGGGGGGTCCGAAAAAAGCGCCAAATGAAAAGATAGGAAAAAGTATTCCATCGAAGGAATCAAACGTCAGGAAAGCGACGATCAAGTTGGGACAGGGAAACGGGCATGCGCAAAAAAAAACCATCGATAAGGGTGACTGAAACAGGCAGGAAAAAAAATACAAAGGGAGGGCACAAGGGAAAGGGGAGGGGAGGGGGGGAAAGAAATCAGGTGGTGGTTGAAGACCTGATAAAAGTCGGAACAAAAAACCGCTAGCGACGGCAGGTAGCAAAAGGAGAAACACTCTGGAGGGAAAATCTTGTGGGTGGAAAATGAATAAGGGAGGCGACGCCGCGAGGTTAAGATCAAAAAAGGAGTTGTTGCGGGGGAACCACCGTGCCAATCAAGGTCAGACCGAGAAGGGGGTATGAGGTGGGAATAACCCTCTAAGAAATTGGGGGGGGGGGTCACGAAAAAAAAAAAGAAAACCACGCCATCGCGTTGCCCTAGGGATGGGAAACGGATCCGAGGTGCCCGACCAATTTTATTTTGAGCGTGACAGAGAGGGACCTTAGAACATGAAGAACGAGGCCGTACTGAAATACCGTGGACAAAAAGAGAAGGGAAGGGGAAAACACAACTGAAGACCAGAACATGGACCATCTGGTGGAAAAAGGGAAGAGGGAGGGGTGTTTGTATGATTCGGGCACGGGGGTACTAAACTGTAGAAAGGAGGGAAAGGGATCCTGAAAAGGGAGTGTCTCCCAGAAGGCTTAGAGGAGAAGGAAGGAGGGAGTAAAAAAAGCGATCTTACCGCGAGCGAGTTGGAGAGCCTGCGAAAAGATAGGAAGGAAAGGAAGACAAAACTACCGGAAGAGATCATCCCTCCTGTGTCCAACGGCAGAGGGAAAAGGGGGGGGGGAAGTTTGGGAAAAAAGGACCCGGATTTCAAAATGTACAAGACAACCTTCACCCGGGGGGAAAAGGGTATCACCTGAAGAAGGAACATGCTCCAAAGGGAAGAAAGAAAGCAGAAAAAAAACGAGGAGAGAGCAACCATAAAAAAAAACAAAACTAAGATTATAAAATGGAGAAAAAGGAGATCGGATACTAGGCCCTGAGCAGCAAAATCATCATGGCCTAAAAAGGGAAAAAGGGGAAAGGGGGTTAGTAATGGGGGTGAAATTCAAAGGAGGAAAAAAACTCGGAAAAAAGGGAAGTCTTCCGTTGATGCTCCATCGAGAAGAAAGACAACGGTACTGGTAGGGACTGCCTTGCCTTCAAGTCACGCAAGGGGGGGAAGGGAAAATCCCCAGTGTAGCCGTCGGGAAAGAGGAAGAACTAGGAAGAGCGTAGTCCGAAAAAAGGGAGAAAAAGAAAAAAACATGCGGGAAAAAGTATCGGGAAAAAGAGGTCCTAAAGCAAAGGCGTTGAAACAAAAAAAGGGGAGACCTAACGAAAGACACAAAAGCCACAGCTATCGATCTCACCTGCTTGAATGTTGGAGAACACTCGTGACTGGGAAAATGAAGCGGGCCCTGTTTAATATTGAAAAAGGGAGAAGGGACGAAACGTGACTCAAGCCGCTCCGAGAAGAACTGGCAGGGCCCAACAGGGAAAATAACAGGGGGGGGGCCGGGAACTTCTACTAGAGGGGGGGACAACAACGCTGAAAAAGGAGCGCCTTGGGAGGACAACAAGGGAGATGGGAGCCACGAACTAAAATGACTTAGTAGGTAAAAAGAACAGGAGATTGACTGGGTGGGGGGAAGTAACCAGAGAGATCGAAGAACAACCTCTGGCATCGAGAAAAGGAAAAAAAGGGCAAAAGGAGCATTCAGACAGAATTGGGGGGGAAAAAAAAAAAAAGGAAAAGAAAAAGCTCTGTGTGTGAAAGGCCGGGGGTGGGGGGGGAAAAAAAAGAAGCACAGCGAAGAAACACACAGGCGGGAAGAAAAAGGACTTGGGGGGAGACTCTGCACACGTGGGGAGGACATCGGAAGTGCCTCATCCGGCGGCGAGGCTGACGACAGAACTTTTTAAACCGGGGACCCCAAGCTTCTAAGGTTCCTGAACGAAGCTGAAGGCGAGTCAGGAAGATTTGAAATAGAGTGAAAAGGGCGGAGAGGAGAGCGGTACGTGTGCGTTGGAAGCAGGCAGGTTAAAAGGAAGACATACACCGAAACGGGGAGCGCAGAATTGCAAAATCAACCGTGTACCGGTGAGCGTCCCTTGAAAGAGGGGAAAAGCCATCCAAAGGAAGAAATGGCGAGCCATTGCGAAATACGGAAAGACCAATACTGTTGGTGGGGAGGACAAATTAGGTCTTCCCTTTCAGCCAGAGTCTCGCTGTGTTGGTGTTGTTGGTTCCGTGTCTCAAAGATCACAAGGGGAAATACTCACCTGGGGGGGTAGAGAAAAGGGGAGCAAAAAAAAATAGAAAAATACATCAACCGAAAGTCTAAAAATCAGAAATTCCTTGAAACAGAGAATCAACAATCAAGAGAAAAGAAAAGCCGATTAAAGTGACGACCAGCGGGGAGAGCAGGGGGCGAAAGTTTGTTTCGATCCGGCCCAACCCCACTGGGAAAGGGGCTCAAAGGGGGAGTACGAAGAACACATGGCCAAGGGACGGGGTCGACACGTAGGCGGGGCGTAAAATACTGCGAGCGGGGGTCAAGGGGAAGAAAAAATCTTAAGACACCCTATGGAAAAGCCCTCTCAAAAATTAACTATTGAAATGCATCAAGAAACAATCAAGTGGCGGACAAGGTGTGGACTAGAAAAAAAAAAGGGCGATAATCTTGAAAGTGGGGAAAGAGTGAAAAAGGAAATATACAGGAAAACATGGTGATCCCTATTCAATCAGAGAAAAGGGGGGGAAAAGAATAGGCCGGGAATGAAAGGGGAATAGGTTTTCAAACCCGTTTGAGCGAGGCGGTAACCAAAAACAAAAACGGCCCGGGGAAGTCAAAATGCAAAAGCAACGTTAGTTAGTATCCGGGGGTGAAGCGCGTGTCACGGGGAAGGTTTCTTGAAATGTTGTTAGGGGGGGGGGGGGATGCCAAAAAACCAAACCATTACGGAGGGGGGATGGCGATAAGGAGTCAAAAACCATTTCAAGACAGAAGGGAGGAATCGTGAAGGGGGAGAAAAGACCCATCAGGAGAAAGTTCGGAGAGCCGAGGGGTAGGGAGTCAAAATATCCGAGGGGGAGGGAGACTCATGAAGATAGACGCAGAAATGGGGCGGCTGGGACCCCTACAGGCAATGACAGCAAGAGAGACAGAAAAGAGAGGGAAGTTGCTTTAATCGCTGGCAGACAACTGGGGCAACATGAAAAATTCTGGGGTCGATAAAAAAGAAAATTAAAAGATTGCGTGCTCCTACAATGAAAAAGGTAGATAACGCATGATCTGAGAGGGGGGTTGTTCCGGGTTATAAAAAGGGGAAAATCTGGGGACTACATCAAAGAAAGTCCAAAGGGGGGAGGACCACTCAAAAAAGAGGACCAAATTGGGTGAAGGGGGAGTCACACAAAATAGGAGAAAGAAGGAAAAGTGGGGTCCGCGGGGAGGAAGCGGTACAAGGGGTAAAAAGTATCAAATTAGACTTCTAAAGAGCGTAGGACGAGGGCTGAGCAGAGTGTGGTTCAAAACAAAAAGCAGTTGGGGGTTTGAAGGACGTTTTTTTGAGCAAAGCAGCAGGTAGAGTGTTCTGAGCGGGGTAAGGCACACAACCGGGTGGGTCAAAGTCACAAAAGCCCGTGTGTATCGGGGCTTTGGGCGGCCAAGCAGAGGGGGGGTGTAGACCCGCTGGTGGTGGGCCTCAAAGCGGTAAAAGTGGGGGGTTCAAAACGAAGGCGGTGGTGGTGCACGAATGAAAGAGCTTGTCCGTTGGAGGGGGTGGGGGAGGGGGTGTTGTGTTTTTTGCTTGGTCAAGCAAAATCGGGTAGTGGGGGGTCTCGGTGATGTGGACGGACGGTGGGGTCGAAAACTAAAAGACTTGTATGAAGGCGAAAAAAAATGTTCATTCAAGCAGGGAGAGTATTTCACGTAGAAGTCAGTAATGGTGGGAAAAAAACCCCGGGAAAAAACCCAAATCTCCCTGGGAGGGGTTCTTGTGTCCTCCATTGGAAGTCTTGAACACGGAGAGTTTAGGGCTCACCGGAAAACCAAACATAGAACAAAGTTAGTGGAAAAAGAAAGAAGAGGGTACTAAACAACACTGAACAAAAGTCATGTTGTGAAGGGGCACATCGTCTGGGTAGCTCGAGGGGAAAGAAAAGGTTCTGCGAATCGGGGGGGGTTTCGAAAAAAAAAAAAAAAAAAAAAAACCCCAGGGAAGACCTAAGCTTGGGGAAACAACTCTATGGCCGGTGCCGGAACTTCCCGTCAAAACGGACTGTCGGTCGGGAACTTCCCTCAATCAGGAAGACTTCGCCCTTGGTCCCCGGGTGGTGACATGGCAAAAAAAAAAAAAGGATGATGGGTCCTTGGGACGCGTAATCAGCGCAAGATCAGCAACTCATGGGACAAAAACACCCCGAGTAAAGGGATTTGCCGGGCAATCTAAACAAAACAAGAAAGAAGAAAAACGTTGGGTTCGGCAAAAAAAAATCCTAGGCGGAAGGGCTGGGGATCTGTGGACCAGGGAATCGAGCCCGCCAAAACTGTAGAGGGGATACTCGCCAACGGGGCGACGCCAGGGTGACAAAGCTCGTCGCAGACGCGGAAACAAGAAAAAAAGATCCATCTGGGGGGTCAGCCGAAAACCAAAAGTGACATCAGGAAAAAGGGGGGCCATCATCAGGGAAGGTGAAGTCTCGCGGCGGATTCGGTGAAGCCATCAATCATAAACAAAAAAAAAACAAAAAAAAGGAGAGGAGAGAGAAAAAGAAACGCAAAGGACAGGGGGCAAGGTAAAAAAAACCGGAAAGGAGTCAAATGAAGGCGAAGAGCACGGTTCGCGGACGAGGGTTGAGTTTGGGGGAAAGCAGCCGAGGGCACGGAGGGTCAGCTGGCGCAGATCAACCGAAAGAACCAATCCCTGCAAGAATAGCGCCGATCTCAAAAAGCAAACGATACAGGGGAAGGAGAGCACAAAGCAACTAAATGGAAAAAAGAAAGGGGCAAAGAAAGGGGGGGAGCGGAGACGAGAGCGGCACCACGCAAAAACGGGGGAGCCCAAGTAAACAAAGGGGACCGTCGACGAGATTCAGGGAAAAAAGGAAATGAAAAAAGAAAGTCAGCCGGGAAAAGCAAAAAAGTCAATCCAATTGTCGATGCATATCCAGAGAGGCGTCATGGGGAAAGAAATATCACTCCGCAGAATGGTCCACAAGAGTAGCACTACTAACAAGCCCGCCCCAGAGAGTCGTTTGGGGAAAAGGGTACATGGCGTCCGTAATGCCGGGACAGAAAGTGACTACTGGGGTAGGGGGGGGTGGAGAGGGCAAAAAAAAAAATTAAAGGAGTGGAAAGAAAAAAAGCAGGGTGAAGGTAAACGCCAAAGACCTGATGATTACAGGTAAACCTGAATAAATCGGACGCTACAACTTGCCAAAAAAAAAGGGCAGGGGAAGGACCAGTTGACCCAGGCCCATACTATGACAATAACATCTAACAGGCATACCGAGCCAAAACCATCACGCGGATGGGGGGGGGGGAGAACTCAAAAAAAAATCGCGCAGTCTTCAGCAAAATCCTGCAGACACGGGGACCAGACTCTTAAAAAGGAAACCGGGTTATCAAAAAATACCTCGGTGAAAGAATAAATCCTATAGCACACTTTTGGGGTGTTAAACCGTCGCTTAATACAAGTCACCGTAATAACCATACAAAAAGCTTCTAAAAAAGGAACGGAAAAACGCTCAAACCACGAACTCTGCGAAAAAAACCTCGGAAGAAACTCTGGAAGGGGGGAATTTACAGACTTTTGTGAGGTTCTCAGGGGTCTAAAGAAAAACAGAACCCAGCATAACAAGGGGAGTTGATCCTCGGTTCAGAAAGTCAATTCTGGGGGGGGCACTCCCGGGACCACAGTTCCTGGATGGCAAAGACTCTCTCCAAAACTAGGGAACACTGCCAAAGCTATAAAAGAAAAGGACTTCTTGCGTGACGAAATGGTACGGGAGGGGACAGGGACGGGAAATGATTTATAGCCGACTGTGGTCCCGAAGAGGATCCATCTGAAAGACCACGGGCCAAAAATTATGCAGTAGGGGCGTAAAAAATGGATTAACGTCTATCTGCTCTAACGCGAGGTTTAGTTGTGGAAAAAAAGACCGCGAACAGCAACGGTACGAATCATACTGTTTTGGGGAGAAAGGTGGGAGAAATCTGGAAAAAAGGGTTGGACAGGCAGGAATCTAGCCAAAGGAACCGCCCAAGAAGTTTGAAAGCAGAACAAATCAAGATCTTGGGGTGAACAAGGGAAGGCATGAGGGGAAGAGAGAAACAAAATTTATTGGCCGGGGGAAAAAATCAAAGACGGGCAAGCATGGTGTTTGGGGTCAAACGCCCAGAAAGAAAAAGAAACCCGGTTTTGAACCAACTCATAAATCGGAAAGGGATGGAGAAAAGCACTATGTCGGAAAACCTGCTACTGGGAAAAGGCACAGGAAGAAACGAAAGATCCAACGCATTGCAGAAACTCCTCCCTGGGAAAAAGCTTCTCTCCCTTCAGGGGGGGGGGCAGTCAAAAGGGAAAAATCACACTGGATGTCCCGGGCATTTGGAACGGGATGACGATAGGAACCAACCGGCACGGGGGGGTTTGGGGGGGGGGATGGACAAGAGGACAAAGGGAATCCACGTTACTACGAACCTACAATACCAAGGGCAAACGTGTAAAAACTTCAGATCTGGATACCATAAAACGGAACGTGGGGGGGGTTTGCCCTCACACAACTGCAGAAGGGGGACCATCTCTTGCTAAGATGGATCAGAGTCCACCCAAAACGGAATAAAACGAGTGGGGGGAGGGGGGCAGGAGGGGGGGGCAGAGGTTGAACGTTGTTTGGATAAAGGTACGGTAAGGGAATGACGGGTGAACGTTGGGGCGCAAGGGGAACATATGAGATAAAAAACGGAAGCCTGGGAGGCCCCAAGTCAGTGGGAAAAGGGGAGGTGACTCAGGCGGCGAATGCTGCTGGTTGGGATGACAGGAAAAAGCGTAAAAGAAAAAACGCGGACGCTAAATGTACACGGGGGGAAAGTGACGAACGAAAAGACAAAACAACAGTAGAGAGCCGGAACCCCGGGAACGGGAACAAGGGCTACCGATCTCATGACCTAAGAAGGCGCAAGTAAATGAGATGTCAACGAGGACAAGAAGGACTTAAAAATTCGTCAATAGATATCAATTGGTGTACCAGTAAAGGCCAAAAAAAATTCGGAATCCTCACCTCGAAGGCCCGGATGAGGGGAAGACAAAAAGGGACGCGCACCAATTTGAGTCAAAAAGAAGAGAAGACGGAATTCCGCAGTCGAGGTTTTTTACAGCGTACAATGGGGGGGCGAAGGGCAAAAACCACCGTCCTGCTCAGGACCCGCCCGCAGAGGGGAAAAAAAACAAAGGGAAAAAAGGTAAAAAGACTGTTTAGAATCAGAAACGCACGCGCAGTGTCAATCCAAAAGGGGGCGTGGGGAAAAAGCAATCAAAGCAGCGAGTGACGTTAGTTAGGAAACTGGGAGAAACTAGACAGGTGGCGGAAAAAAAAAAACGGCAAAAAAGGAAGAGGGGATGGTCAAGAGCTCGCGGAGGCCAGGAATGTAAATTGGTTACTTGGGAAAAGAGGATCGAGCCGGCTCGAACGAGGCACGACGTGCCGGGGACGGGGATACGAGGAAAAAGGAAAACGACGACTCAAATACCTGAAGATCGAAGGTGGTGGGGGGGAGCGGTAATTGCATGACAAACCGGGAAAAAGGTCGATTCGGGGAAACAACAAACAAGATTAAAACCGGCTGACTGAATATCGTAGGAATGGGAATCCATACCGCGCCTGGGGGGGATAACAAAAAAGGCGGGCACTAAGTCTGAAGAAGCGAAGACCGAGCAGGCCAAAGCCTTGGGATCACTCAAAAACGGAAAGAAGAAAAAAAAATTTTAGCAAGCGGGGGGTTGCGGCCGGCCGGATTTACCATTGCAATACAACCTGACAAACCTGGGAAAAAAAGGAGACAGGACTATCTGGCCGGGACACCAGAAACAGCTAAGAGAGAACAAGAACCTCAAAAAAACAAAAAAAAAAAAAAAAAAAAAGAAAAAAAAAAAGAACATGAAGAGATCGGGAGCTAGAGAAGGTAGACCCGTAGTAAGAAGAAGTACAAAAAACGTCTCCCGGTTTACCAAAAGGTGGGGAGGGGTTGGGTTAGGATGAAAGCAGGAGAAACAGCGACTGCTTCGGGCATTTTTAAAAAGAGCAAAAGCGGGGCCGACGCTGGAGGCTGAAGTCATATATGTACGCGGCCGGGCACAAAAGGGGAGAAAAAAAAAAAGAAAGAAGATCCCTACGAAAGAGGGCCTTCGGTCATCAGGGCTCAAAGGGGAGGAAAATCTCTGAGGTCAGGGAGCGTGCCTCGCCGGGGGAAGGGGGTAAACAAAGGTGGAACCCATACGCATAACAAACATCGAATAGAAAGACACCAGAGTCAGGGGGAGCGCGTAAACCCAACTAAGCTGATAAAAGGCGGTCCCAGGTATATTGCCGTAACAAAGAGGGGGAGGAAAAGCCCCAAACAGTCCGCGAGCTGAAAAACCACATACAATGTCAGGGAAAAAGCGAGGATCCGGGGGGGGGGGGCCCAAAGCGCTATCCGGCTCTTACGTGCGTCAACAAAAAAAAGGGAAGGGGGAGAAATATTTTAGCTCCAATGTCAGAATACCGGAGAGTACAATGATTCCGTGTTTGGCGTCAAAAAATAACGAAAACTCTAGTCGGCATCGAAAAAAAGGGTATCAAATTCAAACAAGCCATGCAATAAGAGTGTGGGTTGACTATGAGAACAGACCGCATATACAGGCGGGGTTTTTTCGGGTCGGAAAGGGTGGAGAAGCAAACAAAAAACACCTGCGGAAATAAAAACTGGCAGGAAGAGACCATTTATCGCCAGAGAAGGGTTACGGCCGCGTCGAGAAGATATCAGACAACTGTGGTCACAAAAAGGAACCAAACTCATCGAGCCGGACGGGGAGCAAAAGGGGAGCGGGTGAAAGTAAACTTGGCAGTTGGGCGCGGTAGTCACGCTCAGGGGGCAGTGGGGTCTTAAAACAACCGGGCAGTGCCTTTTCGCGAGGACCTGAGCAGCCCCACGAAAAAAAAGAAGGGGGGTAACATTCCGGGGAAGCGTCCGGGGGGTGGGGACGAGACGCATCCAGAACACTCAGAAAAAGGGAAAACAAACTACCTGCAATCGATACCAAGAAAGGAATTTTTGGAAAACGGCTTCAATTCATCAGAAGTGGTTGGTTGGTGAAAAAATTGGGAGAAAAAAAAACGGCGCCCCTGTTCAGTATACCCGTCCGTACGTCGAAAAAAAAAAAAGCTGTAAAGATCAATATCCTCCAAAAACAAACGGGAATAACGGGAGTTCCTTAAATTCCTCTAGAAAAAAAGAAGGACAACAAAGGAAAAGTCCCGGAAAAAGATCCTAAAACATCATATGGATTGGAGCGTGGGGTGCACTATCCCCTGGCAAAAACAAACAACGTCAGCTTTTACACAGGGAGTAGAACAGGGGGACCAATTATTTGGTCGAAAGGTAGTGTCAAGGGGCTGTCCAAAAATGGAATCATGAGTAGCCGGTCCCACAGCGTAAAAAAACTGATCGCCCAGAAGTCCCAAGTGCTCCCAATACTGCGACCAAAAAGGTGCAGGGGGAAAGAATGTTGACAGATGTCTAACGAGTTGGAAGGGTGAAGATTCCAAGGCCCCTAGACGAAAATTTTGTCTCACCGCAGGGTAATGACCGGAAGGGGGGAGAAAACATCAGTGCACACGCCATTATCGAGGGGGAGATGGTGGGGGTGTGGCAAAACCCCTGGGTGGCGCCTCGGGAACGGAAAAGAAAAAAGGTACGGACTTCCAATGAAACGCAACGGAAGGGGTGGACTCTTCCAGAAGGGGGATACATCAACCAATCCTTGCACAACCTCGAGGAGGTGGGTGGGGTGTGGAAACACAACGAAAAAAACTTCAACGGCGACGGGGCACGATCCAATGAAAAAACCGGGGGCTGACAAATAAGGGGACAATTCCTTGACAGCAATGAAAGCCAGCGACGGGCGAAAAGCGGTGCGGGTCACAATATCACCAGACGGCAGCGAGCAAAGGAAAATGCAGAATCAAGACCTTGTGTGTGTGGGTTTTGGGTGGGGTCGGGGAGGGATATAATTGGGAAAGGAGAGATATGTGGGTGGGGGAGAAAGGGGGTGAGCGGTCAAGGTAAGATGCGGGAATTTTTGATGGTTAAGTTGGAAGCGGTGGACAGAGGAGAGTTAAGAAGAGGGGGGGGTAGGGGTTGAGGTATAGGACGATAAACGAGGACTGGAAAGTTAAGTTGGAAAGGTGTTAAGGGAGGGAGATACCTAAATATGGGGATAAGGTTAAGTTGCGGTAGGGTTCAATATGGTCGGGGGAGTACATGTCTGGAGGGCATTTAAAGCTCTGAAATTGCATGGCGATATGGGGTATGGTGGGCAGGAAGAGGAAGAAAAAAGCCATTGCAGTTAGCGCACAGAAATGGGAGTTCTGTTCAAGTCAAGTGGTAGCTAGGCGAGCGAAGGGAAAACGTTAAGGTTTACAGGATTGGAGAGGAGACGAGGAGTGGGGACAAGGTAGGGCTATTTAGGAGCCAATGGTGGTAGAATGAGACGGATGGCAATTTAAAGTATCATCAGGTTCGAGGATAAGTTGTAAAGAGGGGAAAGGGAAGAGGGCGCTCGACAAAGAAAACAGGGGAGAAAGAAAAGGTTCAAATAAAAACCAGCACCAGATGTGAAAAGGGGCATACGATACAGTCAGGAGAAAAAGAACAAGAAACCAGGAAAGATCAGGCAAAGAGAAGAAAGGAACTTCTGCCGGCTATACCCGGGCGATCTGCAAAAACTTCTCATAAGAACGAAATCTCTAAAGGCGATACGAAGGAGTTGTGAACGGAGATTAGTACACAGGAACAAAAGGGGGGCCAATCAAATACCGGCTAAATCCTGGCAAAGGCAAGGGAAAGATGACGTCCAAACAAAAAGAATGGAGGGAGGAGCCAAAAAAATCCGGAGAAATAAAAAAAAAAAAACATTGGATGACATAAATTTAAAGATCTAACAAACAACACGTCTAAAACGCCACAAAGAAAGAAACAAAAAAAGGCATGTAAAAAAAAAGATAAAGAGACAGGGGAGGGGGCAGACGAAGCCACAAAGTCGACTTAATCGACCAGACGGCGGGGGATCAGGAGGGGGGCGGTTTTTGTGTCGAAACGGTCCGGTTCGAACAGGGGGGAGCTACCAGCCATTTCGGGCAATTTCAGAACGGCTTTAATCTCCGATTCAGCAAACGTCCTTTGGTTCATCAATCAACACAAAAAAGGAACTGTGGAATCTGGGTACTTCGGCGGCACTCGAGTGAGGGGGGGGGGATCCCGAACAACTGGGTCATAACAAAGCTTTAGTGGGAGCGCACGCAAAGAGGCAGATACAGAGGGGAGACGGCTAGCAGAGGGATCCGAGAAAGGGATCACAGGGTCATGCCAACATAACGTAAATGTCCGCAGATGATGATTATAGACTGGGAAGCAGTTCCGCCCGCGTGAAATGTGCAGATTCCTTTCTTCGCGACCAATTTTGGAAAAAAACTTTTTCCTGGACCTTTCCATAAATTTTTTCATTTACACATAAGGAGCATTGCATGGCAACGGTTAGAAGGGGAAGGAAAGGGGAGAGTTGCACACTGAAACAAGAAAGTATAGTCCGTCGTTTTGTCGTGGGAAGGCGGCAATGAGTAACTTTCATGAGGGTGGGGGGTGTTTAAGCGGAGGCAGGCGCCACCAAACGAGGAGGATGCTTGGGAAGGAGCCGGGTCGGGACCACAATGACTAAAAACAAAAACAAATCCAGGGCGAAGCATCGGGATGAAGGAATACGAAGCGTGTTGGCCGCAATGTAAAAAAAGGGAAAAAGAATGAGGGGGGGGGGGGTGGAGGACAAGGGAGGCACCAATATTAATAATCCACCGGGAGGTAGTCAAGTCTTCCACCTGATAGCCCACTGACAGCAAAGGACTCAACAAGTACATAATACTCTAGAAAAGAGATACCTTTGGTGGGGCAAACTTTGTGGCATATGTAAAAGCCAGAGGGGTTGCAGCTTGCGCACCTTACGGAACAGGGGGGGCCCAGAAGTTGGACCAAAAATCGTACAGTTACGCTAAGAAAGCCCGAGGTGGGGAGGGGGAGAGGGCAAAAAAAACACAGGAAAGGGAGAGTGGTGAACCAAGGGGAATCCGAAGGTCTATTAAACCTACCTTTGAAACGACCGTGAATGAACCCATCGAAAGAGGGAAAAAGAAATATCGGAAAAACGAGCCACAGAGGGGAGCCGAGAAATGAAACACAATCGCTTCAGGTAAAAAAGGTTGACAGAGGCAAAAGGGGGCTGGGTCTATGACGACATAACCAAAAACCGAACGTAGGATTGACTGGATATAGAAGGACCAACGGAAAAGTAGAAAATTCTCACGAAGAAATTACCTCACCCTTAAGCGAAAACGTAGGAAAGAGGACAAAGGAAGGAAAACGGGGGTTTTGAAGGGAAAATAGGTGTCGGGGAAAAACGCCGTCTATTGGGTACCAAAGGAGGAGGAAACTTAGGTATAATCCACGACTAGGCAAGGCTGAAGAAAAGGGTGTCACTAAACAACTCGCACACAGAGGAAAGTCAAAACTATCGGTGGAGAGCGGCACTAAAAGGAGCAGAGTTGTGTCAAAATGCCTGGATCGGCCGAGAAACAAGAAGAACAAAAAGAAGAAGGTGATTACAGGAAAAAGTGGACAAAGTGGGACTCAGGAGAGGTCTTACTTCGAAAAGAGAGGGAAGAAAATGGACGGCCCCGAGCAAGCCTACGGGTTTATTTAAATATACAGACTTAGTTACCTGGTCAAAAAGGACGAGGACTGACCTTCTGGCAAAAAAAAGAAAACCCGCAATAGGAACGATGCCCTAAACCAAAAGGGGTGGGAGTACATGAACAACGTTACCCGCTGCGCACAAAAATCACAAAGGGTTGGAAGAAAAGCTCAACCGAGAAGGAGAGACTCGCCACTTGGTAAAAATGTACAGGGACAAAAAAAAAGAACTGGAGAGGGTGGGTACAAGGGAAAAAAATATTACAGCAAAGTCGAAAGGGCCCCAAAACAATCAAAGAAAACCTGCTGGCAGGGTGAAAAGGTGGTCAGAAAGAGACACTAAACGTGGTAAAAAAAAAGGAAAGCAACAGCACCGAAGACCAAAATCAAGAGATGAGACAAAAGTAATAAAAAACAGTCGCTGGTCAAGGCAAAAAAAAAAAGACCACAAAGCGCGAGCCACCAAATACCTCTCAATTAGTCACAAACCATTGTTCGGAAAGACAACAACGGAAAGAGGGAAAAACGCAGTCCCGACAACACGGGGAGGGGGTGGGAGAGATGAAACCGAAACGGATACGGGAACGACCGCAAAATAAAACCTACGCGAGCACCTTGTGGATAGGGCCAGAGACCCAAGCGAAAAAACGTATAACCATCACCGGCTACCCGGCGGGAAAAAAAGACTAACACGTCATCCGCTCGGCGAAACTCCGCGGCCGGTATGGCAAGGGACGTGAACGAGTGGCGCATCAAAGCCGGCCAGCGGCACCGATAAAAACAAGGGTGGTGAGAAAAGGGGTTGTGTCCAGAACTTCAATGGAGAACGACAAGTTGGTAAAAGAACAGTTCCTGGAGTAGCAGAGAACAGAAAAGTAGAAACCAGAAAAAAAAAATACTTAAGAGGGAGGAGCGTCTAAGGAGAAAATGGACGGTCCAAGTGGGGGTGGGAGGGGTCAGAAAAAGTATTCGGCCGGCGAACTTGATAAAATGCTCTGTGGGGGACGTAGATTAAATGCCAAAGACTTTCTGTTGCTCGTCCTCTGTACGTATCAGAACACCAGTGACGTGAACTCTCTGGACCGGAAGAACTAGCTCAGCAGATTAAAAAAAATGTGAAAAACGACGAAAAACCCGGAGGCCTCGTGCTACGGTCTATTTGGAAGAATCTGCAAAGCAAAAAACTCTGGGGAATGCGCACCCAGCGGGATGAAGTCAGGGGGAAGAAGCATCTACAGTAACCCCCCGCACCGGGTGGGGGGTCGATCATCCACCAAAAAAAAGAAAACATACAGGAGAGGAGGGGTCAGAGCAGATAACGCGCGAAAAATCCCGTTGGGAACAGAGGGGCCCCGTGGGAAAACAACGGGCCTGGGGGTTTGAATAAAGGACGTCACAAACTGGGTTGAAAAAAGATAAGGGAGAGGGGAGGCAAAACGATACACCTGGGAAACTGCATGCAGCCAAAAAGCAAATTGCGGGGGCTGAAAAAAGGGGGCACCTGCACGACTCAGGACAAAAAAGATGCACAGATGAGGAAAGAACCTTGTGGGTTCTTTTGAGGAACCGTGACCACAAGCACACTTATGATGAAGTCGCTCAGGGCCATGGAGAAGGGGGCAGAGGAAGGGACCACGCCTGGTGGCATGCGGCCTCGGGGGGAGTGGTGAGAGCCCGGGGGTACGAAGAGACCGAAAAAAAGCCATCACGTGAGAGGCACGGGGCAACCAAAGGGTCGACCCTGAGGCAATGGGGTTTTTTTTGGTGGAAGAGGGATACGCCGAGAACAAAAACGTCGAACCGCTCGACGTAGCGATGTACGTATATAGGGGGAAGTCTGCCTTTCCCCGGAATCGATTGGGGAAAAAAGGGTTGGTGGTCGGAGTAGGAAAGGCGTGTGGGGGATACGAGGTGAAGGAAACGTGAGGAGGCCTGTCCTAAAAAAATGGCGCAAGGACGATCGGATGGAAAATGGGAAAGGTCCCCCAAGTCCAGTGGGGGGTGGAAATCGTGTCCGACCGAGGGGGATCTAAAAAAATTCAATGCGGGTTGGGGAAATGCACTCGGGGGGGGAAAACCCTGGAAAAAAACGCAGAAAGTGCACGGGTTTCGTAAGGGGACAAATGAAGCTCAGAAACAAGTAGTCAACTGGGAAAAAAAAGCAGCCTGCTAACGCACGACAGCTCAGGGATAAAGAAACTACCGCTCTGAAAAGGGTAGGGTCGAAGAGAGGGGCAAAAAAATAAGGGAGCGGCAAGCATCAGCTAGCTTGGGGGACCTGAAAAAGGAAAGGACTCATCCTCGCCGCCGGAACGGACAAAAAAAAAAAAAGGCCTAGACCCAATGATGCAAGAAAGAGAGAAAGGGGTCCCGTAGCAGAAGGTCACCAATGGTTGGTGGAAGGCTTACAGCGGTCGTAATGGCCAGCACACCAACAACATACGACTCACCCGCGCAGGTCTCATCGGAAACCTAGGAGTGGGCAGGAAGAAGGGGTTGAAGGGTTAAAAAAAAACGTGGGAGCGCCAGGGGAGCATATGGTGTTGACTATACATAGGGGGCTGACAAACAAAAGGTCAAAATAAAATTCTCACAGACCGCTAACACGGGGAAACCAGCTGAACGTTGTTAACGACAAAGTCAAGGGAAAAAAACCACTCGTGGGGGGCAAAGCTAAGGAACAAGGACACCAGAAAAGGGTAGGGTGGGACGTTGGTGGTGGGGGGGGAACTCGCCCGGCAGAAGGATCCGTCAGCGTAAAATCAAAGAGCCCTGGCGTCAATATGAAAACGTGGGGACTCCGGAAAAGACTAAGAAGGGGTACTGAGGAACGAGCGCGACTGAAGCGGGTCGGGGAAGTGAAGGGTGTTAGGAACGGTCAATGCAAGGTTCTACAAAGAAAAGTGGGCGTAAGGAATAGAAAAGATAAAGAGCGGTCTAAGACGTGAGCAAAAAAAAAAGGTAACAAAACAGAAAGAAGATCAAGGGGCGAGGAGATCCTTCAGCCGATGGGTTGGGGGAGAAACCGGCTGTCACCAAAAGCGCTGACAAAAAACAAGACGACTGGGACCCAAACTTTAAAAACGAGGTTTAGGAGCACGGAAGAGCAAAACCGGCCCCAACGGGTGGGGGAAATATGAAAGGATGGGACAGGGAACAGAAGAAGTCACAATGGAACCGGGAGACCTGACGGATGATGGAAGAAAGTTATTAACAAGCAGCAAAAAGAAACTCAACCAAAGGGAAAAACGGAGGTTAGGAGAGAGATATCTGGAGTGCTGGTGGAATTCCCGGATCAGCAGAGATTCAGGGAGCCCAGGGGAGAAACATTGTTGAGTTGAGGAAATTTAAAATCCCAGGAAAACTTAGGCACAAAAGGCAGAAGGGGCGCTGAACGGTTGGGTGGGAATCGCACACATTCGGGGGAAGGAAATCAAACTGAGTGGGAAAACGTCAAGGGGAAAAAAAATATTGGGAGCCAGGGAGGGCAAATAAACCATGTCATGACGTAATAATCGGAAAAAACCTATATAGGCTTAGTAATTGACTTGAAGACGGGGAAATCAGGGAGAACTCGCATGGGATCAGGACTTCCGATAAAAACATGGGACAAAAAAGGGGGTGGGGAAAGGGCGCAAACACACAAACTCGTAAGTCTCACCCCAAAAACCAAAAAATCAGTGAGGAAAAGGAGCTTGAAAGGAGCGTTCGCCAGAAGATTGTGCATACGGCAACGCCGTTAAAAAAAAAAAAAAAAAGTCACCGATCGAGCACGAGAGGGTGGGCGGGGGGACACCACAAAAAAAGATACATGGAGGGCCACGAGAGGAACAATTTAAACAAAAGAGGAGGAGGCGCCAGGGTAAAAAAAAAAAGGGGGGTGCAGAAAGGGTTATCAAAAGCCTACCGGATAGTGAGGTGGAAGATTGGGTGGGGGGGACAAACAAGAGGGATAGAAAACTCCGAGACAGTGCAGAAAAAAAAAAAAGGGGACTTCAACAAGAATCTTCAAGCCCTACCTCAAAATACCGGTGGTGGTGGTAGAAGGAGACTGCGTCGCGAGCTTCGGGGGGTTTTTGAGCCGCAGTCTCCATGGGGGTTCGATTGCAAACCCCTTAACCCGGCGAATCCAGGAAATGCAGATGTCAAAAAATGTTGGGCGCCTCCAATGGGACACATACACCTGTGAGGGGGGACTGGGGGGGATTAACAGCATCCCGAACCTTGGGTAATTTCACAAGGAATCTCTGGGTCATGGGCGAAACGAGCTCCGTTTCTAGGACTGAAGGAGGTTAAAGTAGCTTCACAAAGTTTTTTGGCAAAAAGTAGGAGAGGGAGGCGTGGAGGGGGTTGCGTTCGTAAGTGGAAGGGGGCAAGGGGGACAACCTTCAAGATACTATAAAAATGAAAAAGACGTTAATGCACAACACTGGGTAAAAGCGGATCAAGGTTTGGAAAAAGCGGGGACCTGGGGTCATCCAAACAAGAAGAGGCGCCTCACCCTTGTCTAATACGATACCAAAGTTTGACTCAAAAAAGTAGGAATCTCTCTGAGACTCTATTGGAAAAAAATTGAGACAAAGGATCAAACTGGAAACCGACATCGGAGCCATTAACGATTCATAAAAGGAATGAGTCTAGTCAGAGAACAAACATAATCCTCAAAAAGAAAAACCAGGTTCTAACCAAGTCGAGGTCCAGGTGAAAAAAAAAAAAGGGTCAGAGAGCAGAGAGACTACAATCTATACTGTCCTGAAGCACTTCAAAAAGCAAGGTGACGAAATAAGGGGCCCAACAAAAAACCCACTTGGACAACTTTTATCCAAAGTAAAGAAAATACACAGGTAACGTGGGGAAAGGCCGGTTCCGGAGTAATTGACCGGGAGAAACAAGTCTGGCACATTCACCACCGAAGGTAACAAGGCACGACACAGCATAACAGGGGTTACAGGAACCAAAGGAAAGGTTCTTAAATGTGGACGGACATAATAGATATCGTGGCAAGGTGGGTGTTGGGTAGGATGTCACACGAAATTGAAAGGAAGACTAAAAGGGGAACGAACCCGGTATGGAAATTAGAAGGGGGGGGGCAAGACATTGGAACGGACCTTTACGATGTATAGGGGAGACCCTGGTTATAGGCGACGGCGGAAAACCAAGACCCCTTGACTTTACAACGGAAACGCACCGGGGGAAAACAAGGTGGTCTTTCGTCACGTTACGTTACCTCTAGACGCGGAGCCAGCAAAAAAGTGGGCACATAGATCCAAATTTGGGGTGGTGGTGGCATGCCAGAGCAAAAAACATGCGCGGGAGGTTTAAACGCAGCAGGGGAAAAAACAAACTGTGCCTCACGATTGCACGCGAGAAAATCATTCCTGGGGAAAAAACACCAGCGATTCGGGAGCCCAGCATAAGGGGGGAGGGGTAAAACATATCAACGCACTCTTCGAAGAGCAATACGGTCCCAACGAAAACTGGGGTTGGAGCCGCAAAAGACGGATACAGAAACCGGTCTTGGAGAGCACTATTCAGCCTGTTTTCAAAGGTCAGGTCAAAAACGAACGGAGGAGATAAACCTTGCAAGCTCTATCATACGGAAAAAAAGGGTGAGTGAGCGCAGAACTCCTCGATACGAAAAACCGTGGGTGGGACGGTCCCGGATGTAAGAATCAGCTGCTCCAATAAAGGGAAACTTACTGAGTCACAAAACAGGGTTGGAACGAGCCCATGCAGGAGGGAAAAACAACAAAAGAAGTCTGAAAACGCAAAAAAAAGGTACATAGACGTGCCGACTCGGAGGGGGGCAGGGGGCAGCAAACACTTTAAGGACGGACCCATAAACCGTAGGGGGAGGAGTCACCAGAAAAGGGGCTGGATGGTGGTCAAGGGGCGAAGGGAAGTTGTCAACGTCGTTTGAGTTGGGGAAGAAACCATGCCGCAAAAACAGGGGTGCTTGCTCCTGCCTGGGAGGACAGACAAAAGAGGGGGGTTGTCGAGGCCACTGAGGAACAACAATAAAGCGGTGGGGGATACGGACTTTTAGGAGGAAGAAGCGAGGGCTTGGGGAAAAAAAATAAAGAGGTTGGTGGTCCGAAACAAAAAACGGTGGGGGGATCACGCCGCAAGAGCATCAGGCAACAGCTGACTTTTTGAGGTATAAGGGACGGACGAGGCGGCTGGGGGCACGGGGGGTGGCTGGGGAAAAGGGGGGGGAAAAATTTGGTCCCTAATCGCCACGGTGTTGATATGGAAAAACTGGTACCCGGGGCAATCGAAAAACGCAGGTAAAAAATAGGGCACTTTGATCCTTCCGATGGACGAGGTGAAAAAGAACTGACACAAATCAGACTAAAGGTCTGTTGCTGTCTCTTCAAACCGAGGGGTAGTCCGTGGCCGCAGAGCATGGAGAAGGAACAAACAAAATCAGCGAGTGATTTACACAAGACATCGGGGGTTAAGT
>Ga0179593_1449715_pt1 | contig 22426 bp, 30 predicted proteins | sample CZODoug2_1_08_16_FD_185931 | JGI IMG/M metagenome (GOLD analysis project Ga0179593, IMG submission 185931) | Vadose zone soil fungal communities from Angelo Coast Range Reserve, California, USA - CZODoug2_1_08_16fungal (PacBio error correction) | ecosystem: Environmental > Terrestrial > Soil >...
TGGGGGGATCAAGCCCCAAAAGCGCGCTCCAAGTTTCTGGAATGGATGGGGGGGGAAGTAAGGGCGGCTTTGTCAAGCACTTCATACACGTCGGAAAAAGAGGGTGATTAAAACAAAGAATCTCAGGAAAAAATGGGGGAACAGCCAAGCTTTGAATTCCTCCAAAGTAAAGATCCGAAAGTTTAATAGAAATCCTATCCAGATCCTAACCCAAAGGGGAAAAATACGGCAAACGGTGCCCTTACCTCGGCGTCTTTTTATTGCGTGGGGTTGGGGGGAAGGGGGGGTGGAAAAGAAAAAAGAAAAAATTCAGTGCTGATAAGGGAGTACAGAAAAAAAAGTCCAAAGATGAGGTTGGATTGGGGAAGAGCGAGGGGTAGGGGGGCCGATGGCAGGCTGCTTGAAAGGGAGGCAGGAATTCTGCAACCTATATAAAAAAACCATTCGCCCTATCGCCACGATGAGAGGGTGGGCTTGGTACAAAGGTGGATGAGATTAACGGGGAGAGGGAGGGGGGGAGAAAAAAAAGGTAAGTTTGGCAAGCTGGGAGGGGAAAAGGTAAGCGGGACGTGGTGGTCGCAGGTTTGGGAGGAATGGGGTGGGGGGGTGGGGGTGGGGGGGGTCTTCCGCGGGGGGGGCGCAGAATCAATACACAAAAAAAAATTCCCTGAGGGGGGGGGTCTTGAGAGAGTGTGAGGAACGAGGGAAAGGAGAGCGAGTATCCTAAAGCACGTCAAACACAGAGGAGGTGGCAGCTGGGGTAAAATTAGAGTAAAACGTTAATTGCCAAAAAAACACGGGGCGGGAACCCTTAAGGGGGAAATGGGTTTGTCGGCCTTCCGTGCCAACTAAGGGGGTTCAGAAAGAGAGGGGTAGGGGGTACTGCGTGTCGGTGCCACGTCAGAATTGGGGCGCGTGCATAAAAGGGAAATCGACTACGGCGAAAAAGAAGGACAGAGATAAACGAAAGGAGGGAAACGTGATCCAGTAAATCTCGTTCAACTAGCCAACGGATGAAAAAGGGAATTCGTCGAGAGGCAGCAAGGGGAGGGTCTATGCTAACCAGAAGCTGAAAGACCACTGAATTAGTTTAAACATCAGGGTTGGGAAAAAGGGGATCCAAAAACTCTGGGGAAAAAGTAGACAATCACAGAGGACCCTAAGCCGAGGCTGGAGAAAAAAGGATGATTAGAATATACCGCTAAGCGGAGAAGTGAGGGAACAAAAAAAGTGGGGAAAGGCTCCGGAGGCAAGGATGAAACCGGAAAAGGGATACATTCAAGTTCCGTATCCTCTGAGGGGGGGCGATGCCTAGTCTATGCATTGGGAAAGGGCCAGAGAAAAGATTGGAAAGAGATAATCTACGCAAGTACATCGAAATAAGAAAGGAAAAAGAAAGAAAAATCTGGGACGCGGAGACGACAACATTTCCCGAAAACTTCAACGGGTGTCAAGAACTGGGGCGGGAAGGAATTTAAGACAAGGAAGAATTCTCGTTGGTAGATATCGAGAGAAAGCTACAAGAAAGCGGGAGGGGCGGGCGTTTTGGGGAGCTTCTCGTTAGTAAGCCATGACAAAATTCACGTGGTCAGGACAGCATCAGATTCACGGTAAAAAAACACAAATCACATAGTATGGGACGAGAAAGGCTTCGTAGAACAAGAGGAAGGTGCAAAGAAATGGTTTGAGACATCAAAGAAAGGGAAAAAAATGGACCAATGGAAGCCTGGGCACTCTTAAAAGAGAGAAAAAAAGGGGGGGGGACGATGTTGTGAGAGGGGGGGGGTTTCTGTACTGGAAGATAGAGAGTCCCGAGTTACCGCATCGACCTGCGCAAAAAAATAGGGAAATACAGGCAACGGAAAGATCTGCAAGGCTGGAAAGTAGGATTCAGGACGAGGCAAAGGCGGGACAAATCCTTTGGCTGATACCATACTTAAAGAAGTGAAGGGGAGGGGAATGGGTTCATCACAGATTGGTAGGAGGTGGTAACACAACCGTGGCGTGTTGTAAAAAGCAAAGAACATTAAATCCAGGTCCATAAGGGGCGGTTTGCAAGTAACAAAAGGGTTGGCCAAAGCCGGGGAAAAAGATGAGGCTCACGAAGAGAAAAAAACCCTAGATTGGTCCGGAGGAGAAGCGGGAGGACAAGGATTTAAGAGGCTCAGATAAGGATCGGAGGGAAAAACTACAAAGATGATCTCAAACCAAGGGGCACTCGGTCTTCTATGGCTTGCAGGAAGGGCCACGGAGGGGGGGGTCAGTAGATCGTCAAAAAAAAAAAATGGTGAAAGAAAGAAAATACCAGGGTGGTTGTCCATAAAGGGCGGAAACGTCTGCTAATCTCCAACTTAATACCGAGAGCTATGACAATACAATACTAACTGATGGAAAAAGACCGGAAAAGAGGGAAAAAAGGAACTTTGAGGGGTTCGAGTCGAAGAAAGGCTTGCTCGCTGAATACTTATGAAGGAGAAGAACGCAAGCGAGGCGAACTACGAAAATCCTGCTGAGGACTTTAGAGGTGGGTTCTCCGCTGGTTTGTGAGGTCCTGTTCCTGGGTTGTGGAGGGGCTGAGGGGGGAATTGAGGTGAGCTCACCACTATCAAGGTCGCAACAAAGGGTCAAGAAGAAGGAAAAAATCCGGAAGTGATCTACCGGGAGGCAAGGAAATCGGAAATCTGGAGCTTAATGAAACATCTCGCGGGCTGTAGAAGGTAAAGAACTCGGATCATTCTCGTAGACAAGAAGAAGTTCAAAAAACGAAAAAGCGCAACAGTAGAGGGACGGGATATTACTTTTTGTGAGAGCTAGGGTGAGAACCAGTTCCGCAAGAGACTGGGGGGTGGAAGGAAACGAAAGGGTAACTGCTGAACACAGCTCCCGCAAAAAACGAGGGAGGGAAGAGGGAAGCTAGCGTCCAAGCGTTGTATCCAAAACGAGTCCCATTGCTCAAGGCTCAGTCTTAAAAGGGGGGGGGGGACCCTCATTTGAGGAGAAATTTATTGACAGATACAGAGTCCAAGAGAAAAACCAGAGAAACGGAAAACCTCTTTATAAAAGGCGGGATCTCTAAGAAGCAACGGAGGACCCGCCGAAAAGACAGACGGGGGGTCCGGACACGTTGGCTATGAGAGGGGAGGGGGGGAAGAGGGTTAATGCGAAAGGGAAAATTTCCAGGGTGGCTCACCTTAGAGCACCCTGGAGAAATTAAAGGTTGGGTGTTAATCACGGGTGGGGGGGGGGGAAGCCGAGGGAGGGAAAGGACGATGAAGGGGGGGGGTCTATGTTGCGGAGCTGGGGAGAAGGGAAAACCAGTGACGAGGCGAGGCAAAAAAGAAGGGAGGCAGGGAAAAAAAGTCGAACGATAAAAATTCAATAATCAAAGGAGGCAACGGAGAGTTGGGGGTAAACAAGGCATCTTGAGTCGGGGAGAAAGGAGAAAAAGGCCGAGAGTTAAGGGAGAAATCCGCATAAATAAGGCTGGGGGGGACCCTTAAAAAGTGTGAGATGATACTTATCCCGGTCGACAGGGGGGTAGAGACTGTTTTTGTACAGATAGGGGGAAGGGAAAAAAGCTCGGGAAAAAAGGCAAACCCATGAAAAATGGAGTTCTGCCCGAACACAAATTACAAGCAGGGAAAGAAAGTGAATTGATCGTGGTCGCCTCGGGACGAAAAAATGAAAGCGACAGGCATACGGAAGACGGAACGCGAGAAAAAAACAACAGCGGGAAAAGCGCGTCAGAGTCAAGAGGAGTACAGGGGAGCCGGGTCAGCCTGGCGTTGTTATGGAAGAACAGAAGAGGGAGTATAGCAGAGACTCCGGATTCATCCTGGGAAAGGGAGCCACGAAATGGGGGGTAATTTTTTCCAGGGCGCACATGACCAATTGTACAGATATATACGCATTCAGACACAAGTTTTTGAGATCCTGAAAAGGGGGGAGACGGCTGACAACACGGGGCCTCATCTTAAATCACTTGGTACTCAACGCTTGGGGGGAAGGAAAGGAAGACCACATCTGAGGTGTGTGAATCGATTCAATCACGGGGGGGGGTTAGCTTCATTGCACCCTCGTTTTGGACGCTCTAAACAAAAAAAAAAACCTTAGGCCCTGGCGTACTGGAGCTGGGGAGGATGACAACACCACGCACGTTGGAAAATAAAACTGCTCAAATCGCGGTGATAACACGGACTCTGGAAGGGGAATTAGGAAGTATTGGGACGGCAGAAAGGAGCCAAGATCTCTGGAGAAAAAGGAAAAAGGTGAATACTCATACCTTGAAGAGATTGGCTTGGGGGAAAACAAGAGAAGACATTACTCCTGCGTCTGGAATTAGGAGGGTCCGTGTGAAACTCGGAACAAAAAGAAAAATGGGGATCCAGTACACACACCGCTGAGACAAAATCCGCAGTGAGGGGTGATGGTCGCGAGCTCAGGGGGGACGGATTTACACATTGAACGCTTCCCAGCGCTTGAGCGGCAAGAAAACGCATCGACTTCGACGCTGCTCGCGAACATGCAAATACGCTTACCACGCCCGCTGGACCATGAACTATGATTGTGGGTGGTTGGTCCCAGGGGAATCTGATAGTTCTGTAGCAAGAAAGTGAATTTGGAACCAATCTTGGGGGGTCCTGAACACAGCATACAACAAAAGACAGAGAAAAAAAAGGGTTGCTTTTCCGGGAGTGGAGTACAGGAAGAAAGTGAGGAAAGAAAAAAAAAAACGTCAAGTTGCCCGGGGTGGGCATACGGTAACGGAAAAAAATCTGCCAAAACACGATGAAACCTTTCACTCAGGGTTTTGTCGGGAGGGCCAAAAAATGACCAAGATGGGTATTTTCCAACTCAGGTAATGACTTGCGTAGATCGCGGGTAGGTTGATTCAGGACATAAAAATAAGGGAGGTCGGGGCCCCAAAACGAAGCCAATATGAAACCAGGAGTGGTGCAAGAAGAAAGTACGCGTTCAAAGAAAGAAACGCGGGAGGAAGGGGCAACAGAAAAATAAGGTTCAAAACATCCGAAAGGCCTTTTCGGTCCTCATGGCCCTATATCCAGCGACGGGGCGTGGGGGGAACGTGAGGGGGTTGAGATCAGAGAAACAAAAAAAAAAAGGTATGGGGGGGGGGTAAGGGATTCTAAAACCTAGCACGGGTATGTTACATAACGTCGGGTATACGCTCCAATGAGAACCTCAGGTATTTGAGATACAGCGGCAGGGTGTAATTAGAAAGGGGGGCCTTCCTTTTTGAAAGCGACTACTGGAAGTCGGCAAATAAGGGGTCCGTCTCCTCTGGCCGAGGAGTACAGTTATGCCAAGCAATTCAGTGCACGGTGGCAACTGAGGTAGGTAACATCGATAATCAGAGGTCAGAGGAAAATACCATAAAGGGGAGCTCCAAGCAGACCGACACAACGTTCCAGAGGAAAGTGGTGGGGGACGTTTTCCTCGACAGTGTAGTATTGGCACCAAAAAGAAAGAGGGCCAAGTTAAATGGGGATAATCAATCTCAGATGGATAGACGGAACTCAGCAAGAAGAAGTGCCGGTCGGTGTTGGAGAACTTCAGGAGCCATTACAAATTGGCCGACAAATGGGAGGATCAGAAAAAGCAATCGAGATCCGGTACAACCAAAATAGTAGTGAAAAGGGCGTGGATGAGTCATTGGCAAAAAAGTCGGGAAGCGTTGCGAAGCTGGGTTTGATCGTCGCGGCGGAAGATTGGCCGCCGTCAAGGGGGGGGGGGGGGCGCGGAGCGAATCGTGGTATAAAAGAATCCAGGGCTCGTCACTCAATGGGCGATTTTTGGAGAAGTGGGTAAAGGCTCGCGACTAGAGTGTCCCGAACGTGGCTCATCGCACTCACCACGAGGGGTGGGCGGGTCAAGAGTCACGAAGCTCTGGCAAGGAGAGGGTATGGAATGAAACGGGAAGCGAGAGCGAGGCACAGCCTGAACATACTCGCGTGTCGGGGGAGAGATGTCCTTGTTTAAAAAGAAATGCTAGGAAAAAGGGGTTTTGTACCGCGCACGCCCCCAGGTCGTGGGGGGTAAGATGCCAATCTCCGAAGTAAGCATAAGTTGTGCGTTCAAAAGAGTTGGCACCGGTAAAAAAAATTGTTCAAAATGACGGCCGAACACACGGGACGGGGCGCGAAACACACCCTCAGGGGGGTGGTCCTTCTCGAAAAATTGGATCAACAGCATTTATATGCAGCGCCGTATCTAGATGGGGTCCTGACAAGCTAAGAAAGGCAACAAATTGGCTGCCTTCGTCGAGATGAGGGAGGGAGGGAAACCTGAGGGGCAGGTTGCGCTCGGACACCAATGTTGCGAAGGAAACTTAAATTTTCGGGGGGAGCCCATTTTCTAGACGGACGCTACTAAACGGTAAGTTAGGGGGGAACATAAAACGCCAGGATGGACCCGTCCGGAAAGTCCAAAGAACGTCAGTGAGAGCGGTCGGGCCGACCCGTGAGGATCGCGGCAACGTATGAAAAAGTAGGAGAGGAAACCTAGCAAGAAAGAATACTATCACGATCCCCTGTCGTCCTTTAGGCTTGAATTTGTCGCGGGGGGTAAGCTGTGATCGGGGTCTCCGGGTTGGAAGGAGCGGGGATCAGCCCGACTTTCAAAAGCTACAAAAGATGTCCAAAAAAGGGAAAAACCAAAGACTATAAGGAATCTGCTAAAAGGGGGGGAGGGCCGGAGGCCGGGAACACGGGAGCTTAGGCCCCCCAATCTCTCTATAGAAGGGGGGTTCATGCGAGGAGAACTAATCGCTCGGCATTCGCAGGAGCAAGACCGGGTCAAAACCAGCGAAAAGTGTGGTATAGCGAGGACTGGGGGAGGGGGTTAGTATTTTCTTTGCTCTCCAAAGACGGGGGCCAATCTTGTTTGCGAAACCTCGTCAGCGGGTGACGAACAGCTAAACGACAAGACGAATGCGGCATAGGACTGAAAGAAAAAATAGAAAGAGTTCATTAATGAAACTCAGCACATAGTCAAGTGCCGCGGGAGCAAAGTCAGAGAACAATTTGACTTCGGGGGGGGTACAGAGAAAGGAAGAGAAAAGAACAAAATCCAGTGTCCTGCAAAAAACTGAGAAAGGGGGGATCTCTCCATCCAAAAACTATGAGTAGTAAAAGGCGATCCAACAAGTCAGGTTTTTTTCCGGACACCATGGATGGCGCGGGGGAAACATCGGAAGCCATCAAGGCCCCGAAGTTTTATGGGGGGGGAAGAAATGGCACCTGCAGTGGGGGCTGAGTTTCAGTATCATGACCTGGGACGATAATCAAGAATGGCCGCATGTCGAGTGTTTGCCGAAGAGGGGAAGAGCCCCAAACATCAGGATCGAGTAAACTGGAAAAGTAAAAAAAAAAATCGACAACACATTCATCTTAAGTCATCGCTATCATGGTTGCGCTTGTTTGAAACCGCATTAAATCTTGTCGAAGCCGAGCCGGGGGTAGAAAGCGGCAGGAACGTAAATGAATTGGGGGGGGGGAAAGAGAACATTGTCTCACTCCGGCCCTCCCGTAGGCATATTAAGGACGGAGTTCTTGTGGAGTTTGTACAAAGTGAATGGAGCTCGAAAAAAAGAAAAGAACCCACCAAACCCCCCGGGCTGAAAAGAGGAGAAAAAAAAAAGTGACCCCGGCACAAATTCCAAAGCCCTTTTTTAAAAGAAACGAAGGGGGGGGGCCGTATCTAGACGCCTCGAGCTCAGGAAAAGTGCGACGTCATCGGCATAGCTGGAACCGGAGAGGGGAAAAGGGGAAAGGTTCCACCAAAGCTCTCAAATGAAGGGTCCTGGGGAAATACTTTCACGGTCAGCCTGGTATTGGGAGAAAAAAAAAGAAGGAGGATTATACCTTGACTTATCAGACTTACTAAAAAATAACGTGGGGGAGCTTCGGAAGACAAGTGGGGGCCGAAGAGGCATCATGACCAAAAAAGGGGAGGGGAGAATCGAATCTACTAAGTCAAACAAAAGGGGGTGAAGTCCTTTAGGGACTGGGTCAACCCCCCCTCGACTAAGGGACGGAGATGGATGCCTGGGTACTGTAGCGGGGGAGAAATCTCCGGAACAACACATCTGGAGGTGTGGTTTAGCGCCAATCACAAGGGGGGGGTTGGCAGCGTCATTTGTCCAAATATGGGGGGGTTAGGTACTCGAACGCAAAACCGAGGGGCTGGTTAATGGGAGATGGGATGCTGACATAAGGGGGAGCGCGGATAAAAATGAAACGGCGGATGAACACGGCTAAAAAAGCGTCAGAACAGCGTATGGGGAAGAGCTGTGCGCAGGGGAAAAAGCGGGGATCATTCGTCAAGTTGAAGAAGAAGATCTCAGGGAAGTAGCCAGCGACTCTTTACCGCTACGACAACCATTAAAATACTGGGCTAGGTTGGATTGATGCAGAGAGGTAGAAGGGGGGGGGAAAAAAGACACTCTAATCAGTTCGAGAAGAAAGGAAGAAAACCCTTCGAGGTGATTTTGTATTTTCGGGGCAGAACGTCAGGAGTTTGACGGATTACACATTTCGCTAGTGAAGGAGAGAGGAAGGAAGAATCAAAAAACCAAACCAGGAGAAGGAGTTCGCAAGCTCACGGGCCAAAGTGCACAAACGCTTCCACGAAAAAATGGAGGGGGGAACTACCCTAGAGGGTTGGTGGGTGGGGAAGGGAGCTTGTGGGGGGTGATCTGTCTTGGATCGACTTCCAGTGAATGGGTGGCCAATCTTGGGGGGAGGTCCTGACGGAATCAAGATACACAAAACAAAAAAGAAAGGGAAACTTAAGGCCGGAGGGTCGCTACGCAGACAGGAATCGCTGCCATTAGGATCTTCATGTTCAAAATGATTGGGAAAAAAGGGGGGGGAAAAAAAAAAAAAAGGGTTAACACCCGATGGAAGACCCTCACTCAAAGAAGGTGGACGGACTGAGGGCTCCCCTTTGGGTAGTTTTTTGAACTCCTGATAGTTCGATTCTTGCGAGAAGAAACAAGAAAGAGGGGAAAGAAAAGAACCTTGCCGACTAAGACCCACCCAGAGATAAAGCATTCGTGCAGACGATTCAAAAGTAAAAGAAGCGTAAAGACTGCAACGCCGGGAGGGGAGTAACAGGGGCCGGGTATTTCATCAGATCCGAGGAGGGGGGGGCAGCCGACGCGAGACAGCCTACTTGCAGGGGTCGGGTTACAACTGAAAAGCCTGCGGTGTGGAATCTCGCTCACACACGGGGGGAGATCAGAAGGAAAGAAGGTGAGGACACTAAGGCAAGTCGAGATACGGGCAGGAATAGAACACGCCTCTAGGGGCTACAAGCCAGAGCGAATTGAAAAGGGGGAAAGGAGGGGGAATCTGAAAGAGACTACTGACTCGGAGACAAGAAGGGGGCAGGATCTCTGGGGATTGTGGGGAGATGCCGTCGTCGGCAGTGATGCCGCGAATAAGGCACTAACGAGGCAGTGGAAACAATTACATCTAACTAATCATAGAAACAATACCCAGGGAACGCGCCATGCCCTTACACGCAAAACATTAAGATGAAAGTCCTTAATCAGTGGGGGAAAAGTCACCAAGGAGGGAAGAATTAAAAAATCATCCGGTCCAAAGAAACTTGCAGTGCACGTTGGATGGAGTAATCTCAGAGTCGGGGATCGCACTCATAATAAAAACGAAGTTTATGCGGGTTGTGGTGGATAAAAAAAACATGGGGGGGGGAAGGGAAAAAAAATAAGGGGGGAATTCGATACGGACGCTACGAACCGCCCCAACCAGAGAATTTAACAAGTCAAAAAGGCGGATCGTAATGGTCACAATTGGAAAAAAAAAAAAGGGGTGAAAGGGGGCTAATTTTTTGGAGTCGGAGAGTTGCCGCTCAGATCTGTCCCGAAGACGGTTAATCACTTGGCAAATCTCCTAAAGAGGACAAACGCAATAGTGAAAGTTTGAGGGGGTGTGTCTGAGCGCGCGAAACTTCGGGTCCCGAGTGGGAACAAAAAGTCTCGACCTCATCAAACAATCCCAGAAAAAATAGGTCGGCTCGGTCAAGACGCTGCCAAAAAAAAAGAAGGGGGGAGAAAGGATGCTTAGGAAAGGGGTACGAATGGAATAAGCGAGCTGGGCCCTGCAAAAACATTGGGCTTCTGGGAAAGAACTTCTGGACAGGAAAAGGTATCGGAGGCGTATGTGTTTTCAAGAAAAAGGGGAGTTTGTATCAAAGAACAGTGGGCGTGTGGGGGGGAGGCAGCAGAAAAAAGAAAAGCGCAATACGAAGTGTTGCGTTTCGAGGGGGCACACAGAAAAAGGGTGACAAAACGCGGCACAGGGGGGGAGATCAGTTTCGGCGCATAACACGAACAGAAAGATGGTGGGAGTTCACAAAAGAGTCTTTTATAGGAACAATGGCAAATGTAAAGATGGCCAAAAGTAGAGGGGGGGCCTGACAGCTAGGGAAACCAGGATCTCACAATTTGTGCGGAAATCGGGCCTGGATGTCGGGAACACATTCGGGTTGATGCGCGCGGACCACTGTTGAAAAGCTCAAAAGGGGGAGGGCCGCCTCATTGAAGAAACCCGGAGCTCAAGGTCCTAAATCCTCGGCTGTGAGTTCCATGAAGGGACCCAGAAGGTACCCTCCGGAAAGGCTTGGGACGACCGGAAGTGGGGGAGGGGGAAAATGTCTTTCAGACCGGCAGGGAAAAACTACTTATGCAAGAAAGGACTCATCTCCATCGGAGCGACTACGATCACTCATAAAAAATCTATTCCGTTAAAAGTGCTTTAATTGGGAGGAAGGGGGGGGAAGAAATCTTTTCCCGGGGTGGAGTTCTGCTCCATAGCTTATTACAGTCTAACCCCTTATCAATGAAAAACGGGGGCACCACAAGCCTAGTCAAAGAATCGGGGGGGAGCCGGAGAAGGTTTGCCATCGGACACGGGGGAGCCGGAAGCAAAATATTTACACGAGCGCTCAAAATCATTCTCGCTAAAGGAGACAAAAGAGAAAAGAGCCGGGGGTGAAAAAACAGCAAACAAGTGGGAAGGGGTGTTATTTTGGGTCGATTTGATTTCTCTTCTAAGGCAGCACCTGTGGGCAGAATCGTCAAGCGGGAAAGGGCTCACAGTCTCACGCACGCGAAGGCGGAAGAAGGGGAAAGCGACAAGAGGAACATGAGAAAAGCCCCACAGTCAATTGATCCAGTGCGAAGGAGGAAGTGAGAAAAGAGAACTTCGGGGCCTCCGAGTCCATATTATGACGCGCGAAAGAAACAGCGTGTCATGAAAACCGCTGAGAACGGCGGGATCCTCCAAAAAGGATGAAAAAGAGAGAGTAAAAAAAAAAACCCCATCCTTCTCAGAGGTTTCCGGACACATGGATGGGTTCTATGAGGCAGGTTTGAGGGACTATGCCAGACAACCGACGGTCAAATGAGGCTCACAAAGAATGAAGCGGAGCAATTGAGGGGGGGAGGTCAGGATCATTGAGACGCTAGCTTTCAGTGCGGTGCAGCAAGGGATGTTGAGGAGCGGATCATGAACCCTCTCGCTGAAAAAAGAATCAGATCAAGGGGGCGAAAGCGGAGAAGGCAAATGAAAAGAAAAAAAAAACAGAAAGAGGAGTAGAAACTGTTTTCGCTGGGTTGTTGAAACAAGCTTTGTGTCTCAGCCGCGAATGGCAGACTCCGGTAGTGTCTAAAAAACGCAGGAATAAATATAACTGGGGGGGGGGAAGTAAGCTTCCGAGGTGGGGGGCCGATGTACATGCTCTCCGGAACTCCAAGGTAAGGACTGTGAAGAATTGACGGCTTTTTTAAAGGATATGGTGGGGGGAAATTGAAAAGGGAGGGCCACTCAGAACATAGAACTGCTTGACCCCAAGGAAACCGCTCCAAACAGGAACCTTTTCCATGCCCAGTGATGAGGACAAAAACATTCGCGCATGCGAACCGGATTGAAGAATTCATAGAGGACTCGAGCACGCAGGGGGAAGAAGGTCGAAGAGATCCAATTATTACGTGTCACTCGGAAATTGAAAGGTGGCAACGAGATTGTGGCTCCTAACAGAATATGAGAGAGGGGACGGTGACTTATAATCGAGAACCCAGGAGGGGGCGAAAGAAAACATTTGGGGGGGTCTTCAAAAACAGTGTCCGAGCCACAGAAAATGAGGGCAATGAACATCATCTACGAGGCAACAAGTTGGTGATGACAGCTGGTCTCGTCACGATAATGGATCAGTCTTAAAATCCTGGGGGAAGATACAAGAGGGTGGGGGTAAAAAGCCTGGGACACATGAGGTGGTGGCAAACTTAATCACATGAAGGGTCGTATAACAAAGGGGGGGGTTGTTTCCGTGGAAACTCGGAACAAAAGGCACTGGGCGGTACTGCGGAGATTGAGGGACTAAAACGAAAAAACACGCCACGGGGAGGGAGAGGGGAGAAGGAAGGAGCCAAGGGGATGAGGGGAAAACTCTCCAGCGTCAATGATGGCGAGTATGGTACGCAGCAAAAAGGCTTGAAACAAAAGCTTATCAAAGAGACCACCGGGGAGAAATACAATAAAACGAAAGGGCCAATTAGGAAGGATAAAAATGAGCGACCATACCTCCTGAGTCTGGGGATGCGTGCGAAGGGTGGACCTGTGGGTGGGAAAAACTAGGGAACACGAGCAATGCTTCGAGATAGCCAAGGAAAAACACAATAGCGCAAATTTTGGAAGTGACGGGGCGACTCTTTTAGAGCATTTGGGGTGGGAAAGGGAGCTTGAATTGGAAATTCCAGCCGCTAGATCAACAAGCGCCTTCGCCAGAGTGCTAAAGATTTGTGCCAAACTCAAACCGCGGAGAGACGTTTTCCGAGAGGGGTGGGGTTGGGGTGGATCTTGTAGTGAGCTGGTCAGACGGACAGTGAGGGGTAGCGGCAACAGGCTTAATGGGACTACGCAGGAAAAGAAAAACCCTGTGTGCCGACGGCGGAGTTGGAATAAAGAGAAGCACTGAGATCGCTTTACGAAACCAGGACTAAAGCAAGTTTAAGGAAGGGAGGTTGCAGAGTCACTTTCGAGGAAAACGTTCTTGCCACCACGAGGGGGAGATCACGAAATAGTCGGGGGGCTTCCTTGAAAGCATCAATAAACCCTTAATTGGTATGGGTAGGCTGGAGGGGGAGGGGGGGAGGAAGGGTCTTGAAGGGGGCCAAGTGCACCTGGAGGGATCGCACATAACCTGCTCAAACAAGTAGGAAGACAAACCAAAGCAAATATACAGGAAAAGTCCGCCGACAAGGGGGACAGTACGTTGCAGAAGGTCAAAAAAAAAAAGGAAACACTCAGAGATTCGCTGTATTTAAAAAGAAATTCACGAGGAATTGTCTATTCTGAGGCCCGAGTAGTAAGTCCATAAAAAGTTCTGAGGGGAAATAACGACTTTGCTGGAAAAGGGTTAGAGCGAAACCCAGGAGAAAGAATGAAACCCTCAGCACGGGGGAGTAGTTTTACAAGAACGGATGACGAGGAGGCATTACATACCAAAAGGACTGAGATTGCGAGACATGCGCAGGAGAAGGGGGGTTAAAAACCGCTTGAAAGGGGACCGCTACAGGTAATCAGGTCGGCACAAATGAAGGGGTCTAGTGGGCGAGCCGTCGGAAGGGTCTTTATGCCGCGAAGAAGGACCAGGTAAGTGCACCGATCATTCGAATCAAGAAAAAGCTCTGAAAATAAAATTAAAGGGGAGGCCTTTCAAAGCCCGACAAAAACATTTAGGAAAGTGACAGTTTCTTCAAGCTGTGTTGTCCAAGAAAAGGGCTAAAGGTTATAAGGAAGGGCCAAAAAATCGCAAGAGGCTTTCTCAGGAGATAAGTCGGATTCGAGTATCGAAACAGCAGAAAGAACGACACACAAGGGGTGGGCTGGGCGTCATGACCCATTAAGTTTCCCGGACAAATTCTTTAAGTCGAGAAGAAAATCTCAAGAGAAAACCAAAAAAATCCAATTATTTAAACGGAAAGAAAAGGGAGCGGGGGGGGAGGAGTGAAAAGCAGTTCGCTGATGCGAAGTCGAAATTGGTGTGATCTCGAGGCGGGAAAGAGATGGGACCGCCGTAAAAGCAGAAAGAAAATCGGGGGATGATCTCCAAGAGCTAAAAGGACACCACAAAAGACTGGGGAAGTGTTTGGTGTACTGTCTCTCGAGGGAGAGAGTGTGCAATAGTGGACCAAAGGCATCGAATAGAAATCCAAAAGGGAGGGCGGAAGGTCAGAAGTCGCTGCCGATCGGCAATTAGAGGGGGCCGGATTCCAGAAAAACTGTGAAAGGCTGGGAGAGGAAGGATGGGGGAGGCGGACAATAAGGGACCATTGGGAGGGAGAGGAGACGTAAAAGACGCAAGGGATTGAAGTATTGTGGCAGGGGGATCCTCTAGAGGGGAAGGGGGTGAGGTCCTCAAACCATAAAAGGCCAAGGAAGCCGAAAAAAAAAGAATTGGGGTTCGGGGGGGTCCACACTAAAAAATATGGGGGGAAAAATCAAAACTTTCTTGAGTAGAATGAGCAGAACACAACAAGGTTGGCTTCTATTCCGAACTCCAAAAGTAGTAGAGAAACAAGTCATTAGGATCCTCTCTTAATGACGGTGGGGGAAGAGCTAAGCACAATGAAAGAGAAAAGTTTGAGAAGAAAGGGAAATGCTTCTTCCTTGCCCCGAAGTCAAGGTTGGTCCTTTAACGAGAAAGGGGAAAGCTAAAAGGAGGGGTGAAACCGCCGAAGGCGGATACGTGCAGGATAATCTCCAGGTCCGGAAAGAGACTGAATAAGGGAAAGAACAAAGAAAGGCTGACCCTTCCGGGTCTTGTCAGAGAAAAGGGTTGGAGGGAAAGGCGGGGAGAAAGGCTGGAGAAGAAAAACGTTCTTCCTCGCGGCTAAGACTTATGGCAGAAAGCGCAGCGAGAAAAGGAGGGGCGCTACTATAACGGAAGGCGTGGAGGAAAGGGGAAAAAGTGATTAAGGGGGTGACGTTGGAAGGGGGGGTCAGGAAGGGGAAAAAGCCTTGGGTGTGGGGGGGGGGGTCGGGAGGGGGTGGTCTGCTTTGCGACTCGGTTAATTGTCAAAGGGGAGAATCAATGGCAAAAAGCACAAAAACTGAAATCTGTATCGAAACCGGGAGTCCGGAGATTTGACAGAGGAAACTGCGGATTAAGAAACAAAGTCTGATTGGTACGTGCAGAAGAAGGCTTAGAAAGAAAGGCAAGGGCAGTCGCGGGAGGACAAGAAAGGAAGGTTCAAAAGCAACAGTGTGATAAAGGATTTTATATGAATTTGGTATATAGGTTACATTGAGCCGGACAACGGCCAGATCCTGTTGTCGAAGAGGACAAGGAGGGTACTGCGAAAAGACCCGAACATCGAAGGGGGGAAAGAAAAGAAAAGTTAGACGAAACTCACACAAAACTAGTCATTTGCTCAGGTTCAAGGCCAGGTGAAATCGTTTTCCTGGAGGAGTACAGAGGAGAAACCGCGCCAAACAAAAAGAGGGTGGAAGGAAAACAGGGGCTTGGGGAAAAATAAAAAAAAAGGGAAAGGGAGGAAAGTAGAGAGATCCCACCATCCGTTAACAGAGGTTTTTCAAAAAAACGTAGGGGTCGGGCTTGACGTAAGGGGAGGGAAAGATGCACATCAAGGAAAAGTTGCAAATAAAAGGGAACCTGTAAGAAGAACCCTGCGCACGGGAGTTGTGTGCTAGTCAGAATCATTGAAAAAAACTCAAAAGGAAGCAAGATGCCACAGGGTCGATTTTTGCGTGGGGGGAGTTGCATCAGGGAAAAACACGGGACAAAAGTGGAAAAACAATCAGGAGAGGGGGACTGGGAAGTCGACTGTAAATAAAATTAAAAAAAAACCCAAAAAAAAAATTCAATTAAAAAAAAAGTGGTTCGCTGGTTTTTGAAAAAAGGGAGGAGTGGGAGAAGGGACGCGGGAAGGGCCAGGAAGTCAGAGAAGGGGAAGCGCAGGAATGGGGGGAAAGCTCCGCAGTGGTTCCGAGGTCAAAAGGGACTAAGGCCGGAAGAGGGCCTAAGAGGGGCTCTTGACGGTTTTTGGGGGGAAAGGGAAGGGGGGGGGAGGGCAAAAAGATAGAGGGACAAGCTAAGACAGCAAGAGAAACTAAGTTCGGAACACCCACGGAAAACCGGAGACAAATTCCAATCACTTGGGAAAGGAAGCCGACAGGTGCGATCTTAATTCGAAGATATGGCTCGGGGGAGAAAAATTCAGGCTTAGGGGAGACAAGCGGATCAAGAAGAGAGCAACACGTTCGGAGACAGACCTTAGAAAATTAAATTACGGTCAAAAAACTAACCGGAAAGGGTCGCCTGTATTTGGTTGGGGGGGGGGGGGGGACATCAGAGAGGAGGTAGGGGGAAAGGATCTAGAAGTCGCAAAATTTTAAGTTTTGAGCCCAGAACGGGGGGGGGGGGGAAAAAAACCAGTGCTGTCATCAAGTCAGAAGAAAAAATAAGGAAGGAGCAAAAGGGTTGAGGACTTGGAAAAGGGAGGTCGGGAAAAATCGACTATGAGACGGCTCAGACTTACTGAAGAACCACAACACTGTGGTAGCAGACTGGGACCACTGGAAAGGGGGGGTGTGTTAGCGCGCGGGAACAGTGTAAGAAAGTCATTTGTCAAAAATCGTTTGGGGGGGGAATTGGCGAAAGAAAAAAAAAGAGGAGGTAGAAGATGAAATCGTGCTCAACCCACGCCACGGGTGAAGTGCTAGGGAATTCTCCTCGCGGGGAAGGAAAAACACGGGACATACGCTCACGTCATGACAATGAACAAGAAAAGGCCTGTGCAGGCGAGCGCCGGGTCACCGGAATCAAAAAATTCAGCTAAGGGCAAGGAGGAGGAGTGCGAAAGAGGAAGGCAAAAAAATCCGCGTCTTGGAAGGCTGATGGAAAAGCAAGGAACAGAGGTCTGCTTAAAGAGGAAATACAAGAAAAAAAAAAAGCCAGTGTTTTGGGTGTCGCGAGGACTTGTAGGGGAAGCACGATTCGCTAAAAAGATTAGTAGGGGAAGGACTTGCCGCGAAGAGAGCATTACAGCCCGCTTGCCACGCGAACCGGGAGGGGGGAAATCGCTTGGTCAAAAAAAACGGAAGGAATTTCAATACTGGGGAGGTGTTTGGGGGGGGTGGAAAAAAAATGAAATAGGTCTTTCTAGTCCAATGAATTTGGAGGAACAAGGGAGGCGGAACTTAAGCAATCATACAAAAAAACCGGAAGCAGGAGGGGGGGGCTTAGGTCGCGACTAAAAATCAAGAAAAGAGACGCTATACCCAACACTAGCCAGCCCGGAATGGACCGGGATGCATTTTGGCAAGACAGGAGGAACTAGGGGGGAAAAAAAAGTTCTTACAAAATGAGAAATCAGGGTTTTGAAAATCAACTTGGGAGAAGAAGCTTGTAAAGGGGTTAAAAGGGGGAAATCCGAGAGGGGGCGAGACGTAGAAGATATCGTTGCAAAAGGGGTTGCACAAAGGGGAGGCACCCTTCAGAGGACTATGTCTCGCCCTAACTAATCCGGAGAAAAAAGTCTTTACAAGTAGGGTCAAATACGGGAACGCGGATTTGGGAAAAATCAGTCAAAACGGCGAGAAGATTTTCAAACAGATCCGAGATGAAGAAAGCATCGAAGACCCGAAGGAACGGGGATTTGGAATACAGATTGCTTGAGGGGGAAAAAATGCTCTCGAAAAAGGGGGAATGAAATATAAATCAGCCACCTCAGCAACCTGGAAGGGGTAAACTAAAAAAGAAAGTCGTGGGAGGGGGGGGGGGGGTTGGGAGGGAAGGGGGTGGGGGTAGGGGGTGTGTTGTGGGTGTTTTTGGTGTCTAGGGGTGGGGGGGTGTGGGTGTGTGTTGTGGATTAGGACAATCTTTCATTATAAGACAACCTCAGGAAAGAAAACGGAATACAGACTCGCCGGGGAGGGAAAAATGAAACGGGGACGGCGGTAACTCTCTACTGTAATCTCGGAACATGGTTGATGGAGCTTTCTTCTGGGGTCGATGGCAAAAAAAAAGTCGGACATTAGAAGAGATCAATTCTGGGAAAAGGGGACTATAAATAAAAGTAAAGAGGGGAAAGATAAAGAATAGGGAGTAGAAATACCCATTAACAGGGGAGCTCTGGAGAGGCACTTAAGAAAGTAAGAGGGTGGGGGCAAAAAAGTTGGAAACTTTTTAAGAGAAAGGAAAGAAAAAGTATTGAAAAAGAGAAAAGGAACATTAAGAAAGTTCGGGAAAGATGATTATGAGAGGGAGAGTAGAACACTCCGCCTTAAAGAAAACTAAGGTGCCGGTCATTTTGGGGAAGAGGTTCAGGGAAAAGAACTCAATAAAGAAAGGGGGCCTGAAAAAATTAAAGGAAGAGAGAAAAACATCTCACTAGACAAATACCGTACCAAAAAACAATCCCTATTAGAACTGAACTATATTGGGGGGGAACGGAGAAAAACAATCGGGAGAAGGAAGGCGACTGGTGGGGTCTCGAGGGAGCACAAGGGGTAATCTCTGGGAAAGCGAAAAGCTGGGAATAAATGAAAATCTCACCAGAGAAGAGACAGAAAATCAGCGATTTGGGGAAGGAGGGTTTTTGGGATGCTAGATAGCATGCTCTGGGGGAATATGTGAAAAATAAAATCGCAGCGCAAGCCACATACAGGAGGTAAGGGGGGAGGCTCGGAAGGTTCCAACTTGTCAAGGGGGGGATTATTATGAGGTGAAGGTGGGAAGTGAAGCGCGCTCCGGGGCCTAAAAGAATTGGCTGAGAAAAAAAAAAAAAAGAACTGACCATTGTCAGGCGCAGTTGAGCGATTAAGTGGTGTTAAAGAAAATACCGGAATGGAAGGGTAGACCCCCCCCCCCCAAGCCCCCGGAAAAGAAAGGTCAGGGGGGGACATTTCAGCCCATAGAAGAGAAAAAAAAACAGGGAAAAAGTTTGGGTCTAGTGAGAAAAAAAAAGGTGGCAAAATGACGGCCGAAAAACAACTTGATGCAAGAAAAAGGAGAAAAAAAAAAAAAAAAAAGAGGTGTCCCGTAGATACACAAAAGGTCGGTATAGGTAAAGACCATGCATTTGATTATAAGCGCAGTAAGGGATGGGGTCAAGAAAGCTAAAAAGTTCCAGATCGCAATTGTGGCCCTTACGCTGCGGAGGAAGGGGGACCGAACACCATTTTGGATTGCGAGAGGGGGGGAAAACAAATTTAAAGAGAAACTAAAAAGAAAAAAGCGAGGAGAGAACGGGAATAAGCTCAATGTCCTATCCTCTGACAGGCCCATGGAGAAGCATCCGGAAAAGTCTTTAAAGGAACCTGTCATATTGAGAGATTGCGAAAAAGGAGGTCTAAAGGGGGGCGGGGACGTGGAGAAGTCGCAGCAGACTCAGCGGAAGAGGGAAGCTACGAGGGAGAAAGGGTCAGGAAATTGAAAAGGGCTAATTTGGGAAAGTTTTCAGTCTGGGGGGGGAGAAATAGTCCGAGGAAGGGGTTGGTCGGGAGGAGGAATGGGGAGCAAAAGGAGCTTAATGTAGAAACACTATCAATGTCCAAAAAGACGTCAAAGAGCACTTCAGCGAAGGTCCCTTAAGAGGAGAGGGAAGGCCTGATAAAAGAGGTTTGAACAAGGAGGGGGGACAGAGGCCCCAAAGGGAAAGGAGTTTACGGCGGAGGGCCGGCTTCCTAAAAAGCCGCTGAGACCATACTCCAAGAGCCGGTTTAAAAAAAAGAGCCACCAGTGGGAGGGGATGAATTTTGGGATAGTTCGAGGGGCATGGAGACGAAGAGGCGCCCAAGCTGGGTTTTAGGACAACGTCCTGCTGAAAAGCTCCGCACATAGGGGAAGGGCGAATCGATGAAAAGGGGAGGAAAAATGTGAAAGGGAAAAACAGCAATAAAAAAAGCCAGTGTGCTCATTCTACGGTGAAAAAGAGTGGAAAGGAGGGAGACATAGGGAAAAATGCGCTCATAGATCCAGGTCAGGAAAAAAAAAAAACTAGAAACGGGATGAGGGGGAAGAATCAAAACACGGAAGGAAGAGAGAGCCCAAGAAAAAAAAGTGAAAGGTTTTTCAGGACACTGGGGGAGGGTCTATGGTAAGGAGGTGGAAAATCCTAAAACTGAGGCAACAAAATTAAAATAGGGTCAAGGGGGGGGAGAAAAGGATTAGCACCCTGGAAGGAGGGAGTTGGGTTGGTCATGGACTCTTGGGACTAGCTTTCAGGAACGGGAAGGGGGAAAGGGGGGGGTTCGGGGGGGGTCGTGAGAAGGGGTTGCAGCATTAACCCTCTGAAAAAAGCTCAAGGCAAAAAAAAAGAAATGCAGGGCGGATAGGGAAATCAAAATAGGATCATCGCTATCACACTGGTTGGCGCTGGTTTGGAAAAAAAAAAAAAAACATGAGGGGAGGGAGTTGGGAAAGAAAACCGAAGCCGGGGCACTATTTTTCTTTGTATAAGAAAGACTCGGAACGTAAAGGGAGTTGGTGGAAAAAGCTCCGGGAATTGCCGATCCGGCCCTCCCTGTTCGAGCAGATTAAGACTAGCTGAATTTCTAGGGGAGGGGGGGGGGGTACGATGTTTTATAAAAAGGGTAATATAGAGAGGAAACATAGAACCCTACCAAACACAAAGAAGCAAAAAAAGACAAAACTGACGCCAGCACAAGGGAAAAAAAAAATCCAGGGAAAAAGGAGACTACTGCGTGATCTTATTCAGGGGATACTATGGGAAGAGGAAGGATGTCGCTGGGGGTCGACTAAGGGAGCCAGAAAACGACATTTTCGAAACTCTCAAATTACTGTCAAGAGGGAAGGAAGGGTAAAAAAAGGAGGGGTCCGCCTGGCGTTAGGTTCCTGGAATCATAAACGAAGGAATATAGTAATAGCCAGGGAAAAAAAATCTCAAAGTCACACCTTTTAAGTTTGAGCTTAGAAATCAGGGGGGGGGGGCCCTAGAGGGAAAGGAAAAAAAGGGGGGGACATAAGAAAACCGGAAAGAAGCAAGCAAGCGACGAAGGGGCAGAAAAAGTTGTGAGAGAAGAATTGGAGTAGCTGGGAAAACGGGCAAATAAGGGGGGCGCGTATGAAAAGAGGAATGAGGGGACAAAAAACACTCCTTTTGGAGAAAGGCCGGCCCCAAAAAAAACAAATCATGGTTTTGGGAGGAGAGCACGGTGAGACAGCAAACAGCAGGGGTGGTTATGGACGAGGGGGGACCAGCTTTTGGTGGAAGGGTTCAAATCTAAAAGAAAAAAAAAAAATACTGGCGTACGGGGGCGGGGAGGATGGGGGGGAGCGGTGGTGGAAAGGTGCGGGAAACAACGAAATGTGGAGGAAGATAAACAACGGCGCCATCGCGGGATGAAACGGCAAAAAAAAAGCGTCACTTGAAAAAAGGGGAGGGGAAGAAGGGGGTAGAGCCCCATTCTAGGGACGAGCTAAATTAAAAAAGGGGGAAACCTGGAGCAAAATACTCCCAGAAAATTCGGCAGAAGACCCGAGACGCCCTTATCCTGCGTCCTTTGGGGGGAGGGCGGGGAGGAAGTAATGTGTGGTTCACGGGAACAGAGGAACCAGAGCCATGAATCATCAAAAGACAGGTGGGATTTTGTCGCGAAATACTCTTTGAGTTGAGGGGAGAAGGGACAACGATTCAAGCTTCCATCGGGGAGAAGTCTGCAAAGAGCTTCGAAGGAACAAAAAGGGAAATCGCAAAGAGGAGAAAAAAGCGTGGCACGAACGGGGATCGTCCGTTTCAATAACTATGGTAGGGAAAAAAACGCGTAAGAGGGGGACTCTTAGAGGAAATGGCTAGACTTCCAGTGTTTGTAACGGAGAGAAAGGGGGGAGGGGACAAACGCATCAGATACACAAAAACCCGACGTTCCCGATTGAGGAGGGGGACCGTCTGAAAGTGGATCCTGGAAGGAAAAAGTATACTCCATAAAAAAAAACAAGTCTCATGGCCCGGATGTGAATTTTTGGGCAATGGGGGGGAAAAAGGAAATTCTTTGCACCCTATGGAAAGAAAAGTGTGAATGAATAAGGGGGTGGGGGGACCTTACAAAAAACCCCTTTGGGTATGTAAGGGGAAAGGGGATTAAACGAGTACTTGCGAGAATGATCTCGGGTACAAGTAACAAGGGAGGGGGATTCGCGAAGAAAAGGAAATCGGACCCAAAGATACGGAACCAGTCACGGGAACGGGGGGGGGAAGGGAAAAAGCCTGCAACGGCGAATTTAAAAAAAGGAAAGGGCGAGTCGCTGGGAAAGGGGAAATTAAAGGAGCAGACCCACTCGTACTATCCCCGACTGGCGGAGGGGGGAAACTACAAAGGGGGGGGGGTTTTAAAAG
>Ga0179593_1390198_pt1 | contig 22424 bp, 48 predicted proteins | sample CZODoug2_1_08_16_FD_185931 | JGI IMG/M metagenome (GOLD analysis project Ga0179593, IMG submission 185931) | Vadose zone soil fungal communities from Angelo Coast Range Reserve, California, USA - CZODoug2_1_08_16fungal (PacBio error correction) | ecosystem: Environmental > Terrestrial > Soil >...
CTGAGGCCCTTGGGCAGGTGCAAAAAGGGGCTGCCGGGGAAAAGGACGGTGGGGGGGCTAACGGCCGCCAAAGAAAAGAAGTAAGGAAAAAACGGGGAAAGCAAGCTGAAAACTTCCAACGAACAGGCAGAAAAGCCGAATTCTTTCACGGAACGTCCTTCATAAACGGAAAATTAATTGTCAAAACCGGACAAACGCACGACGAAAGGGGGGATAAAAGCAAAAAAGGGGGGGTGAGGGGGGGGGGGGGAAAAATAAGGGGGGGGTGGATGACGGGGGAAACGAGCAAAAAAAAACCGCCCGCCAGGGCTATTGAGTGGGAAATTGACGGACGTTCACACAAGCTTTACGAAGAGGGACACGGAAGGAAAAAAAAAACACGTGGGAAAGGGGAAAAAACAATAAAAATAAAGAGTACAAAATATCGATAAGGAGCAAGGGGTATCGCGGAGAGTCTCCTTTCAAACTTCCGGTTATAGCTGCAGTATGAAGGGAACACTAGGGAACAAAAGGCAAAGGAAAAGAAAAAAAGGAAGTCAGGATTACTGAAAAAAAAAAAGCAAAATTCTAAAGAAAGGGAAAAAACGAATTGAAATAGAAATGGGGGGATAAAGGGGGGGACGTTGAAGGGAAAAAAAAAAAGGGTTGGTGGAGGGACGTGGAGTAAAAAAAACTGACTGCTGAAGTTGTAAAAAAACCACTGCCAGAACAGAGAAAAGGGGAACAGACACAGGAAGCGCAAGAGGGAAAAAAAAAACAAACAACAATGGTAGCCACAACAAGGTAGAAAAATTCTCTTACGGAGTATGGACGGTCGCGGGGGGGGTAGGGACGTCGGGGGAGTCAAGGGGTAAAAAAAAAAAAGGTGAGGGGAAACTAGCCGGTCCTTGGCAGTCCGTCAACATAAACAATGACAAAATTTAATACACAACAGGGTGGACGTGGCAGCTCGGAAAAAAAAGACGCGAAAAAAGGGGGGGTGAACAAAAAAAAAAAAAGCAAGTCATGGGACGGCAATAGGGGGACGTCACGACATGATCAAAAAAAAGCGCAGAAAAAAAACGCAAACAGGATCAAAAATCCTGCGGGCAAAAAACCTTCGGAAAGAGGGGGGCGCAAAAGAAAAAGTGGGGAGGAAGAAAGACGACAACCGGGAAAGGGAACGAATGGAATACCCAGCGCCAGCAACGTGGAAGAGCGACAAGTGATCTCAAAAGTGGGGGGAGGGGGGGGGGGAAAGAAACAAAGACAAGAGAGGGGGCCGAGGAAAGACAACACCTGAAAAGAATAATGCGGAAAAAAAGCAGTTAAAAAAAAACTCCAGGTGGTGAGGGGGACAGCGACCAGCCAAAAGGGGCATCAAGGGGGGGTGAAAAAACAATCGTCAAAAAGTAAATCCTTTCGCAATCAAAAAAAAACTCAAAGGGCGGGGGAAGGGGGCCAAAAAGAACAAAAAAAAAAAAAAAAGGGGAGGGTCGGGGCCCGGCCTACTAATCGCAAAAGGTCGTGTAAAAGAAAAAAAAAACGTTGTCTCTGGGACCGAAGAAAAACAAAACAAAAAAGGAAGACTAAGGAGCCAAAAGGAGAAAGGGAAAAAGTGGGAGAGATGGGCCGAAAAAAAGGGGGCCGGACCAATCCGCCTCGGTCGCCACAAAGTAAAACAAGGCCTGCTGGCGATGGTGAAGGAAGCCCCCAAAGGGCTCTAAATGTGGGGGGGAAAAAAAAAGAAAGGTTATGGGGGGAAGGCGGGGCTGGAGCAATCAAAAACAAATGGAGAAAGGGAAAAGAAACAAAAACACGAAAAAACAAAAAAAAAGCAAGCACAATGGTGGGGTTCTAGCAAGGGCAGCGCAAAAGAGGGACGAAAAAACAGAAAAAAAAAATGGAAGGGGGGGGTGAAAGACCAGGGGACCGGCACGGAAAATCGAAAAAAAAAAAAATGTTTGTTGTAGGTGTGTTTTGGGCAGGGACGGGAGGGGACTACAGGGAAAAAGGGGGGAACGCGCAAACGTATGTCCAACACCGCAACCCACGTGGAACAAAACCGGTGTAAAACAAAAAAACGTCCGACGAAAGGAAAAAAAGAACTCAAAGGGACACTTCCAAACGCCTGGAGCCCTTCACAAAGAACACAAGATTCTGCGTTACGGAAGTTTCAAGAACTCTAAAGTAAGAAAAAAATGAAATCGACAAAACTCACGGGACGAGAACGGATCGAGAAAAAAAAAAAAGGGAAGAAAAACCTGGGGAAAAAGAAGGGCAGGGCGGGGCCGAAGGAGGGGTGGTGTCAGTACAAAAAAAAAAAAAAACAAAAGGTCTGTATTCCACAAACAACTTAACCGACCGGGGGGCAAAGGAAAAGGGGGGGAGACATGATCAACGAAGCCTGGGGGGAGATAAGAATTTCGGTCCTCAACAAAGACCTGACAATCGGGTTGACCCAGCACAGACAACAGTGCGGTCGTCATACATGGTCTCAAGGAGGCTCAAAAATCACATCCAAAAAACGGAAACCCAAGGCCGTCTGGAAACCGTACGCACGCAGGGGGGGGGGAGGGAGCAGGGCAGGGAAAAAAAATTATCAGGAGCAATCTTAAGCGTCGGAAAGCGAGCACCGTCGGGGGGAGAAAAAAAAAACATCAGAAAACGGAGCGAAAAGGGATCCAACATAAAAAACCACAAAACGCAAAAAACGTAATCTCAAAGCGGGCGTGGGGGGGAAAAGATGAAAAAAAACCACAAAAAAAAAAAAAAAAAACAACGTATTGCCTCACCATCTCGAAAATCAGGCAGGTCCACCAAAGAGGGAAAAAAGGGCAACGACAGGGTCGGGACGGGGAGGGGGGGTCTCCCGGAAAAAAAGGGAAAAAACAGGTGTGGCCAGAGTGGAAGGTCCAAAAGCCTGGTCTGGAAAAAGGGCGGGGGCAGGGAGGGAGAGAGGGGGAACAGTCGCGTGGGAAACTCAACTCGGATTGGGGGGGGTTCAAAACGAGTGCGACACAGGGGATTTGGGGGTAGGGAAAGGAAAAAAAAAACCGTACAAGGACGAGGGGGGATCACTGGCAGGGGGGGAGGCCGGGAGGTTTTCAACGATAGCGAGAAAAGAAAAATGGGGGTGGAAACGGGGGGGCGGGGAAATGAAAAAGGGAAAAAAAAAGAAAGACAGGGGGGACAGCGCATATAGGAAGGGGGTCAGGGTGGAAAAAAAAAAACAGAAAAAACGGAAAAAAACAGCAAGAAACAAGTCGAAGACAAACGTTTGGGGACACAGGGAGGGGAAACGCGTCAACCCCACTGTCACAAGAAAAGGAAAAAAAAAAAACTGGGACGTTGTCGTGGTGGAGGTATAAGGGGGGGTCGGGGGGGGAAAAGAAATGGGGGGAGCTGGTGGGTTGAAAGGGGGAGAATGGGGGGCGAGGAGGGGCCATGTTTCCGGGGTGTGGAGGGGGAGCCGGTTGTGCCAATAGCTGACCCACAAAAGCGAAAACCCATGAAGAAAAAAACTAATAGGGGTAGGTGCTCAAATGTTCTCGTACACAAATCGAGGGGAAAAAATGAAAAAAAAAAAATGAAGGGGGGAAGGTGTGGGGACCTATAAAACTACCACTCAAAACCCCTCCGGGTAAAATAAAAAAAAAAACCACACGCAAGGGGGACGGGCTGTTGTGACGGTCGGTCCTGGACAAACGCCACCGGGGAAAAAAATGGAAAAAATAGAAAACAAAAAAGCTCTGGGGCCCCTTCGAAAAAAGTCCGGAGAATTCAACAAAGGAAAAGGGGGGATTCAATCGCTGGGGGGGGAGGGGGCCAGGCGGTCACAGCCAACCGAAGAAAAAAAAGGTGGATAAGGGGGGGAGGGGGGGTCCTCAAGGGGGCCAAAATGAATTGACTCACATTCCTAGCCATTACAAATAAGGCAACGAGCTACTAAAAGGTGTCCCTCAAACAAGGGCAAAAAAAAAACGCGTTCGAAATGGGATGGGAATAATTGGGGGGTGGACAGGGGGGTGAGGTGGGGTCGTCAACAGAAAAGGGGGGCGAAGGGGATGATCTCTAAAAAAGACACAACCCACTGAAAAGTGTGGGGAAAAAAGAGAAGAGAGACAAATGCAAAACGCTCCATAGGGGAAAGAAAAAAAACCGAAAACATTAGACTCACGCTCGCAAAAAGCCTGGGGGAGTGGGTTGGGCATGGGGGAGGCAGGAAAAAAAGGGGTGTACTGCTTGACAGGAAGTGTGTGGGAAAGTTGGGCACCGGAGGGAAAAAAGCAAAGTACTCAAAATGGTTGTAGGGAGGGGGGGTGTCCGAGTGCCAAAAAAAACAAAACTAAAAACTCCAAAAACCGCAGAAAAAGGGAAAAAAACCCGGTCGTGAGCGGGTCAGACTGCCACCGATATCGGAAAGGGGGAAAAGGGGGAAAGGATCAAAGTCAGGGGGGGGCAAAAGGGGGTCGGCCGAAAAACCTAAAAAAAAACCTGCTAGGTGTCACGCAAAAAAATAGAGGAAAGGAGGGAAGAAGGCGGTGGGGAAGAAAAAAACAAAAGCTACAGGAAGCAGGGGGCAGTGTAAGAAAACGTGACGTCCAAACGGCGAACAGCAAAAGAAGAGGAGACTCATGTTTGCGAGGGGTGGAAAAGGGAGGCAAAAAAAAAAACAGACAAAACTGCAACCAAGACAAAAAAAGGAACCGGCAACACCAGAGAACGGGAAAAAGAAAAAAAAAAAGAGAGACAACAGGTTGGAGACACCAGGAAAAGCAAACACGAAGAAGCCGTCAATGACTGGACAGGTACTAGGCAAAAACAAAACATTCCGTGTGAAAACTAGTGACGGGAGGGGAAATGAAAAGACTGGTGAGGAGGGACTGTGACCAACGACCAGGGGTCCTAATCGCGGAGAAAAACAGGTAGCCGTTCTTCCCACGACAACTGTAAAAAACTATGGTTCAGGGGGTAAAAGCACAAGAAAGGACAAAAATCACCAGACTTCAACACCACGCAGGAGACAGTACGCAACATGGGAAAAGGGGGGAAAAAAACAAGAGAAACAAGGGGAAAGTGGTGGGGGCAAAACAAGCATCAAAAAAAAAAAATGAAGGGGAACACTGAACGAAACGGCGCCAGCTGACAGACCGAAAAACGGGTACCAGCAACGGACCTACGGAACAAGGAAAAAAGGGAATCGCCAAAAAAAAAAGGGGACGGAAAACGAGACCGAACCAGCCTGCAGAAAAAACTGGGGGCAAAAAAACGGGGGGAAAAGGGGGGAACAGAAACTCTTGTTACCAAAGACACTCTTGGTGACAGAAAAGAACAAAGCGGGGGGGGAGAAAGGGGCCACAGGGGAAGGACATTTGGGAATCTTAACGGAGCAGGGGGGGTGGGTGGGGCTGGGGGGAAAGAGACGCAGCGGGAGGGTTTGGCTAGTTAGCAAAAGGCCGGACAGGAGACATGACCAGGATGAGGGAGATGAATCAAAAAGAGGAGCGCAAAGAAAAGGAAAAAAAAGGCGGGGGAGGGCACAGGAGAAAGCGCAGGGGGTAGATGTAAAAACTTAAAACCAAAATCGTAAACGTGGGAGGAAGGGGGGGGGAAAAAAGAAAAAGGCGAAACAGTGGCATTCCAGGGAAAAGGGGGGGGTCCAGGCTGAAAACGACATGGAAAACCATTCCTTCAAAAAAAAAAGGGTGTCGCTGGGACTGACAAAGTAAAAAAAAAAAGCTTGGTGGGGGGAAAGACAACGCGCGAACTGCCGCCAAAAGGAGGGGAAGTGGGGAACGAGGCATTTGGGGTTTGTCTAGAAACGCATGAAGCCGGAGCAGGGAAATACCTGTTCGGAGAAAAAAAAGAAAACGCAAGCAGTGGACAGGTGAAGGAAGAAAAGGGAAGGTGAAAAGTGCAAGGACTGGGCGCTGTGGTAAACCAGTCGGTGAATCAGGGAAAATGGGCAGAACGGGAAAAAAAAGAGGCAGGGGAGGAAGAACGTCGTAGCGCAGAAAGGGAAAACCAAAAAATAAAGCGAATTTCACGGCGCGGTCCCAACGCGATAAATAAAGGGGTCAGGGAGGCGAGGGGGAGAAACAGAGAGAAAAAAAAAGGGGGGAACGGCAAATGTGAGACGACGGAAAAATCCTCAAGAAGGGGGGGGGGGGGGGGTGGGGGGGCAGAAAGAAAAAAGAAAGGTCTCAAAATCAACACTCATCAAAAAGCACGAAGTCAAAGACGAAAGGAAAAAAAAAAAAACATAGTGAAAAAAGGAATGAAAAAAAGTGAACCGAGGGCGGGAGGGGGAAAAAAAGGAAGCAACTGGACGGCAAACCGACTACTTTAAAAGGGTTGGTCTGATTCTCGCTGGGGAAAGAAACAGGGGGACCATGGGGGGGGGAACACGGAACAAGTGGGAGAAAAAAGAGTGGCGGGGAAAGAAAAAGAAGTGAACGGGGAGGGGGGGGGGGATCAGGACTCTCCATTTATTGCGAATGAATAAATCCTTTGTGTGGGGGGACGAAAAAGGGTCCACAAGACCACAAGGGGTGGACCCGTGGGGGAGGCGCGCCACGCTCGGGAAAAAAAGGGGCAACAGGCGCAACTCAGATCGACAAATTTGATTCAATCGTAGATCCGCAAGGAAAAAAAAAAGACCAGAAAAAAAAGGAAAAGAGAAAAGTCGCGGATCGAAAAAAATCCAGGGGGGGGTGCTCACTGTGTTCTGGCCATGACATGCATGCGGTCGTGGAGAAAGGAACGGGGAGGGGGACAAAAAAGCAGCCGAAGGGGGGGTGAGGAAAACAAGCCGCGAATCAGGAGTAATTGTAACAGGGACGCTGTGTTTGGAGGGGGGAGGAAAAAAAAAAAGGAAAATCAAGAGGAAGAAAAAGGCCTTTGGGGGGGGGGGGCAGGGGGGGGGGCAAACAACAATTGTTCGACTGCAGTGTGAAAAGAGCGGAACCGCCACCGTACCGTATTCAAGCAAAAAAGGGGAAAAAAAAAGGGAAGGGAGAAGGGAACTGCCAGAAGGGTCAGACCGAAAAAAAAGTGACGGACCAGCTAAAACACCAAGCAAAAAAGGGGTAACAGAAAAGGAAGAAGGGAAACGAAATTGGTAAGAAAAATTTCAGTGTGGCGGAAAGGGTTGAAGCCATCAGAAAAAAAAACGTCTTGGTATCATGTCTCACAATCACTGGGCAGGGGGAAAAAAGGCAAAGACAGGGGGGGGAAAGTTTGTCAAAAGTCAGAAAAAGTGATAAAGGGAAAAGGGGAAATAAGCGGGACATTAAATGACAAAAAGAGTTTCTGGCACAATTTCCTGTTGACGGGGGGGGGACGGCGGGGAAGGGAGGGTAAAAAGAAGGGAATGAACGGGGGAAAAAGGGCGCGAAGGTCCCAGCGAAATGAAAAGGAACTATACCTCAAAAAAGCAAAAAAGGCAAAAAAAAAAAAGAGACGCGGATCGAGATGGATGAGGGTGAATTGTGGGGGGGAAATTAACTTAAAGTTAAATGAAACGAAAACAGCCAGAGAAAGATCAACGTGAAACGGTCACATAAACCCACAGGCAAATCGTACCCCGGAGAAGAAGCGGCAACGGTACATAAACACCCTGTTCAACCCCTTAACAGCGTGAGAAGAAGGAGACGGTAGACAAAACGGCAAGGGGGGGCGAAGGGTGTCTTTAGAAGTCGAACGGAGGCCCCCGTCGGTGGGGAGGAAAAAAGGGCGCGAAGCAAACAAGAAAAGGAGGCACAGGAAGTTGCAGGGAAAAATGACACCATAAACGCAAAAAGGAAGGGAACGGACAAGCAACGGAAAAAAGGAAAAAAAATGCAACATAAGTATGCGGTAGAGACAAACCAAAACCAGGAGGGAGGAGGAAAGAAGTCAGGGGGCAAAAAAAAGTGGAAAAGGACTGCAGTTCAACCGGTGAAGACGTGGGAGGAGACCAGAAAGCCGCACACCTAACGAAATAAGGGTACTGTGGGACTGGCCGGCCGACCAAAAAAAAAAGGGAGAAACGCCAAAAAAAAAGACTGAGAAACTGATGAAAGTTGGTGGGAAAAAAAGTGGGTCAAGACAAAAGAAGGAGACAAAAAAGAGAAAAGATGCAATCACAGGAGGTGAAAGGGGTAAAAAAAAAATGGGGGGTGAGGACGTGGAAGAAAGCCGCCGGGGGGGGGACGATGAGTGGGAGTGGGAAGGGGAAAATCAAGTTAGAACCACGATCTTTTCGTGGGGGGCCGTTTCACGGAAGTACACGAAGGAGTGAAAAAAAATAAAGTATATACAACATATCAGAAAAAAAAGGGCGTATCGGCGGGGGAAAAAAAAAAGCGCTTGACAGCCTGGACGGGAAAGAAAAAAAAGCAGCGTTACGGTAAGGTTGGTCAAAAATTTCGGGCGGAAAAGGTGGGAAAAAATTCCGAGACAAGGAAACACCAGGGGGGTCAGGGGGACAACGGAGGGGGGAAAAACGCAAGCCAAAGACTGGGAGAAAAAGGGGAAAAAAAGAATTGGCAATAAACAGTATGGAATCTAATGTTATAAATATGAACTTGAAAAAAGGTATTTTGTGGTAGGAAGGGGAAAAAGAAACCCGGGACAATGGGCGATTGGGTTCCAGGGCTTCGACCAAACCAGTGCCAGAAACGATAATCATCAACAGCAGAAAAGGGGAAGAGTGAAAAAAAAAGTTGAAAAATGAGAGGGTGGGAAAAAAACCAAAACAAAAAAGGAAATCAAAGGGTCCACTCGACACGGACTGGGTTATGAAAGGGGGAAGCAGGGGGTGGCGCCGGTCAGTGTCAAAGAGTCAAACCACCAAAAACTGGCCGGGTAACTACTCAGTGGCCAAGGCAGGGCTCGGGAAAAAAGACAACTTGAAGGGAACATTGGGCACAGAAACAAAAAGGAAAAACAGGGGGTGGAAAGGGGGGGGTCTTCGCACAAGGCGAAAAAAAAGCAAAAAAACACAAAAAAAAAACCAATGTGTGGTGTGTGGTTTTTTTGTTGTTTGAAAAAAAACTCTAACCAATGTGGGGGGACAAAAGGCCAGAGGGGAAAAAATAGGGGGTGGACGTTCCGGAAAGAGACCAAAATCATTCGAAAAATAAAAAAAACAGCGCAAACGTAAGCGTCGGGGGGGGGCGAGAAAAAAAACTATGGGGAGAGGTCGGGGGGGGGAAAAGAGGCGGGAGAAAATAACGACTGGTCCCTAGGTGCAACGAGCAAAAGGTCGAAAAGTGTAGATCAGGCGAACAAGCATAAGGGACTGTACTGTCTGGAAAAAGAGCCGGCGGCGTCCACCGGGGGGGAGAGCAAACCATGTACGAGAAAAAGAGCTGGGGGAAAGGGGGGGGGAAAAGACAAAGGGGGAAAGAAAGAGGGGGGGGGAAACGTCACACCATCCACAGTTCGCCGGGTGGTATTTACAGAAAAAAAAAAACGTGAAAAAAAACAAAAGGAGACTAGGGCAATTCTCAACTCGGCTATAAATAACTGACGCACAAAAAAGCCAAGGCCAGGAAAAACGGAGGTGGGAGGGGGCCCCCCGGGGGCCGAGAAATAGCAAAAACGTTGTAAACGGGGGACAAAAAAGGGGGACATGTTACGTTAAAGAACAGATCACGGCAGACAGAAAGGTCAAGAAGGGGCCGAAGGGCTGGGAAGGGAATAAAGCATTAGGTCCGAAACAGTTCAGACCAAACAATCCTTCTGACGGGGTTGCGCAAAGAGCAGAAAAAAAAAAAAAAAAAAAAAAAACCGGTGTTGGGGGGGAAAGGAGGGGGGGGGTTGGGGGGGGGGAGAAGGCGGGGGGCGGGAAGCAGGAACAAAGAGGAAGGGGGGATTAAAGTCACAATCCGCCAGGTGACTATGAGGGTCAAAAAAAAAAAAGCGGGGATCGAAGAAAAAAGGAAGAGAACGGTTTATACCGCTCAAAAAACTCAGGGGGGAAAAAACTCCGTTATTTTGGCAGTCGCGATACGAAAAAGGGAAAAAAAAAACGAGGGGCAAGATGGGGGGGGACGAAGAAAAAAAAAAAACACGGTGGAACAAAAAAAAAAAAAAAAAAAAAAACAGTATCCTACAAAAAACGGGTCCGCAAAAAAGTCAAGACCGCAGGACAGTTAACCGCCTGGAAAGGGGGGGGCCTTAAAAAAAGAAAAAAAAAAAAAAACGATCAATGCGTCGTACTGGCTCCCGGAAAGACAAAAAAAGAACTCGGGGGGACTTAAAAATCGCCGACGGGGGATCAAAAAATGACTCACGCCCCAACAGAGAAAAAGGGGGGGCGACGGGGCTCGCGCAAGGGGGGGTGGTCTACCAAAAAAAATCCGGGGAAAAAAAAAAGACCAAAAAACAGAAACCCGCAAAAAGGGTGTGAAAAAAAAGGGGGGGAAAAAAAGGGGGGAGGAAACATTAAAGAGAAAAAAAGGAAAAGGAAAAAAAACAAGGAACTACCGAGGTTTTTGTTTGTGTGGGAAACCCCGGGTTGGGGGTGAAACAAGGACCATCAAAAAAATCGGATCCAGAGTCTCCCAGGGGAGGACTACAGAATCATCAACCGGACCGGCACAGGAAAGAACAGACACGGGAACGGGCCAAGGGGGAGGGGGGAGCGAAGGGGTGGAAAAAACAGAGGGGGGAAGAAAGACAAACGAAAAAGCTCGGTCTGCAACTGCTCCGACGAATCACAAAAAAACACTCGGGAAAAATCGGCGGATCAACAGGAACAAACAAAAACACACAAGCGACAGGGAAAAAGATAAAAGTCGGGGGCAGGGGGAAATTCGCCGAGGGGGGTTGCGTAAAACCAGAATCGGTAAAAAAAGAATCAGCCAGGGGGGGGGGGAAAACAAAAGAGGGGACAAAGGTTTTGTCCGCAAACAGTTCCGGGGGGGGGGAAAACGAAAAAAAAGGGGGAAATGGGTTACAAAAAAAAAAGGGGCAACAGAAGGGTAGAAAAAAAGGGGGGGGGGGGGAAGGAGACGGGGTGGGTAGGGGGGGACATGTTCCGTGCCCAAAATGGGGGGGGTGGGGGGCCGGGAAAAGTTGACGGGGGACTGGTGAGGAGGGAAAAAAACAACGTGGAGAAAATTTTGTCACCAGGTATGTGGTGTGGGGGGGGGGGGTTTCCGAAGCGGAAAACCAGGGGCACACAGGGGGGGGGGTTCGGGAAAAAAAAAAAAAAAAAGGAAAAACGACTTACCGAAAGGAAAGAACGTCCTGCAGGTGTGGGGTCTGCACAGGGGGAGGAAGGGGGGGACGGTGGAAAAAGGGGGCCAAGAGGTACAAAAAAGAAAAGTAAAAAAACAAGGTGTCCTTTTCTCAGGGAGAAGTGGAATAGCGGGGGGGACATAATTAAAAAGGAGGACGGGAGGCACACGACAGTCAGACAGTAAAAAAGGAGTTCACAAGTTTTCGCACCACGTTAGCAAACGGAAGGGCAGGTGGGGGGGCGAAAAAAAAAGGGGGAAACGGTCAAGAGAATGCCAGGGGGGGGGGGAAAAAAAAAGCGTTCTCGATTTGTCAACGGGTGGAGAGAATGGTAAGTTGGTCGAGGATCTGTGGGAGCGGGAAAACCCAAGGGGCTGGGTGGGGGGAGGTTGGGGGCCAACCTGACGCTGAAAAAAAAAGGAAAAAACAAAAAAAAGCGCAACAGGGCTGTGCTACCAAATTTCAGGAAAAAAAAAAGAAACAGAGGGGAAGGGAAAAAAAGGGGGGACTTTTGTGGGGGGGGGGAAAAAGGGGTACACGAAAGACTAAACTCGTTGAAAGAAAAAGCGGGGGGGAGAAAAGAAACTGTAAGAGCAGGGGGGAGTGAACGGGCTCGAAAGGGGGACAAGACAACGGGAGCTCTTCTCAGGGGACCAGCAGATAAAAAAAGCAACGGGGAGAAGTAAAAAGGAGAAAAAAAGGGGGGGGGGAAGCGGCTTGGTGGGGTTTCACCCTGAGCCGGTAACATCCCGAACAAAAATACGAAAAAATGGATGGAATTCGGTTGAACCTCGGGGACAAAGCGGAAACAGTAAAATCAAAAAAAATGGAAGAAAAAAGAATACAAAGAAAAAAAGCCTAATAAGTGAAAAAGCACCAACGGTCAAAAAAAAAATAAAAAAAAAAAGGGTATTCTAATTTGTGACTTTAACTGGTTCAAAAAAAAAAAAGGATGGATGACACATATCTGTGCACATGAGAAGACCACAAAAAACCCAATCGAAACGTAGGAAGGGAGGGGAAAAAAGACAGCAGACTCAATCTCTCAATCGAAAAACCCGGAACAACATAGAGAAAACCCCTAGACCGCAGGGTGGGGCCCGTTGGCGGGGGGGATAATTTACGGGGAAGTTGGGTCTGCAGTTCATGTACATGGTTCATGTAGTGAAAAACCGAGGGCAAAAGCAATTATAAACCAGGGGGGAGTGAGGGGGAAAGGGGGGATGGACATAATTCCTAAAACAAGCCCAAGAAAAAAGAAATTCTTCATCTTAGAGATCCGATATATGAAAGGAGAAGTCGTCTGGACAAAGGGGGGGAAAGAAAACAAGAAAGTGTCAGAGTAAAGAGGAGAGGAGAGTCTGGAAGCAACAAAGAGAACCTTAGTCAGTGGAAAAAATGCGAAGGAAGTCGAACCCGGTGGGGAAGGAACAGGGGAAGAGGTAACTTCAAATGTTGACGAATGGGAAAAAAACAAAAAACTCTCACCTCCACGAAAAAAAAGGGGCCTCAGCGGCCAAGCAGGAAACACGAGCGAAAGGTTCTCAAAAAAAAAAACCGAAAAGGAAAAAAGGAAGACATTTCGCGGGGACTGTGTACGCAGCACACGAAAGAAAATGGGGGGGGAAATAAAAGCAACTGGCAGGGGGAAAAAAAAGGTGGGAAGCTGTTATGGGTGGGATGACGCAACCGGAACAAGTAAAGAAAATCGACGATAACACAAGGGGTAATCCGGCAGGCAGCACAACGAAACAGGGATAGATTTTGCTTTGAAACGGCGGCATACAACACGGCCACCAGAATCCGGCAAAAAAAAAAGGCAAGAACAGAGCAGTTGGGGGACGTAGGGGGGGGGTCAAGAAAACAAAAAACACAAAGAAAGGGTGGGGTACGCAAGGGGTACAAAAAGACACCGAGGCACAAAGCCAGAAAACAGGAAAGGGGAAATCGCAAAAGAAAAAAAAAAAACGGAGCACTACAAGGCACCTACAAGCCAAAAACGCCCAAAAAACAGACAAATCCGGGGCAAAAAATCAGGCGGGACCCACCTGAAAAGGCGGAAATGTGTAACGAGGGGGGAAAACGAAATTTGCGTAAAGGGAGCAACCGGCATCCAAAAAGAGGTGGATAGGTAAAACAGGCGGCAAGGGGGGGGGGGGGAAGGGGGACTCGACTATTGGGGAGGAAAGGTGTGTGGGATCATGAGAGGAGGGAAGCTTTATGCGGGATCACTGATCAAAATAGCGACAAAGAACCCCACGAAAGTGGGGGCGCTGCGGAAATAAGGAACAGGCCAAAGGTAGGAAAAAAAAAAGAGGGGAAGAAGAGGAGAATGGACCTCATGGGGTGGAGGGGTACAGAGTCTTCACTGCTCCGACAGGGACCAGGAAAAAAAAAAAGGGGAGGGGAAGCAAGGGGTCCGCACCAATCCTGAAACATGGGGGGGGGGGCGGCCTTTGGGATGCTCAGACCGCAGTTGGGGGGTGGGTAGCAAAAGAAGCACGCGGGAAACAGAGGAACGGTGGTGGGAAGGGGAGGCATTGGTGGTGGGAGGGGAGAAAAGTGGCGAAGTTGGGGGAAAAGAAAAGTAGTAACGTCGGGCAAAAAATCCGACGCAGAGAGTGGGGACGTGAAGAAGCCCAAAAGGAGGCCCGTGCAGATTGGGAAACGCGGGTTGACGGCAAAAGAAAAGACTGGAAAAAAAAAAAAAAAAGTGGCACGGGGGAAAAAAAAGACGTGATCGGGGACATCAGTCTCAAAGACCGGCACAAGTAGACACGACGACAAAAAAAAAACAAGAAAAGAGGCATTGGTCACCCGGGCAGCAGGGGGATCAAACGCGGGGGAAAACATGAATTCTGGGGGAGACGGGATGGGGCCAGAGGGAAAAAGATAGGTAAGGGGGGGGGGGGGGCGCTGGGACGGCGGCATTCAGCCTAAAAAAGGGGGGGGAGGAAATAAACAGACCGCGTAAAAAACAAAATCAAACAGCGAATAAAAAAAAACTGTCTGACAACGGAACGAATTGCTGCACCAGAGTCAGAGGATGAACACCAAAGAAACCGAGGGGGGGCCGTGGGGGAGGACAAGAAAAGGGCGAGAAACACATGGGGCAAAACTGAGCTTGGAAAAAGAGAAAGAACGGCTGGTGGAAAAAGCCTCCGGCCTTGAAAAAAAACAACGAACTGGGAAAGGAGGAGGGAAAAAAAAAAAACTCGGTTGGGAAGGGGGGGGGGGGGGGGGATTGGAGAAGAGTCATCATGGGGGGATGGTCGAAAGGCCAATCAAATGTTTGGACGAGGGTCAAAACATGGAGAAGTGGGGGGACGGGAGAAGCAAACACGAAGTCACAAGTCAAACGTGGAAAAAAAAAAACTCACGCCCAGAAGGAGTCAAGGGTGATCGCGTCGAAGGCCGACCAAGGGTCAGGAACAAAATAGGTGAAAAGGGTGATAGAAGGAAAAAAAGGGGAAAATGCAATTGGACGCGGACTATCGGGGGGACCCATCGGAACGGGGGAAAAAAAATGAAGCCAGCGCGGGCGAAACAGAGCAAGAAGGTGTCAAAAATGCCCACTCAAAAATCATGAAAAAAAAAAGGGGCCGCTTGTGCAACGGGGGGCTTGTTTGACGGGAGCAGGGGAGGGAAAAAGTAAAAAAACAATAAAAACTTAGCCGACCTGACCTCCCGGTTGAACAAAAAAATGGTGGAGCGGGACAAGGGGAAAAAAGCGAAACAACCACCAGCAAGTATGACGGCCAGGGTGAAAGGCCTCAAAGAAAAGGTCCTGCCACAGAAAAAAAAAACAGTAAAAAACGGAAGTGGAAGCGGACCAAAGGAGGGCGGGACACAAAACGCGACTTAAACATACCAGAAAAACGGGTCAGCGACCGGGTAGAATTTCTGGGGTGGGGGCTAAAGGGGGGGGGGGGGAAACTCTACGTCCAGTGGGGAATTGGCGAAAACGGAACCTTGAAAAAATCATAATGCAATCAGGGGAAGGGGTACCGAAAAAAAAAAAAGGAAAAGGAAGGATAATGGTAGGGTACCAGTAGAGGAAATGGTGAGGGCAAGGGGAAACACCATTTCAGGGGCCAGGGGGAGACTGGGAGGTCGGGTGTTTTGTGGGCCGCAGGGTGGGGGGGGCAGGGGGAAAGAACGGACTACGGTTGATGGCCGGGAAAATGGTGAGAAAAAAAAAAAAAAAAGGATACCGGAAGAGAAGGTAAAAAACCATTCAGTATTAACATCTCAATACCGCATAAGCACAAGGATTCGAGGGAAAAAGGGAATTAAGGGGTTGTGGGGGGGAATTACTGGCAATTAAAAAGAACACAGGGAAAGCAAAGGAGGATCGGGGAAAGGGGGTCAAACACACGAACCACTCATACGTCCACGAGGGCCAAAGTGACAAAATAAGAAACAAAAAAAAAATAGGAAAAAAAAAAAGTCACAAGTCACGGGGGAAAGTATCAAACGCGTGTGGGGGGGGGACACAAAAACTCGCCCGAGGGGAAAAGGAAAAAAACCAACATGTCGAAGGCCGTCGAAGATCCGGGAATGGCCGTCGGTGGGGGGGAGGAAGGAAAGGCACAAAAAAGGTATTGACAAAGGCAAAACTTCGCAACCATCACACCACAATTCTTGAAAGAAGGGGGAAAACAACAACGAAGTCCTGCCACCAGATAGTCGAGACTCAACAAACAAACAGGAAGAGAAAAAGGAGAAAAAAAAAAAAAAAAGGAATTCAGGAGGAACAGGGGTGGCAACGTGCTTCAAACACTGGGCAAGGGAAAAGGCAGATGAGGAACGAAAACCTACGGAAAAGACTTGGTCGGGGAAATTCGAGGAAGGGGAATCACAAAGGGAACGGAGGAAACGCAGGGACTACTAAGAAGTCAGGAAAGGGGAAAAAGGGAAAAACGATTATAAAAACCGGACGACGCTGATCTCAAAAAGATGGGGGGGGAAAGAGGGGTGGGGGAGGACGTGAAAAGAAAAGGGCCAGGACGATTTGAGGGGGGGAGGGGGGAGAAAATCACCTTCACGGCTTTCGACTGGCGTTTGAATGGAAAAAAAAAAGAAGTGGGAATTTGAAAAAACAGAAATAAAAGAGGAGATAGAGAAGCAAAAAGGAAATATCCACAGCGGCGAGGGGACGAGTAAAAAAAACGGTATAGCAAGGGGAAAGGATTTGAAGGGGGTCGGGTGTTTAAAAAAAAGGGGTACACGGGGGCCTATTGACAAGTCGCGAAAAAGAAGTAAAACCGGCAAAAAAGGCCGGGGGATTCCGCCAACGGCAAAAAGGAAAAAAAAAAGAAAAAAAACTGAAAAAAACTGTGACATAAATTTTCAAACCAGAAAACAAAAAATATGATACAAGGGGGGGAATGAACTGGAGGAAAAGGTGAAAGGGGGGAAAATTTGGTTTCTGTACGGTAAAAAAAGAAACAAAAACACCAACCTGAAAAATGCAAGCTTTTTGGCCCCCTGCCAGACAGAACAATGCATCAAGACAAATCAATGCTCCGAAAAAAAAAAGTGGAAAGCACACACAAAAAAAAAAAAAAAGTCCAAAAAGGTACGTCCTGAAAACCGTGGGACGGGAGGTAACAAGGGGGGAAAAACGGGGGGTGGAAAAAAAAAACAAAGGGTCGGGGGGGGTGGACAAGGAGAAAACGGGAAACGGTAAATCCGGGTCTGGCAGGCAAATGCAGCTAAAAAAAAGAAAAAAAAAAAAAATTGACAGGGGGACACACTTAAAAAAATGTGTTGGGGGGCGGGGGGGAGGATCTAAAAATGCACATCAGGAAAAAAAAAAATGTGTCAAGAAAGCAGCGGGAAAAAGGGGGGAAAAAAAAAGGCACCTGCGACAAAAAAACAGAAGCGAGGGGAAAAACGCCGGAATCGTTATTTCGCCAGGCGGGAGCCCCTGGGGGGAAGGGCAAAGAAAGCGTGCATCAAAGAAAAAAAAAAGCCCGAAAAATGGGGGAACGAGAGAAAACACCCACACTCTAATGGCGAGTTGCGGAGAGGGATAAAAAAAACCGCTAGAAGGGTTGACTGGAAGACCAATGAGGGGGCGCGGACCGATCAACACCTGACGAGCGGCGGGGAAAAAGGGTGGGTACAGGCAGGGTTTGAAAGCAGGGGGGGGGGGGGGGGGAAAGAAAAAAAAAACAACTCAAGCAACGCCCACATCCATGGAAGTGGACAGCGGGAAAAAAAAAAAGGCTATGCCAAGGTGGGGGTTACGCAAATCAACTCAAATGGAGGAAAAAAAAGAAAGCCACAAATCATCCCGTGGAACGAGGTCGGTGGGGGAAAAAAAAAAAAACGCAAGAGTACGCAAAAAGGGGGTTGGGACGTGGTAAAAGTAAACAGGGAAAAAAAAAAAATTGTTCACCAAAGAACCAACCGAGATCCGGATACGCTCGTCAGCAAAGGGAGAGCAAAGGGTTGGCCTAAAGCGGTGGGGCAAAACCAAAATTCAGACCTCCGACCCGGTTCATCCAGGACGGGAAGATGGTGGGCGCAAGAAAGGAAAGAAAGCTGTTGGGTGGGGGAAAGGGGTGAGGGGGGGAGAAATGCGGTCTTTAGCAGACCAAAAGGAGGAGGATGAAGCGCAAACAAAAAAAAAAAAACCAAAGGGAAAAAATGGTAGAAAGCAATGGGGGTCACAAAAAAAAAAAGAATTCGGGAAGTCAATGAAGTCCAGACCTGCATCCGGGGGGGAAAAATACGCGTTGGGTAAAATGGTGGGTGTGCCAGGGGGAAAGCGGACTAAGAAAACAAGGGGGGAAAAACAGATTCGTGACACTCCAAAGCAGTGACACGTTACACAGGAAGAATCACGACAAAAAAAAAAGCCGGGGTCAGGCCAAAAAAAACGAGAAAAAGCAGGGCCCCGGTGGAGGCCCTAAACGTATACAAAATTCGTGAGGACTGGGAGAAGGGAGGTTGAAAAAACAAATGGAACTCGGGGCGGCACAAAAGTCCTCAGGACTGGATCGAAAAAGGGTTCACCTAACGCCACACGAAAAAAGAAAAAAAGGGGGCGGGGGGCAGAATGGGGGGGGGGGGTTGGGGGGGAAAAAATGAACCAAAGCCACGGAGGGAAAGTGAAAGAAATACCTCCACAGGTTTCAAAAAAAAAACAAGGGATGGCGGAAAGAAAGAATCAGGGAAAAAAACCGGACTAGCATGGGGGGGACCACGGGGGAAGACTACCAATTTTCAAACCAGCACAAAAAGCAAGGCATGCGGGTGGAAAGCTCGAAAAAATACGAATCACCTGTTCAAAGGCGAAAGTCCTCATAAACGAATCGTGGGGGAAGGGGGGGGGGAAAAATCACAAGGGGGGGGAAGAGGAAGATCAAAGGAATAGCTTGGACTGGGGGCGAACTAACTCGAAGGGAACAAAACTCGACAAGTCGGGGGGGGGGAGGGGAGAAAAGAAAAACCACCACACACAAGCACAGTCACACCCACAGAAGATCTACCGGAAGGATCGTCAGTTTTAAATTAGTCAAAGACCTCTTGGGGGATACAAGATCGTAAAATCGCAGAATAAGGGGGGGGAAAAAAAAAAAAAAAGATTACACACCACAATTGGGCCAAACAAATGCGACTAACGGAAATGGGTGGGGTCGGACAAGGGGGGTGAAAAAGAAAAACATTTGTGGGGAGGAGGGAAGGGGGGGGTGTAGGGAAAAAAAGGGGTCGTTGGGCCTGGGCAGTTTCGGTCTTCTGGGATATAAAAACGGCCGTCACTCGTGAATTCAATCCCGGTCACTGGTTGTTGTTGTCGAGGCAGGGAAAAAAAAAACAAATTGTTTCTGAGTAAAACATCGTGAAAATCCCATGCGAGGGAGAAGAAACAGTGGGGGGAAAAAACCTGCCGAGATGACAAGTGAAATGCAGGGCGGAAAGGAAAAGAAAAAAAAAAACAGTGGCGTTGGAAAGAAAGAACCGGAGACGGGGAGACGCGCAAGATAAGGGGGACGGTCAAACGGGGTGGTGGGCGGGACCCAAGAGTGGAACACCGAAACAAAGAGACAAACCAGGAGCCAAGAAAAGCAAAAAAAAAATGGGAAACAGGAAAAAAGGGAAAGGGTGCGTTACCCGTCCTGAGAATGCAAGGGAAAGGTTCAGTTCGGAGGGGTCGGGGGAAAGGGAAGAAAAAAGGGGGAAAAGGGTCGCATGAAATGGGGGGGTGTCAGGAGAAAAAAAAAGTCCATGGGTTTCAAAGGGGTGTTGGGGAGGGAAAGGGGGGAAAGCGGCTGGCAAAATCGAAACATGAAAGAAAAAACAACGAGGCCTTGTGACGCAAAATGTCAAGGGGGGGGGGAAACAGTCGAGGGCTGCCCGAAAAAAGGAAAAAAGAAAAAAAATGGGTGGTGGACCTAAGAGCAACGAAGACTCCGAAGTGAAGACATAGAAGGGGCGGACACGGTAGGCGTGGGGGGCAAATGTGGTGGGCTGCTGTCAAGACAGACACTTAAAAAAACGAGCTCCGTGGGGGGGTCCATTGGGGCGAGGGGAATTAAGAAAAAGAAAGTCCAAGGACTCGGAGACACTCACACAAAAAAGGGTGTATCGCGGCTTGGGGGGGGTTCCTGGACGTCAAGTAAATACAAGTCACCGAAGTCCACAAGGTGGAGGCAGTGGCCTCGGAACTCATGAACTCAAGTACGGGAAAAACCAAAAAAAAACATAACACATCAAGCCGAAAACTAACGGGAACGGTCTACAAACCAACGGGACAAAAAAACGCGGAGAAGTGGGTGAAGGGAAAAACATAATGTTGTTCAACTGGCACAGGGGGTTGTGTCGTCCAAAATAGTGAGGAGCAGGAAGCGTCACTAAAAAAAAAAGAAACCAAAAAGCACCAACAACGGAGGGAAGGAGGAAAAGAAAAAAAGAAAAAGGAGAAGCTACTCATAGGGGACAAAATCAGAAAAAAAACATTAAAAAAAAAGGGAAAACCGGGAAAAACTCTCGGTGGGGGGTTTGCCAACTTTGAGGAAGTGTAAGGCCGTCTTTGTCATGCGGGGGGAGGGGGGAAAAACGTTGGGGGTTAAAAGGGAAAAAAAATTGAAAAAGGCAAAAGAAGGAGACCTTTTCTGTTTGGGGGACATGACGCCTGGTGGGACAGAAACCAAGGAAGAGATCACCCTGGGGGGGGGAAAGACGGGCAAAACTCCGGGACTCGGTCGGGGGGGGACCAAGAGCAGAGGCAGGTCTTGGGTACAATGTTGAGTGAAGGAAGCACCATGCAAACGTTTCAGGGGGGGACAGCGGGGTATCAAGGGAAAGAGGAGAGGGTAAAGTGATATGCAAAAACAAAGCGCCTGAAAATCAAAAAGGAAGAAAAAAGGTCCAACTCTATTATTCCCCGCGGGGAAAAAAAGAAAAAAAATTCAAGAATGGCGCTTTCAAAGGTACAGAAATGGGGGGACAGACGACAAAGAATCTCACAAAAAAAACAACAAAAGAACAAGGGACCGGGGCTGCGCCAACCAGGAATCCGAAAGAAAAAAAAGGGGAATCTCAAAGTTTCGCCATCACCCGGGGGAAAAGACAGGAAAAAAAAAAAAAAGGGGAAAGTCCTCACTGGAACTGTGGAAGGGAAGAAAAAAAAAAAAAAAGAAGCCTTTTAGAAACTCGGGCCTGAAATGGGGTGAAGCGGGGGGGGAAAGACTGAAACGGGACGCAAAGGAAAGGGGAGGAATGCACGCAAAAAACGCTACAGGGGGACGTTGACTCAACCAACACTCCAAAAAAAGGTCTCGAGCTTGGAAAGTCGAAGTCAACAGGACCATCCGCAGAAAGAAAAAAGGGGGACAAGGGAAGAAAAAATCCCGCAGTAAGAAAGGGGGGAAGCAAAGACAAAAAAAAAAACCTGGTTGAAAGCTCAACGAGGAAAATCAAAAAAAAGAGATTCACAAAACAAAAAAAGTCAAAAGGCGGGGAAATCTCATCAGAAAAGAAAGGCAAAAGGGACAAAAAGAAAAGGGGAACAGGGAAAAACCTTAGACGCAAAACAAAGGGAGTACAATCACCCGAACCATCAAAACTTATAACAACTAACCAAGAGAAAAATTGTACCTCTTGGGGGACACAACGATTGGGAAACGAGATGGAGCAAAAAAGAGGAGGGTGGAAAACAAAAACGTAAACACAGCAGTGGGACGACGCAGAAAAAAAAATTGGTTGGAAAATGGTGTCCTCGCCCTGGGAGGGGGGGGTGTGTGGTCGAGGAGACGAACGACAGAGAGGAACTAAAAAGGATCTCCAAGCGAGACGTCACCCTCCCAAAAGGACGTGAACGGCTTCGCTTCCCTTTTCTATCGGCACAAAACCTCCGGAGAGGAAATCACGCAGGATGGGGCGGGAAAAGGGAGGAAAAAAAAAAGGGGGCTGCATTGAGAAAAAAAACCATGGGGGGCGGTAGATACATGGGGAAAAATACCAAACCGTGGCCGTGAAAAACATGTGCGGGCCATGGAGGAACGCATAAACTCCGGAGGGGTGGTAGAAAAAAAAGGAGACAAACCCCTCTGCGTGGAAAAAAGCATTTTCGAAAGCAAGGAAAAAAAAAAAAACTGTCAAAAATTCACATTGAGGAAGCAGAAAAAAAAGGGGAAAAAAGCAGAGAGTGGAAGTGAAGGGGGCTCACAGAGGGGGAAAGGTCAAATGCGTCTTGGCGCATTGGGGGGCACGAAAAAGCTGAGCTGAAGAAAAGTTGAACGTGCAGGGGCAAAAGAAAAAACGCCGAGGTGTCAGCGTCGGAAAAAACGTACGAAAAAAATAAAAGGGCAGTTTTGAAGACCACATTCAATAATCAGGTGGGCGAGCGATGGGCGCGACAAGATAGAAAAAACAAGTGGGGAGGAAGGCAGGGGGGGGAGAGTGAAAAAAAAAAGAAACTAAGTGGGAATGCTCCAACCGGGATTCTAAAAATCACACCGGTCACGCAAAAAAAAACAGCGTAGTAGGCAAAGGGGTGGGAAGCGAAGGGCGCCACCATCGAAAAGCAGATGGGAAACGGAGCCGGAAAGGGGGGGGCAACAGGCAAGCTGTCGCACACAGGAACAAAGAAAAAAATTTTTCGAGCGGGGGTCCGGAGAGAATGGGGGAAAAATAGCCCGGGAAGGGGCACGAGTGGCGAGAGATTGACACGCCCTAGGTTAAAAAGCGGTTGGAATGGT
>Ga0179593_1578550_pt1 | contig 22423 bp, 25 predicted proteins | sample CZODoug2_1_08_16_FD_185931 | JGI IMG/M metagenome (GOLD analysis project Ga0179593, IMG submission 185931) | Vadose zone soil fungal communities from Angelo Coast Range Reserve, California, USA - CZODoug2_1_08_16fungal (PacBio error correction) | ecosystem: Environmental > Terrestrial > Soil >...
GCCGAGGACCAACAACTCATCGCGTACGGAAAGAGATTGAAAAACGGGGGGGAGGTGGAGGAAGAGCAGAAGACAGAGGGAAAGCTGGGGCAAATAAATATTCCTTTGAAATCAGGGAAAGGAGGGAGACGGAAAGAGAGACAGGCCGTCGGGGCAGGCCGCCGAAACCCCTTTTTAAGCAGGAAAAAAAAGGGCAAGGGAATTAACGGGGAGGACCAAGGGGAGGTATGGTACCCGCCGCAATTTAACACTTGGGGGAAATAGAGAGCGACAACGGAGAGGAGAAGAGATTCCACTGAAACGTACCTTGGGTCAGTGTCAAGGAAGAAAAGAGGGCGCAAGCAACCTTTGAATCCAACTGAGAAGCGAGAACCTTTTTCCTACGGGGAGGAGGGGGGAAACTGTTGAATGGCTCAACCGGCCATACTCCGAATTGGGGAAAACAGGGATCTGGAAAGGTGCTGCAAGATGGGCCCAGCGCACGCTGCAAAAAAAACTGAAAAGTGAATCCCCGATGCGGGGCGCCGTAAGGGACGCAAGGGAGGGACTTTCGATGGGCAAGCGGCTTATCGCGGAAAACGCTCCTTGGAGTGAACAAGAAAGATAGGAGGATAAGTAGCCGCTTCTTCGCATACAGAAGATTCGGGAAGGAAAAGGGGGAAGGGCAGCTGACGGCAGAGAGAGGATCGTCGTTTCGTATCGTCAAGGAGGAAGGGGCGTGGAACCGGGGGTCCGCCCGCCGCCTGCATCAAGATCGGGAAGAACGCACAAAAAAAAAATATAATAATCGACCAAAGAACTAAACGAGGGAGAAGGTCAGAAGCTGTCACTTCTGGAAGAGAGGACATTGACAAGAAGAAAAGGGAATAGGGGGAAAGGGGGAAACGGGGGGGCGGCCGTCCGCCCGAATTCTCTTCAGAAGAAAAGAAGGGAGGAAAAAAAATCTGTTACAACAGAGTGGAGGGGGAAAGGAAAAATCCTAAAAAGGGCACTTCCGATCGAAGCGTTCTGGGAAGAGCCTGGGACAAGCAATCGAAATGCCGATCTCATCGCGAGCCTTCATCAGAAAAAAAAGAGGCGGGTTAAAGCCACTCGCCGAATAAAAATAAAGAAACCAGAGGGAGGCGCAATGGACGATAGAAAAGGGTGGGGGGAGAAACCCACATGGTCAGATCCCGTCATTTCCTCAAACCACGTCCCCCGAGAAAAAAAATACCCACAGGTACCGGGAGCAGCGCGGGGAGAGATAAATTCATCCAAAAACATTGGAAATGAAGAAAGGGAGACAGGTGAAAAAAAGACCAAGTCACACCCCAGCTGAAAACGACTAGAGAGCGTCTGGAAAAAAAAAAAAGGAAGGGGGCCGCAGGAACGGAGGAAGAGGGGAAGAAGAGGCTCGGAAAAAGGAGTAGAATTCCCATTCAAAACCTGCAAAACTCGAAAGAAAAAGGAGGTCGGGGGAAAAGAATTGTACTGCACCGCCATCTGAAAGCCTACGGTTTCGTAAAGGAAAGGTTTGGGGAGAAAAAAAAAAAGGACCCGCGTGGATGAGGCCGAGGGGAAGTATCCGCAACGGTAAAACTAATCAGTAGACTATCTATCTAATATTGCAAGGCGACTGGGAACAGGGGAAAGGGGAAATGAAAAAGGGAAACGCCAAGTGGGCGCGTTCTGCGCCGCGGAGTGGAAAAGGAAAGGGGGAAAGTGAGGTGGGAACTAGCCCAGCTGTTTTTCAGCGGAAGGAAATGGCCAGAAAACGTTCGTCAATAGCTTGGTGGAGGGGGGGGGGTCCAAAAAACGTGAGGACTCAGCAGCTTGGGCGGCGATCTGATTAGTTTAATCTCCCTTTCCGACCGGTTAAAAGCAAAAAGAAAAAAAAAAAAAGAACACCCGGTCCAAAAAGGTTTGTGGGTAAACCGCAAGGCATGAAAGTAAAATGGGGATCATGTAAAACACGTCGGCAAGGAAGAGGAAATCACGTACCGCGCCGTCGCGCATGCATTTCTACTCCAGAGGGAAGGAGACTCCATCGGGAAAAAAAGGGGGGGGGGGGGACTAGATTGGCCGCTTAGGGGAAAAGGGGGAAAAGATAAAACAGCCTTCTCCTTAATCCGCCGGATGGAGGAGGGCAAAAAAAGGCGTTACCACTCGATACGCGTGCCGTCGTTCATCCAGAGGGGCTATCAAAAAAAAGGAGATCGGAAGAACGGGCCCCAGGACGATACATGAGACAAAAAAAAAAAAGAAAAGGGGAAAAGCCCTCAAATATTCTCCGCGGAAAACGCCACGGGAAGAGGGGGGGAGCAGGAAACCGCAGCTTGCTGCTATAGGGGAAGGGCCGAGAAGAACGCCTCGCAGAGAGGGGAAAGTGGGGCGTCCTTATCGAAAAACAAGGGGGAATCAGGGTGAAAGTTCGCGACAAGGTATTACTCCACAGGGGAAACACGGGGAAAGAAAAGAAAGAAAGGACTTAACGCGACAAAAACGGGCACGAACAAGGCAATATTACACAGGAAGCCAGCAAGGGAAACTAAAAATCTCTTCGCTTATGCCATAGGCGAACCCAGACCCTGGGGGGGAAGATATTAAAAAGGAAAACGTGGGGCCGTCGACCAGAATGCCCAAAAGCGAGCTCTATTCCTGCATCATGGGAGGGAAAAAAGAAAAAAGTGAATGGAATCGCGGGCAGCGGGGAGAGAACGGCGTCATGAGAAGGCCAAGGGCCCGACAAGAGGTCAGGAATCTTGAGGCGCCATTCTCTCTCAAACAGAGGAAAAAGGAGAGAGGGAGTGGATCTCATCTGCCCTGACCGGGCTGATAGGAGCTGGAAAGGAAAATAACGGTCGTATCCCGCTTTTCGTCTTGCTTCGGAAGAGGGGAACTTTTAATCAGAAAAGGAATTACTGAAACGAAAATCGGACCCTCCGCGGGGGTGGGGAAAATGAAGCGACCTATTCCACTGAGAAAAAGAGAGAATGAGAAGGTTAAAGATGCATAAAGCCATCAAGGGAACTGTCTCAGGGGGAGGGCCGTGAATAAGGATAAAACCCTGGCAATACATCGTGTTCACCGATGTTCTTTCAGAGTTTGTGGCCAAACGGTTTCAAACGAGAAGGAAAAGTCGTGGGCGTACGATGGATTAAAACCTCATGCCCACCCTACGTCATTCTGATGAAGGGAAGGGCGTCGAGAAAAAAAAGGAGGACGGCGGATAGAGAATTGAAGTACAGGAAAAGCTAGTCACGTCTACTTCTCCATCTTACGGCATGCTGGGGAGAAAAGGGGCCTGAAAATGGGGCTTTCCTGCGGGGGCTGTCCCGGGGGGGATTCGCCTGGGGACGATTTCTTTCAAAAAAAGGTTACTGAGCCAACGCAGAGTCGCATTCCGACGCTTCAAGCTTAGCGAGAGAAAAAACGGAAAAAAACTGAGTGGGCAAATCCGCGTATCGGCCTATGTGGCGTGACGGGAAATCTGGTGAGGAACCTACAGAGAATAAAAAACGAAGGAGGCGGTCGGCACGCCTGTCAGGAGAAATCCAGAGAATGAGAGCAATGGGAAGAAGCTGCAGCGGAGCCGGGGTCGAAAAGTCCGAAAGGGTCCAGGTGTTGACAGCCCGCGGCAGGTTCCAAAATTGTCGGAAAGGAAAAAGGCGACGCAGCCGGGGCAGGGACCTAAATCGAGACGCACAAGATAAAGCAATTCAAATGTCAGGGAGGAGGGAAAAAAAATCAAAAAAAGAAGGATAAGAAAAGACCGTGTCCTCTATGAGCTGACAGGAAGCTGGGAAACTTGGAGAAGAAGCAATAAATGGGGAGGGATGGAGGGCAAAAGCGCACAAACGCAGAGGACTAACCCCTCAAACTTTGTAATACAATTTAACGGGGTCAAAAGGAGACGAAGAAGGGGGTAGTAAAGTATTCGGTTGGGGAGAGAAAAAGTTAACGAAGGCGACTTCTCATCCACTTCCGGACTTCGCGCCAGAAGAGGGGAGAAAAATTTGGAGAAAGAAAGGCTTTAAGTGGCAATCGGGGGAGATACAATCTCAGCGACCCTTCTGAGAAGATTAGGGAGGGAGGGAGATTTATATGGAATTGCCAAGAAGATGAGCGGGAACATGAGAAAGTTACCTTTCCGCGCGGAAACCGAGGGGGGAGATGGGCAAAACATGCGGTCGTTCGTTAGCTTGGGGGGGGGAGGGGGTCTGGAGAGGGTTTAACCCAGAGAGAGGGAGCAACCCAATCGTGGGGGGTGGGGGGGGAGACTTCACCTCATCAATAAAAACCAGGGAGGCCGGCACAATGGCGGGCTCTGGGTGATGATGGAGGGGGGGGGAAAAAGTCACGCAGAAACGGGCAGAATGAAATGGGAAGCCAAAAGCAAATCATTTTGATCGGGGAATTCGAAGGGGAGTTTAAAAGTGTACCCGACTTGAGAGAAGACTGGAAAAAGAGAACCGCGGAAGGACTGCTCAAAAAGAGAGATGTCGGAAGAAGGGGGGACACGAGCCTTGGGTTTGGCGAATGGACTGCCACTCAGAGGAAGGAGAGCGGGGAAAAGGCGTGGGGGATGGCGCAAAACAAAAAGCTGTGAGTACCTACTCGGTGGCCGTGTTTCAAGCGAAGGGGAAGAGCGCAGAGCAAGCAGGAAAGGGCAGGACGGCACCCCTCGTCAGGAGAAAAATTTGGACAAGGGGGTGAGTACACAAGGAATACTTGGCATGGAAAGGGGAAAAAGCAGAACGAAGAGTGGAACCCGGAACTTAATCGGGAGACAATTTCGGGGAAGTCTTTTGGCGTCTTGAGTCAAGAATGGCAGGCGAAGCAGCCTGGCGGATTCCCACAAGCACGGAACAAGGATAAGACGCAACCTACTAGAAAAACTTCGGAGGAAAAAAAAGGGGAACCGGAAAAATAAGGTAATCGAATCGACCGTTTAATGAGGGAAGGAAGGGAGCTGCTCGATTGGGGGACGAAGAGGGGGCAAAAAAAAATGACAGGACGGCTGGCCGGATATCATCGCAAAATACAAACAAAGCAACGGACAGAGATACGGCCTCGGCTAAGGGCAAAGCGCGGGTCTGGCAAGATCGGGGGGAAAAAAAGAAGGGGAAACAACCCGCAGTAGCTGGGAAGGGAAAAAAGTGGGAGAGCGCATCTTGCGGCCTCACGGAAGTCAAATTTGGCGGGGCTGCAGGAAGGAAGGAGGCACAAGGTTGACGAGGGACGCAAAAGGAGAGTATTGAGGAACTCCATTTCGACGTGGAGGGAACTCACAAAAAAAGGAGGAGGGACAAGAGAGAAAAAGGGCAGGGGGAAATACGCGTCGAAGGGAGAATCAACCTTTGGGGAAGGAACTGAAAACAAATAAACGGGAAGACGCGGCCGAAAGAGCGGAAAGAAGGGAAATAAAAGTTTCGTCAGCTCCTTGTCAAGGGGGGGGAAGGTAGGGGGAGAAGCTAAATGCTCTTCGCCAGTGCCTCCCTCGAAAGTGCGCTTCCAGGGGGAGGGTCATTTCAACGGCGCTGGATCTCGGACAGCGGGGGGGGACCCTCAATGCTTCCTCTCTGAGGGCCCGGCGAAAAAAAAGCACGGAGAAGAGAGGGAGCAGCGAACGGCAGCGCCATCGCAGAAGCTCTTCTGTGGGGAGGAAAAAAGTCGTCACGGAAAATTGCTGAAAGCGACGGGTGATCCGAAAGGCAAAAAAAGATTCACGAGCACGAAAGGAAGCCGCCCCCAAGAAGCAACAGAAAGTACGACGAAAAGAAGGGGCGAGAAAAGAGAAAAGGAAGCGAAGACGGGATATCGGACTGTCAATCTTGAAATGTTTCAAGCGAAGGGAAGGAATCCAGGGGGAAAGGAAAAACTTCAATGCTCGAGGGCGAAGTTAAAGGGAAAGAGATGGACAACAACAGCGTGACGGTGGAAGGCATAAACAGAATCAAACGGCCGAGCGGAGTAGTTCTTTGGTATCAAGGAGACCAACCAAAAAAAGGGAAGAATCAGACCGGCAAAAGAGCGATTCAGTCAAAAGCACCGAGGCGTGACGCGCGGCGTAAATCGCGAAAAAGGAAGAAAGAAAACGTCCGCTGTCGCATAAATGAAAAATAGAAGAAAAAATGGGAGGGGGGAGGGGGCGAAACACAAATGGGGAGATCGCTCCAAGTAAAAAAAGAAAGACATGGGGATCCCCGTCAAAAAGGCAGCCATCCAAAAAAGAAAGGAAAGGGCCTAGGGAGAGGAGAAACCACCCACGATTGGAAGGTGCCTCCAGGGGGGGAGAAAGGGGGAAAAAAGATGAAGGAAACCAAAAACCAGCACTGAAAAAAAAAAATCGCAAGGTGGGAGGACGTCGGCCCAGACCGGAAACCTCAGGGGAAGAGAGGGAGTCAAAGGGGGCACCAAAGGATCTTCGTGGTCAAAGAGTGCCCATCGAAAAAAATCCACGCTACAGAAGCGCGAATGGGAGAAAGCAGACCATCTGAAAGGTGGGGAAAAAGGGGGAAGGGCTTAGCAATCTGCGGCGATACGCGCAAAAAAGGAGAGGGAAGGCAGACTATCGATCGAATATTGCAAGTACGACCGTTAAAGGGGAATGAACCAAGGGGGTGGAAAAAGGGAAAAGGAAAGCGGGGTGCAGTTTGCGGGCCGGGGATAAAGGCCTAAGCGTTTTGGTGTTGGGACTAAACCAAAAAAGTTGGTGAAGATGGGACAATAGGGGGCCATATACACGGGAACATAAGGAAAGAAGGAGGGAAATCAACCATGGAATTGCTTGGGACAATCATCATTGGGGAGAGGGAGGAAAAAGTTGCCCGAAAAGTGAACTCAGAAGGAATCGGCGCAAAAAGAAAGGGGTTTACCATGTCACCGCGAAGAAATTAAAATGACACCCTTGGCGAAGGACAAATTCGCGGTCAGGACGCAGAAAAACGGATAAAACATTAGGGAGCATGTCCAAAAAAAAAACGAGAAGATGAAGATTTCCCAGAAAAACATGCTGGAACAGAGGGGAGAGGGAAAAGGGGGGTAAGCCATTGGTCCCAGGATCACGCCCAACTCCGGCGAGGAAAGAGCAGAGGGAGGAAACACCCTAAGGGGTGCGTGCCGTCGCCAGCGATAGCTTGCAAGGGAGAAATAATATGAAGGGCAAAGAAAGAAAGAGACGAGAGAGAAAATAGTCCCAGGACAAAGAAAAAAAAGAAGAAAAAATGGAATCCCGCAAATATCCTCAAATCCCAGCCAAGGTCGACGGGGAGGTAAGGCTCTGAAAAGACGATACCCACCACAGACGAAGGAGAAGTGGCTTCTGGCCGAGAGGAAAAGGGAGGGTCCATATCAAAGCGAAAAAATTTTTCCTAAAGACGACTAAGCCAAAGAAAACGGAGAAAAAGGCTAACAGTATCGCGCCACCAGACAGAAAGAAAAAAGAGGCACGAAACGTCAGGTAAAAATGGTTTGGACATCATGGGGGGGGGGGGGGGGGGGGGGGAGATAACCCCGCGAAAAGGAAAGAAAAAAGACCCAACAACAAAAAAAAAAAAAAAGAACACCAACCCCAGGGGGGAGAATAAAGAAAGACTCGATTTGAAACGCACGGAAGGAAAGCCGCTATCAGCTAGGAAAAACTTCCTTATATTCAAAAAGTCTAACAGGTGAAACGATGAAGAAAAATAGGACACGGCGATTAGCAGTGGGACTTCCCAATGAAAGAAAGACATCATGAGAGGGGGGAAGGGAAGGGATCACGAACTAACTCAAAAAAAACGAGGAGGAGGGGGGGAGGGGAAATAGCTTTCCCCTTACCGCCATGCTGATGGAAAAGGGTATGGGCGTGAAGCATCTAGCGATCCCGGATTGTCGAGGAGGGGGGAGATCATACGGAAGGGAATCACCTGGGAGACGAATAAAGGGGAAGAATCTCTCATTGCATTCACCGGGGAGAAAGGGGAGAGCCCGGAAAAGAGAAAATTCTATCTCCCAATTTTGAGGGCGTATCAGAGAAATGACGCGCGGGGAGACGGGAGAAAATGACATGGGGAGGCCCTTTTCATATGCATCTTGTGAGTGAAGAAATTAGAGCCTTCAAGAATCTCTCCTAAGCAAAGGTTTTGAAATGAGGGAGGAAGGATTGGAGAAAAAAGGCCAACCCCGCCGATTATTGAAAATAGAGAAGAAGGACCGGAAAAAGCTGCTTGTGTAATCGAACTGCCGCGCGAGGAAAAAAAAAAGAAAAACGTCACTTCTCCAGAAGGGGAAGGGGATTCTGGAAAAGAAAATTTAGAGGAGGGGGACCTGAGTGAGGCGGGAAAGGCCATGTATTCAAAATGGGCTCGTTTATTGCAGACGTGACGAGGGGGAAAAAGAAAGTTCCAGAAGAAGGGAAAAAAAAAAAAAAAAAAAAGGATACGAAAAAAAGTATCAATCATCCATCACTGCGGAGCTTCGACGGAGTGGGGCGTGAAGAAGGAGGAAAGGTCAGTCTTCATCAAACCATCTCGGCAAAATTAAGAAAGGCCGGGGGCAAACTGGAAAGGACACGACTGGGGGGAAAAAAGTACGAAAAGTGTAGGGACCATGAAAGAAGGAGAAAGAGGGATGAAAAAGCCAGCGAATTGCCGGTTTTGTCGGAATGGAGTTTACTTTCCAAACCAAAAAGGGAAAAAGACGATGAGAGGAGGAGTAACTTGAGGGAAACGGTGCGACCTGCGGCAACTATCATCGCAATATGAGCAAAAAAGAAAGGGAGGACAAAACCTCCACCGAGTCTCGAAGGAGATCTGTCAAGAACCTCGGCAAAGCTGGAGGAAAAAAGAGGAACTCAAGATGTGCAAGTTATTCCACCTCCGGCACGCGACAAACGCACAACCGCAGGGGATGGACAATTAACTTTCATTCGAAGATATTAGAGGAAAAAAAAGATATGAGACGGAGGGGAGGGGCCAGGTAAAGCCCGGCCGCGAACGAAAAGCCAGGGGAGCGTCACGAGAAAGCTTCTCATTGATTTGTAAAGGTCAGGAAAAGAAGGTGCGAATCAAAAAACAGGCGACCGAGAGAGTGATCTTTAAGATATGGGGGGAAAAGGGAACGAAGCAAACGCTGGTGGGGGACCCAAGAAAGGAAAGGGCAAGCTTCAACGATGTTGCGTTCCGGTCCCTAAAAAGGAAAAAAAAAGGGTCGTTCAAAGGGTTACGGGGCGTAGGCAGGTTTTCACTGAGGACATCAAAAAGTAAGGGGGATGCCGAAAAAAAAAAAAAGCCTGCCCAGCCCTGGGCAGGAAGATGGTGATGCAGACGGGGTACGAAAATGAGCGTGCCGGCAAATTAACGGGGACCGGGAGGGCATGACAGGGGGGAAAAAAGCCAAAAGAAGTGGGCGTTGCAGGAAAAGCACACACGGATGGGCGAACGGTGAAAAAAAAAAAACTTTTGACACGGGAGGCGCGGGGAAAGCAAACAGGAGCAAACCATCGGCGTTTCTTATGACGCTCTCTATGAATAAAGAAAATAAGTCAAGTGAGGTTTAGAAGGCGCGGAAAACATAACGCAGGCTCATGAAGGGAGGGTATCGGGAGGAGGGAACAGTTGTTCAGTAAGAAGGGGGAACCCCCCCCAACCCACCAGAATCGAAGGGAGAGTCATAAAAAAAAGTCTTTCGGACACGACCCCGGGAGGAGAAAGTTCCACCGTTACAAAATACTTGAACATGTCCGGAGAAATTCTAAACAACCTGCTGAACCCAAGAAGTGGTAGGGGGGAGTTTAATCGGAAAGGGATGGTGGGGGCTTTCTGGAGCGGGAAAGCGGGAGGAAGGAATTTCGGGAAGTCAATGGCTATAAAAAATCAATCTAATACGTTACGACGGGGCCCAACCTAAAGAGAAAAATGTCGAGAAAAAAAAAGGAAGGCTGGTTGAAGAAGGTAATATGGGAAAAGGGGAGGGAGAAGGGGATAAGGGGAGCAAAGAATATGGGAAGGGGTATATCTTGGGCAACGTGTTCAAGAAAGGTATGTCCGAGTAGGGACGAAATCACCAACACTTCCAGAAAAGCTTAGCTTCCAGGGGACTCAATCCAAACTGGCTAAGAAGCAGGAGAGCGAGGGAAGAAGAATTGAACCCATCATGAGTTTACTAACGGGGGGAAGAGAATAAACAGGAAAGAGTGCGGAGACAATGTTTTCGGTAGAGGAAAACTTGCGGTAAAGTTCTGGCCCGGGAAGGATGAAAAAAGAAACATGTCGACTTGTGAGATCCTTAGACTACTCAAAAAACAGGGGGGGAATGTCAACGTCAACATTGAGGAGGGGAAAGACCGTGAAGAGGGAAAACAAAGGGGTTATCTTGCAAAGAAAAAGACGAAAAGTTGTCCGCGGCCGAAGACGCCGGCACTGGAAGCAACGAGGTCCAGCTCATGGGAGGTTTCAAGGCATCTGGCTGGAAAGGGACGGCGACCGAACGAAAAAGAGGACAGTGCGGAAGGGAGGCGGGAAGCCTGTGCCTCTTCCGCTGATGGAGATGGGGGGACGAGGGGTCTCGAACAGAAGCTCGCCTTTCCGGGATCCCGGAAAAAGTATAGTCGTCCCTAGGGGGAAGCTGCTTCGATAAACACGGTCGATTCTTACACCCTGAAAGGTGGTGACGGGAAAAGGAAAAAGAAGCGCGTCCGTTGGTGAAGGGGTCTGGCAGAGAAGGGCAGGGGGAACGACCGAAAAAAATAGATCGCTTCACGAGCACGACGCACCAGGCCAAAAACACGCGAGATAACTGAGCTCAAAAGGTTCTACGCCATCTTCAGGTCAGGGGAGGTCGGAAAAGGGAAAAGTTTGGACGCCTGCACCGGCGCCGGAAAGAACCTGAAAAAAGAGCCTGCTCTGCGCGAGCTATGAACACCGGAAAACGGGACAGGAGGTGACTAATTACGCCGATCACGGCAATTCCTAGCGGGAGGATTCGGGTAAAAAAAGGCCCCAACCAGGCCATCAGGAAGGAAGATTAATAAGCGGGGCTCCGTCATCAGAACGGCCGGATGCGGTGGCGGGCGCGACATCGGGTCCAAAGGCGACCCCCATAAGCGAGAGATGAACAGGAGAAAGGGACTGGGACCCCCAGGGGGGGATCTCTCCAGAAGGGGGGAAAGATAATGGAAAATCCCCTTCATCATCAGGACATCCAACAGATGCCAAAAGGGGGCCGCAGGGGGAGTATTAGTCACCCAACTATGGGAAATTTACACTGAAGAAGGAACAGGGAAAAAAGACCAACCCACACAATGAAACAACGACGAGAAGGGGGAGGAGGAAAGGAAGGGGAAACCTTTTTCCGCGCAATTCAGGGAGAAATGTAAAACACCAGCGTCTAATGACAAATCCCTTAAAGACTCTCACGAAGAAAAAATAGGGACTCAGGAGAGGGGGCCAAACAACAATTCGCCGCGTTGGAGGGAGGGGAAGAAGAACTCTACCTCCCTGGCCTGGGATTATGACGTCCGCGGCCGGGCCGTCGGCAGTACGCCAGGAAAGAAGAGAGCTGTTGAGCGACTTTACCTTAAGGAATGGAAGGGGGTGCCTCCATATCTGGGTAAAAAGGGAAATCCGTGAAAGAAGTGGAAAGAAAGCAGGAGAGTTACTTCTTTTTCAGCCAAGCGGAGGTTGGTAAGAAAACGTCTATAAATCGATACTGGGGGGAGGGTGTCAAGAAAAGGTTAATGGCTTCAACAAAAGGCGATCGGGATTTTTCCGAGCAGTAACCCTGAACTTAAAGGCTATACAGAAGATTTGGGGGGTCCATGTCAAAAGGAGGAAAGACAAAACTTCGGCAATGAGAAAAAGGGGATCACGAGGGGCTCCGAGAAGAACATCAGGGAGGAGGAGGGGAAAACATCATGTCAAGGAAAAGAAGGGATTGTACGATGGGAATGGACCGCGAACCGCCGATTTTCCAGGATCACCCAACTCCGGCGCCGGAAGGATCAGAAAAGGGATCTGCCGGGAAGGATCAGAATACGCTTAAGGGAAAGTAGCATATGAAGAGAAAAAAAGAGGTCATGAGAAGATCGAACCAGGACGAAAGGACCAATAAAGAAGATAATCCAGTAAACAAACCTAAAGAGGCGCCGTCTACCAGCACTGCCGGAAAGAGGGGCAAAATTAGATGAAAGAGGGGAGAATCAGGGGGGGGGGGGTTTGTTGGGGGTTGGGGGGGGGGGGGGGGGGGTGTGGGATAGTGAAGGCGCGAATAAAAAAGCAAAAACGGGCGGCCGATCGACCGCATGGTCCAAGAATCATCATTAATAGGGGGGCAAGGGGTCGCAGAAAAGAAGACGTTCAAAGCAAGGCTTCGGAAGGAGAGAAAAAGGCTCGCAAAAAAGACATCGCCGAACAGAGAATCAAAATACCATGTCAGGCAGGAGAAGCGCCGGGGTATAAGAAACCTACCCAGGGGAGTCTAGATAGAAGGGCACCGTGGAGTAGAAAGGGCCACAAGAGGACTACGCGAGCCGCCCCGCCGATGACGGAACTCAGTTGATATACAAGTCTATGTCCCAGAATCGAAAGGGGGGAAAACGCGATTGAAGGGGGGGGAGGAGGCAAAAAGAAACAGCAAATCAAGGCTTTCGGGTAAGGACTAATCAACGGAATCGAATCTCAAAAAAAGGAAGGATGGCTGGGGCGCACGCCAAAAAAAAGAAGGAGGGTTCCTAATGGGAGCAGCACCTGAAGCGCCGTGGAGATAACAAAAACGATTTCTATCGATCAGGTCTAAGTCTCACCGAGAAGTTGAAGAAAAGAAAGGAAAGGATGGCGTAGAAGTAAGTGGCTGTAAAGCGATGCAAACTGGGAAAAGAGGAGCGCCACCTGGTCCAAAGGGTTTCGTATATCATAAGCAATCATGACATCGAGGCCATGTTAATCTACAGTTGGAAGAGGGCTGTGGTCTTGGATGGGGATGGGTGAAGGGGGGGAAAAGAAGGTAGAGGAGAGGGTTAGGCCGTCCTAGGGTATTTGAGCGGGAAAAAACACTCGGGAAAACCTCGGGAGAGGGAAAATGCGGTCGATCAGAAAGCCGTCCGGTCACAAAGGGGGGGGGAAATTCGGAAAAAAACTTCGTAACACTTCGGTCCGGCGGTCGCCATCGGGACGCAGGAGGGCGGGGCTCTTGGTAGGAACTGGCTTTCTGAGCTTTCCTGCAGCATGGGAAGGGCGCGATGAGGGGGGAGGAGGGGGAAAGGTTTAGACCCTGATATGCGAGTAGACCGACCAACACTCTTATCGAGGAGACGAAGAACTGAGTAAAATCCAGAAGACTTACATTGGAGGGGAGGCAAAGGGGGTCCCCTAACTACGGCGAAAGAGTTCAGGTAGTGCGTTTTGGCACTCTGGTGGAGAAAATCAAGAGATCGCAAATGAGGGGCAAAAAGGCGCGGGACGAGAAGAGAAAGGTCAACGCAAAAAAGAGGGGGGTCCCACGGAATGAAAGGGACTCAAAAAGTTAATACGAGGGGCTGCCGGCGCCGATCGGCAGTTCACCGGGCCGGAACATGCAAGGCACTAAATCAAAAAGGAAAAATCCAAATTCAAGGGGTCCGATGGGAGCATGGGAAACACACACTCCAAAAAAAGAAAAGAGAAGAACCGGTCTAACTGGGCAAAGGAAAAAGAAGAAAAAGGGAAAAGTGAGTCCCAACGACGTCACGAAAAGACTTGCTGATTGACCACCTAAGAACGGCAGAAAGGAGGACTGAGAAAAACGGGGTCCTTTACAATTGAACAAGGGGTCCGGGCGAAGGAAAGAAAAGTGCTATAGAGGAGAAGGGGATTGCGCTGAAGAAATACGAGTGAGAAAGGGCCTAGCCGGCGCGTCTCCAGCTGCATCAGCAATTTGGTACAGGTCGAAAGGGTTGCAAAAAAATAACAATCTCCAAAGTTTGACAGAGATAGGAGGAGCAAAGTGTCGGGAAGGGACCATCTGGTAACTAAGTTCAATGGGGGAAAAGAGGCTAAACTTGCCTCTCCACCGAGGTGTGCGGGTCACTGTCGAGGGGAAAGATAGGGGGTGAGGTTCCAGCTGGTGGGGTTATTGGTGGATTGGCGAAAAGAGGAGGTGGGATCATTCAAAGGACGTCAATTGAACAATAGGTGAAAATCAGCACCGCTCTGCCCGCGGCCTGCGGGAAGGGGGGGGGAATGATTCGGGAAAGAAAATGGTACCGAAACGGGAGCGAAGGGATGGGGGGGGATACCTCAAAGGGATCGGGGGTAGTCGCAGGCCAGCGGAGGGACGAAAAATCAGGGGGATTTCTCTAGACGAACTTCGCAAAAAAGGCCGTCAGATCGCCCTAGTGTATTATGGGAAAAGGAAGAATTTGGGGGGGGTCTAAAGTCTCGGGAACGTCGCCGCTTCGGGCGGGAAAAGGAGCGGATTGATGGAGGTCAACCGTCGAAAACGCGTGTTTGGGAAGAAAATAAAAGTTTGAGTGGTCATCGCAGGGAGAAAGAGAAAAGAAAGGAGGGATTTAAGACGGCCTACCTCGGACGGCGGACCCGGTCTCAAACACATGAATAATGTCCGATATCCCAGAAAGGGCTACAGTCAGAAATGGATGAAAAGAGACCAGGAAGGGATTCATCGCAGTGGGTCTTTTGGGGGCGGGAGGAAATAAAGGAGGAACTATTGAGCGCGCGGCCTGTCGTATTACAACACGGCGATATTACGACGAAACACCTAAGTATCTGCGAGACGGCCGTAAAGGGGGAAAGGGAACCTTTGGGACCTTTGTGGGTAATCTAATCGGACAAGGAAAGAAAAAGCATTAACCAAACCTACCTCAAGATGGAAGAAGGATAGGGGGGCAGGGTCAAGACTGAAGCGAGGAAGTAAATGACAAAGTATCAACGGAAGAAAATCAGCCGCGGAGAGCAACTGGCGAGAGGGAGAAAAAAAGGGGCTTGGAAAATGCTTGACCCCTCAGTGAGCTGTGAAAAACGGTTGAAAGCATAAAAAAAGTGCGGAAAAGGCACAATGTTTCGGACTGGATGCGAAAGGTGCAGATTGAAAAAGGAGCCCTCGACAGGCGGTGAACCGACGCGAGGGGGGAAGACTCTAAAACAACAACAACTTCGTAAGGGGAAAAGAAGGAACGTCTACATGGGAGGGGGACAAAAAAAGTCGAATGGACGAAGCAAGGTTGGAGGGCAGCTGAGAAAGAAGGTGGCCCGTTACGCATAGATGAAGAAGGGGAGGGGGGGGGGGTGGAGAACCCCAACCGTTCCCATCTCCTCCTGGGGCACGAAAGAGATTGGGGCAAGAGACTCCTCTCAGGGGAGCTTAGCAATGCATCCGAGACGAGGAGGAATCCGGCAAAACAGGAATCTTGATGGGGGGTGTGGATAGGTTACGTCCGCGCTATCTCGGCCAGCAGTCGTACTTTCCAAGAAGCAGTCCATCTCTATGTGGATCCGCTTTTGAGAGAAGAACGTAGAGGTAGGATGAAAAAAACAAGGGGAAGAGGGGGACGGCAGAAACTCTCCATCGCCGCTACCGCGGTTGCGTAGTCAGTCCAGTATGGAGGAAAGAATCCTCCAGTCGCTCTCAACGGCAGAGATAGAGTACTACAAAAAAGAATAATAAAATCATAGGGATACTGCGACCACGAAAAAGGACTGGAAAGGAACGGAGAAGTCTTTATTCGGACATGTCGTATTCCCATGTTGAATGCACCAGAAAAATTCCACATACTGGAAGGCGACGGACAGAGAGAAGCTATGGCAAGGAAAAGATAGTAGTACGAACAAAAAGGGGAAAGGGGGACATCAACCGGGGAACAGACACGTCACGCCGGGAGAGAGGGAAGATCGAAAAAAATCCTCAACCCTCGCCAATCTGAATCATGCGATATCCAAAAAAGTTCAAAAAAGCCCGTATTAAGGGTTTCAAGGGTCTCAGCGCGAAGAACATCAACAACTCCGCTTAGAAGGAAGAAGGAAGATTTTGGCTGTGGTCGACCCATGGTAGTCGCGGAAAAACGTCAAGTGGGGGGGGGAGGAAAACTCAGGTATCCATTCCGTTACAGCAGAAAAAGGAACAAAAGGGCCCAGGACAGCGCGGGTGAGATGATTGAAGGAGAAACCCGATAAACATTAAAAAAAGTAAACTATCTCCAAAATCCCCCCCCCATACGGAAACGAACGAATTCTTCAGGAACTGGCACACAAAAAACCTCGGTGCCGGGAGAAAGGTGCAAGCGCTCGAATCTCGGCAACGCCTGCCAAGAAGGGCCCTGCACGAAGCGGGGGAGGATCGCGAGAGTGGGGGAAAAGGAACCGCACATGAGGAAAAATGGGCCAAAAGCTGACAGGGGAAGGTATGGAAAGTCGCGGCCGGCCGTACCGGCGTACGCCGCATCGCTACTATCGTGAGGGGTTCGGCGAACTAATGAAAAAGGGGCAGGGGTCATCAGAAGGTCGCTTTTTCAGCGGAAATCAGAAAAAAGAAGGAGGAAACGGGAGTGTTGGACACGCATGCTGGTGCAGCTGGGACTAAAAAAGGAAAGGGAAAATATCTGAAGGGGATGTGGTGTCAACAGCTCCCTCGACCCGGGGAAGTGCCTTCAGGGAGGAATTGCCAAAAGTCCGCCCCTGTGAAAGGGGCACGTCTATCGGCGAAGAAAAAGGTTTCAGGGGGGGGGGGGGGGGAACACTCTTTCTGGGAAGTAAATTCCATTACGGGGGAAGGAGCAAAGGAGCTCGCATGCTCTCGACGTAGCGCCTTCTTCGCCATGAAAAAAAAAAAGTGAGCAGAATCCATACAGAGTTACTAAAACGCACGAAAGGGGAGGGTTACTATATGGGGATCCGAGGGGGACCAAGAGGTCCATTAGGAACAAACTCCTGAAAGAATGCTCCGCCCGATGGGACTTCGCACAGAAAAAATGGCAGTGGAAATCTATAAAAAGAAAGTCTGCATTCTCATATTAATTAGAGAATACGCGGAGAAGCACGGAAGAAGAAAACGCAGGGACAGCAAGAAAGAATAACACTCCGACAAAGAGTAAAAGAAAGGGGAAGGGGGAAAAAAATATCCTTACCGCATCTTTGGAGATGCACCCAAGAAAGTCGAAAGAAAAAAAAGCCAAGGAAGGGGGTCTACCGCATTTTCCATCAGAAAGACTAGGGTGGGAACGAAGGGTTGGTGTGAAAAAAAAAAAGGAGTAGGAAAACCAAAGTCAACAACGGCTGGCGAGAGAAAGAAGAAAACCAAAAATAAATCGTCAAAAAACACTATCAGATGCAACGAAATAAAGTTCTAGAGGAAAAAGAGCCCCCTCGCGTTAAAGTATTGTTTAGATAAACCCATAAAAAAGGGGAAGAGGAGATCGAGGTCAAAAGGGAGGAAAGGCCCAAAAGGGGCAGAACTCAGAAGAATAAACGTCTCACCGGTTGATAATGCTATGATCGACGCCAAGACTAAGAAATGAGGGGATTCGCCAATTAAACAGCATAATCAGCACTGGCGGGAAGGGCCGGCGATAAAAGAAAGAAAAAGAAAAGGAAGGAAAAGAAGATGGGGGAAGAGGGAAAGAATGCCCTGAAAAAAGGCTTATTATGTTTCTGGGCAAGGGGAGGACAGCAGAGCACCTGTAGATTACTGTCTTCGAAGCTCTCCTGTTCTAGCAAAGGTGAGACGGGGGGAAAAGCAGGAGTGGGGCCTCGCGCTCGGGATGTGGATGGGGGAGAAGAAAACTTAACCATGTAGAATATCGGGCCAAGGGTCTGGGCAGTATCTAGAAAGGGGAAATAAGGGGGGAGAATCGCCGTGAGGCCCGGGTAAAAGCGAAAAGGCAGAGTGCGAGGGGCCTATGTCAAGGTCGGAGGTGTGGCGCGTTCCTGTGGAAGGCCTCTCGGAAGGGAAGCGTGTTTGGCCATGGGGGCGTAACTAGGGATTGCAGAACCCAATACTAGGGGGACCAATGATCGGGGATAGGCGAAGTCCCGGGGAAGGCGTGGCGGGTGTCTCGCGAAGAAGGAAAAAGCTGCGTCCTGCGAGAAACAAAAATACCTTAACAAAGCATGGCGAAAGTACTAATTGCGGGTGGTGGTGAAGGGAGGGATGCTGTAGGAGCATTGGATTCTGGAAAAAAGAGAGGGTTCGGGCAGAGCGTCGACGCTGTTCTGAGGGCCTTCATATGCACGCAAACCTGGAAGAGGAAGAGATTATAATCACGAACTGAGAAAAGGTACCAGGACCGGCGAGAAGAAGGTTGGGAAAAAACTGATCCTGGGACAACTGGGAGGAAAAGACGTAAAACAGACAGGGAAAAAGTCGTGGGGCTTCACGCGGGAGGGAGAAAAACCAGAGAAGAGAGAGGGACTAACCGGGGGGGGAGGTACGGGAGGAGGAGAAGAGTAGACTAAGTTTTTCCCGGAGGAAATTTGACTCAAAAAGGGACACAATCAGAATTTCGGCCGGGAAAATAAACGAATTCAGTTCACACCAGGGGGCGGAAAAAAAAGGAAATAGAGGAAACAAAATCTGATTAGCAAGTCAACGGGGCGAGAGCTGTAAACAAAAAAAATCCACCAGCGTCTCGTGACTGGGACAGGGGGAAAAAGGGGAAAAGAGAACGATCGGGTGACAACTACTTCAAAAACTCAAGGAGGATAAAGCAAGGAAAGAAAAAACCTCGTCCAAGCTCTGGGGCTGAACCCCTCAAGGGTCATTTACAATAACGGTCGCAGGCAGAGAGAATCGAACAAAGAGAGAAGGGGAGTACGACGGGGTTACTGAGGCCGAAAAGGAAGAATCCAAGAGGTCGGTCTGAAGGAACTGGCTCAAAGAGGGAGACCGGTTCGGCCAGATTGCTGGCATCGAGATAAAAAAGCTCAGAGACATCCCGTGAAGCGTGAAGGAGGGGAGTATGGGAAAAGAAACCAAAAAAAAAAGAAGGGTGGACCAAAGCGGGCAGAAAACCCGGACAGGGTAAATAGAAAAGGTTGAGCACACTGCCAACTCAGACCATGATGGTTCTTGAGTTAAGCTGGGGGGGAGGGGATAAGGTTTTACCTTCGAAAGCGTCGTCATGGTAAAAATCGGGGGGCAAGATAAAAAAGAGCTGGAAAGGGAAGGGCTTTAGAGTGGATGCTTATGCCTGAAGGGGTACACACTGACAAGGAGGGATGAAAAAAGGGGTTCTAAAACCGAACAGCAGGGGAGGGGAAAGGAGCGGTCAAGGATGGTCGAAGGAAGTTGGGGGGAGGGAGTGAGAAGAAAACGCAACCCTCATCCGTCCGGGATGACTGCGGAAGAAGAGGTGAATCAGGCCTATTGGGGTTGGGATGGACGCTTAACAGAACTAGGACCTGCTCGAACGGAAAGGAAGGAGGATTTATGTTCGCATTAGACACTCCGGTGGAAAAAGAGGGGTCCGGGGGGATCGCGTCTCGCGCAGCCAGTCAATCGAAGGCTGCGGACTGCCGCCAGGATCCCTTCAAAGTTGGAAAGACTTAAAGACGCTATACCAAAAGCGACGTCAGGAAAAGGGAGGAAGAGGGAACAAAAGTCAAAAGTGGGTCGCAGGGTTAGCAGGAGGTGACTTTTTGCGGTGAGCGTGCTCGTGAATCGATCGGGCGAAGGGGAGGACAAGGCTATGAAAGCAATGCAGTACGGACTACGAAAAAAAAGAAGAAAAACTTAGGAGGAGAGGGGCTGCTTACACGAAACGAAAAAGGGGAAAGGTTGAAGAACCGTGTATGACTGAATCAGATGGCCTAAAATCGGGGCATAGGTAAGAAGGGAAAAAAGGGGGGAAGAGAAGCTATCCGAAATCGAGACAACCAGAATCGGGAGGGCAGCAAGGTCCGCCTCGGAGAGGCACTGGAAGAAGCGAGTTAGAAAAGAAATATTGTCCCGGACAGCAGAGCTTGAAAGAGACGAATAAAAAAGGAGGGCCTATATGGGGGCGACCGATCAATGTTGAGCGGCTTGAGAAAGGACAAGTGGGACGTAGGCGAACTTATGAAAAAAGGATACGTGACAACGGAAAGGAAAGAGAGGATGAAAGGAGGAAGTAGAGGGTCAATCCTCCGTCAAGCGCGCAACCTTGTTGAATCCGGCAACTGCACAAAAAAAACCGCGATGCTTCGAATATCTTAGACCTGTGGGGATGGAAGAACAGTATGAAAGCTCCCTTTGGGGAGTGTCGAGATTTGCCATCGACCGCGCTGCTCTTAGTGCAAGAGGGAAAAAAGGTGGGCAGGGAAGGGGAAGGACCGCTTGAATGGAGATGTTGGTAGATTGCAGGGAGAGAGAGGAACCAGCAGCCAGGGTCAGTTCGTGTAAAGGGGGGAGAGCCTTCGTCCATGATCTTGGGAGCCTGATGCTTAAAAGACTTGGGGACAAAAAGAAAGTTCCGGTCAGAGTGACGGCACGCGCCATAAAAGGAAGAGGAGGGGGCGTGCGTCAACGTTCTAATCAAATAAAGCGCGCTCCTTCATCGAGATTTCACTAGCACGACCGGACACCGGCACCAGGCACGAGAGGAAAAAAAAACGAAGAGATTCATCAGGGTCGGAGGATCTGCTCGGGGATATAGGAAGTCAGTATGAAGGGGAATGGGTTAGTCAGGCGCCTTTCCGAGGAAGGACAAAAGGAGCTTGCCTTCGCTGCGCAACGTCCGATGAAGACAGGCAAGAGAGTAGTGGGGGGGCCTGGAAAGAAATCCGCTAGAAAATCACGGAAGGAGCCGCGTGAAAAGGATTCGCAAAAAACCAGGACATCGGTCATTGAAAGGGAAGAAGAGGAGGTCGAAAATCATCACCGTCCTGTTGCTTCAGGCAGACGCGCGAGGGTCAAAAAAAATCTAGGGGGAGAGGAGTAATTGAACGGTCAAAATTCGGTGTGGGTACCGGCGTATTGTGGGTGGGGGGGGGGGGGGGGGGGGGGGTCCCCCTCCAAAGAGTCGCTCCCTTTCCGTACTACTAAAAAAGGGTACAAACCCCGGCACAGAAGGGCCCCGCCATGGGGGAAGGGGAAGGAGGGTTGATATGATGAATGCATCCACCCAGGAGTTGGAAATTGGAAGACGATCACATTTGAAAACACCAAAGACAATAAAAAAAAACATAAAAAACAGACGAGGATTCATGTATGCGGCTGGCAAGGGAAAGGGGGGGCGATTGCGCCCTGTGAAAAGAGGAGAAACGCTTCCCATATCCCGTCGTCACGAAGCACGAGATATCGGTCAGGGGCAAACCATCTGCCGCCGAAAGGAAACATTTAAATTGGGCAGTCAGCGCGGAACAGCTGCCGACGACCTTCTTAGCATCGGAAAAGAAAAAGAAGGGGAATAAGAAAATTGGACACTTCGACTGGACGTTCAAAATGACCCCGTTTGCCAAAGGGTCAGCCAGAAGAAACTCCGAAACGGAGGTGATCATCAGTCCTGAATGAGGGGGGAAAAAAGGCAAAAAGGGGGATCTGGGGTAATCAGGTGGCCAGAAAACGGGGAGTAAAGGTTTGGGGTGTGTCAAAACTCTACCCGTTTACTTGGGGGGAGCAGGGGAGGCGATCGGAAGACCAAAATGAATGAAAGGAGAGAGACGCAGGAAGAAACGAAATTCAGGATTTGGGGACAAAATGCCAGAGAAACAATCCAGGAAAACAACTTGGCTAAGCAAGCTCGAAAAAACCGCGCGTCGGCGCATGGCATTGAGTCGAGATCTGGATTAGACCATCCCGAAAGTGCGGGGGGTGACCGCGTAGGGGAATACCATATTTGTACAGATACCGAAAAATAAGAGTAATGGACTAGTATTCTCGGAAGGAATCAGGAGGGCCGTCTCCTCTATACCTTGGCCGTGTCCGGGAATGCGCATATGAAAAATCAGAGAAGAATGGAACCAAGACGATACAAGAGACTCACGAAAAAGAAGGAAACTCCCGCAAGGGATGCGCAAAAGCAGTGCCTTCAAGTGGCGAAAAGAAGGGGCCGCAGCTTGGGGAAGCTCTAGCTAATGGGCGCGATAACAAGAAACGGCGGAACCTTAAACAGGGAAGGTCCGAAGAAGCATGAACGTCTGGTGGGAAAGGGTTCGAGGGATAAGAGCAAGGGAAAACCGAAGGAGAGGGAGAAGGAAGGAAAATTAAGAGAGGAAAAAAGAACCCACATAATAACATCCACTCACAAGAGGGCAGATGCACAGGAAAAGGCAAAAAAGAACACAAACCTCGCCGTGAAAGTATGGAAGATCAAAAAAAGTGGACCGGGCTGATTCTCTCTGACAACAGGGGAGAAGAAACTGGAAAAAAAAGAGGCCTCCCACGTCCAGATATTCACGTCTCACCGGAGGACAAGGCGAAAAAAAAGCGGAAAGGAGAGTCAGTTGCTAGAATTGCCCAAAAAGAGATAATGGCGGTCAGGGAAGAAAAAGCC
>Ga0179593_1413763_pt1 | contig 22422 bp, 27 predicted proteins | sample CZODoug2_1_08_16_FD_185931 | JGI IMG/M metagenome (GOLD analysis project Ga0179593, IMG submission 185931) | Vadose zone soil fungal communities from Angelo Coast Range Reserve, California, USA - CZODoug2_1_08_16fungal (PacBio error correction) | ecosystem: Environmental > Terrestrial > Soil >...
GCAGGGCACAGGATTCAAAATGCCCCAAAAAAATGCAGGAATCATAAGGAAAAAAAAAACCCCTTTTTTAGGTCGAGAACGCGTTTCAGGAAAATGCCGGGACCAAAAGCGGGCAAAACGCAGAAAAAAGGGGGGGAAGAAAGGGGCTCCCAACAAAACCCGTGTTACGACTCTAAGGACTGCATGGGTGGACTTGGGTCCGAAAAAAAAAAATCGTCTTTCGATATGCCAATCGACAAACTTATGGGGGAGCTAGATAGAGAAAGCCGGGAGGTTCATATCTGTTTAAAAGAAAAGTAAAAGTCGGGGGGAATAAAAGGTGTCGAAAAAAGAGATTTTGGGAGGCAGGACACAAAAAAGAGGGGTGTCAGGGGGCACCTGATCGGGAAAACGAGACAAAACGGCGGGCCCTTGGCGGTAAAAAAGGGGGGGGAAAGGTGACAAGACGAAAAAAGCTACGAGGCAAGTACAAACCAGACCACCGAAGGAGCGAGGTAAAACATCGAAAGACAACACAGCACTACGGAAAACGCCTAGCAGAGGCAAGGGTGTAACCAACCAAAGCGTACAACCTCTGGTCCCCAAAGTCAGACCAAAGGAGGGGACTCGCAGGGGAGAAAACTAGAGTTTCATGGAATCAAATCAAAGTGAGACCCAAAAAAAACTGAAGCCAATGAAAAAAAGAATCGGTCCGGCCAAAGGGGGGAAAAACTCCGAACAAAAAGGAAGAAGGTACTACAGAAAATCACTACGAGAAGAGGGGCACAAAAAAAAGCCCCGACAAAAAAAGAGGTCCAAAAAAATGGGCCCACGCTCAGTAACTGGGATGCTGGTCAGCACAAAAGCCAAAGGAGAAAATTAAAGGGTTGCGTACTAACGAAAGGAGCCATAACCACACCTTTGAACCGCACAAAGAGAAAGAGGGATAACAAAAGAACAAGAACAAAAAGCATCCGCCTTGACACACAGTGAATCAAAGGAAGGGATAGAGGCTCAAGGGGGGAAAAAATCCAGTTAAGTTTCAAAAAAGGTAAAACGCGGGTGGAAGGTTCAACATGAGAACAAGGGGTAAATTCAAAAGACATGACAGGGACGACGTGAAAAAGTCGCATTGTGAAGGAGGGAGAAAAAAATTGGCTCAAAAACGACTACTCAAAAAGGAAAGGAGGCTCAGAAAAAACTTCGTCAGCTACAGTCATAGTGCAAAAAAAAAAGAAAACTGTGGCACAAGGTCAAAAAGAGGTTTTGTCCGTAAAAAGAAAAAAGTTGTCCACTGAAGGGAAGGAAAAAAGTTAGCAAAATCTCAGGACAAAAACCCAGAAAAAAAAATATTTAAAATTTTAGGGCCACTCAAAACCAAGTCGAACACCGAGCAGTCAAGTGGAAACTAAAAAAATGCACCAAAAATTGGGTGCAAAAGAAAAAAGGGAAAACCAACCAAGAAAGGACTACCACCGCGACTCCCACCGCAAAACCCTAATCTGAAAAAAAAAAAGGCTAACTGCCATTCCAAGAAGGTTTCAAAAAAAAAAATATAAGGATCGAAAAATAGCATGTGGTACGAGAAAAGAAAAAAATAAGATTTCCTACTGGGACCTCACTAGGAGGATTGCAAAAGAGAATTTGGAGAGGGGGAAAGTTTGTCTCCATCGCTCCCCGGAGGAGAGTTCAAATGTCATTAAGAGGCAAAAAGATCAACGGACGGGTGAAAATGAAACTTGGGAAGAAGGAAAGCATCAGACTGCACGAGAAAAAACGAATACCGGGCGTCCGGTCTTAATTAGAGAATGAATAGGACCAGGTTTCGGGGAGAAAAACCCGTGGGAAACGTAATTGAAACAAAAAAATGACACCTGGCCTCGGAGACAGACCGTGAAGCCCATCCACAGGGACGTAGAGTGTGAAGGAGGGGAAAGGTAGGGTCATTAGATTCAGGAGCGGTTCCATGAAGTGGGGTCGGGAAATGGCAGAGGGGAAGCGGGTTAAGGGGGACGCAGCGTGAACCAGGAAATTTTGGCACGCGTGTCGGGGAGGGAGAGACCGATTACAGAAAGTAAAAGAAAAAAGCTCAAGGAGCCGTAAATCTAAGAGAAAAGGTGAGGAGGAGTAAGACCCATCAATAAGCAACAGGTGAGGGGAAGAAAAATCCCTCAGAAGACTGAAGGCAAAAAAAACTGCCGGCATAAGGAAGAGGCGAGGGAAACCGCCTAATAAACGGAGTCAAAAAACAAGCTGCTAGAAAAGGATGTTGGTAGTTGAAGACCGACCCCGGCCCAAGAAAAAACATAAGTGCAACGAAAGGGGGAGGGAAGGGGGGATATCAAATGGTGGGGGTTGAGGGGTGCTGGGGGCCACGGAGGGAAAGGGGAAGAGGGTAAAATTCCACTCGACAGAGGGAATGGGAATCAACAAAAAAAGTCTGGGGGGTGGCCTGGTACTTCCCTAAAACGGCAAACGGGTCACCCAGGGGAAACTCTACGGAACTTGAACTGCAGAAAATGCGCCAACAATAGAAAAAAAGTCCAGCACCAAGAAAAGACCAGAAGACGAAAGTTTCGAGGCCGAACGAGGGAAAAGGAGGGTAAAACCAAGGACGACGACTGAAAAAGAGAAACGTCCAGTGGCGCCCAGGTGTCAAACTCCAGGAGGAACCCTCCAAAAAAGATGAAAAGGAAGGAATTAATCGAGGGATAGGGAAGAAATCTGACAAGAAGGAGTTTCGAACCCGCAGGTATTTCCGGGGCGGACGCTAGTTCACTGGGCGTCCGGTGGAAAAAGGGCACGCCAGAGGCAGGCCCCGTGCCACAACAGGGGTGTAAAGGCACGGAGTGGGCTGTTTGGTCCCAGGGGGGTGTAAGCACCACAGAAAGTGAAGAGAGGAACATTGACAATCAAAAAGTGCTTAAAGATAAGAAAAACTATTAAAAGTATTCCGTTAAAAACATCGTCATCCAAGCCTAGGGGTGTAAAGGGCAAAGGCGAAGAGAGGGACCAAGAATCAAAAAGCGGGCGTGTTGAAGGACGGAAATACGGGGCAGGATAGTGGAGGCTGAATATTTTTATGAGGGGGTTAATCAGATGGGGGAAATGGACAGGGGAATTTGGAAAGGGGAGGAAAAAAACCCGGGAAAACCAGGAGAAAAGAAAAGTAAAAGGTGAAAAGGATGGCCGAATAGACCCCTCTCCTCCCAGTTAGTGCAAATGGAACATAACAAAGAAGGAGAGAAGAAGAGGGGGGGAGAGGAAAAAAAAGTAGTAAAGGAAAAGTACGGGGACTGTGCCGCGACAACGACTGTATTATGAGGGAGGGGTTGTAAAAAAAAGGAAGAAATACTGTATAAAAAAGAAATGGTAAAAGCGCGAAAGAGCGTCACTAGGGTCGGTACGCGCTTTGTATACAGAAAACAAGTAAAGAGTCGGTGGGGGTGGCGCCGTAGAATGGAACAGGACTTCGGCAAGGACTGGAATACTGAGAGGCACACCAAATGAAGAAAGCGCGGCGAATCACGAGCAGGGAAAAGCCCTCCTCCTAAGGGGATATGAAATGTGCCGCGTTGCTTTTGACTGTAAAGTTGCATCTTGGAATGGTCCCGTTCGTCGACCGTCAAGCAAAGGAATGTACGAATTTGAGGAAAGACAGGCTGCGAATGACTTGGGCGGCCCCCCAAAATTGGGGAAAGGAAGAAAAGAAATAATCGACATGGTAGGAATGGGGAACATAGGTAATCGCTTGTGTGGTGGATAGAGGGTGTATAATTCGCGAACCTGCTGCAAGGGAAAAGGGCGCCCAAGGGAGTGGAGGTGAGCAATCTTGTCTCTAAAGGACGACATTTCCACGCAAAAGCAAGCCAGCGGGTGGCAGGCAACGGCCAATCGAAGGGCACTTGTTTTATCTAAGTAAGGAGCGGTGTCAGGAGATAAGGACAGGGAGGGATAAAGCTTCGCCGTAAGGGAGTTTTGGCTATTGGCGAACTTGTCCCTTGAAGAGTCGGGACGTCCGCGAAATCGACAAGGAGGTGACCATTAGATAAAAGGAAAACGAACGCAAAGGTTAGGCTCCGCTTAAAATGCTGAACAGTCAAACACCAAAGGAGTAAGGAAGGAGAGAGTGGGCCGCTGATTCAACGAAACGAACTGGGGGTTTGAATTAATCTTAGTCGTGTCAAACGAGAGGTGAAAAAAAGACCGAGGAGCAACATGGAAGTTACGCCATCGACCAAAGGTACCTCGATAGGATCACATCAAAGCAACTGCAAAAAGCAACACAGCCACCAAAAACCAAGGGAATGTCCCTCGAAAGAAGGAGACAAACCTTCGACGACAAGAGTCGGCCCTGGGAAAACCGCTCCAAGGAATTGCCAGTGCGCTCAGAGAACAAGCAACGAAAATCAGCACGAGCCCGAAAAAAAGGGGTCCTGCAAGAAAAACATCCCAAAATCACAAGCAGCGTACCCCAAACATCCTAGAGGGGGGGAAAGACTAGACCGAGGTGAGGGGGAAACGCGGTCAAAAAAATGTTGGGGAAAAAGTTACGGCGACGGCGAACGCCAGGAAAAAACGAGGTACAAATGAACACGAAGAAAAAATTCCGAAAAAAAAAAACCGAAAAGACGACCAGGCCAAGGGCCACTGGTGACAAGAACGCGACTGGAAGGACAGAAAGCAGAACAACTTGCCTGGGTATTTCCCTACTGAGATCAGCTATCAAGACGGACTGCCATGATGGAGGCAAAAAAAACCGAAGATGTAAATATACTGAAGCAAACGAAGACAGTAACGAGGGGGATTTCACAAAAGCTCGATAAAGACGCGATCGCCGCCACAGCCGACTCCCTCGAAAAGAAGACCCTCACGCTCACGCCCACTCATATGGCTGTAAACGCGGGTAAAAAAAGATACAAGTCATCCGAAGGGCCCTAGTGAGAGAAAAAAAACGGACTTGGCTCAGGAGAGTAAGGTAGGCAATCCTGCCCTAGGAGAAGGCGATGCAAAAAAGAAGGAAGAATAGGGGTGAGGGGGACGGCGGTAGACGATTAAATAAAAAAAAAGAAGCAGAAGAAAAAAAAAATGAGGGGAAACAGACAACCAACAAAAAAAATAAAAATAAAGCGAAACAGCAAAAAAGAAAGGGTCGCGCAGGATGCGAAGCAAGGGGCGGAAAAAATCTGAGTAGGGGGAAGTGAGAAAGAGAGTCACTACGAAAAGAAGGGCGGGAGGGAGAAAAGGGACGGCTGCTGAGACGAGGGAAAAAAAAAGGAACGGAAAATCAGGAAGGAAGAAGCCGGTAACACTGGGGAGGAGCGCAGCGGGACAGGAAGTGGGGGGGGGGGGGGGGGGGGGGGGTGCGGGGGGGGTGTGATAAGTTAAAAACAATGTGAGAGTAAAAAAGAAAAGGGGGCAAAGCAGGAAAGGTGACGCGGTCGACAAAAGTGAGTCGCGGAAGTCCCTCAAAGCTCCAGACATTGGGGAGTTAAAATTGCGCATCGTGCGACGGGACGCAATCAAAAGGGAGAGGTGAGACTAGGAATATGAAAGACGGCCCAAAAACAAGAAGGAGGTCACGAAAAAAAGAGTAGTGAAAAACTTACACACATACACAAGGGAAATGGTGTGGGGTAGTCACTAGCCACAGCAAAAGCGTTAGAGCGGGTGTATGATGTGGGCACAAGCCAGAATAAATTGGTCGGCAGCACACTGCACGTTAAAAACATCAGAAACAAGTTGAATAAACACTGTGGCCTGAGGGTGCAAATGGCGTGAGTGGACAGAAAAAGTAGCGATGGGTAAACAAATGAAAGCGACAGAGAAATAATTGTATTAAGAAAGAGAGATGCTACAGCTCGGAGGGAAGAAACAACATCAACAAAACACAAAAATAAGAAAACCCAAAAAAAGGATCTCGGCCGCGACGAGCAAGAAGCCTTGAAGATACCAAGGAAAAACGACCTGCAGCTCGACGTATGAACCATGGATCCGAGAAGCGGGAAATAGCGAGCGACCGCGGGAGAACCAAACCCAGAAAAGCTGACTACGCCGACCTGGGAACGCTAAAGGCGCACAAAAACAAAAAAATGAAAATAATGAAGTCTCTAAAAAGCCATGGACCGAGAACCTGGATGGCCGCAGGGAACTAGCCGGGAACAGCTGTCACAAGAAAAAAGAAGGAGACCAACTGTGTACATGGGAGAAGAACTCAGAAAAAGAACGCGGAATTAGAAGGCAAATGACTGAAGGAAATGCCCAGGGCAGAAACAACAGCCCATTGGGAGAAGAAGGCATTAACCTCAGACGCGCCAAAAACTGGAACCAAGGAACCTCAAGAGACCCAGGCGAAGAAGGGGAGAACCAAGTTAAAAGGGAAACGAGGGGGGGATCATAGAATCAAAAACTCATTCACAATTATGTGCCGCCGGAGGGATGGCAACAGAAAAGCGGGGGACAGGGGACTAAAATGGGAAAGGAAAGAGCGGGCCTTTGTGCGGAGAGGGGTCCTAAAAAAAAAGAAGGGGTTTGGGGGTGTATTGGCTGACAAGACCTGTGGAGGGTGGGGATACATGCAGCCCTCGGAGAGGGAATCAAGAAGTAAATGAAAAAAGGGAAATATCGGGTGCTGGGGGCTAAAGCTAATGCCAGTAAAAACTCCAAAACTTCGCGCAAATCCAAAATTTTCTGGGGGATGAAACGAGCCGCATTGACGAGCGACAATCGGAAAAAGGGAAAAAAAAAGTGAAAAGGAGTTGTGATCACCGATCAGAATCAAGCCAAGTCAAAAAACGCGAGAACGGCTGTCATGACAACAAAAGGGGACACGTCGCCAAAGGGGGGTCAAAAGTTAAAGAAGGGGGAGAATGGTAGAAAAATTGGCACGGAACTTCAACCCGAAAACAACGGAAATAAGGTAAGGGAGGAAGCACGCGCCTCTAGGAAAAAAGGGCCCTGGGGTATGGTCAACTTTCCGGCAGAGCAGATTGGTTGAGGGATGGGCTCTGTGATTCAGATGGTCATGAAACAGGGGTGAAAACGGGGGGGTTTATTGAGAAGGGACGGGAGAAGAACCCCTGAAGGACATAAAGGAAGGGGTGGGGACAAAAATAGAGACCCAAAAAGAAACGTAAGAAAAGCGGTGAGAAAAAACGAGGTGGGCGTGGGGGCCCAAGCGAAACTCAGTAATCATGAAATTGGGGGGGGGACCACAAACGCGACTGTAACTGTGGGTTGGAAGACCGAGATACGAAGACAGAATTCCGATGAGCCAAGGTTTTGGGAGGGGGGAGCCAACGCTTCACGGGGTCCACTAAAGACCGGCCGAAAAAAACTGGGGGCAAACACATGTGTGGACAGCCTGGTGGAAAAAAGGGAATTGCGAGAGGGAGGATGGGAAACGTTAAGTGGCAGGGAATGAGCTCAAAAATACTTTTCTGAAAGGGCCAGAAGCAACGCAGAGCCGACTTGGGCCGGGGGACTGAAAAAGAAAGGCATCAGGGGCGCCAGAAAAGGGTTGCCGACGGGCAAAAAAAGAAAAGTAAAATGTGCCAGGGAGAAAGGGCAGGCGCCACTGGACAAGGGACTAACGTAACGAAAACGATAAAATCACTTCATGGAAAGGGTCCCCAGAGAAAAACAAACGAGTAGTTGGCGGGAAGGGAAAGCGCATTAGTAATATCGGTGGGCACGTTAACGGGGGGGGGAAAAGGTCGAACTTTGTGGCGCAAGAGAGAAAGGAAAGGGTAAGGAAAAAAGAAAAAAACACCGCGGGGAAAGATCTAAGAACCGGAGAACCAACTTGGAAAATTTACTAACATGGGGTGGGCGCCTTAAATGGGGACAGCTATGGCTGGACTGATCAAAGCGGAAAAGGAAAAGCAAGCGAGGGCCGTAAAAACCTAGATGAAGAAAAAAAAAGAACTAAATCCTGTATTTGTATAAATCAAAAATATTCCGAATGGGTCATGAAGCAGTCCGAGAATTGCCTTTTGTGTCCTCCAGTTTAAAGCGAGGTGAAGCCACGAAGAGAGGAGAAAAGAAAGGGACATAACTCAAGATGAAGTCAGGGGGAGAAAAGTTTTTTGTCCCAAAAAGCAATCGCCTGCGATGCGAGAGGCAATGGAAAAAATGTGGCGAGGATTGATCCGTATTGAGAGAAGGAAAGAAACAAAAAAAGACGGACGGGAGTGGTCAGCAAAAAGGATCTGCCGGGAAACCTTGTGTAGCGATGGCACCCCATCTGGGGGACGTTACATCATGAAATCTCGCTAAACAACCCACACAGAGGAGGAGGAAAGATTTTCAAACATGATGGTCACCAAGTAAAAAGGGGCAAAAAGCGGGAAAGACAAGAGAAAAAGGAAAGAATCCGGGAGACACCCAAGCCCGGACAGGAAGTGTTTTGGGGCATCGCTCGTCACCAATAAAGAGAAATCGAAAAAGGAGGCCAAATAGAAAGAAATCGCATAACGGGGAGAGGGAAGGGACCAAAGTAGCAAGAAAGAAGCTGGGTTTAGTCGCCGTCACCGGAAGCTCGAAAGGTGTCTACTAGGATCACGAGGACACAGGGTAACTTATCGAAGAAAACATGGGAACACATCGTGGTGTTGAAGAGAAAAAGGAGACACGCAGGATTTAGAAACCCTCAATGGAAATATCAGGCACTAGGGTGACGAACCGTCGCTTGGAATGGAACAACTGCAAAAAAAGTTCAGTCACGCACAGAGCAGGGGGGGGAGGTAATTTGCCGCACCCTCAGGGTTAAGACAAGAAGAGAAAGCTTTGAGTAGAAACTTTCCTTTCTTGGGGGCCAGCGGCGGGCCAGCCCCGTCCCAATGAACCTCCAAGATGTGCTGCCACCACTGGTTCCGAACGGAAAAAATCAGGAGAAAAAGGGAAGCCTCATCCTACGTAGAAGTGCTCTCAGGACCAATCCACAAACGATGGCCATGGATAACGGGACCTGACAAGCCGTGAGGGTGGTCATAAAAAAAGAGGAAGGGGAGTTAATTTCTGGAAAAAAGGGCAAAAAAAAGCTTCTTTTTGGAAAACAGCACATACATTTGGAAGGGGGGGTATCCGTCTAGGGAAACTAGGCTACAGATGACATTGTTAACTTTAAAAGGTTTGAAGGGAGGGTACATCCCGGAAACGACGGGCTCAATTCCCCAAAGCAAAGAGAATGAAAGATATTAAGACCAAAATTACATCTCTACATACAAAACGCTAGGCAAAGAAAAGTTGGGACCCAAAAAACAGCGTCCACATCGTGTAACCCCCAAAAGTGAAGGGCTGGTAACGACTTGTATTGGAGGACCAGGAGTGGCTAAACAAGCACTTGAGGGGGGAAATTATCCTCGGGCCATGAGAGGAGCATGGAAAAAAAAAAATAAGTGAAAGTACGAGGGACAAAATCAGCGAACTGAAAGTATAGTGGCATAGCCGCACCATCACGGAAAAAAGGAGGGGGTGATAGTATGCAGAGAGGGGAAACAATATCTATGCCAGACATTCAGGGGGGTTTCGACATCCAAAGGGGGGGAAGAAAATAACCCAACGTGTGACACGGTCCAGAAGAATAAATTGGATAAAGAAAAAGGAAAAACACACGCCGCACCAAAAAAGATCATAAGAATTCCAAAAACATGAAAGGTCAAAAAAAAGGAAGGATGGGAAAGGCGCGGGGTGGCGCCCCAGGAGAAAAAGGAAAGGGGGAAAGCAGATATTTCGGGGGGGGTGGAGAATGTGAAGAAAAAAACATGGGGAAAAAGGGGGGGGGGGTTGACATGGCCGCTCATGCCAAAGGGGCTAATTGGGGGGAAAAAAAAAACGGAAAAAGGTGCAATGGGAAGGGGGGTTAAGGTCCGCGGTCTAGAACCACTTGGAAGCGGAAAGACGGGAGAACTCAGTGTCAAATCGAAGAAAAGAGTTATCGTCAAATAAAATAGGTCTTAACAAATAATTGGGGCACACATAAAAAAGAAGACTAAAAGATTTTAAGGCTCAGCCCAACAAAGGAAGGACATAATTTTCACTGTAGTAACTCCGGAGAACCGAATACCAAAAAAAAAAGGTGTGAGAACAAACACCTTCCAAAAAAAGGAAGACGGGCCCCTAAGACGCCCGAAAAAAAAACCCAAACCTCTGTGCGCCCACCGACGTAACAAAAGCCGACCCAGGGCTCGCCTCAAGACAGCAGGTGTTAACCTACGAAGGGGGGGGGCGGCTCAAAAGACGCTGGGTGACTGAGGAAGGAAGAGGATCATCTTGGCCCATGACTGGGCGAAAAATCCCCTCTCCTATTGCAGGGCTAGGAAGAGTATGGTTAACTTTGTTGACCCCCAAAAGAGCGAGGGGAACAACGTCTTAAGGTCCATTTACACATGAAAAGAAGAAAAGTCCAACGTGCCTTTGAAAAAACTTGGCATCATACGGAATAATATCCGAAGATGACCTAAAGGCCGTTCTGAATCTTACTGCAAAGGGCGACTGGGTAGGAGTGGAAAGCCATGATTTTTGAACTGGTAAGAGAAAATGCCACCGCTCTGTAGCCGCCCCTGCGACATCAAGAGTTCGAAGCGGGGAAAATTTGACCAGAGTAATAGATCAGGAGAAACTTGGCAGGCACCAAACACGGGGGGGAAGCCCGGAGTTGTGTGTTGGTAGAAGTGAAACAGCGTCACCAGGTCAAAGGGTCCCCTTATAGTGAAACAAGAGCCAAAGTCCTTAATCTCATCAAAGCTGGTAGGCTACATAGAGGCCAAACGCTTTCGCCGAACGCATATATATGCCGACCATGGACCAGAAACTCCTGACAAGGTTAGGGGAAACCCGCCGAGCAGAAGCGCTCAAACTACAGGAGTCATAGGCGAGGAAAAACGAGTCCTCCAAAACGAAGAAAAAAAAAGGGGCTCCCAATCTCGGAAGCAGATTGGTAGGGGGAAGACCGGCCAAAGATTAAAGGCAAAGAAGTGGGGGTCCGACGGAAAAATCGATTGGCCTGGGTTACCACAGGGGACGGACAGGAAGCTCGAGCAACCATAGTCGAGGGCCCGAAAAATGAGTGTCCGTGACATGCAAACGGAAAAAGTACTCGAACGAACGGGGGACAGGCACCCCCCGTGAAACAATCAAAAAAAATGAAAAAAAAACCAAAACGGAAGGGAAAAACGGGGAAGGAAATCAAGCCACAAGTACGCTGAAAAGAACGCCAAGCAGTCAGGACAAATAAAAAAGTCAAACACATCGATAGAACCAGCCTGCCTGGAAAAACACGTGGCCAATGAAGCTTCAGAAAATCCTCGCTCATCCTTGAAAAAAAGCCCTCGGCATAATGTAATGGGAGGGTCGAGACGCTAAGTGCCGCAAAAAAGGAAACTCGCGCAACTGGCAGAAGAGGCTGCCAACACGGTGGGTTCCTTGGGCAAGAAGGGGGCTTGGGATATCGGGGGGGAGACTACCACAACCGACGAAAGGAGATTTATAAAGTGAATTGACAAATCCAGGGGCGGTAATCGACAAAAAACGTAAAAACTGGGAAAGAGGAAGAAGTGTAAAAGGCAAAAGAGTAACCATCCAGCTCCTGGGGTAAGTGCGAACAAAAATAGATCGTGAAGTTAAGGAACCATACGCTCCAGAAAATCAGGGGGCGGCATTTGAAAGTTATTCTGTGATTGGGGATGCAGCGGAGGAAAAAACACAGTCCCAAAAACTGGGAACCAACAGAAACATATTGAGGCGGAGGAAGGAGAAAAAAGCTCACGAAAGGAAAAGGCTTTGCTCAAGTCCCTCCACCGAAAAGTTGTCCTTGATGTGGGGGAGAGGACAATAGGGGAGGAAGCGAGGATGTGGGGGTACAACAACCACCCTGGCCGAAGCAAAGGTAAAGGAGGTTGGGGAGAGGGGAACAACAGAAGAAAGAGAAAAGAGACTGGTGCGCAGCAAAAAACAGACCGTCCTTTGGAGAGCTAGGACCACAAACCACAAGAAAAACGGAGGACCGTTGCGGCCGTATAGGAACAAATAGTGCGGGGAGAACAAGACGGGAAGAAAAGATGGGACAATTCTCTCCACAAACTCCCAGGCGGCACTCAAGAAAACAACGTTGCGGATCAAGAAAAAAAAGGGCTGAGGGGGTAAAAAGAAAGGCACCGGGTTCCGGGAGGGGGAAGCCCGCTCGGGAATTAGATGGAACGAAGGGGACTAACAAAGAGAAGGGGAGGAAAAAAAGCAAGGATCAAAACCAGGAAGGCAAAGGGAAAATCTCGAAAAATCTCGACATGGGTTCGAAGCATAGGAAAATTCTGGTGGGGGGAAAAAATATTTGTAAGATCGCGATGCGGGCCAAAAGTTAAAGACTAAGGGGAAGTTTATCCTCGAGGGGGAAAAAAATCGACTTTGCAAAGAAAATCATTGCAGGGAGCGGAAGCCTTACGTACCGAAGTTTGGGGACTTTGGGAGAGGAAAGTAAAGTGGGTCACGCCTGGAAAGGGGGCTTTATGTGGATAGCTAAATCGAGAAAAAAAGAAGGTGAGAAAGGGGAAAAAGAAAAGCGGACGGCCTGGACCACGCGAATAGGAACCGGAAAAGAAACTTAGGAACAAACAGAAAAAAATCCCCCAGGCACGGTAAAAAAGAACGCGGAACCAAAACCAACTCGAGGAAAAAAACAAAAAACAACGGAGGGAAGAAGAGGGTTGGTGGGGGGGCCGCGGATTTTCCGCCAAAAACCGACGGAAGTGGTTCTGCTTTATTCTCAGGAAGTCGGCAATCGGCAGGACAAAACGAAGGGGACAAAAACTGGAAATTCAAGCGAAAACAAAGGAAAAAGCGATCTCGAGACAAAAAGAAAAAAAAATGTCAAAGAGAATCCCACCATCGCGCACAGAAGGGGAAGATCCACGGCGAGTCCCACCTTCGACGCCGCAATGAAAAAAAAACACAGAATGAAGGGTGCGCGCCAAGTACTATAAAGAGACAACTCTCTAAAGACAAGAAAAAAAAAACTACCGAAGCGGACAAAAGGACAACTGGAACAATCAAAGTCAAAAGCCCGGAAGAGAAAAAGACTTTGTTGGTGGGGGACCCAACAGCCCTGAAAAAAAATACATCCCTGGCCAAGCCTCACAACAATCGAGATTCGGAACCTGTCCTGGAAGAAGAAGGTCTGAAAACTAAAGAAAAGAGAAAATTACACTCAGAAAAAGAGGCACGAACAGTCGAAACGGACGGACAAGGCAAAACGAGCTGACTGAAGCACAAGCGACGATTTCAACCAACGAAAAATCACGGCCAAACACCTAGTGCTGGTCTGGAGGAGGTCCTCCTCGGTCTAAAGGAGAAACAACTAGCCCAGATCGAAGGAAAAGAATGGGACTGGGAAATCCACCGAATATGTTTATCTAGAAAAAGTCCCAAAAACCGGGCCGGGCGTCGTTGGTGCCTTTGTCCACAGACGCCGCCTCGAAAACCCTGCGCCACTGGGGGGCATATGCAACCCACACAACAGCAGTCCGTGGGACGGATGGTAAGGGGGCGTAAACTCTTTGTTCTTTTAGGGGAAAACCACCGCGACCAAAGAAAAAGAAACAGAGCTTGAGGGAAACCTTAGTTGACCCAAAAAACATCTCAAAACGCTTCAAAGAAAGGGCAATGGGGAAAGAATACCAACCCACGAGAGACCACGGGAAGGGAAACTTTGATACATCTAAAGGGGGGATTGGCGAGTCCGACAAACATAAAACTCAAAGAAATAGGGGGGTTGGGAAGTGTTTACCGTATTTTAACGATGGAGGAAAAGAAAAAATAAATAAATAAAAGAGGCAACACGACCCTTATCAGCGAAAAAGGTGAGGGAAAAATACCGCCTATCGCGCGCAAAAAGGAGGTGGCAAGAAGAAGGGGAGGCACGGATGGAAAACCGAAAAAAAAATAAAAAGGGTTTAGACGTGAAGTATTACGCAATGAGGTGGCAAGCGAGAATCTCACTTGGAAGATAGTGGAAGGACCCAAAAGGAAAAAAAGAAACCACGTACCGAGACGACAGGGGGGTGGACAGCCTGCAGCGACCGCAGCGGAAGACGGGGGGGGGACGGTCAAGGTGCGTCGCCAGAAACCGACACACATTGTCAGCCTATCTCATCCTCCACTTCCTTCACGTAAAGAACAAAATGCGGAGAGAAAGGGGTAGGATACAACGGTTCGAAAGACTAAGAGGCCTATAGACAGGGAAACATCTCGTGGCAACAATGCTTCTGAAATTGCAGGGGGAAAAAAATGGTAGGACCACTAAAGAATTTCTATGGGGAAGGGTCAGGCGCCATGTGGTTGTTCAGGAACGATTTAACAGACTCCTTTCCTAAAGGGCTATCGAATTTGTTGCGAGGGGAAAAAAAACGGACTGGCACAAGGGAAAGAGTCTAAGGGAAAAAAGGCCCTAAGGGAGGCGGAAACCAGGGGGGGAAAATAGAAAAATGTTTGTTTATGAACCGCAAGGTCGAGGTAAACTCTGTTAGCCAAACATTGGGCCCGTAAGGCCTGAGAAAACACGGGGGGAAGGACGTGACACAAAGACAAATCGCCCAAGAAAGAACAGCCGTCACCCCAATTGTGCAACTATCGGGGGGGGAAGGAAACCAGACAAAAGAACGCTGATAGAACAAGATGAGCCGTTCATGGTAACCGATTCAGAAAGATGCCCAGGCAACGTGAGCGCCGTTGAAAGAGACAAGGGCAAAAACGGCCACGGAAATAACGGAAAAAGGGAGAGATGAAACTAATCTTCTCATCAAAATAAAAAAAAATCGGCAGCGAAGCCGGAGGGGAAGGACCAACCAGAGCTGAGGGAACATCGAAATAACCGAACAATGGGGGTGAACCAAAAAAAATCGTAAAGAAAACGCCTTACCAATGACCGTCTCAACGAAAATCTCTGCCAAAAAGGGTGTGAAGCTTCGGAAAACCGTTATGGCCAAGGGCGGCCTGAAACCGTGGGGGCAGGAACCTCCCCTTTTAAAAAAAAAAGGGCAAGTAGTAAGGGCCTAAGTGTTTCATTCATGTTAGGGAAGGAACGAACAAGACGCCGAAGTTCCTGGGTCCCGAGCCTCTTGCAGAGGAGGAAAAAGGGACAAGACAAGGAAGTGAGAGGCGCTTCATTGGTAGCCGATAGAAAACCTGGGCGGCCGCGGGAGGGGAAAAAAAAAACCAAAGAAAGACGCCGAAACATCTAAAAAACGAGTCTCAAAAAAGAAAGCAAGTTCACTGGAAAGAGATCGCGACGGCCTCCCAGTCCAAAAAAGGGGAGGGGGGTTGCACTCCCCAACTGAAGAACCCTCAACTGGCCCGGAAAAAAAAAAATTGGGCGGGAGGCGAGGTAGGGGAGGAGGGGAAAACTATGGGGGGAGGGAGAGGTGTTGGGGGAGGAAAAACACCGGGGAATCGTATGGAAAGGAGGTCTGCCAAGTAACCTCGGTTCAGGGGGGGCAAGGAAACCCGTTGTTAAAATAGCGGCTGGGGGGGGGAGCACACGCAACATGAAAAACCTCTTTGTTGACAAAAAAATTACACGCGGGGAACAAGTTGGAGGGGGGTAAGGACCGAGCGCACTTGTTGACAGGACAAGGAAAGGAAAGGAAACGGGTGGGCCCTACACCGGCCGAAAGTGCCCTATAAAAAAACAAAAAAAAAAGCGACATTCCCGCTTAAGGCCGACCGTGGGACACATTCACAATTACAAAAAGGGAGTACCGATGGAAAAAAAGGGGATAAAAAAAAAAGTCAACGCACAAAACAGAACTTGGACGAAGGGAGAAAGGGCGTCTTAAACAAAAGCAACTCTGAAAAAGGGGAACAGGGGGATTCACGGGAAGGGCGGGGAGGAAACAAAAAGTGTGTCAAGGGAAGGTACTGGATCAATGTATCTGGCCCGTTAAACTGGGGTATGTGAGAAGGTTCGGGACGAACCAAAGGAAATTAAAGCTTAGGGTAAGACTACCGCGAAAAAAAACGGGGCTCCTGGGAACACGTGGACGAAAAAAAAATGGGTGCGTCCCCGATCCGAGTCTGATGTGATGGTGGGAACAAAAATAGACCCACCACGACGACCCCTCCAAAAACCATCCACCCATAAGTCCAAAACACGTCCAACAAAAAACCAAAACCCCACTAAAAAGAAGCACGAAACCAGACCCACACCCGCGAGATGTTCGCGCCTTGAGTTAAAAGGCAGGAGTAGCAGATTCCTAAGAAGGGGGGCGTTTGTAAACTCAAAAAGCTTTGCTCAAGAAGGCAAGAAAGGATAAGCCAAAAAGAAAAACGTTGGGTGAGAAAAGTTACTCTGGGGTGGGGAAAACCCCCAAAGGGAGAGGAGGTGCACTGAGTTGTAGCCGTCAAGAAAAGGGGGAGGTAATCAGCTAAAATACTACCACGGCTGAAAAGAAAAAGGAATAGGCCTCAGTTAAGTGGGGGGGTTGTGGAAAAGGGGGAAAATTGTTAAAACACCCAAATGGCAATGACAAAGGAAAAATATACTGATCGGACAGGAATTATGTTCACGCCAAAAGAGGAGTGGGAACCGCAAACGTGGTCCAGCTACGGTAAGAAAGGGAAAAGTCACATGGAGCCCGTCCAGCGACGTATCATGGAAAAGGATCGAAGAGAAAGAAAGGCAAAAGCTTATTCAACTTAGAATGTCACGTTCCAAAACGAACCTTGGTGTGGCGAAAAATGAAGGGGTAATACCAGGTGAAGAAACAAAAAAACGAATCAAGGTCACTAAACATAGACCTTACGCTGCTAAACGCAATGTGTGGAGGCGAGAAGTTCAGCAGGGCTGAAAGTTCCCGCTCACCGACGAACGAGTGGCAAAGGAAAGAGGAATAAATAAGTCAAGACGCAAGAATCCTGATTGTTCACTCCAAAAAAAAAATGAAAGGGTGTCCCATGAGCGTGCAGTCGATAAGGGAAAAATGTGTCCCATCGGAACGTAGAAAAGAGAAGAAAGAATTACAGGAACGGGACGAGAGTGCATCGCTACGGTTTGTCACTCAAGAAACCGTGGGAAACGTCGAAAGAAGGAGGGAGTTTGCCAACGAAAGGGGAAGGGATGGTGAACGAGTAGGCGGGGCCCAAAGAAGCAAGTACCGGGCTGTTGGGGAGAGAAAATCTTTGACATAAAAACCTGGTTGGTAGGACGAAGGCCCACTGTGACAAGAGGGAACGCAGGAAAAAAGAAAACGGAGTAAACACAACAAACCAAAAAAGGAAAAGGGGGGGGGATGAACCCTTAGAGAAATTTTAAAAAGTTGATGTGAGAAACAACTATGGGCAATATAAGAAAGAGAAAAAAGTAGAGATTTTAAAAAAATTGATGACCCAAACCAAGTAGGGGGTGGGGATCGCAAATATCGACCAATATTATAAAGAAGTAGGGACACAGGGGAAAAGGCAATCCAATCGCTCAAGGAAGAGGGAAAAAACTTAGAGATTCAGCTTGGGGTTTTTTAGTAACAAAAGAAGAGAAGGATAGCGAAAGATATGCAAGAGGACAAATTATCAGAGGAGCACTGGACTCATAAAACAGAGAAAAGGGGGGGACTGAATGGTACAATCAGGATTTAGAAAAAGGCTTCTTAGTATCGGCCTAGGCCCACCAACAAGCATGACTTTAGGGCCTGCGCAAAAAAACGGATTCAGTCAAGGAAGAAGCAGTGAATCGTGTTTGTAACAAAACCCTCGTGGGAAGTCAAAGAAGGGGACGGGTTCTAGACGGGTCACTGCCGCGGCAAGGAGGAAGGTACAAATTAAAAACTCCTTGCGAGGCCAGGACCAAGGGGTCCGCGTAAAAAAACTCGAAGGGAATAAGCACGACTAAATGGGCGCGGGAAAAGACTAAAGAAACTAAGAGCTGTATAAGCATCAAAGCCCGGGGGAAGGGAACTGAATCAAGGGTGTGCGTAAGGAGTCGGGGATTTTACCTCGCAAATTTTGAGACCGCAAAAGAAGTGGTACAGGGGGGGCCAACTCTCGGCAACAGCGGACTGAAAAAAAACAAAGTGCGGGAAAGCGGTGAACCAGAAAAACTTAAGGGCGACGGCTCAGGCCAATCAAAAAGGAAAAAGGGTAAAGAAACGGTCAAGACTAACTAAACGCTATAAAAAGCCACTTTGACAAAAATAAACAGGCAACGTACACCTATCCGGAAAACTCACCCCAAGTTTGGCAGCGGCCTGCTTATGACGGGGTTTGGTTTTAAGAAACAAAAAGGCCAGGGGGGTGCGGAAACGCAAACTTTGAGCCTACAGGATTAGGTGGCGGCAAACGCAGGTGAAAAAAAAACAAATTAGCCATATTTCCCACAAAAAGAACTACTTGAGTATGAAAAAAAAGCCCAACCCCTGTAGGAAAAAACCGGCTGGTAAATCACTTCCTCAGCCCGAGACAACGGCAAAAGGAAAGTTTGTGTGAACCTGGAAGCGTCAAAGCAAAGAAACCGCCAAAGGGGTGAAAAACGAAAAAACAAATACTAGGGAGAAAGAAAAGCAAATAAAACGCCGCCACTAAAATAGGAATAAAAAACTCGGGGAACGACCTGAGAAGGATAATGCGCTGGGGTTGGGCAGCCGGAAAACCGCAGGGAAAAGGAGGTCCAGAGTTTCGGGGAGAAAAAAAAAGGGAGGCCGGTATACCGTTGGGGACATTCTCAGCCATAAAGGGAGAAAACGTCCATAAAAGGGAAATATACGGAGACGTGGCGACGTACCCCTGATAGTAAGGCGACAAAACGCCGGTCAGAGAAAACGGGTCATGACCAAGATCACATGCGCCGTAGAAACGGGGTCAAGGAAAGGGGTAACCATCTGTAAGGATCAAAGATTTATCAGCACTCACCCCGAACCGGAAGGAGAAAAAAAAGGGGGGGGGCCAACTACCCGGAGCCAAGAAAACGAGTAACAGACTTCGAACCGAAACTAAAATTGGCCCTAAGAACCAAGAAACCAACAAAAAAAAACAGAAAAAGGGTAGCACTCGACCGCGACTAAAAAGACCCAGGAATCGGAAGGAAGAGCAGTGCTCGGCAGGAGGGAAAAGGGGGTCAATTACAGCAACGGGATGCGAACAAAATTTTGAACTTGAGGTCAGAAAAAAGAGAGAAACGTTTTATGGGAATCCTTAGAACCAAAATGCGGCGCCTTGGTATGGTAAGGGTGCACCAGCGGCGGAAAAAACCAAAAATGCTTCGGAAGGGGTGAAAATAAAAGGAGCCCGAGAAAGGGTGCGTTGCTTGTGCACGGTGGGTCAGAAGAAGTGCACTCCTCACCGGGGCCAGGCAGGAAGGGATGATGTCGGTACTCAAAGATCGAAAAGTAACGCCAATCTTGGGGGGGAAAAGGGTCGAAAATGACCGGTATCCTCCCGAGAACAAAAATCGAAAGGGGGGAAAGATTGGACCGCGCAAGAAGAGGAAAATTGATCAGGGTTAAGTAAAAGTGGTCAGGGGACCACATGCGAGGGGGGAAAAGAGGGAGAAAAAGTCGGCACGAAGATGGCACAGAAAAGGGGGTCCTTAATCATCGGAAAAATCAGAGCAAGATATCAAGATCTGAGAGGATCAGAGAAGTGAGGAGAGGAAAGCCTATTCAGAAAGGTCAATCACATCCCATACCCCTAATTCCTAGAACGTCCCCCCTGGAAAGGGAAAGGCCGAAGACCACCAAACGTCTGACAAGAGCAGTGGAATAGACGGATTTGTCAAAATGCCCAAGAACCCGTCCAACACGATATGACAGGGACTCCGGGCGACTGATAGATTAACGGGCGGTGGCCTGTGTGCCACGTAAAGTCCAAGTCCTATTAACCTGCTCACTGGAATCGGATGCGCATGGGGAAAGGAAAAAGAAAGCGGAGGGGGAATTGGGCAACCTGAAAGGAGTACCTTAGCACTTTTGAAACAAAAAACCCTCGGGACGAAGCCAGGGGAAATGCAATTCTGTGCCGCCAGCACAAAATGTCAGAAACGGAGAGGCAACAAAGGGAAAGCAGAAGGGACACATAGGCGCAGAAAGAAAGAAAAAATTCAGCACCAAGGCACCCAAAGAAAGAGGATTCATCCTGCCTGGCCACGGGAGGGGTAACAGGATCGAGAAATCGGCAATAGAACGTAAAAGGTGAAACCAAGGCATAGGTTAATTTCAAGTGTGGGGAGACGCCAGAATGCAAGGGTTTGAGCGCGGACCCAATGGGGGTGAAACCCTCTCGACCAGTCCCAGGAGGAAAAAAAAACGTCGAAATGTAAGGGGAGTTTGTGGCATTTTTAAGAAACTAGGGAAGCGATTTAGAGGGGACAAAGCCAGGGTTGGGGCGGAATAACAAACAACTATGAAGGGGATTCTCCAAGGGGTCCTATGGAAGAGTCACCAATAGCTGGGAAAAAGGACTGCGGGGGAGACATACTCCGGAGAGTTAAAAAAAAATATCTAGAAATACTTTTCTTCCGGGATGTTTTCTACGGGGTATTCGTGGGTGGGGCTTTAGGGGAAAAAAAGTGGGTAAAACCCGCCGGGACCACCCGAAAAAGCGGCTAGGAGGAAGGGCAAGCGAATCCAGGGAAAGCTGCCTAAGGGAAAAAGCAGAAAAGTCTTCGGGGGAGGCAAACAATTGAGGAAAAAGGAGGGCTAGAGAGTGTGTGGAACAGACAGCCAAGGGATGAGTGTCCAGAAAAAAGAAAGGGTCAGGCCAACAGAAGTGTTGAGATCAAGTCGTGGGTCGTCGTCCCAGAAGCGGAAGGTCTTGATCAGGGGAGGGAAGAATGCACCCATAAAAGCATAAAAAATTCGTGGGAGTGCAAAACAAAACGTAGATCAAAAGAAAGAGGAACTTTTGGCAAGCACACCTGGAAAGAAGAACCATAAATTCAAGGGGTAAGGAACATGAGAGTCACCTTCACCGAACTTTCCCTCCAAAAACCCTCCATAGGGGAAGGATGGGCGACGTCGTATTGGGGTAGGGGTCCGCATGTAAGCCAAAAAGGCCTTTGAAAGGAGTTCTCCTGAAAAGAAAACCTGATGGGGGGAAAAAACGGAAAACGTAAAATACCAGGTGTCGACAAAAAGGGAGGGGAGGGGGGAGGGGTGATGGGAAAACGGGGAAGGGTAATCTGGAGAATAGTTCCTGAGGACAACATTGGACTGGCAGCTAAGGACCCGTAACTCGAAATTTGAAACTCGCGCCAGAGAGAAAGCCAGTTCGGCTGGTCACCCATAAGGAACATGCAGGGGGGTGGAGGGATAAGATAGGGTTATATGAAATATTACGGGGTGGGGATGACAGGAATGTTTGCAAGATGTCTAAAGGCTGGGAGAGCTCAGTCGTGGCTCGATTCTACGTGGCAGGCTCCAAAAAGCAGGAAAGAGGGGCGTGTAATGCCTGGGGAACCGGACAGGGATGAAGGGAGAGGGGGTTTTGGGATATTAATGAAGAACAGAATGAGGTGGGGACTCTTGATGTAAGCAGGTGTTATTTTGGGGACAGCTCAGAGAAGGAAGGGGGGGTGCATTTAGTCGAAATTTCCCCGTTTCTCCTGCGGGCCAAAGCCCTAATCAGAAACCCCGAGAACTCCCGGAAGGAATACCCACCTAAAAACAAGCCACAAAGTAACGGCCGAATCCGAGGTGCAAAAAAAGCTTCCGCAGCACAAACAAAAAGAGGAAAAAGTTAATATTGGAGGACGGGGGAAGTGGATCCCGACAAAGGGTAAGTTCGGCATGTCAGACATGTTGTAGGAAAGGTCGGATACTGTGGAGCACTGGGGATTACCAAAGGCGAACTGTTAACATCGAAACACTTAACGCTATAATAAGCAAACGTCAGCAAAGACAAAATCTCCGAGAAGGAAAGTCAAGAAGAAACCAAATCGGCACCTTCTACTCCGGCGAAAGCAACCAAGGAAGAATGCCTTGCTAGAAGAATGAGAGGCTAACAGCCGCAGATAGACCGGACCACTCGAAAAAACGCCAAAGCGGCAAGGAAGCAATGTCCATAATCTGGGAAAAGGCTAAAGCTCTTGGGGCACCAACAAACATGATAAAGCGTGTGAACATCTAGGCCATGTCGAGAGAAGGGGAGAGTCATTTTGTCACACCATTGAGCGTCGAAAAACTTCCGAACACATCAGAAAATATTGTCCGAAAAGGAAGCGAAAGAAATGACCCAGTCCGGCTAACGACAATCAAAAGGGGGCTTTCAACTTTGAAAAAAAGCCGAGAACAAGATCAAAGAATCCTCAAGGATGGAATTAGGGGGGATGAACGATCTTGAGAGCGGCAGATTGACATGTCACAACCAGTAGCCAAAAAGAGATTTGAATCTAAAAGGACCTGAAACTCTACAAGTCGACTGTGTTTAGTTCCGGACAAAAGCAAATTCCCTACGGAAAAAATACCT
>Ga0179593_1518114_pt1 | contig 22422 bp, 30 predicted proteins | sample CZODoug2_1_08_16_FD_185931 | JGI IMG/M metagenome (GOLD analysis project Ga0179593, IMG submission 185931) | Vadose zone soil fungal communities from Angelo Coast Range Reserve, California, USA - CZODoug2_1_08_16fungal (PacBio error correction) | ecosystem: Environmental > Terrestrial > Soil >...
TTCAGGCAAAACAGCAAAATTCAAAGAGAAAGTTATTTCCGGCACTCGATGGGCACTCAAAAAGATTGAACACCTTTAAAGGCGGAGCAACGATATGGGACCAGAGGCAAGTGCCCTTCAGCAATCAAAAAGGCTCTAAAAGAGAGAAAAAAAACGAATTAGAAAAAAAAATTTGCCTGAAAGAACCCTCCGTTGTTTCGAGCGCTGACCAAGAGCCCAACCAACACGGGAGCGGTGTCAAAAATCAAACCCTCGCGGAAAGGACAGAAAAACACTGGCCTAAGAAATCAGGGGAACAGGGCGTGCGAAGCGCATGTTCTAAATCGGCAATTGGTGAGCGCGAAAAACTGAGAAAAAGTGACGGGATCCTGTTGGCATCAGAAAAAATGACTCGGATCCTTAATGAACAAAAAAAAAAAAAAAAAAAACAAAAAAAAAAAAAACAAAAAAAAAAAAAAAAAAAAACAAAAAAAAAAAAAATTTCACCAGGTTAGGAGGGAGACCCCGTGGAAACTGTTCAGTAGGAAGGGGGGAAGAGGGGGAGCGGGGTGCAACCATCCGATTGTTGGACGAACCCTTTGTAAGAGGGAAAAAGGTTTGAAGGAAAAACTAGTTGACGAATTAGGCCAACTCCGATTATGTTGGGTGTGTTTCTGAAAACGAGGGGAGGGGATGGGTGGAACCTGCAAGTTAACAAGCAGTGTTTGTCACAGCAAGACTTTCATGCAGGTTAGACTCGCCGAAGAGATCAAAAAAAATTGACATCTGATCGGGAAGGTCCATTTTGGGGGAAACCAGTAAAGACCCAATGAAACGTCAGGAGGAGGGAAAGTAACGCTTCAAATAACATCAAGGTTTATCTCCAAGAGTTAAATAGCCTCGGGAAGGTGGGCGTGGCGCCGGAGCAGGGGAAAAAAGCCAGATTCACCAATGTGAAGACCCTAGTGGCTGAGGGGTTGCACCTGAGTGGAGAGTAATTTGCCGAAGGATCACGGGTGCTGTGGTTCCTCCACTTGAAGGCGAAAAGTCGTAGTGGCAATAGGGAAAAGGGCTTGGGAACCAACTCGGAGTGGGGGAAAACAGACGAGAGAGAAGGGAGAGAGGGCAGCGAACTGGGCGGAAGAGGCTCGACAAGCGACGCAAACGCCGAGCATGTGTACGGGAGGGTCGGGGGATTGTGCTTGGAAGCCCTGCGTGGAAAGGGACCTGCGGATAGGGAGAAAAAGCGTGCAAGTAATTAGCGCAGGATCGAGAAATTTAAAGAGCTCCACAAGTAAAGACCTTGAGACAGAATTTGGTAAGATAACCAGCGGAGTGTTGAACCGCAAACAAAAAAAAAAAAAAAAAAAAACAGTAAAGGAACCGGACAGTAAGGAGCATCGGGATGGGCGGGACGGGGCGGGGCGTTGACTGCTTAAGAGCGAAGGTCCGAGACACGGAACTACTACCGCCGTACCGGAGACTCAATATAAAACGGAGGCGTCACCTCAAGTCAGGGTCCAGATAAGAACACTATCGGGGAAAAGGACACCTTGCGTGAGAAGGAAAACTTCTGTGTATTGCCCGCACTTCGTGTCGGTTAAAGTCAAGTGGAGGGGGAGTGGAAGGGTAAAACAGATACAGCCCTAGGTCAGGAGGGCCTTAGCGGAAGTCAAGTGGGGAAGAAAAATAATCTTAGCCTAAGAACACTGCTTTCGGACGATACATTCGAATCATTGAGGGAAAAATACGCGACGATACTGTCTGTTGAAATTATCGATAACCGCGGATTCAATAACGAATCAAGGGTCAACGAACTCGAATTTCCTCTGGGGAGGGTTCAGTGGAAAGAAACGAAGGACTCTGGATTAAAGTGGGGGGGTTTTTGCGAACGGAGATGAAGAGGATGTTAAACGGAGAAGGGGGAACACGGGTTGTTCAAACAACGAATAGCTAGGCGAGAGCGAATCCCTGCAGTCTTGAAGGTGCGTGCTTACGGGCGATGTACTTGCAGAAGAAAATACCCCATCATTACGGGGAGAAAAAAAGCTTACGGCTAAAAAAATAGGAGCAGAGTCAAGGGGCTGCTCTCTGGTGTTGAACGCGGCTTCCGCCTCGGCACAACTCATCCGAGAAACAAGAAGGTTGAGGGAGATAAGGCGCACAATAGAAATAAAACCCCATCGCAAGAGGAAAGAAAACAATTATAGAGACTCTCTAAGTGCAATCATTGTCAAGAGGACCGAACCGTGGTTCGAACAGGACACACGATATAAAACCCCAGAACAGAAAAAAGGATGAGGGACGAAACACTGGTTCATAGCGTGCTGGGTTCGGGGTGCAGGGAGGAAAAGAAACAGGGCTCATGACACAAGGGACGGAAAAATGAAGGTCCAACGAGATTTGCTCAAGGAAACGAAGCCCATAGCCGCTCTGGGGGAAAAAAGGTGGGTCCGAAAAACGGTACTCGTTAATAAGAAAACGGGGGGGTGTCTGGCGGAACAGGACGCAACGTCAGAGAAGTGCGAGAAGGAAAAGGACCAGCCGGCGCACGCTGAGCGCGATAAAAAGACAGGGAAAAGAGAGCGTGGGGGGAAAAACATCTGGACAAAGTAAGATTGTTAACTTCTAAAAAGGGAAGGAAAACGAGAGAGCACATAAGGAGGGAGAGAAGATAAAGCGAGTAGGAAAAAAGTTCAGCCGGTACCGTTGTGGAAGCGAGATTTGAGCTCAAAAACCGTATAGTAACTGGGGGCGGGTCGTTACCGAAAGCGTACCAAAAGAACCAGAAGGAGGAATAGAAGAAGGGCATGCCTGGGGGGAAGGGGAAATGGTGGCGAATACAACCAGGTGGTTTGGGGTGTGGCTTCACGAGGGGAGCCTGCTAAAGGAATTTACCGTTGGCGAAGGAAAACAGTAGCCGGAGGTTCCTCAAAAGGAGGCACGAGAGTGACCTGCAGGCGAAATCCCCTTCGCTGGGGGGGGAACCGACTGAGCAGGGAGGTTCCCACACAAAAAAACTGCTGGAAAAGGGGCTGGCAAAAGGAAACAATTTGGTGTCTTTTTGAATCTCGCTGATGTTCGCCTCGATTAAAGAAAGGGGGCAGAGAGGAGGGGGCCTCAGGTTTAGAAACGTCCTTAAGCGGGAGTTTTAAGGAAAAAAGCAGGAAGGGAAGGGGGGACATCAACTATGGCGGCAAGGAAGGGGTGAGGCCCAATAACTTCTCGATTGTGGGGTGAGGGGACGAAGCCATAATATGGAGCCACGCGAGCAGCAAACTTCCTATGGGAAACTGGGGGGGAAAAAAAAGCGTCAATCGTCTGGCGGAAAAATGTAAAGAGGTTGGGGGAGGTGTCTCAGTAGTCGAGTAAAACAAGTTGCGGCAACTGAGGGGTCAAAACCAGTTAAGCGGGGAGGGATATTCCAATCGCAGAAATGTCCACGTACCGCAAAAACTCGTCTCACGGGAAATCTAATGCAAAAAAAATTTAAAAGGGTCAGGACACGAAAGAGTGGGCCAGCTAACCGAGGAGAAGAAATTATCAGCGCGAGAACCCGGATGGGATAAAAAAAAAAACTAGCAACAAACGCAAACCTCAGCAAGTGGGACGGGCGGAAGGAAGTCGAAAAGGCATTGTGGAAAGTCGGGACAGGCCTCAAAATCGAAGAGACGCAAGTCTTGATAGGGGAGGACGGACTACGCCGAACTTGAGGAAAGGAAGAGAAAGGGTGTAACAAACGTTGGGGGGAGCCACACAGAGCGAGGAGAGGCTCAGAAGCAGACGAAAAGGTGGAGAGAAGAGGACAGGAGTCTACTGGAACCAAAGGACGAAAAAAAGAGAAGGGATACTGGAGAAGACCGAGAAGAGTATCGCAGGGGGAAAAAAGGGACGTACCTCTTTCAACAAGATCAACGAGAACTCCCCCAGCCACGCTCCAGATGGTATGACAAGAATTCCAGAACAATTCTTAAGGAGGAAAATGTAGGAAGGGACTTTCTCTACTTATTGTGTCTATTGATGGAAAATCAATCCCGGGAACGCATCTGTAGGCCCAACTCTCAACATGGCGACCTAATGGGAGGGTCAAGCACGAGCCCAAGATCAAGGGAAAGCCATATGACTCTCGGCACATTGTGTCCGCGGCGCTAGGAATATTCCAAGCGCAGCAGAATTCTAGCGGTTGGAACGCGACTCGCAGGTTGAAGTTGTAAATAAGTGATAGCTCATTGATAGAAAGAGGGCGCGCGGGCAGGGCGATGAAGGGTGGGTGGCGGAGTTAGGAAATCAACGATGGAGCATGGGAGCGGTTTCGCGAGGGCTACGTATCAAGCAAGGAAATCGCGCCTGTTAAACTCCACACTGGAAATAAGGAAAGGCCAGGAATGGGTCCTGCTAAGAAAGCAAAAGAACGTGGGTGGGTTCCTGGATCTAAGGGGACCCGAGGATGCCAGGGGGATGATCATAAGGTTCGTATCGGGCTTTACAAGCAGCACGAAAAGGCTGTTAAATGGCAGAGACAAATACGAGAAAATAAGAGCAAAAAACAGGGGTTGGCCGAATCGAAACTTTTAAAAGGAACTATCTACAAACGGCTGAACTCAGGATAGGAGGAACCTGGGCAACGCTCCCAGGAGAGGGAAAAACTGTAACCTTCAATTCGGGAGAAAGGTGAATACTCTACCGATATTGGAAAAGTCACAGAAGGCAAGAGGAGTAGCTTGTCGGGCTCACCAATAGGGAAAAGCGCGTCGTGAAAACAGCGGTGAGGGGGTAAGGTTCAGTCGAGTCGGTGAAAAGCCAGTGTTGGTGGCCATCCTTACGACGTAGAAACCCGGGTTCCCGAAAAACATGGGGGGAAACAGCGGGGGTAGTCAAGGACACTTTTTCTCAACCGTCAGGCGATGAGACGCAGGGCCGAATACATATGTGTGACAAGGTTGTAAAAAAAGAAGAGGTGACCATAGACGACACCTCTGGAATTTTGGGACAATATCCCTGAAAGGCAAAACAACAAAATGTAATAGACGATGAAACCAGGGGAGGGCTGAGGGGAAGATGGACGCTCCGTTTTAACAGAGGGAGGGAAACCGATTATGGCCAATTCGGATGGAAAGGGACGGAGGCTAGGCTTTGGAACCGATCAAAGAAACCCAGGGGGCCTTAAGCGGAAACAAACAGGTGGCGACGGGGCCTGCCAGGACAAAAAAACGAATTAGAGCCCAGCCCGTGACAAACGGGGACCGAAACAAATCCTATACACTTCAAGTTCTAGGCGGTTAATGAGCGGACGAAAAATAATCGATCGGAAGGGACTGGGGGAAGTCAATAATAAGCGTAGTCAGGGTCCAACTATCCCAAACCTAACATGAACTGGACAGAAAAAGTACCGGGGGGGGAAGAGTGAGTACGGGCAGACGAGGTTTCCTGTCCAGTGGGGTAGGAGTTTACACAATGGGGGGGCATGGAGTGAATCAACAGCCGATTTTAATTGGGGGCTCAGTCTGGTGGTCGGGGCACTTTAAGGAAAAGGCTTTCATAAATTGCAGAATCAAAGCAATAAGGTAAAAAAACTAAAAAAAAAAAAAAAACAAAACAAATGGGACATTCTAGGAAAAAAAAGGTTTTAGAGCCCCGAAGGAATAACGGAACGCGGAAGTATTCGAAGAGAACCAGCCTAGGCCTGAATCTTGGGGGGTAATAGCCCGGGTTAGGCACGAGGCGAACGTATCGGGGACCCCCAAAAGATCAGCACCTGCGTGCTTCCATTAGAGGTTCCTACCTGACTGCCTAGGGTTACGACACTACGTCGCAGGAGCAACAAAGGCCCTTATAATGATGAGAGGGTCTGTCACAAAACTAACATGCTCGTAAAAAAAGAGGGGGGATGCGAGCCGGGGAAGGGTCGCGCGAAAGATCCGGCAAGGCAAAAACGCATAGGGTTAGGGGAATGGACGGAGCGAGGGGGGACGGGTGCGGGCACAATCGAGGCCCTCTGTGGGTGCGAGAGGGAAAAGAGAGTCCGGATAGCTCGTCCTACCGGATTTGATTTGCAGAGCGCGCGCACCCAGTCCCCAGGCAAAGATTGGGAATGAAATAATCATGTGTGCACGCAAGAGTAGTTAGCATGAGTAGCGCAGCGGGCGGGCCACCTGAGGGCTTGAAGGGGTGCGAGAAACGACGGACCCCAAGCGAGATCTGCTCGCTCCATAAATCTTCGTCGTAAGACAAGGCGACCAAAGAGGTCGCTTCACAAAGTTTGGTAAGTGCCGCGCTACGATCGGTAAAGTAGCCCGCCATGAAGGGGCGGGGGGGGGCTCCGGGGGTGGCAAGAACAAAGAGGTTCAGGGGGTTTCAGACACGGCTGTGTGAGCCGGACCTCATGAATCGGAGACAACAAATGTTCTAGAAGAGATGGGAACTCTGGGGAGTTTTAAACAAAGGGAGAGGAGGTTCCGAAGACCAAAAGATTCGCAAAAGAATCTGATCGTCTCCTCTGTCAAACGTCGCTGAAGTACCGGGGCGGTTGTGGATAAACACGAGCATAGATCGGAAAACGGGTGGTGCTGTACAGACGGAGTGTGACGAGGAATCTGGTGAAAAATCCCCGAACTTACTACCGAAAAACGGGGGATACAGCGAAAGGAGGGCGTGCAACCAGTAGAGGGTATTGAACCCATCGGAACGTCACTTAGCACCGTAACAATGTACGCACCGCCACTTAATAGAGCAGAACAATAGGTGGGGGGCAGGGGGGGAAGGCCAAGAAAGAAAAGGATGCTTAAAGGAGTCGAGCTCGAACTAAAAGAAAGGGTTGATGGGATAGAACATCGCTCGGGCAAAAGGGGGAAACCAATGAAAGAAGAGAAACTGCGTGCGGCGAGAAGCTGCTAATAAGATGCCGCCGGGGGTTAGACTCGACGGCGGAACCCTCATAGGTCAACAAGAAGGAGAACCCCCAAACCGCTACAAAAGTGTATGGACGCTGGGCGGGGCCGAGGAACAAGGGAAAGCGGGAGGCGGAGGTTAATACGGCAAACAAGGGGTAGGTCTAGAGGGGGAAAGTAGAGGGGGGGAAAGTGCGTTGTAAATAGGGTGGAGGGAGGAGGGGGGATGGGGTTTACCAAAGGAGGGTGAAAAGAGAGGCGGGGGTGGGGGTGTGGAGAGGGTGGGGAGGGAATGGCCGAAGGGGGGGAAGGGGTGAAAATAAGGAGGGGAGAGGGGGTGTGGGTTGTGCGGAGGGGGGTGAGTAGGGACAAAGTGAGGGGGAGGGGTGATTAAGAGGAGGGGGTAATCACAGATACATGCAGGGAGGGGCCGGGGAGAGGAGAAGGATGAGGGAGGGAAGAACGGAAGGTGCGGAGGGGGGGAAGAGCGGTGGGGAGGGGGTTGGGTGTACTGAGGGGGTGAGGGGGGTGCCGATCCGGTGGTGTGGGGGAGGGGAGGCGAGGGGGTGACGGGTTGTAAAGGGTGAGGGGGAGAGGGTGGGGCGGTAAAAAGCAGTGGGGGGAATTATAGGAGGATGGGCGCAGAGAAAGATGGAGAATGGTTGGTTGAGAAAACAGGAGGGATGGAGTGGACATTGAGTGGATTCGCGTGTGGGGAAGTGTGGGAGGGGGAGGGGGGTAAGGGGGGGGAGAGGGTAGGGGGGGGGGTGAGCTGGGCGTCGAAAGAAACGGGAGTGAGCTGAGGGATTGGCGACGCGTGTGTGGGGGGGAGAAGGTAGGGAGGTCAGCAGGAGGGGAGGGGGAGAAGGGTAGGGGTGAAGGATGGTAGCGGGGGGGCGGCGGGGTGGACCGGGTGGGGGGGGAGAAAGGGGGGTAGGCGAGGAGAGGGGGGGTTGGGGGGGGGTGGCTGAAAGAGGGGGTTCGAGGTAGAGGGGTGAGAAGGGTGGGTGGGGGAGAAGGTGGATATATGGTATTGGGGGGATCGGATAGGAGTAGGGCTGAGTTGGGGGGAGGGAAATACAAGAGTGGGGGAGGGGGGGAGGGGGGCGGGGGGGGAGAGTAGTCGGGGGGGGCATGTCGAGTGAGGACGAGGGGGGAGGGAGGAGCGGGTTGGGGAGGTAGAGGGGTGTGTGGGAGGGTAGTGTTGGGGTGGGTGGGGGGGGGGGGTAGAGGTAGGAAGGAGGGGAAAGGGGGATAGAGAGAAAGTGGATTGCAGTAAGTAGAGGGAGAAGGGGGGGGGGGGGGCAGGGGGGTGGGGGGGCGGGAGGTGAGAGTGAAAGGGGGGCGAGCAGGGAGGAGGAGAGGAGACGGGGAGCGGGGAAGCTGGGGGAAGGGGGAGAAGAAAATGAGGAGAAAGGAAGGAAGATAGGTGGGTTGGAAGAGGAAGGGAGGGTGGGGTAAAGAAGAAGGGTCGGGGGGAGGGCGTGGTGAGGTCCGAGGGGGGGTAAGTGAATTAGGGAATAGGCGGGGTTGAGAAGAGGGGGGGGGAAGGGAAAGAGGGAGTGGAGGGTTAGGAGAGGGGAGGGCAGAGGGGAGGGGGGGGAGGGGGAGTGAGGAAGGGGAGTAGATAGGGAGTGGGGAGGTTGGGGGATGGGGGAAGAGAAGAGTGGAAGTGGGGGATGAAAAGGAAAGGGAGGGAGGGGCAATGAGGGAGAAAAGTGGGATTAAGAGGGGGGGGGGGAAGGAGGAGGTGGGGGAGTAGGTGAAAGGGGAGGTATGAAGGGAGCAAGAGGGGGGGGGGGAGAAGTGAGGGAGGAATGAAGTAATGGATGGGTTCGGAATGGACTGGGAGGCGAGGTAGGCGGGTAGTGGAGGGGGAGGCTGGGGGTATAGATGGGGTGGAGGGGTGAGAGGAGGGGGTGAGGGAGGGGGGGGGGGGGTTGGGGGGGGGGAGGTGGAGTGAGGGAGGCGGGATAGAGGGGGGGGGGGTAGGGGGGTATGTAATCGATGAAGAATAGGAGTAGCGGGCGGGGGGGCGAGGGAGGAGTTAGGGAATGTTGCGAGGGGGGGTGGAAGAAAGCAAAAAGGTTGGTGGGAGAAGTTATTATAAAGAATTGGAGGAAAAGTGGTAGAGTGAAGGAAGGGAATATGGATGAGGAGGGGAAATGGGAAAAATGGGGAATAAGGGAGGGGGACGGCGGGAGGAGGAGAGAGGAGAAAAAGGGGTGGGTGGGGTAAGGGAAGGAGGAGGGGAGGGGGGGGGTCTGGATAGAGGAGGGAATGGTAGGGTGGGATATGGAGGGGGAAATTGAAGGGATTATGGGGGAAAGGGGAAATGGAGAATATGGGGGTGCTTGGGTGGGAGAGGGGGGAGGGGAGAAGTGAGAGGACATGGGGAGGGGCGGGAGAAAAGAGGGGAATAGAGAGAGGGTGGGGGGGATACTGGTAGATCGTGGGTGGGGAACGGAAGGTGCGAGGGGTGAACGGGAGAGAGCGGGGGATGCAGAAGGGGAGAGGGGGGGGGTGGAGAGGATATTATGCCGAATGAGAGGGGTGCAGGAAAAAGAAGCGTGGAGGAGGGAAGAGGATGGGGGGGTGTGGGGTAGATGTGGAGAATGGGGAGCAGGGGGAAGGGGGTAGTGGGGTGGAAGTGGGGTAAGGTGGGAAAGAAGAAGAAGGGTTGTGTGTGAGGGGAATGGGAACACGAGGGAGGGATAGAGATGTGGTTACGGAGAGGGGTGAGAAGGAGGGTGGGAGGATATGGGGGGAGTTGGAAGGGAGAGGATGGGGGGTGAAAAGAGAGAGGGAGGAGGCGAGAACAGAAAAAGACCTCCCTAAGAGGAGTTGCCAATCCTTGGTACATATTGGGCCGACTGGGGAGGGGGGTCCGGATATCAGTAGGAGCAAAACGATTGACATGGTAATCGGACGGTCCGCGATGTTCAAAGCCTAAACGGGATGTTTGAATTCTCCAAAGGGGGGGGAAAAAAACCGCAGGCACCTAAAATCTTAAAGACACAAAACTTGGGGCACCGGAAGAAAGCAGTCTCGAGAGGGGTAATCCCGCAAAAAAAAATGAGAAGGACTCGGGGGTCATCGTTCAAAACCAAGCGGTTGCGCTAATCGCTTAAATGGTTGGATGCGCGTCAGAACTCGAGAAGACTCAGGAAAAAAGTGTAAAAAGAGAGAAGAGAGTCTAAAGGCGACTCGAGAGAACGTCATCAGGGCCTTTGTGTGAATATTGAACGGTCGGTGAACTGGTTCTGTTCTTACCCACAATAAGTAGCGGAAGCAAGTTGGAAAACTAAATAGCAGTCTCAGGTAAAAGGGGTCCAGGGGCCGCCAGCAAAAACCAGGTGGTGGGAAAGGACGGGACGTAATACCCCGTTGGGGAGAGGTAAGAAAAAAGAAGACGCCAACTCCAGCTAAAGGGGACTGCGCCAAGAAGAGGGCGTTGTGCGCACTTAGCTTATATACTACACCAGAACCACACAAAGAAAAAAATGAGTCTGTCCAAGGAGGCGAAAAATGGAAACTTGGAGGGGGACTCTAGGGGGTTTATCGCTGATGGTACACGCTGCGGCGACCCGTATTGACATTGGACATGGACCAGAAAAAAATGGTTATCTGGAGGGTTGAATAAAAATGAAGTCGGGGGGAATGTACTGGGAGGACCAAGGGCCAATCAACCGTGAGGGGTGAGTTCGACGCTATATGCTGCGCCGAAGGCATTCAAGGGGGAAGAACCTAGGTGAAAGGGTTCTCGAAGAAATCGTCGGCTGACATCGAAAGCGTTTGTGGAGGTCCTCGTTGACTCAAAAACAGCGAGGAAGAGTGCACGGCGGGGGACTGGGCACGCGAGTTGATTTCGTACATAACCGGTTAAATCAAACGCGCCGCACAACTCAGGGGGACAGAAGCAACAAAGGAAGATAAAGAGCGTATGCCGAATTTAATTTTTCCAGTCCAAGTACTGAAGAGACGAGGATAGGAGAGGGGGGGGGGGGTAAATTGGGGGTTAGAATCGGGGGGCCTTCTACAACCAGCAATAGTCGAGTATGGGGGGAAAGAATCGGCTGGGGTCCATAGAAACAGTTGAGAAGGAATAGTCGGATCACCAACCAGGGGGAGGCGAGTTGAAGTCCACGCGTCCTCTGCGGAAGGTTACAGCGTGTCATAAAAGAAAAAAACGAAGACAAGGCGGCAATGTTTCCAGGGGAGGGACTTAGGCTGCTCAGCAAAACGAATGGAAGCCTACTACCCTCCCCTGCGTCGTACTTCGGGAAGCCACGAAGGTTGAAAAAGAGTGGGATAAGGGGGTAACTAAGAGAACGGAGAAAGAACGCTGAAGAAAGGGCAGGGGCTTACTCAAATCCTTCAACCCGACCAGGGGAAAAACTCTCCATTGGCGGACAGCAGGGAGCAAAGCCACCAGCAAGAGTGAAAAGGGCGATGGGAGCAAAGCTTTCAGGAAACTGGGGACGGGGCCTTTATTCACAATATCGGAAGGAATAGGGGGGAAAGAGCTGGCCGGGCAAGCAAGAAGTCTCATGTTCGGAGTTCGCCAAGGAAAGCGGAAATGTAACCAATAATGGCACAAAAGAGGGACGGTTGGGCGGTCAGAAAAAAAATTCCAGAATCCCGGAAAAATCGAAACAGAAGGAGGGGGGAGTTACATGAGGAAAGATCAGGGAGAATTCCTAGTATTGCCTAGAGGGGAATCTCAGATTAGCCAGTATCTTCTGTGCTCGAAGGAAAAGAGTAAAAGAAGGCACGCTGTGTGAAAGACCACAAACGCGCTGGACGCGTACGGACTATTCTAGACGTGAACTAAGAACGACGGTATTTAAAGGGAAAAGGTGGATACAAAAGGTAACACTTTCTCATTTGCTGATCTAGCAGGAGCTTGGAAACTTCATAAAAAAAAAGAAAAAGGCGGTGAAGGACACGGTAAGGGAAATAAAGACGCGCAATCATAGCCCAAAGTAACAGGGGTGTCAAGAAGAAAAAGGTGCCGGAAAAAAAAGGGGAACTATCTAAAAAGGTCGCACCCTCGTTAGCGGAAAGGACGCCACGCTCAGAAAAAGGAAGTGAGATGGGAAATGGGGAAAGGGTAAAGAAGGTTGGTGGGAAGCACAAAGAGATATTTCGCACCAGAAAAGCTAAAATTAAGTTTAGTCGCCAGGCGCCAAGAAAAAAGGAAGCGAACTGGTGAAAAAGGGGGGGGGGACAGTGGGGAAAATCGATGTGCGCGAAACCAGGGAAGTTTGTGTTGTAGGAAGCTGAGAAGGTAAAAACCGGTGCCTATAGACATGGGTTGGAACCGCCGGGGGAAAGAGGGGAAAAAAAGAATGTGGTTCAGAAGGGGGAGGCCGGCGGGCGACCATGAATAGTAAACAGGGTTTGCGCACACAACAATTTCAAGGTGGGGAAAAAACCCATCGAGCACTCATGAAAGACTGGAGTTTGTGCGTCAAGTCTGCCCGGGAAATCTGCAAACAAAAACGGATGAGACAAGAGATTTAACAGGAACTTAAAAAGGAAGTATGGAACCAAACAGGGTGTATCGGCAGGTCCAAAAGTGGAAAAACCGGAAAGAGCAAACGATATGGTAGCACAGTAAAATGGTCGTAGATGAGGGGGAAAAGGGCGAAAAAGGAGACATAAACAAGAAAAACTAGACTGTACAACAATTGGTAGATAGAGGCACACTAACGGGGTCTAAAGCTGGGGTAAAACAAAGGGGACAAAAGAGGAGCGGTGGAAACCTCAGCCCATTCTCCGACAGTGGACACTAAGAATCTTGGAGTAGACGCGATTGCCATCGGAGATGAGCGACGCAACGAACGCTACGGAAGGGTGGGAGTTTAGTACAGCTGGGGAAAAAAATATCACATCTGTAACAAGAAAACTGGACAAAGAGCTATATTCCTTTAAAAAAGGGGGGGTGCGACGCAGAGAAGTTGAAAAAAAGGAAATTTAGACTGGTTGAAAAAGGGAAAAGGGCCGGGGCCAACTCCGAGTGTTTTGACATGCGGAAAGTATTAGGCAGGGCCGTGAAAAACTTGTTGCGCAAGCACATGGCGGGGTGAGCCGCAAGCGCCTGGGGAGGGAGCAAGGACAGATTAAAAAAACAGAGCCAGGGGGGGGTATAAACAGAGGAAACCCCTTCTTGCGAGGCTTATAAGAAACAGCCCATAGAATGGGGGAAACCCAAAAACCACAAACTAAAACCATAGTAACTAAGAAAAGGCGCGGGGTCGTGGGAGCGACACAGGTCCAATTAAGCACCCGAGGCTTAATTGTCCGAGGGAAAACTAAGCCGGAGAGAGAAGAAACTTTCCAGGTCCTCCAGGCGCCAGATCGTTTAAACCTCAGAAAGGGACTTTGCACAACGACATGGAAACTGGAGGTTATAGCTAAGGTATGGATGGTATGCCTGCTCCGAACTGGGTGGGGAAAGAATAGGACGAAGTCTAAAAAAAAAAAGCAAGTTGATGTGGGGCGGTAAAAGAAGGGGAGCCTTGGCGAAGACCAAAGAGCACTGTCTTTCCATGGGTGAAGAAAAACGCGAGAAAAGAGCAATTTGAGGAAAGGAGAGAAACGCGTGAAGGCGAAAACAGCCACAAAGCCCAAAGAAATTTTGTTAAGAGCGAATTTGGGTGTGAAACAAAAGACAGGATTTGGTCGAATGGAGCGCATCAAAAAATGAAGGGCTGTCCAAAACGGAAGGGGACGGTCGGCGTGATCTGGAGGGAAGAGGAAGTCGGCTAAGGGCAGACGCTGGACCACGAGAGACGAAAAGGGGGGGAGGGAAAAAAAGAGTAAACATAGAGTCGTCGTCACCAAGGAGCTGTGTCAAATAGGGCAAGTTAGGAGATGACACGGGGGAGATTCAAAGGTGAGAGAGACTCTAAAGGGAAAACTTCAGGACAGTATCAACCACGTGCTTGGTTTCCTGATATGGAGTAAAGTTTGTCCAAATCGGGAAAAAAAAATCATTGTTAAAAAGGAGTCGCCTTCAAGGGCAATGGAGGGTCCGCAGGTATCTTCCAAAAGACTCAAAAGTGGCTAGGAGATCGTCGAAAGAAAAATCCTTGGTGATTTGGGGGGAAAGATGCGAGCGGGGGGTGGGGGGGGGCTAGCTGAGAACCCATGCGCTCGGGTCAGAGAAAAACAAACTAGAGACCATCTGAAAAAGGAATTCTAACATCATGGTGGGAAAAAAAGGTGAAACACGACACGGCCCGCAGGGACTAAAGGATTCCGTGTAGCTTGGGCCATGGAAGGTTGTGAAGGGTGGAAAAGAGGTCTCAAAGGGGGTCAAAAATACAGGACTCTAGAATCCCTAAGGCGAGGCTTACCGTGGGTTGAAGAGAGAAACGAAGACCACATCCCCCACCGACGTTACGGGAAAAACTCACGCAATATAAGAATGTGGGGGAACACAGAGAGTATGGTTGCGGATACAAGTGGAACGGTCCAGCCAGCTCGAAGGCCGAGATCACTCGAAACCACCAAATTAGGGAAATGGGGGAAATGTGATCAGTAGAATAGAGGTACATAACAGACAAAAAATGCTATCAGAATCTTTCAGAAAAACCCAGATTAATTTCAGGGCCCTCGAAGGCAGATTTCTAAACAATGAACTATGAAGGAAAATGCGTCCAGACAGATGAGGGCAAACAAAAAGGCTAAAAAAGGACATCTTTGAGACGTTATGCTCACGTTTACAAAGCAGACTGAACTAGGGGGTTGAGGAAAGGGAAACTGCCAGGGCAGCAGAGAGTCACAACGAGCGAATGATGTAAGATCAGGGGGGAAAGAAACCGGCGAACCTGAAAAACTAGGGTTGAATGACGCATACGAAAGGCGAGAAGGCCACTCCTCGTTAGCCTAACAACCGGTGTCAGGAAAAAAACAGACAGACACTTACAGAGGCCGGAACGAGCCTTCCATTTTGTCGCATGCGCCTGCTAAGAGAAAAAATTAAAAGGGTTAAGAACGGGGAAAAAGGTTCAAACGATCGGAAAAAGATGAAGAAAAAGGAAGGGGGTGACGGAGGGCGATTCAAAAAAAGCGCTTATACTTAGCTCAAGTAGGAAAAGAGAGAGGGTCAGCGCGCTCGTGGGGAAAAAAGAAAATGTTGGAAGATGGGTCCCAAACTTGGAAGTGACTGGTGGCCGAAAATCTCAAAAATCAGCAGAAGGGTGTCGGCTGGCCAAAAAAGGGGAGGTCAGAGAACGGAAGAGGGAAGGTTAAAGGAAAGGTGAAGCCAGACAAAAATGGGGACTTAGGCAGGTCGTCGGAAAGGAGGGGGGACCTTGGGGGGGAGGGCAGTAAAAGGTTCATGGGAAGGGACGTCTGGGAGCTGTGTGAAAGACATCGATTCCATTCACACGGGTTCTCAGAAGCAAGGTGCAGTGGGGAAAAAACCAAAAAGACCGGAGAAGTGAAATGGAAAAAAGAGTGAGTGCAAAGCTAGCAAAAGGATTGGATGTAGGTTACTACTTATTGTGAAGAAGCGCTGAGGGGGGGAAGGGCCGAGGAGCGAAAGCACCAAATAGGGACGGTCATCAGTGGGTGAAAAGAGCGCCTGATATCTTGATTTTGGACTAGGAGAATTTTAGATGGGAAGGAGTAACCTATGGGAGGAAAAGAAACGGTTGTTCGTGAGTGCTATATCTCAAACTCGAAAAGGAGCAAAACGAGGGGGAACCCAGGGGAGAAGGCAAAGGGTAATATGGAAACAAACTAAAGAAACAAAAAAAGAGGACCAGCTCGGGCGTTCTGGACCGAGTAGCAGGAGAGGGGGGTTGGAAAGTGGAATGAAGGTGACGGAATTGGAGAAGAAAAGCAATCTTATGGGGGAGCACCCTTCTGATTCTGAGAGTGCGAAGATGCCATTTTGAAACGGCTGTAAAAAAAGTATAAATCGGGGGGGGGGAGAGAACGTCACAGGTTACCAAGGGAAACACAAAAACGGCGGCAGAATCGGTCGTAGCTGGGGAGGGTGACTGTGAGGGATTTGTCAAACCCAAAAAAACGAGTACTTAGCTACGAAGGGGGAACGAATATTTGCCGAAATGAAACAGCGCATGATCGATTCAAAGGAAGAGGGCAGGACAAACGAAACAGCCAGTACTGGAAAGTGGGCGAACTCGGGCGTAGGGATAATAAATGGGGGGGAGCTGGAAATCTGGGGATTCAACGAACAGCTGTTCAATTGGAGAATGAACCCACTGTTACAAAGAAGGGATGATCTGACTAAAAAAGAGTGAGTTTGCAGAGAAAATGAGCAACTACAGAAAAAGGGGGACGGCACTGTTTTAAATACGCATAGAAATTATAAACGGTATAAAAGGTGGGAAACAACCCGAAAATGCGTAGGGGAGACTGTCCTTGGGGGAAAAAAAGGAACTGAGGTGACGAAAAGAAATTGACTTAATCTCTCCATCTATGAGCCACTTTACGAATTAAGGGAGTTTATACAGTACAAGAAAAAAGGGACCGTTAGTCCCCGTGTGGGGGGGGGGGGGCACATGGAATATAAATAACGCTTAAAGGGAGAGCCACAAATTGGAAGGACGGACTGGGGATTCAAATTCGGGGACACAGACTTCTGGGCTTAGGGTAGAATTCACCAAAAAAGGGTTGAAGGCTACATGCAGAGGGATGGGGGGTCTTATACGGAAAAAGAAGAGCAAAATGGCAGCACTAAGATTAGAGGGCGATTCTCGCCCGACTAACGATCAAGGACCAACTACAGAAAATATCCGGCCTCGCGAGAGAGACTAGTAGAATGACAGTTCCATCGAGACCCAAGCGATCGAATCTTGTGGGAAGAGTAAACAAGAGAAGGTTAACTAGACATTGGTAGACATATGCCAGTAGGAACTAAACGATTCGAAGGCGTGGAGCAGAAAATCTTCGTCTCTTTGAAGAAATGCTCGAAGAGCTAGGGGAGAGCAGAGACGGGGGGGGAATGGTATGATCGAGAAACAGAAAAACCAGGGATACCGGGTCGAAAGGAAGGATCGGGCCCTATGTAGGGTCGTCCGGTCTGGATGGAGGAAGTGGGAAGAAACAACCAGAAGGGGCAAGGGGGTCTCTCCTTGGATCCACATTTGACGCGACGAGAGAATGATTGAGGATGGAAGGTCTCCTAAGGAATCTTCTTATTAAAAACCCGGGAAGAACGTCAGATTATAAAAAAATTACTGTTGGATACACAGGGGGGACAAGCCGAAGACGCTACGCCAATGAGGAAGAAAAGAAAAAAATCAGTATCCGGGGGGAAAAAAAGGGGCACGCAAAAGGAAACTTCGGTAAACAGGGGGAGTCTCTTAAACCGACGCAGCCACCACCAGAGAAGAAACGGAGATATTTCAGGTCTTCAGGGTCAAGGGGAGAAGGGGGGTTATAGTGGCTGAATAGGGGGGGAAGGCAACCGCCAGTATCTAGGAAGATACCGTTTCGTTTCGTCACAACATGGACAAGGCAACCAAAAACCAGAACAAGGAAGGGGAAGAGGTGGAAGATGAGGAAGTTAGTGTCAAGAGAAAGGGCTGAGGGTAACCGCTACACGGGGTGGGTTGGGAGAGTGGCAAAATTAAGAAAACCCAAATAATAAATGGGTTGGGGAAGGAGAGGGGGATCTTCCAAAGCTGTATAAAAAGACAGTTTACTTCGAAGACCATACCCTTCATGCTAGACCAGGAAAATGGGTCACATTCGTTTCTCACTAAGGTAAAAGGGTGTAAAATGGAAAGATTAGAAGCCTCCACAAAATAGGGTAATTTGCGTCAAAAAGGAGAAAGGGGGAGGAGATAGATCAACAAAAAAAGGAAGGATTGAAAAAATACCGACCCTGACGGCAATGAAAGGGACGAGGTCTGAGTTTCTATGGAATCGTGGGAAGAGGGCGAAACATATGTGCACCATCTAATTAGCAGGGGTAGGGAATGAGTGAAGAAAGGTCTATAAAAAGGGGGGGGAAAAAAAAAGTGCTTACAACCAATGTGGGCCCATAAAGAGAAACAAGGGGGCTACGTAGCAATTATTCGCCACACAACAGAGAGGGGAAAAGAATCCCACAGGGACACAGTAAAGAAAGAAGAGACAGAAAAAGGTAAAATTGGACTGGCGAAGATGGCACTCAGAATTGTTGAGCAGAAAAAAGGGACTCTCTCCTTCTCGACTGGTGAGCGAAGGCAGGGAAAACTAAACCACCAGAGGTAATTACAGACTAAAACGATCAGGAAGGAAAATTGGAGAAGCGTGGTTAGAGGAGAGGCCCGAAGACAGAGTGGGCGAAGCCGTTTAGAGAGTTAAGGGGGTGAAGGGCAACCAGTGTGAATAGAAAGACATATGGGAACTGAAGGGGGGACAGTACAGTCAACGTTGTGAAGTCAAGTTTTGACGAAACATACGTTGGCCGTGTGTGTTTCCCTACAGACAGGAGACTAGGAAAAATGTGACATACCGAGAGGGAACCCTTGGCTCCCAAGGGACTTCCATACCCCGCAAGGTGCGAGGGATGGGCAAAAAAACACAAGTCCAACGAAGAGGGGCCCAGCCTAGGGCAAAAAAAGCGCCGTGCGTAGTCGGGAGCGGTGGGCCGAGAAACACAAGAAAAGGGGGATCAGGACCTCGGGGACCTTAATTCTTGTTGAATGACGGAGACACGACATATGTACCCCTAATAGGAGAGCGGCCTTGCGGTTAGGGGGAAAGGGAGAAATATTTTGGGGTGACTGAAAAGGCGAGCTTTAATACCTAAATTATCAGATCAACCTGGGCGAGGGGGGGATTCGCACAAGAAAGGATCGGGATCGAGAATGTCTCTCTGCTTGCTCTAAACTGGGGGGGAGGGGGCAAGGAATATAAAAAGGAGAAAAAGCAAGAGAGAGTGGAAAGGATGAAAGGGGGGCGTTAACGGCGACTTGAAGTTAGTGGTCGTAAGTCCCAATGAGAATTCGTATTGACAGGGGGAGAGAAAAATAGATACAAGCGAAGCGGATGTTCAATCGAGGGGGGTGAGGAAAAGCTATGGAGGGGGGAAAAAAGGAGCAAAATAAACCCCAGTCACTCACATCAAAATGGAATATAACAAGTGGATTTTGAAAAATCGGAAGAGGGGAAGAGGAGGGGAGAATGGAAGGGGAAGAATGGGGAGAGGCAAAACCGGGAGCGGCATTGGAGGAGGGGGGGAGAATCCTGGGAGAAAAAGGCGGGAGAAAGGGAAAAGCCGCGTCTCCGGTACTAGAGAGGGGAATCGAGTAGATCTCCATACGAAAGGTAGGCACCGGGGAGGGGTAGAGAAAGGTCATAAGTAAGAAAAAAAGAAGGTAGGGAAGTATGCTTGAAAAATTTGCTCAGGGTGGTGCTGAGGATAAGAAGAGAGGGAAAATGAAGAAAAAACGGGGAAAAGTGGAATATTGGGTCGGTCGGAGCGGTGTGATGCAAAAAAATGGGAACAAATCCGAAGGGAGGGAGCACATAAGAGCACTTCAACACGAAAGAAGGGGAGTTAAAATCAAGGGAACGATTAGCACTTCAAAGAAAGCGTCGGGAGGGGAGGAATCGACTCACGTAGTTCTCACACATTCGCGGGGAAAAAGGGGGGTGTGGCCGTGGTTGGAGCATCGCAGAGGTAAGGGACCAAAAAAAAAGGTCACGCTCGGGATGAAAGGAAGACACCCCACCAGACAAAAACAAGGAAAAAAGAAACTTGGAGATACCTCGGGAAGAACGTGCAAAGGGGAGGGGGGGGTCCGAAATTTAACCGGGGGAAAGGAAAATTACGCGGATTCCTCGGGACCGAGGGGGGGTGGGTGAGTGATGGAATACAGTTGTAGCCGGGAAGAAACGTAAAAGTGCACGAAGGGGGGAAAAAAACCGAAATAAATCGTAAAAGATATCAATAAGAAACTAAGAGAAAAGGACGGGAGATGTTGGAAAGACAAAATTATCAGAAAAAACGAAATAAAAGGGAACACCGCTTTAAATGGGAAAAAAAAGAAAAGACTGACGGCAGCAAAATGACAAAAAAGAAAAAGCCAGGTTGGGGGGAAGCAAAGGTGAACAATGGAAAAATCGCGCAGCTCGTAGTTAAGAGAGAGCATAGAAAGGGAACTCACCACATAAGGTGGGTGGAGAGGCTGCAAAAAAAACGGACGATACGAAAAAAGAAAAAAAAGGCTATCCAAAGGAAGGAAAAAAAACAAAAAGGGGGGCGATCTATGTCAAGACACGAAAAAAATGGCACTATAAACAGCCTGTGATCTCGCACGGCAACCAAGAAAGATATGAAAACAGAAGAGACAACCATGAAAGAAAAAAGGGGGGTAATCATGAGTGAGAAGAAAACCGGACAGCAGCCACTGGTCTATCCGTTCTTTATTGGGAAGGAGAAACTGGACATGAAAAGCAGAGAAAAGAAAAGCCAGAGGGAAATCGACAGAGAAACTGTCCAGCGAAAAAAAACGGGCCAGGTCTCTTACGGAAATCCCTGGTTGGGGCCGTAGGACAAAGGGGTACAAAAGAAAAAGAAGACCTGAAAAGGAAGAATAAAAAGAGTAAATCACTAACGGGGCGGGCGGAAAACTGAAGGAAAAAGAAAAAGTCAGAGACAAAATTTTTATCCCGAGAACTTTCGCAGAGACCCAGCTGAAGATGAGGTAACCACTCGTTAAAGGGAGGGTGGAGATGAAAAATTAGAAACGGAGTGTGACGGGGAGGAAAATAGCGTCGCGAACGACTCTACAAAAAAAAAAACGAAGGAAAAAGAGCGAAATTCGAGTTCGCGAAATAGTGAGAAAAAACCAGACATTCCCGGGGAAAAGAGGGGTGAAAGCAAAGATCGGGAAGACCGTACAAAGATCTCGACAAAACAAGAGGAAGAATTGGTCCTCGGCTAGAAGGGATATTAAGGGAAGGACACAAATCCGAGGGGGGGGGGGGAAGTCATGTGCGCGTAAAGGAAAAAAGGTGGATTAGGTCACTAGTTTAGAGGGAAGGGAGAAATGGGTAGCGGAAACCAAGGGGGCTGAAAAAAAGGACAGGGGGAAGAAAGTCAGCAAAAAAACGTCCGCGGAACGGGGAAAACCATGTCTCGAGCCGTTGGAGAAGAACTTATCCCTCTTTATCCGTAACCAAAAAAGAAAAAAAAAAAACAGCCTGAATATAAAGGCTGTCACCACTTTGGATGGAGGACAAAGCACCGAAAACAGGGGCTTGATGGCAGAGGGGGACTAAACCTTCTGTTGATATCGCTGAGGGTTGGAAAGGGAAGATGTCGGTCTATGAACGCCAATATGTGAAAGGGGGGAATGAGGGAAAATATAGATAAAAAAGGAACGTAATATGGAGTGGGGGCTGGAAGAGGGAAAAAAGGCATTGGTACGTGGAGGGAAGAGATCCTAATGCGGATTCCCGAAAATGAGAAGGGGTTAGTCTATATCAAAGAACCGAAGAAACAAGGAGACAACTAAACAAAGGGGGGGATCTGGAAACACGGTGGGAACACAGTCAGCAGAGTGGCGGGCGACAAAATACGGCACTGGACGTTGTGAAATGGTCTAGTGGAAGAGGGTAGGGGAGTTCGAGAAGTATACGATAAGGAGACAGCACGGGGTCAAGGAAAGGAAAGTTTAAGAGTTACAGTTCGGGAAAAAGGGCTAAACGGTCAAGGAGAATAGGGCGACTGTCAAAAACTCGTGAAAAGGACCAGCACAAACAAAATGAAATCCAACAGAAGATGGGTAACGTGGTCGGGGGGAAATTTTCCACCGGACACCCGACAAAAAATACTTCAAGAAAATGCTTAACAGAGACAGAAGTTGGGGGAAAATCAAAGAAGCGAAATTTGGATATTCGGACCTCAATATCAGGCTTAAAAAAGAAAACATCACTAACGTAAAAAGGGGGGAATAAGGTGTGAAGAGGCGTAGGGGGGGAATGCCAAAAAGGGGGGCTTAGGAGAAATAGGGTCAATCACCTCACTTGAGGAAGTGGGAGTGCAACGCAGTCAGGAACAACACTTAAGGGAGAGTTTTTTTAGTTTGTAAAGAAAGAGAAAAGGGGGGCACGAGGACAAGGGGGAAAAAACCGTGGCTGACCTGGTTAAACAAGAGCGGGGGCTCGCTCATCAAAACCTGGCAAAGAAGAAAGGTGGAAATCCGAAATCGACAGGCGGGGGGTTACTTTCGTGACCAGCTCTCGAAAGGGGTGACTAACTAGAGGCGGGTAGGACTGGAAAAGGGGAGGAAAGAGAGGGGAGAGGTAAGACGAGGGGAAATGGTCAAACCGGCGGAACTAAAAAATCCTCTGCATCGTCCCTAAAGAAAACACAAAAGGAACAGCTAAAAGGGGGGGGGGTCCAACACCGGGAGATTAATTAATAGACCCATGCCCTCAGGAAGATGAGAAAGGTTCAAAGATGGAAGTCTTGATTGATGGTAAAATTGATAAGGTGAAATGGGGGGTTGAAATAGGAGGAAACATCTCGCGTCTAACGCTTCCCTTTCCCAGAGGAGGGAGGATTACGAGTGAT
>Ga0179593_1619573_pt1 | contig 22418 bp, 21 predicted proteins | sample CZODoug2_1_08_16_FD_185931 | JGI IMG/M metagenome (GOLD analysis project Ga0179593, IMG submission 185931) | Vadose zone soil fungal communities from Angelo Coast Range Reserve, California, USA - CZODoug2_1_08_16fungal (PacBio error correction) | ecosystem: Environmental > Terrestrial > Soil >...
CAAGGGAAAAAAGTCTTGGAGAAAACCGATGGGTGTGGAGATCTCTAAACTCCGGAAGCTTCGGGGCACAACACACTCCTCGGCCGAGCCAAAAAGGCGTTCCTCAGAAAAAAAAAAGGATTCAAACAAAAAAAAAGAAGAGGAGCGTCGCCAAAAGACTCAAGGGGGGGGAAAGCCAAAGGGGAAGGAACCGATTACTCAGGGGGTCAAAGGCCCTAAAAGGGGAGGGCCCCGGGGGAGTTCGTGGGAGAAAAAGATTATGAACCTGTAGAAGGGGAAAGTGGGAAACGCAGACCCCCTTCGTCGAAATGATACAGGAATTCCAGGAAAAACGTCGAACACAGGCAAAGTCTAAGAGGTCCGGGGAAATAAACTCGGGGAACCTGAAAGGGGGGGGCCAACATCGGGAGAAAAAACGAAAGGTTAACCTCTCAGGGCAAAAATGAATGGGGAGTTTTCCTGGGGGGGAAAGGAAAGCCAGTATTATCATGCCACTTTGGAAGCCCTTCGAAAAGGGGGGCTCCATGTTTCGAGAAAAAAGAGCCCCCCTCCGAGAAGACGGAACGATAAAGTGAAGATTGCGTAGCCGGGAAGGGGAAACGGCGGAGAAACTACGGGAAAAGTCGTGGGGGGGGATTGCTTTCGAGTGGCCAGGCGAACGTTCCCCCCATGGAAAAACGGGGGGAAGGGTTTCAAGGTGGGGGGACGAAAAAAGTAAAGGATCTTGGGAAAAAGGTGTGGGGGAAAGTCCTCAAAGGAAAAAGGAGTACCGAAAAGCGCTGAAACTCGCCAGGTGGGGGGGAAAAAAACGAAATTCCCCTTCTTTCAGGGAGGAGAAGACCGAGAAAAGGAAAATGGAAAAAAGCCGCCTTGCTGGGGGGGGGCCCTAAATCTGTGGGCGATCAAAGCCTTCGGCGAATGCTCCTGGGGGACTTGCGAAACCTGTCTTGGATTATTTCCCGGGGGGGGGGGTGGTGACATGTGACCAGAGGAGCTGTTTTCCAAAAAGGAAAAAAAAAACAGTAGCCCAAAAAAAGGAAAAAAAAAACAAGTCAGACTGAGGGGGCGATCTGGGAAAGGACAGATGAAAAGAGGGTTCATGAGAGGGGGGGCTCTCCCTCGAAAAAAAGAACTTCCCCTTGGGAGGGTCGGGGTCCGGCCTGGGGAAAAAGGATCTCTGTCAAATCGGGTAGGTGGACTCCGTGAGTAAAAAAACGAAAAATTGGACAGAAAAAAGCGTCACTGTTTGAAAGGGGGTCGTTCAAGGGGGAAGGGGTTTTGGAGGAAGCTACAAAGGACGGGGGGGAGAGGAGAAGTCCCTTTTCAAACGGGGGCCCCCACGTCGACGTAAAACTGCAAACATCCCTATATCCCGGAGCACCCTAGGAAGAAAAAAGACTCAAAAACGGGAGAACTTCTCTTGAACACAATAGAAACTTTTGGGGGGAAGGGGGGGGATGTAGGGTCCCAGCCTCGGGGAACTGGGTGTGCGTGGTGGAAAAGGGAGGGAAAAATCAGGGGAGGGGAAAAAAAAAAAAACCATAACACCCCCTCCACTAGAGGCACAACTAAAAGCGTTGATCCTCAAGGGAAACATGATGTACGCTAAAAAAAAGAATTGGAGGAAGTGGGTCCTGGGGGGTGGATTAGTTCACACCCGGGTCGCTTTAAAAAAAAAAAACAACCAACTCAGAGTAACCACAAAGAAAGTGAAGGAAAAGGGAAGTCGTCCCTACAAGAGTGGGGGGGCCCCGGACCCTTTTTTGGGAAAAGGGAAAAAAAAAGAAAGGCCGGAGAAAAAAAGTCGGTCGGGGGGAAAAAAAAAGGGACCCGCTCCCAAGTGGTGGGGGTTCAACCCGGGGGAGAAATCGATCGGGAAACTTAAAAAAAAAAAGGGCAGAAAAGTATACAAAGAACAAGCCCGAAAAAGGAGGGTTGATGTGAAAAAGAAACGGGAGAAGTTGCCAGTGGTTCCAACCGTATATCCAAGACAGGACTAACAAAAGCAAAGGAGTGATCGAAATCAAGACACACAAAAACAGTAGTAGTAGAGGAGGAGAAAAAAGACGGCGGGACTTTGGAGGTAGGGGGGTTTCGGGCACTCTTAAAAGGGGGACCAAAGCACCTATAGTCCCACCTCGGGGGGGGGGGAAGAACACAGAAACATCTTAAGCTGCCAACAGGGGCAAGCCATCTTAAGAAAAAAAGATCTCAAAGGATAAAGAAAAAACCCCTTGGGGGGGAACTGTGCCCGTTCCGAAAGAAGGTCTACAGACTTACTTAAAAGACGGCTCACAATGGGAAGAAGCTGCTGGAAAAGGAGTTACCTGAGAGGGAGGAAGAGGTTTTCTACGAGGGGGGAAATCTCTCGTAACGAGGGTGAACGTCCTTGCGACGTAAAAAAACAAGCCTTTACACAAACTTGGGAGCGGAGGAGGGGGGTTTTGGGAAAGGGAAAGAAAAGGGTTACTTGTGTGAGAAAAGACTATTCTTGCCTAATGAAAAAAAAAGACAGAACCAAACAACCTAATCTACCGAAATGACCGGGATAGGGGAAAGAAAAAAAAAAAAGCCCGTGATTTGAAGATCTGCCGAAGGAGCAGGATAAAGTGTTGCCGAGAAAAAGTGCCTTGGAACGCAAAAGAAGAGAATCTTCTGTGGGGCAAACCGTGGACGCGAGAACCGCTGGGCTGCGGAAAAGCAACCTTCCTTGGGGGGAGAAGGGGGGTCAAGGCAAAGGGGTTATCTGCAAAACGGAATTCTTCGTGGAGTGAAAAAAGAAATGAACATGACCTATAATCGGACAGGAAGGCCAAAAAAAAGAAAAAAAAGGACCAGTGGGAAAAAGGGGGGGGGTTGTTCGAGCAAAAGCGCCACCACGGGGGGGGGGAGGGAATCACTGGGGTCCTCCAGGGAAAAAATAGAAAGATTCCGGAAAAAAAAAAAGGTTCTCGTAGGGGGGGGAGGGGAACTACTATGGAAAAAAGAGAAAAAAAGGGAGTTCTCCATCCAGGTAGGAAACAAACTGCACAACCGAAGTTTTTCAGGGGGGGGAAGAAAAAGACCGGGAAAAAGGCTTTGGAAAAGACCCTATCTGAGGTAAGACCTTCTTTTAGGAAACCGAGCTGACCCCTCAAAAAGGTCCTTTAACCGGGTGGGGGGAGTTAAAACCAAAGAAGAAAAGGTAGAAGAAAACTCGGTTGAGGATGGGGAGGACATCCACCACCGGGACAAAAATAAAAGAAGATCGTGGGTAGAGAAACCCTTCCACCTCTATCAAAAGGGAGTCAGGAAAAAAAGAGAAAGGGGACCCACGAAGAAAAAAAGGACACCACTCACGGGGCAAAAGGAGGGGGGGAACTTTCTAAAAAAAAAAAAAAAGTTTCCTGTACAGGGAAGGGTCACCCTCTAACGGAACCCGAGGGGGGGGGGGGGGAGGGGACTCGCAGAAAAAACCTTTAGCATAAAAAAGAGGAGGGAAGGGGTCCTGGCCCCAAAGAAGAAACAGACTTGAAGACAGGGGGAAAAAAAGGCAAACGTCAATCCCTTGGGGAAGCGCAACGGGGGGGGGGGGGGGGTCTGCGACCACCCTGTGGGGCTACAAGGGGATTCTTTGTAAAGGGTTATGGCCGGGGACAAGTACGGAAGCTTTGTGGGAGGGGGGGGGGAAAAACTTGAAAGGGGGGAACTGATCACAAAAGGAAAAGGTTACAAAAAAGAAGGGGACGTTCCCCGCTCGTAGACGGGGAAAAAAAATTCTCAAAACTCGGAAACTTTAGGAAACGGCGGAAAACCTGAAAACGTAGAGATCCTCGGGGCTGGGGAAGAGGGCGGCTGTGTGGTAGGCGATTGGGAGAAGCTATCGGAGAAAAACTCCCAGCTTTGCGAAAAGAGTGGGGTTTTTCTGGGGGGGAATATTTAGGAAGAGGGGCCACCCCGAGTGGGGGAGATAAAAAGGACTGGCGCCCCATCTGAGAGAGAAAAGAAAAGAGGAGGGAAAAAAATATAGGGAATGGAGAAAAGAAAAAAAAACTCCAAAAACGATATTGTGAAGAAAAAAAAAAAAAGGAAGAACATTCGTCACATCGTAAGAAAAAGAACAACTCTTCAGTATCAACCAAAAGAGGAGGTTGCCGGATAGGGGTACTATCCTCCCCCAGGCGTCACTCACCGACTCTAGGGGCGCCCAAACCCAAAGACGGCGCACTGGACAGGAAAGACACTATTAAGTTTCATTCCCGAAGAAGAAAAACGGGTTTTAAAACTGGAGAGTCTTTATGAGGACGAGCAAATTCAAGGGGAAAAAGGTAGGGGTTTACCACAGGCAGAGGGTGAATCCATTGGGGGGGGAAAAGTGTCCAGTGTTCCAAGAAAACAGGGAGGAACGGTACGGGAAAAAGGTCCCAAAGAAAGAGGCCGGGAAAGGGGAAGATCCTACCTTTTCTCAAAAAAAAGAATCCACCCCAGAAAAGACTCTTGCTGTTAACCATTTATTGTTGGGGTGCCGAACACTGGAGAAAAGGATTATCTCTCCAAAGGGGAACCCGGTCAAAGGGAAAAGAAGAAGGGGGGTCTTCCTCAATGGGACTATCTCTCAAATTCAATCCCCTCGAAGGAGGTCCGCGGTAGAAGGGAAAAAAAAAACAGGGAAAGAAAGAATTGCCCTAAAGTTGACGGAGTTTTTTGTCCCAGGGTGCCATCGTTTGGGACCAAGAGGGAGTCGACCTTCATCAGAGAAGGGGGGGGGGGGAAGGGGGAAAAAAAAAATTTTTAGAAAGAAAGTTACAAATTGCAATCTGGGCCCACCCGGGTTTACTTCCCTCGAAAAAAAAAAAAATCGGTTTGTAGAAGGAATAAAGAGGTCCTCTAAACGGCCGTTTGTGGGGACAACACTTTTCATTCAAAAACGGGAAGCGGAATCAGGTGCGGACCACTCCGGAAAAAAAAAGCCCGGATTGGTCCGAGGGGTCTATCGTGAAAAAAAGCCTGGGGAGGACCTCCACGGGGAAAGAGAGGGGCCGACCCACCTTCCAGGAAAAAAAAAAATGAATGTGGAGAGGGGGGGGGGGGGAAAAGCTGGCTAGAGAGGAGAATGAACCCTCTTAATTAAAAAAAACATCTAGCATCACCGCAGGAATTCGATACATCATTTGGAAAGGATTTTCCTGAAAGAAAAGGGACTGAAGGGGCCTCTGCTGATCTCATAGAAAACTCCTTCAATTTGTGCGTGGCAGACTTTGTCCATTTCGGAGGGGAATTGAGGATCGGGAGGTTTGAAGTGTATAACAGAAAAAAAATCATTGTCCGACCAAAACAAAAAAGCTTTGGTACTACTTGGAGGAAAGTCATTCATGGGGGTCCCCTAGGAATAAAAGAAGAGGTAATCGGGAGGGTCACATTCAACGACGATCCACGAGATCTTTCTGAAAACGAAAAGGCTACCAAAAATCTTCAGTGGAGGAAAAGCGCAGGGGTAAAGGCTTCATAAGAGGAAAAGGAATCAATGAATTGGGGGGAATGACTCGGCAACCAAGGGCAGTTGAACTCTTTAGATCGGGGGGAAGGTGGGGGATTTCATGGGGGTAAAAAAAAGCTTCATCTCGAAAAGACTGGCAGAACCAAAAATCCCACTTTAGGAAAGAAAAAAAAATTTTATCACGAGAACCCAAGCCCGGGCAAGAAAATTATGCAACCCATCGGGGGGACAGGAAATAAGAACCTGTTAAAAAAAAGGGACAAGCTTTAAAGCGAGGGGAATCAAAGAGTAGGGAATCCTCATCTAAGGGAAAAAAAATCAATTCTCCAAATGATGAGTTCCCCTTTTGGTGAGAACGCTCTTGGATCAAAGGGAAAACGCTCGAAAAATCGAGGGGGGAACGGCCCCAAAAACCTTTTGGTGGGGGGGCATTACAAGAAAAAAAAGACGATCGGGGGAAAGGCAAAAAAAGGGACCAGGGGATCCCAAAAAAACCTATGGAGGTGGTTTACATAACGGTAGTTTCCGGGAAAATGAAAAAGCAAAGAGGCCTTCTAAAACAGGGAAAGAAAGGGTGGGGGGGGGACTATCTCGAACTCCAAAAAAAGGAAAGGAGGAAGGTACACTAAGGGAGAGGGGCCAAAAGGGGGGGTTAGGGGAAAGGTTAGGGCCCGCTGATACGACGTTTCCCACGGAAAAGGTCCGTTCCTACACAACCCGGGTTCGAAACAAGAAAATTGTGGGCCTGCGCGTTCGGGGAAAAACGGAAACGAAGATCTCCAAGGGAACTGCGGAAAAAAAAAGGCTGGAAAAAAACAAAAATGTGGGCACGGGCCGTTTTGGGAAAAAAAAAAAAAACCGAAGAGTTCGGAAGAAAGACGCTCCTGCAAAAAAGGGGGGGAAAAAAGAAACAAGGGACCACAAGGAGGAAGGCGCCTGTCGGACCGGGGTGAAGACTCGGTGATGAAAACGGGAAACTCCGAAAAGTTGAACTGCCCGGAAGGAAGTCTTCAAAGCTTGAAAAAGAGCGCTTCGTGTGGCTTATCCAGGTTCCGGGGGACTACGACGTGTAACGGGGGGGGAGGGACCAACGAAAAAAAAGGATTGAAAAGAAATTCCCCCCACAAGAACGCCAATCCTAACTCTAAAGGTTCCGGGCCGGCTGACATACAGAAGGAGTGTCCGAAAAAAACTTGTGAACTAAGGGAAAAGGGAAAGAAGTGGGGCTCGTGGATGGATGGAGTCCTGGAGCCGCAAAGAACTTCGGGTGAGGAAGGGGGGCGCCCCTGTAGGGAAAAAAAAGGACCGAAACGAAGGGGGGGGGAGGATTCCTATATAAAAAAATTTCCTTTTAGGGAACAGCCCGTGGGAATTGACTAGGGGGGGGGAACTAGGTTGAAAGAAAACCCTTATTCCCCATGGGTCGCGCCCGTCCCAAAAGCCACTCCCCACAAAGAAGGGTAAGTTCGGGTCGGGGGGGGAAAAACGGGAAAAAAAAAGAAAAAAAAAGTTCTCCACAAATGAGGGGGTCCGCCCGCAGAAAGTCGCCAAACCGTAGATCTCCTTAGGGGGGAGGGGGGGATCGAGGAAAGTACTGGGGCAAGACTTAAAAGCAGCCCTTTTTCTTAAAAAAATCTCCACCAAAAAAACCGAAGGTGTAAAAAGCCACGAAAGGGAAAAAAAGAGCAGCAGAAGGGAAGGTGCAACAGAAACAAGCTTCGGAAACGAACGGCGAAAGGGGCCCGCCTATAAAAGAGAGAAATACTAAGACTTAACAAAGGGGGGGGGGGGGGGTGTGGATTTCAAACCACCGCGTCTAGAAAGCGATCTAGAAAAAAGCTTTTCTAGGGGAGGAGGGGGAAAAAACCGGAAAAACCCAGATAAGTTGGACTCCTAAAGGGGACTTAAAGGGGTCCCAAAAAGGGGAAAACGAGGAAAATAAAGTATTACCTTCTACCAAAAGGAGGAAACGAGGGAAACGGAACACAGACTTCAAAAAAACCCGTAAGGAAAAGTGAAAAGGTCCTGTACCTCTAAAAGAAAAATGTTCTACTAGACTGACGATTATATTTCGGGGGAGAGTCCGTCCAAAAAGGGCAGACACATAGTCTTCCTTATTGGGACGGGCACCGTTCGCTGAATAGCTGTATACCTTTGGGAAAAACAAAAAGGTCCGGGAAAAAAGGGAGGTCCCTGGACAGGGTTGTGCTCTTCAAGTTCCAATTGCAGGTGTACAAAGAGGCCGACGATGGGTGGGGGGTTTCGGAAACCGAAAGGGGACTGTTGGGAAAACTGAGTGGCGTCCTTACCTGAAAAGGACGCGGGGGGAAACTCCGGGAAACGGACCACGATCGCTTGAGGGAACAATCGGAAATCCAGAAAGAAGTACCCGTTCTTAGCCGGGCCTTCCACAAGAGGAGACTTAGTGGGATAGGGACTGGAGGGGGAAGGGGGACGGTGTCTACGAAGAGAAAAAAATGAGGGGGGCAGAGTAGGACGGGAGGGGTAGGCCGCAAGGGAGGAAAGGATATTTCGTGTGTGGGCCGACGCTTGCGCCGAGAAAAAAAGAAAACAAAACCTAGGGGAAAAAAAAAGGGGACAGGCATCGGATCGAAAATAAAAAAAAAAACGAAAAGAGATCAGCCCCGAGAGCAACATTGCCGCCCGGGCGGAGGCTCTTCTAACTCGAGGAGCAGTGAGGCCACAAAAAAAAAATATGGCTCAGGGGGGGAAGGACAACTAGGAGTTTAGCAGGAACTATCCTCTCGAGAGCATGCAAAACACCCAGCGTCTCCACGACCCGGGTTTAGTCTCCTCCGCCACAAACGGCACCCGCCAACAGACCCAGGAGCCCCCTCTTAGACGTCATTGAGAAAAAAAAAAAGGGGACCGTCGGTAGCGAAACCGGGTACTAACTTTTCGGGGGGAAGCAGAGGGGAGAGCAAGAAAGGGAGCGTCACGTACCTAGTGGAACCCCCTTAGACGGGCAGGGGTACCTGACACGTGGGGTCACCCCTCGAAAAAAAAGGCGGCTCCTTGATTCAAACAGGGACCAAACCTAACCCTGGAACATAAGAGGGAAGTCTCTAGGGAGCGTATGGGGGCGTGAATCCGTAAGGGGGGGGGGGCTCCCCTCTCCGGATGGGCCTCAAATAAATGTTCCGGATGTTAAAACTCCGCCAGGGGGTCTGGGGGTTCTTAAACACAAAGGAATGGGGGATGTTACTTTGTGGTTGTCTGTTCCTACCTCCAGGGGGGAAGCGAAATTCCAAATTCGGGTTCCCTGGAATGTTTCTTCTAGAGGATACGGGAAGGTAAAAAAGCGGAACACTTTAGCTTTTTCCCAAAGGGTCTGCGTTTCTCAATCATTGCTCGGGTCTCCCCCTCTATTATGTCCATCTCCCCCCTTCAACTCGACGGGCCTCTCTTAGGGAATTCTGGATGTGAGGGGGGCGATCCTTTAGGGTGGAGCGTTGCCTAGGAAGGGAAGTGTTGGGGGGGGGAGGAGTGGTGTTCCGGGGAGGTCAGGGGTGACCCAAAAAACGCGCTTTTCTCGGGGGGATCTGTTTCGCGAAGGGGTTTCCGTAAACGAGAAAGAAGGGGGCTTTGGACAACAGCCCCCCGGGGGTTTTTTGAAATGCCCGAAACGCCATGAGGGGGGGTTATCGAGAAGTCCGCAAGGGGGGATAAACCAAAGGGACAGGTCCTAGGGGGAAACGTATGTAGGTCTGATCCCAAAAAAGAGGAGGGAAATCTTCAAAACCGGGGAAAAGTTGAACTAATCTCTTTTCCGGTGAACACGCATTTTGAAGTCTGGAATCCTTTTAGGGGCCAGGGGGAAAAGTTCTTGATTGAAAGGAAGGGGGGGGTTGAAATAACAGCTGGCGACGTGCACAGAATTGAAAACAGAGGTAGTCCAAAAGGCCAAGTAGCCCCCACTGCTCCTTTCCTATGGAGGCAGGGCTTTGGAAAAAAAGGGACCCGGCGGGGGGAGAAATTTTCTGCTTGGAGGAAAATCTCGAAACACGATGAAAACCCGTGTAACAGGTCGGGGAGAAGGGAATTCGAGGGGGGGGGGAATGGACGGGAATATCGGGGGTCATTTACTGAGAGGAACGGCCAGTCCCTCGAAATCGTGGGGGTACGACGGGGCTGATCAGGTCAGGGGGTGGGGAAAAAAAGATACACGCAGCGTTAAGGGTCGAGAAGAGCCTTGGACCCACAGAACAAAAAGACTGGCAACGTACATCTGCTAAAAGCAAAGCCAATTAAGAGGAGTTTCAACAAAGGAGAGACTCAAGCCCCGTGGTTATGTTAAAAAAAAAACCTGGCCAGACCGGGGGCAGGAAAGGAATCGGCATTTTCTGGGGAATTCTAAAATCTTCACAGACCGGGACGCACACTCAGTGAACGGAAAAGGGTCAAAAATCAAGAAAAAAGCCCGTTCAGGATGGTTCCCTTGGGGAAGGAGATAGGGTTAAAAAGCAGGGGGGGGCCGGGTTCGAGGGGTACGCGATCACCCACGGGGGAAAATCTAAACAGGACAAAAGAGCCGGGTCAGAAAACTGTCTTCACAGGGAGTGGGGTTCCCAAAAAAAAAATTGTTTTGGGGGGGGCTCAAATCGCGGGGGAGAGTCCTCAAAAAAACGAAGCCCGTTTTCGGTCCGGGGGAACGGCCCAACCGCCGGGCAAAAAACCCGGGTGGGTGATGCAAACTTTAGGAAGGCTGGAAAAAAAAAAAGGGGAACGTTTTCCCTAGGCCGAAAAAAACCCCTCGGGAAACTGAAACCTGATGTGGGTGAAACCCACGAAAAAGAACGGAAAGGGGAAAGTTTCACTTCCTGGAAAAAAGCTGTTCCAGAAAAATCAACAAAAAAAAAAGTCGGTGCCGATCTAATAAATACCACTAAAAAAAATTATTATGAAAGGGAAAAAAGGGGGGATCTTCCCAGGTGTTTCTGAAAAAAGGGGTTAGCATGAAAGCATGTGCTCGAAAAGGGGGGACCAAGGGAGACTGTCCCAGACTGTCGGGGGGGAAAAAAAAGACAAATAGGGGAGAAGGGGAGCTTCTCCCACACGTGCCCTCCTGGCACAAGGTCTCCCTCGCAAAAAAAAAGGAAAAACTCAAAGGAGTTTGTGAAGGGGGAGGGGGGCCTGTTTCCAAAACTATCTGTTTCCAGGGAAGGAAGACTGAAAAGGAACACGCAAGGGGAGGGGGGAATGAAGGACTAACAGGGAAAGTTTAAACCGGACCAGAGGCGCTTTGTTTTCCAAGGGGGTAGGAGAGCAGAAAAAAAGAAAGGCCTTACCTACTGGTAAAAGGGGACCAGAGGGGGAACCTTCTGTGGGGAAGAGAAGAAAAGTTTGTTCCCGTGGGGGCCTACTATCTTGGGAGGGGTGGGAGCAAGGGGAAACAAAAGAGACTCATACCTACTTCCAAAAAGGAAGAATCTACCGGGGGCGCGGGCGGGAACGGGTACATCACCAAAAGGCCACCATTTAGGGAGTCCCCACAAGGGGAGAAGTACTACTTTCCTGAGGGAGGGGGGGGGGGAGCATATTGAAATAGGATAACTTCCTGATGAAAAAAAAAAAACGTGGACCGGGACGCTACGGGAAAGCACGGGAATTCACCGGAGACCACCGGAAAATTGATCAAAGCAACAGCAAAGGACACCGTTGAAAAAGGGAGAGGTCCCGAGAGGAAACTACCCTGGGAGACCTATAAAGCCTGAAAACAGGTCCCACAGGAAAAGAACCCCTACCACTTAAAAGGGGAAGGAGGGAAGCAAAGCCAGAACCTCTGTCTCCAAAACGTTTCTTCCACAAGGAGGGAGAAAATTGCACGCAAAAGATGCGATTCGAAGAGGAAGGGAAAGTCAGGGTTCAACCAGACAGAAACTCTAGCTGACGCCATCCAGCTGGTGAAAAGAAAAAACGGCAAAAACCCTAAAGGGGGGGTGATGCAAACATTAAGGCGAGTCCTGGGAAAAAGGGGCACTACACCCAAACAGGAGGAAACTACCGGGGAAAGGTCAGAAGCTCCATCACCTACGAACCCTAGGTCCTTAACGGGGTTTTAAAACAAGGGAGTCTCGGACAGAAGAAGATTGCTAGGGGAAAGCCACACCCGGGCGGCCCAAGATCCTGCAAAAAGTAATAGTCATACAAAAAAAGGACCACCTCGAAAGAAAGAGACCCGAACAACCAACGAGAAAAAAAGCCTTTTCAAAAAATAACTAATAGTCCGGCTTCCGGAAAAAATGGTTAAAGGGGCTCCAATTATATCTACTACCCTAGGCCCTGGAAGGGCTACTCGCTCCAATGACACAAGGGGGGGGGATCATACCCTACCGGGGTCCTGGGCCACCTGGGTGCGCGATCAAAATCTTTAGACCGGGAAACAATGAACATAAAGTGGAAAAAATCCTGCTCTGGGTAAATTGGAAAAGCTCTCAGCCACTGTGCTAAACCATAGGGATCTTTTACGAAAGACTGAGTTGAAAGGGTACTCCTTACCAAAGGGGGTCAGGGGGGTTTAACTGGGGGCAAAAAAAAGAAATGATCCACCTTGGTCCCCCTCTGAAGGGGGTAAAATCCCGGTGGAAATCAAGGCGTCCTTACCCCCGATCCAAAAAATCCAAGCAAGGGAAGAATACCCGGCAGACGGTGCCGTGAAGGGGAAAGACGGCAGAAGGAAGTGCCAAAAAAAAGGAAAAAAAAGTTTCTGGAAGCTATGGCCCCGCAGGGGGAAGACTTATCTGGGGACCGAGAACTCCGCCGGGGGATACTCTTAGGTGGGGGGGGACTACTCTTCGAGGAAGGGAAAAAAAAAAAACCCACAAAAAACCCCTCGGTGGGCCCAAAAGCCAGCTTCTCTTATCTCTAGAACAACAACTTATTAGGAGGGAAGGAGAAATCTGAAGCAAAAAAAAAAAAGGGGAGCTAATAGAAAAAAACGGGGAGCTTCAGAAACCGAGCTCTCTCTTGACAGAAACACAACTCCTGTAAAAAAAAGGACCACAGCCTACACGGAAAAAAAAAAAAGTAAGCCGCACTCTTTCCAGAATCGGAAGAATAGGCAAGGGGAACGGACACAGCAATAAAAAGGGGAAGTACGTCAGGGGAAAAACCCTCCAGGGGACCCTTTTACGGACGTGTCTGGGGAGGAGAAGGAGGAACGCGGAAAATACCCCGGATTTGGGAAAAGGCGCGAAAGGGTCCCGGGAGGCCATTTTTCCAGTGGGAAAAAAAAAAAACGCGAACAGAAGAATGGGATGAAAAGGCCATCACCTCGGAAAGGGAACAACGATTTCAAAAACTTGTCAGCACAGACAACTCCCATTAAAAAAAAGCCGGGTAACGGGAACAACCCAATTAAGGAAAAAGGGTGGGTCACGGTCCTCAGGAAAAAAAAAAAGACGCTTCCACGTGCAAAAACACCTCTAGGGGAGGGAGAAATGCGGGCAAAAATAAAACCTCAGAGAAAAATCGGGAGAAAAAAAAGAAAAAAAACCGTTTACCGTTAACTTTCAAGAAGTGCCCGCACTTTTTTGCAAAAAGAGGGGGGTCAAAGAGACTCCTTTTGTCCCATCGGTCAGGAGGCCGGTCCACCGCCGGGGGAAGTGTTTTTGCCCTGTGGTAAACTAAAAAAAAAATGGCGAAGGGGCCCGCCGGGGGGGTCGGAGAGCACCCGACGGTTGGGTGTCCAATTCACGTCGCGGAGCAGCCCGTGGGGAAAAAAAAAAAAAAAAAAGGGGTGCGATTTAGGGGGGGGGAAAGAAAAGAGGAGAAAAAAAAAAGTCATTCCTCGGAAAGATAGGTGGGCCGAGGAGGGGGCTAATCCGCAAAAACCGTTCGGAAAATCGCCGGCGCCACCTTCGTGTGCTTATTTCCGGGGGTGTTTTGTTTTGGTGGTTTTTTTAAAGGATGGCTATTTCACCAAAGGCCCAGTAACCAAGAGCCTCGCGCCTCTAAAAGGGGGAGATAGGCAGCCAATGGGCGAAGGTCCTGAAAACAAAAGAGGAGGCAATCCTGGTGGCGCAGCGGTCCAAGTCAGTCATGGACCCTGTTGAGGGGTTGACCTTTTGGGATTCCCAGGGGGGAGGGTTTACGGTTCCTATATCTTGAAAAGGGGAAACTACAGGGGTAGAAAAACGAGTGGAAACCCATCCAAAGATGGTGTACTTACGGTGGCTGCCCGACTCAGGGGGTACTAGATAACGGCACTGTTAATTCGTCAGTCTGGCCCCCGGGGAAAAAAAACCCCCCCCGAGAAGGAGAGATCTGCATAAGGGGGATGCACTCCATCACAGGGGATTTATGTCCAGTCAACACGCTATAGAGAAACTCCCACCAGGTGTGATGTCCTCCCCAATCCCCAGGGGGCCAGAATCGTATACATCGCTTGGAAGGGTTTTAATTAGGGGGGGCAGAGGTCGTGGCGCACCAGAGACGTAACTTGGAGAACCGAGTAACCAGCCGGTCAGGTCCATGCTTTGTTCCAAAAAGAAGTCGTGAAGAAAGGCCTTTGAGCAAACAAAACAGGCGCCGGGAAACCAGGGGCTAAATATCAACACCTGAGAACAAGCTCAAGATCAGGAATAGGGGCTGTGCCTCTCAGATTTTTAAGTGACCCCCCCTTGGTGGGGGGGCTCCCCAGGAGGGGCGTCCCCTTTGCCCTCTTCCCTACAAAAAAGAGGTACCCAGTTGCACCCCTAAAAAAACCCCGGGGGGGGTGTAACGGTCCCTTGTGGAGGATACCTAAAAAAAGAAAAAAGAGTAAAAGAAAAATCTGCAAGAAAAAATGTCCCTAAAGGGGTCCGAAAGTCCACCGAAAAGCGCCCCTAAAAGTGGTTCTAAAGGGGGGAAAACGGAAAACTGAGTGGAAAGGGTCCCCCAAAATAAAGGGGATACAGCCTGTTCCCCATGGCCCCTTTCCAAAAAAGAAACACATTAAAAAAAAAAAGAAGGATCTTCAAACAAACAAACGGAAAATGATTGGAGAGAGGACGGTGTGGCAGGGGGGGGGGGGAAAACTGGAGTTGGGGGGGGGGGGGGGGGGGGGGGGGGCAAGGGGGGGGGGGCAAGAAGGCACTTGGAACCCAACTGAATATACCTTTAAATGCAAACGGAGGGACCTAACCTAAAACCTACGTTTTCTTCCCTTGGGTGGAATCCTGTGCAAAAAGGGCGCGGGTCCCTAAAAAGAAGAAAAAAAAAAAAAAAAACAAATCGGACATACAATGCCGACACCACAAGGGGGGAACTGTGGCAGGGTTTTCCCCGAAAGAAGACCTGGGAGTACCGTAAAAAAGACAATGGCACCCCCCAGACGACAACCAATTTGGGGGGGAGACCGCCTGGGAGAAGGCCGGGACAAAGGAAACTGCCGGGAACGACGAGGGGGGGGGTAGATCCGTTGTGTAACTCAGTAACAAAGGACCCCTTGGGGAAACCCTTTCCCGGGAAAAAAAAAAAAAAAAACTTTTGGGGAGGGAAACCGGCATGGGAGCGGTAAATCCCAGTGTGTTTTTCCCTAACTACTAAAGGGGTTGAAGAAAAAACGAATATCGGGTGGGAAAAAACTGCAAAAAAAACGCAATCCGGAGCGGGACTATTTTTCCTGCCCAAAAGGATGTACCGTAAAGGGAACCCGGGAACCAAAGGGGGTTTCTCCTAGGAAGGAAAGGTGAAAAGTGGACCGCCGTTGACTGGGAGAAATGTTCCTTTGTGGTCCGTCTCTTCCTCTAGCAGAGGGGCCCCCGTCCAAGGAACCGCTGCGTAGAGGGGAAAAAAAAAGGAAAAAAAAAAAAATTCCCAGGGTGCAAGCAACACCGTTATACACATTTGGTCACTATGGAGCGAACCACCGATCTGCTTGGGAAAGAACCTGGGGGAAGCCAAAAAAAGAAAATATGCGCCGGGAAAACCACCAGCTGTCCAAAGGGGACCCCCCCCCAAAAAACAGTTACCCAGTGGAGAAACCCAGAAACCCTGTTTCGAGCAAAGGGGGGGAAAACAGCAGACCGGAAGACCCAAAAAACCAACCTGGGGCAGAAAAGACACCCAGTACCAGAATGAAAAATCCCCCAAAAAAAGTATCGAAAGCCCGTCTTTGGGCCAACTTTCAAAAGTTGTCTGGAGCAACATCTAACCAAAGTCAAAAGGGGACCCCAACATTCTCCCTTCATCCCGAAGGTGTGTGTGAAAAAGGGATGACCAGGGAAAAAAGCCCCCCCGAGGGGGGGCACGTCGTCAAACCGAAACGCTTTCAAGAAAAAGGGCGTAAAAAAAAACGGCCGAGCAAAACCTGGACCAAAACCTCTCCCGAAGTTTAAAGGGTTAAACCTGGGGGTTATTGTGAAAAGGAAAATTCTCTGGGGAAAAGAGAGGGAAGCGTCCCGGGGAAGTGTCTATCCCCACCACCCAGTGTGAGGCACCAAATTATTTAAAGAAGCAAATTAAATCTGGGGGGGAAAAAAAGTCAACCACTTCCCACAGCCAATTACAAGGCAAAAGGTTCCCCTCCCAGAATTTTTCCAATAAAAGGGCTTGCACCAGACAACCCCCTTTCCAAAGGGGAGAACCTTTCCATGGCGTCACTGCGAAAAAAACCCTAGGACCACCCCCCAACCCCAAAAAACTTAAATTATTTGAAGAGATCCCCAACCCCACCTGTATCAAAAAAAAGAAAAGAGTAATTCCAAGGAAAACCTTTTGGAAGAGAAAAAAAGTCCCTTTTATACCGGGTGTCCTTCCCCAACCCACGGGAAGGGGGGCATAAACCGGGGGGAGGGGGGGTGTTACCTTTGGGGGGGGACTCCAAGGGAGTTTTGACGGGAAAGGGGAGGGTAATCTTTGTTACATCAGACTACTCTTGAAAGGGGGAAAGGTGATGACCTGGCCCTGTGGGGTGGTTTCGGCGTTTACCAAGGGGGAAAAAGTACCTGAAGAGAATGGTTGTGTTAAAAAAAAAGACGGTTTTACTGTGGGACTCTCTGGGGAAAAAAATCAAATATCCATCCAACGCACCCTGTTTTAAAAAAAAAGACCAGGGGGCCCCGTCCCCTGGGAAAAAAGGGGGCGTTGTCCATCCCGCTGGAAACTGTCTGCCGTGGGGGCCGTATAAGCAAAGACGGATCGTCCCGATAAACAAAAAAGGGGGTGCCGGTGGTTTCGGGGGGGGGAAAGAACTCCTTTGCGCCCCGGTTCTCCTAAAAAGGAACAAAGAAAAAAAACTTGTGTGAAAAGAGCTGGTGCCCATCGAAAGGGAAGGGAAAAAAAACAAAGAAATTAGGAAAAAAAAAGAAAAAAGGGAGAAAATTCCTCCGCTGCTTGGGGACGATTTGGGGTTAAAAAGCAGAACTTCTCAAGAGAGGAAATTCCCAAAAAAACGGACGTATGCCAAACACATTCCCCTTCGTTTGGGTCAACTTTGACCCACAAGAATCAGAAATGTTCCCTCTGCCACAAGAAAAAAGGACTCTATCCCGGAAGAAAGGTGGCCCAAAAAAAAAGGACAAAAAAAAACAGTTACCAATTCACAAAAAAAAGGGGGGGCTAATTAACCTCCAAAACGGGGGGCCCCCCTTTGTTTACTTTTAAAGGATGATTATCAGTTGCAGGTGAACTCCCGCCGGTTAAAAACCCAAAAAGGAGTGTTTTTACCCTAAAAATTTCCCCTGATACGGGGGGAAGGGAAAAACACTGGAAAAAACCTCCCCGGGAAAAAAAAATTCTTTCCTTTACTGACCAAACCTACCAAGAAAAGTCAAAGTCTAATGGGTAAAAAATGGAAGTGTGAAAGGCCAAGGCCAAACCCCGGGGAACAGGAGCTCGTTGGACCAGGATTTTTCCAAGGGACCCACGGGGAAAAAGTCGTCCCAAAGGGTGCCGGCCGGAACCCTCGAAAGAAAGGGCCCTCCATGGGGGAAAGGAAATCCTCGAGACTACTCGGAATTTCGGTAGTCGGTTGTCCTTTTAAGAGTGGTCGAATCGGAAAGGGAACTGGGAAGAAAAAAAGAACGTTTTTAAGTTGCCGTTGGGGGGCCAGACGTTCCCCCTGTGTGTCCAAAAGGGAGGAGTCCCGTGGGAGGGTGTCATCGGGGAAAGGCTGGGGTCCCGGGGTGGTTTTTCCTGTGGGGGGCCGAAACCCTATGAGGAACATGTAAGGAATGCAACCCCGGGGGGGACCAGCGGCAAACCGACTTTTTTTCCCTCGATCTTTAAATCCCCCAACGTTGAAAACCAAGACGTTCGAGTAAAAAGGGGGGCTACAACATCTTCCGGAAAAATCTTAGATTTTTTTGGAAAAGAAACCCCCCAGTACTTATCGGGGTCCACATCCCAGGGGACTGTCCACTTCCCCCCAAAAAAAGGCTTCGCGATAAAGGGGAAGGGGGTTTCCCGATGGGGGGGGTTTTAAAGAGCCTTTTCCTTGGGAAGGGGGTAGCGTTGGGTGAAATCCCGTAATTCCCCAAAAAGGAAGGAAGCCCACCTGAATTCTCCCGGAAAGCGTTCGATGCAAATGACTGGAAAAGAGGACATAACTCGTTTCTCCGGCAAGTTGGGTAGTCCCAAAAAACAACGCAACCAGAGCCTTTCAAAACCAGTGGGGAACAACGGTTTTCTTGGGAGGGGGAAGCCCCCCCCCTTCCGGGAGGAAGTGGATTCGAAAAAGGTAGGAAAAAAAGAGAAACCCAAAGTGGTACGAACAGGCTTTGCCCGCATTTGGGAAAAGTCAATTTTTTTGGCGGAAGGGAAGCCTGGGAAGGTCACCCAGAGGAACCCGGGCCGGGGCCAGAAAAAAAAAAAAAAAAAAAAAAAAAAACAAAAAAGAGGAGATTCTTGGACCCTTAACACATCAGATTCCAAAAGAGAAGGGGGGAACCCTGAGGCCGGACCGGACAGAAAAAGAAAAAAAAGGAATAAACTCCTCCCTTGTCCTTTGAGGACAAACTCAGCGGGGGGAAAGGATTCCCGGGGAAATTTTGGAAAGTTCTTCGGGTCCTGCCCCCCCCCAAAGGTTGACCCAATCGAAAAAAAAAGAAGGGTTCGGTTGGGCAAAAAACGTCCCAACGGTTCCCCCAAAGTAAGGGCCCCAAAAACTCCCAAGTCAACAATCCGTGTCATTGGGCTTTTGGTTGGGGGGAGAATTTTAGGGAAAAAAAGGCCTTTTTTCCAACCCACCACCCCAGGGTCCCCCGCGGGAAAGGGTTCACCACAAGGGTTCCCGAAACACACCCTGCCGCCAAGAATGCGTCCCCAGAAAAAAGCAGTCCGTGGGGAGTTTGCAAAAGAAAAGGATCGTTCTTCCAGTCCAAGAACCCGTTTGGGGGGGGGGAAGAAAACCAGCATAGGAAAGGCCCACCGGAAAAAAAAAAAAAAAACCCGGGGTGGGGGGGGGGGGGGGGGCCTTTTTAATGAATTACTGAAGAGAAGCGGGGAGAAGAAGGGGGTGGAAAGGGAATTGCCCGACAAAGATACGCAGCCCCGCCCAGAAAAGGTCGGTTTCCTACGATGTGAAAACCTGAAAAAAGAAAAAAGGGCCCGGGTGAAAAAGCGGGGGAAAAAAAAAAAAAAAAAAAAGGCCACCACTTTGCCTATCCTCGATCAACAACCAAAAAAAAGGAAGAATTAGAAAGATCACTGGTGCCTTATGGGGGGAAGAAAAAAGGTGAAAAAGAGGGAGGACCAAAGCCCCAAAACCTATTCCCTTTTTTAGCAAACCGGGTCGAAAAAAAGAAAAAAAAAAGGGCACAGGGGCGGCGTGCTCGGGCTTCGAAATCGGGGAACCCTAAGAAAAAAAGGGAAAAGAAGATCTGGATTCGAGGAAAAGGGTAACACCACCCGGGGGGGGGGGGGGAAAAAGGGGGGGGCCCGTGGAAAAATCCACGGAAAGGCGGAATACTCCCCTCCCGAGCCACCCACAGGGGGGGGGGGGGGGAAAGGAAGAAAAAGCTTCTTGGGTAAAGCCAGGGGGGAACCCCCCGGCGTCGAGGTCTGGAACCGTTACAGAAAAAAGGTTTTTTTAACGAAACCACCCTGACAAAAGGCAACCCCCGGGAAAGAAACATCCTGAACGGAAAGGGGGGTGGTTGTTGCCAGTTTTGTGGAATACTTGGTTACCGGGGGGGGCAGGGTCCCACGACTAATCTTGAAAGAGGGGGAGAAAAGACTTCCCAAAAAGACCGATCTACGAAGGGAAAAAGGGGGAACCAAGTCAAGGGGGAAGTTTCCCTACAGAATCTTCCGGTTGAAAAAAAAAGGATACGGGTTGGGGCCTGAGCAGATGAAAAATATGGGTCACGTAAAGGGACGGCGAAAAACGATAGATGGCCCTTATCTGGGAAAAAAAGAGCTTAATCTGCAAAAGAGTGACGATGGAGAGAATTTTGAAAAAGAAAAACATGGACCGGAATAAGAAAAGGAGCCCCCGTAAAAGCCCCCTCCCCCAGGACAAAAACCTCACTTGAAGGGGGGGGAAGGCGTGTGGACTCGCAGCAAGCGACCTTAAAAATGACCTTGAGCAGTGAACAAAGAAGAAAACCCCCGGGACATCGCACGGGGAAGGGGGAGTTTCCTCTCGTGGGTTTGTACTCCTAAGGGAAGAGGAAAACAGAAGGAAACCCAGAAAAGGCTGGTCTGCAGCTGGAACCCTAAGGTGGGGGTAAAAAAAAGCCCATCGAAAAGAAGGAAGTCCCCTAAAAAAAGTGCAAAATACCCCCCCCCCTTAAGAAGGGGAAAAGTAAAAAACGAAATTGCCCCCCCAAACCCTCCCTAGCATCTCCTCCCGGAAGAGGGAATGGTAAGGAGAAACCCTGTTTTTAGGGAAAAAAACAAACAGTTGTCTTCTAACGGGAGGACTACTTGAAGGGAGGTGGTTCCGGGTGTTCACCGAAGGAATCCACACGGCTTCCCGGAAGAGGAAAAATTCGGAGGTATTAACCACGGTCCAAAGAGTCAAAATCCAAGGGTACCTTCCCTAAAGGCACGTCCCCCCTCGGGGGGGGGGGAAACCTATAACGCGGAAACCACTACTGGAACCCTGGGGGGGTTCGGCCCCCGGTGGTTCCTTTTACCAAAAAACTTTCCTCAAACCCAAGACCTGAGCACGGGTGATTTCCCCTTGGGGGTGGGATTCCCGAAGCCAAACCTTGAAGGTAGGGAAAGAACTTTCTTTCGGGGGTAACTGGGTTCACCTGGGAGAATGATACATGGGAAAAAAACGTTTCTTCAAAAAAGAATTGGTGAAACCTCCCCCGTTGTTGTCCTTTTTTCTCCCAGATGTTGTTTCCTACAAGGGGGGGTTGTGATGTGTTAACAAGAAAGTTGAATGTCCAGGGAAACTGTAAAAAAAAAAAATTCCCCGCAAAAAAGGGGACCAACTGTAAACTTGGGGAAAGGCAAAAATGAAAGAGAAAAAAGACCCTTAAGGGGGGGGGTTGTTCCCCAAAAAGGGTAAGTGCCTTCCATTGACGGAGGAATCCCCATCACCGAACTCTATAAAAGGGAAAAAAAGTTTAAAAGCCCGTGGACCCCCTTTCAAAAGGGGGGGGGGAGGCCCTGAGCTTGTCCAACATCCATCCTTTTCTTTTAACCACTTTCAGGGGTTTTTGAGGAGCGATTTTTCTCTACGGGAGGTCCTAGGAAAAATGTTGGCTCGGGAGGAAGGGGGGGTTCGGTTAACCCCCCTAAACGAAAGGGGGGAGGAGGAAAATTTGGTGAAGCAACCCTCGGTGGTCCCGGAAAAAGGAAAAGCAGATCTTCATTCAAAAAACAAAAAAAAACCAAACTAAAAAGGGGGGGGAAAGGAAAATAGAGTAGGACTAGAGTCTGCCCTCCCCCGGGGGGGCCGACCCAAAGTTTTTTCCGGGGGAAGAAAAAAGCCTAACCATTCTCGGACGTGTACGGCCCCCCCCTAAACAGTCCTCCAGGGAAAAAAAGGAAAAAAAAAAAAAAACACAACAAAAAATAACAAAAAAAAAAAAGAATCCCTATCCCCCAGACCCAGAAATTAGGGAAGGGAATTTGCAATCCCCCCTACTCTGACCACCGACAACGGCACGCTCCTTCCATCAAAGAAAAAGTAGTAAATCGAGGGGGAGCAGGTAGAATCGCCTAAAAAAACGGGGGGTCCTATCCCAAGGGTTTCTCGCCCTACTTATTCCCCTCGGGGGGGGCCCCCTGGTTGTTCGGGGGGGAACTTTTTCGAAACGTGGAGGTTCAATTGACCAGCCAAAAACAAACTGCACATACCGGGAGGGGAAAACCCGGACCCCTGAAACAGGTGTGAACATTGAGGGAAGTGGGGAGGTCAAACGTTCTCCACTGGGAAAAAAGTGGGTGTCCCACAAAGGGAGGAAAAAAAAAAACATTCCTTATGACGTCGAACCTAAACCACCGGACCATCACCCCGATTGAGAGATGGCGATCCCCAGGGGGATTGGTTCCGCAAAAACAAAGCGCGCAAGGGAAACACCCCATACAAACCACCCGTTAAGGGCGGTGGCCAAAACCTTTTGTTGGAAAGGAAAAACCACTGTTTCCCCCGGGACAACATTAAAGAAAGGAGGGCCAAGGGGTGGAAAGGAAACTGAAGTATTGGTCATTTGCAAACGTTCCCAGGGGGGAAGGGCACCCGCAGGGGAAAACCCCCCTTCGGAAATCCGGGTCCCCCGTAGGGAGAAAATTTGCTCAAGAAGGGAGTAACGGGAAAAGTGCCCTTGACAAGGGGGGGGGGGTGACTTTTTGTACCAGTCGTGTTGGATCGGCGGGGGGGTAAACCGAAATCAGGTATCAGGGGACCGTGGTGTTTGAGGGGGGGGCCGTGTTTTGAGACAGTATATTACAGAAAAAATGATGAAGGGAACACCCCTGTTGTGTTGGGGGGGGGGGGAATGCGCCCCAGACTCAAGGAGGATCCGATCCCCTCGGCGCG
>Ga0179593_1531327_pt1 | contig 22417 bp, 20 predicted proteins | sample CZODoug2_1_08_16_FD_185931 | JGI IMG/M metagenome (GOLD analysis project Ga0179593, IMG submission 185931) | Vadose zone soil fungal communities from Angelo Coast Range Reserve, California, USA - CZODoug2_1_08_16fungal (PacBio error correction) | ecosystem: Environmental > Terrestrial > Soil >...
GGGGAGGAGCGTGTTCAGCGAGGTATGGGGAAAGAAGTTCCAGGAAAAAAAGGCAAAATGGGAGCTCGGATCAGAAAAAGATTCCACGGGTGTAAGGAACGCAAGGCGACGGAAAGGGAGAACTCAAAGTCATCAAGGTGAAAGAAAAGGGGGGCACATAAAAAGCCCTCGAACCGCAGGGGGGAAAAAAATTTGAAATTAAGAGAATCCAAAATGTGAAATCACAAAACACGCGCCTCGAGAAAACAAAAGAGGCAGAGAGGGCCGTGGAGGGGGAAGAAATCCGTGAAAGGAGGAGAGGCTCACCAATAAAGCCAGGTTAATTTTATTAGTAAATGTGTGGATCGATACCAGGAGAAAAAAAGACTCCACAAAGGGAGTCTCGAAATGAACTTTCTCGGAAAGACACGAGTAAAGAGAAAAGAGGACTGCGTTCAGACGCTTCTAAAAAAAAAAACCCCTCTCCTAGAAAACTCGACGACATGGACGAAAGAAAGAAAAAGGACGCTGGGGAACAACGACGATACACTCCAAAAAATTAAAGGGGGGGGCTATATGGGGTAACCTTCGCAGAGGTTACTACGCTTGGAGTGCATGGCAGGGACCTATGAAAGAGTGAGATCAAAAAAAAAAACAACAAAACCACGCGGGGGGTATAAAAGATTGTAAACCAGGTTTATCATCATTGGGTCGGAAAAGGAAATCAAAATAAAAAGGGAGGGAAACTCTGAAAAAGGAAGCACCTCAGGGGGTAGACAGAATGATCCTCCTTTGGGAAAGTTTTGAGAAAGGTGTTTTCACGTACGCGCATCAATTTCCGTGAGGGAGGAAGGGGGAGGGGGACCACAAAAAAGAAGACGGAACCAGAAGAAAAAAGACCTCAAAAAGGAGGCACCTATACTGAAACACTCCGATTCATAGGAAGCCACCATCAAGAACAAGGGGAGTTTAAAGGGGGGGCCATAAGGTAAGAGTTCAAACAGGAAAGAAGGAATTTTTCGGTGACATAAACTCAGATGGTGGATTTAGAAGGGTTTGTGGAGGCATTCAAGGAAGGGGTGCAAAAATCAAGAGGAAGATATGGGAGAAACTCCGAGAAAGAGGGGAGGAGGAGCAGTTTCTTCAAACGACCCGTAGGGAAAAGGAAGGCTTAGAGAGTAAGGGCCAGGGGGGTCCTAAGGCTCCATAAGACAAGGGACCGAGGGAAGAAAATTCGTAGGCCCTTAAGCGCGTGGAACCGGGGGGGAAAGAGCTCCCAAAAACAACGCAGGGGTAAGAAGGGGTTGCTGGGGGGAGAGGAAAAAACTCCGGAAATCATCGGGGAAGGGAAAATTTCCACTAAAATGGGCAAGGACGACGTTGAAAAAAGGAATGGCGTCGAAAAAGGAAAAATAGTGTAGCCTAACTGAAGGAACGCCAATCGGTTTCATGAAAGAGCAAAAGCGAAGAGGGGAAGGCCGAAAATAGCAGGGAAGGGAAGAAAGGAAAAAAAGTAGATATCCAACAAGGAGGCCGTTTTTGAAGGAAGTTTACGTTGTTTGCAGGGAGGAACCGGAGTCGACTTCAAGAAGAGAGACCCACCAGGGGATTAGATGAAGTAAGAAGGAAGGAAGCGTCAAAAAAAGGAAATCCCCAGGGAAAGAAAACCGGCACTAGGAGCGAGGATATAAATGAGCAGGGTAGGGAAAAAGGAAAGGCCCCCTTGCGGGGGAAAAGAAAAAAAAAGAAGAAATTCCCGGGGAGGATAGTTCCTGAACCACTCGTCAAGTGGAGGCCTTCAAAAAAAAAAAAGGGGGGCTCTCCAAAAGGAAGACCTGTTCAACAGAAAATTTAGGGGGAAACGGGATTGATTCGAGGCAGATGCCGAAAGCGTGCGAGGGGTGGGAGCCAAGGAGTGGAAAAGGTGGGGGGTTGAGGGGCTGCCAATTTACCAGGTCCCTTCCAAAGGGGCCATTGAAAGCGTGAGGGCAGATCTTTCGGGGGCATAGAATGAAGCAAGAGAAAAAGCTGGAAAAGAACATGAAATCGCTTAGAAAAAAACAACTTCGGAGGGTGTAATCGACACGCCAGGAAAGATCGGCGAAGGACCCGCAAGATTTGAGAGGAAAAACGCAACACCCGGAAGGAGGAAAGGTTAAGGAGGTCACGAGATCTAACCCAAACGAAAAAGCACAAAGGATTGATTGTGGAGCAGACCTGACACAATGGCGCAAGACGTTTTAACAAAAAAGAAAGGGAGGACTCAGGGAGTAGGGGGAAAAGGGAAAACGTCTTGGCGGCAAGTCTGAGAGGAAAAGACCTTTTTGTGGTACTGGGACGTCAGGAGGACATCAAGAGACTGAAAGGACGTCTTACCGGAAAAAACTACTAGAGGGAAAATGAAAATTCAAAAAGGAGAAGGCAAAAACCAGGGCCAAAATGGTACTGCACCAAACTGAAGACTTGAGAGTAAAAGAAATTAGTGGATCAAAAAGCCTCAGCTGAATTGGTGACGGGGGGAAGTTCTGGAGACACACTGCCTTCAAACCTAAAAAAGCGGCTCACAAAGCTCAAAGAGGGGGCATTTGCCGCACCTAAAAGGCGAAACAAGGAGAATACAGGAAAGACCTAAGGGAAGTGAGCTTATGAGGTGAACTAAGAGGGAAAAACCTCGGGCTTAGGGGTAGGGAAGTTAATGGCCAGGGGGGAAGGGGAATCATGGGGTATCCGGCCTGGGAAGGGATCCCTCAGAGAAAGAGAGAGGGTTTGAGAGAAATTAATCATAGGGGGGAGGGTCAAGTTAAAGCACTTGGGTTTGTGATGGACTAGGGGTTATGACAGGAGGAACACAAGGAGATGGCTTGTGAGAGAGAGGGGGTGAAAGGAAAAGGATCAAAAACGGCCCAATTTAAGAAGTCTGGATTAGGGAAAGGGGGGGGGTGAAGAACCCAAGGCAGAAAGGGTGATGAAAGACAATTTGGCTCGATTAAGTTTCAGGTTCACCTGAGACAGGGGAATTCAGTGTAACCGCCAGAAAATGAAAAGATAAAGATGAAGGAAGACCTTTACGTCGTACGCGGAGGAGCCCGAAGAAGGGACATTTTTGGAAGACACCGCCTCGGGGCGCTATGAGGGACTTGGGACAGGGGGACGGAGGTCGCGCACAGAAAAAAGAACGCAAGCTGAACCGGAGTAAGAAAAAAAAGAATTCTCCTCAGGCAGGAGAAAAGAAAGAAGGCCTGATAAGCAGTCGGGAAAGCATGCGGAACAGGGAATCGCAGAAAGAAATCCCCACGATCCAAGGGAGAAAAACTCAGGTACAGGAATCTCCTTCAGGGGAAAGGTCATGTACGCGAAAAAACCTGAACACCTCAGTTTGCAGAAACCCGAATAAATGACAAGAGGTAAGGGGGAAAAACCTGAAACTTGTCTGAAAAAAAAAGACGCTTTCCCAAACCAGGAAATTGGGCGGGAGGACTGAAAAAAAGTCGGGAAAAGGGACTCAAACCCCTTGATTTGAGTCCAACTTCTGTAGCGGACACTCGCACTCAAACCTAAAAAGGGAGGGGGAACTTAAAATTCAAAGCTCTGACAGGAGAAAAAGGGACCTATCGGGAGGGCGGAAAAGCGCAGAGGAACCTTGCCCAACAATCTCCGAAAAAGAGGTAAAATCAAAAAAAGAGAAGATACCGCCCAACGAATCAAACAACTTAGGGGGTTTTACACCGAGATTGTGTCAGGGGGGGTAGTGAAGGATGGGCAATAGAGGCGAGGGATTCGAGAGAAATGCAATAGATGTGTAGGCCCGAAGGACCCTGCAGTCTGTTGAAGATACGGGGTGGTTAAAAAAAAGAGCACGGGTGAAAAAGACACGCTGAAAGATTCACAAAACATGAGGAAGTCCATTAGGAGAAAGAAAGAGCCGTTTGAAAATTAAAATTCGTGAAAGGGGGTTTTGGGCGAACGCAGGGAGGGAACGGTCAGTCCGGTTTCAAGGACCGAAAAAAGGCCACACCTTGGCGTCCACCTCTTTCAAAGGTCAATTGCACCCCGACACGGCCGAACTATCGGGCGGTAGCGAAACCTCTCCTAAGGTACTAGTAGCCACACACAATCCAGAAGAGGGGACGGCTGAGTGAGAAATTAGACCAGGAAAATATTAGGGCGGGGGAAGATGTCTGTAAGGCTACAAAAAACTAGGAAATCGGATTGAGAAGATTGGTGGAAGTCAATACTTAATTGAAAAAATCCTTATGGTGTTTAGAAAAGAGAAACGATCATTCAGGAGGTCTTATAACGCGGAAAGGAAAAAAGAGTATTCAGGAAAGGCTAAAAATTATAAAAGAAGGGGGAGAAGATTTCGCGATGTCTTCAGGGGGGGGAGGACACTGATTTTCTCCAGAGCAAGCACGATAAAAAGAAGGGGATGCTTCAAGAGACAGGGGAAGGTCCAAAACACCCTTTCCCCCGGAAGCCGGTCTGTCGACCCCCGAAAGGAAAAAAAAACGCAAAATTTCAAAGGGGGGAAACCATGGAAATAAAAGAACACTAGGAAGGGGGCAGCGTCAGGGAAAAGGAGATCGGGTTTGGGGAGGACGAGCAGGACCAACGCCGCCAAGGCGGGGAACAGGGGAATTTTCTGGAAGCAAGTGCCAAAACTCAAGGAAGAGGAAAACCGTATTTACGGGGGAAGGGGGTACGTTGAAAGGGGGGGTTACGAGGATGCTCAAGGAAAAAAGGGAAAGCAAAAAAAACCACAACAACGGGGCTGAGGCGTGCTAATGAAAAAACTTAAAAGGAAACCAGGAACCTCAAAAGGGGAAAGGGAAGCTCTAGGGAAGGAGAGATGGGTACCAACTCTTCAGAAAGGTTGTAAGCCGCTTCCCTGTCTTGTGGGGGGAGTCACCCGGGGGGTTAGGGGATACAAACCAGTCGTGTGATAGGAACGTGCTCACATACTACGGGGACATTGCGGATCTAATTAACGGGATTGAGTCTATTAAGAAAAGCGTGGAAATTATATCCTGAGAAAAAAAGACGGGAGTCGTGGGAAAAAGGGTTGGAAAAGTGTCCCCCTAACAACTGAAAACAAAAAGGGACCTTGGAAAGGTTATAAAGCGCTCTGCTTGGTCTAGTTGAAGACTTAGAAGGCATAATTCCATGTGGGGCCTTTGCTGGACCTAGAAAGAAGTTTAGGTGGATCACAACCATGCATACTTGAACCCGAGATCTCCTTAGAAGACTAGGGTGAAAGGGGCAAAAAAAATCGAAGAAGGGAAACTGAAGGTTTCTATACTAGAGACAATCCGTTTAAAAAGAGTGGAAGGGACAGTAAAAAAAGGCTGGAGGGGGGAAAAGCCTCCTATCTGGGAAACAATAGAAATTCTGGTCATACCTCCACGCTCGCAGGGACCTCACGAAATTTCAAAAGCTAAAGGGGTTGGTGGGGGTGGAGAATTCACCTAGGCCAGGATTTGCTAAAGTAAGGAAAAGAAGTCAGAAAGAAAGGGTCAGGGGAGGACTTCCCGGGAAGAAAAAAAATTGTCCTACCAATAAATTGATCAGGATAAGGTAGACAAAACCACTGCTGAAAATAGGGTGTCATTTCAACGAAAGCATGCCCGAAAAGAAAAGAAAGAATTTTGAATCATAAAGTGCCGGAACGTTGTCTGATAAAAACAAAAGGCTGGATGACTCAAAACAGTCCGTGACCGAGGGAAAGAGGTTTTTCAGAAGAAAAAAGAGCTTCGCAGAGAAAGATAGAAGGGGGAAGCTGCTAGGGAATAAAGAAATCGGTTATTGAGGGGGGGGAGAGGATCTTTGCTTTCGCGCATATAAAAACTTCTACTTCTCGGGGTCTTGGGCAGGCGAGAGTTGTGGCAGGTGGGGACGTCCGTCTGCACGAGAGAGCTTCCGAAATTGTTGGGAGAAAGGGGAAAAGGCCGTCAGTATCCGAGGGTTAGTCCAGTAACACGTTTTTTTAAAGGAGGGGAATCGATAAAAAAGGGGAAGAAGTGGCTTTGAAGGGGATTCCGCAGGGGGGAAGATGTAAGATTCTTGATGTAAAGACGCGAGTGGGGGGGGCTGGAAGAGGAGCGCGGGGGTGGTTTCCCACACCTTTGACTGAAACATGGTCAAAAAAAGGGAAGGAAGCCTGTCAAGGAATGCCAGCGATAGGAAGGAAGAAAACAGGAATGAAAGGTTACTGGAGGGGGAGGGTTCCTTAAGAACCCGCGGTAATACCACGTTTTAATTGGGGATATACACCGGGAAGGATCTCCTCATGGGGTTCAATGCTTTGCGAAAGCCTCTGAAGAACGAGGGAACATCTGACTTCAAACAAAAAAAGGGAAGGAGGAAAAAAAAAAGGTATTGCTTCAAGCCATTTAAGCAGTTCAGAGGGGGGGAGGGAGAATCAGGAAAGGTAAAAAAAAAAAAAGTAATCCAGGGGAAAGGATCATCCAAGGGCCCGAAATCTGGTCTTAAGGAACCTACGTAAGATCTTCCTTTGAGATCTACGAAGGGTTCATACAAAGAGGAAATAAGGGGACTAAGCAGAGAAACCATTTAATATGAAAGGAGGGGGAAAATCCCCCCGCTCGGAATTGGGTATGCCACAAAACCGCGGTATGGGAAAAGGTGGCCTTGGGAAAAAGGGGAAAGCTATCGGGATTTTATTAGGGAGAATGGAGGGGGCCCTCGTTTCCTCACTCAACAAGTGCTGAACTGTCGAAAAGAACGCACGATACTTCCTCTTCTTAACTCACGAGACGCAGATTGCTGCAAAAAAAGCATAGAAAGCCCTGACAGAGGTTTTAAAGGAAAAAAAAACGACGATTCCGCTGGTGGGCGCCAGCAAGAAAAAGCCAACTACAAGCAAAGCACTTGGGGAGATATGGAAAGGGTCTACGGGGGGGGGGGGGGGGCAATGAAAGGGTGTCGCCGGGAGGGTTTTGAGAACCACTATTCCCGGGGAGTCAAGGGGCACATCAGATGGTGAAGAAGGGGGAAAAAAAGAAAGAGTTGCACGCTGGGGAATAAAGGGAAAGGGAGGGATAGCATGGGGCAGCCTTTGGAAAAAAAGGAAAAAAGTGATGCTCCCGTGGTTTTTGACTTTCAAAAGATCAAAACTTTAAAGCGTCCAAGAGGGATCTAAAGGGTCCACAATTGACAAGGCCTCAAAGAAACTTTAAGGGCAGGAAACCTAGACTTCTCTCCACTCCGGATCGGGAAAACAGGGAAAAAGGGAAAGGTCAGAAGAGGATACCGTAGGACGCCATTGGGATCCGAGAAAATCAGTCATCTATGCGGAGAGTAGTTGGGGGGTAACAAAAACGCAAAGCGTAATTTCCCTAGACCGATGTGCTCTCAGAGAAGAAACTGCTGGGAGGCTCCGCCTTAAAGACTTGACTAGAAGAAGGCGATCCCTTACACAAGTTATAAAAAAAGAGGGAAAGGGATTCGAAGCCCTGCCTAAAGCTTCTTGGGGGAAGTCGTGGAGAAAATCCGAACGCCCAGAAAGGAATTGAAAGCATTGGTTCATAAGCGCCACAAACCCCTGCACTAAGGAAGGGGTCTTGCTGGAAAGAGGTCCTGGAGACTTTCTTAAGACGAAGGGATCCATAAACGTTTACAGAAGGCCAGTTCAAAAGAAACCCCCGGAACAGAAAGCACGCCCTTCGGAAAGGGGGGGGAGAGCATCTAACTGCGAACCTCGTTGGGGGAAATATCTTCGGGAAAACCTAAAAGGAGGGGGGAGGCTCAGGATCCTTTCCCGTAGGAAGGGGTTGCTAGGTCCTGGAGTTTAAGTTGGGGGAAAGAGAAGTAGAACTCAATAAAAAAAAGAGGAGATGATGGAGTAGACGTGAAAAATCCCCGCGGACCAAAAATTAAGAACCCAATCAGAAAAAAGAAGGAGTATCTAAAAAGAAGGAAGCAACCATCGAAAAGGGGCGGTAACGAAGACTGAATATTTCATGGGGGAAAGATTCATGACACCGCGTAACGCATGGAGAACAAAACACCAAGAACGGGAAGAGGGGTCACATTAAAGGGGAATGAAAACTTTCGGCACGTTTATTTCGTGAAACGTAGGGATTCTCAGGGGAGGAATCTTGGGAGAAAGGAAAAAAAACAAGACGGGAGCTTTACAAAAGGGGTTTTTGTAGCTAAGCGTAGCAAAAAAAGTACGGTGTTAAGACGTAAAGCGTATCAATATGCTTAAGCTTGGTAAGTAGAAAAAAAGAATGGGAAAAGCAGCGGGGAAGCTGCTATCAATGAAGTTCTTCACAACGTGCGGTCGGACGGAGGGGAAAGTGAAAGGCCTCGGAGGGCAGAGAATCTCCGAAAACGCAGGAGCGGTTTGGAATCTCAGGGGATCAATTAGAAAGGTAGTGAAAGGAGGGGCGGAAAAGCGCGACAAAAATTATACTGAGGGGGACCTATACCTACACAATGTCCGAAAAACTACTTGGGGAAGGTAAACTAGGTGCAAGAAACTTCGTTGTTGGGGGGGTTCGGATGAACTTATTTGTAAGCGAAAAGAGAGGTATGTAGTCGGAGGCGTTCCCGTGTGGGGGGGAAAGGACATGGGGGTTCCCGTTAAAAAAAGAACTTGGGAATGAAGACCTAAGGTGGGTGTGGGGGGTGTTATCAGCTGCACCTTCAGTCCCAAAAAAGGAAAAGAAATACCCGGGGGGAAAAACGTAAAGGGGGCCGTAGAAGGAAGGAAACCTCAATAGTTTGATGGACTCAATACCTGCATAAGCGTTCACGATTGGGACAGTTTGGCGATTATGTAGAGTTGGCGACCACTCGAGGGAAGGTTACCGAAAGGCCGGGGGGATCACCCGAAAAAAGAAAGAAGGACCTCGAGGGAAAAAGCACTCCTAAAGAGTAGACCAGCTGTCTACGGTTTCTCTAAAAACTAAGGTTGGGAGGGGGACGTTTAGAAAGGGGTCGCGCGAGACTGCCAGAGAAGAGGTGAATTTTAATGACAGGAAATCTTGCAAGGGGAGTGGCAGGGGTAATATGCCGCCGAGGGGGCCCTCTAAAGAAAGAATAGGCAAGAGGCCAGTTCGACGGGGGGGGAGGATTGTATGAAACCGAGGGACAGCATGGTAGGAAGGAAAAAAAGGGCTTTACGTGTGGGTCGAGAGCTGAAGTCAAAAAAGCCAATTTAAAGGGGAAAAAAGGGGGGGGGTGCTGGGCGAAGTGTGGAGTGGAAACCTTCTGTTGGCATGCATTACATTGTACAAAAGGGGGGATGCACTGCGGGCGTCCCGTGTGCGCTTTGGAATTCAAACAGGAAGAGGGACCGGTAGAAAGAAAGCTCTCCTTGAAAAAGTTTCCTTAGGAACCGGAAAAGGAAGGGGAGGATGATCCCGCGCAATCAAAAATGTTATCTGCGCAGGAGGGGGGGGAAGGGGTGCAAGCGACTGCCTGTTCAAAAAGCGGGAAAAAAAAAAAAACTGAAACAGGGAAAAAAGAGATCTCAAGTAGAAAGGAACGGGCCGATAGATTTTGTTGAAAAAAGGCTTTTCTTTGTCGCTGAAAGAAGCGGTGGGCCCAGTGCACAAAAAAAGAAGAATCAAGGATCCCCAAAATTCCGGACCGCGGGGAGAAAGTGAAACGAAAAGGAGACGTAAGGAGGACGTCATTATCAGGTCGGGAAAAACGTCACAGGCCAGCAGAAAGGAAGAAGAACGGGGGAAAAGGGTAAGAGAAAGAAAAGTGTTGTTAAATCCACAACACCAATCGAAAGGGTATGAACAAAAAAAGCTAGTCTTAAAGTGGGGGACAGGTGGAGAATGCGGAATTAAGGTCTCCCAGCCCAGATGATTGATGAGTCCACGAAAAAAGTAGAACTCGGGGAAGACGGATAAATGCTGAAGTGCAAGAAAGAAAGAGGAGAAAGGCCGCCCCTCTAGAAGCCCAAAACGGACGCTATAGGAGAAAAGGCAGACGGGAGAAGGACCCTCTCCACTAAAAATGTACAGGAAGGAAAAAAAAAAACCCGAGCTAGGCAGAAAAAAATCACACTCCGGAAAAAAAGACACAGCCTTAGGGGAGGAGGGGTAAAAAGCGAAAAAAATTGAGTATATCTAGGGCTCCGAGTGGTTCTGAGAGGGTGCCCCGGGTGGTGATCATCCCTGCTCCACTGGGAAAAAGGGGGGGGTGCGTCAAGGCCCAAGGCAAGGATGCGGTGGGAGAAAAAAGCAACGAATAGCCGGGATTAAAATGCGACGGCAAGGAAGAAAAAAGGAAAAAAAGTAACATCTTGGGCCCGGGGGGTTTCAAAATCTACAATTTACGTGGGGAAGAGAGGCGGCAAGCAACGTGGGGGGCCGACCTAACTACGCGGGAGATGCCACAGTTAAGCGACCCAATTACCCAAAAAAAGGAAAAAAAACGAGACCGAGGGAAGAAGCCAACCTAATCACCACGCGCCGTTACTGGTCCTGGGAAAAGGGAAGTAGGGTGTCGGGAGGGGGGAAGCTCCCGAGGGAACTGTTATGAGAACTGGGGATGGGACTGGCCGAAACGGAACTCCCTGCCGCGAAGGAAAAACCAGCAAGTCGGGCTTATATGTCAAAGAGTCAGAACCTCTATGGAGAGTAGGATAAAAGGGTTGGGGGGGGTAAAATAAAAGGGCGTCCGGAAGGGGTTGGGGAGAAAGCGGGGGCTTGCAGCTGATTAGCAGGCGGGAAATGGTTGAAAGAAGGGATTCATCAAGGGTAGGGCTAAAGACAATATAACATCTTGCAAAAGTTTAGGCGGGGAGTACCAAGGCATTGGTAGCGAAAGGGATAGACCCCCCCCTTGACACGCAGTGACACCCCTCCTTGGCGGAATGTGGGAGGGCCCCCTCTAGAAGGAAAGTCATCGACCAGGGAAAGAGAAAACGTTTGGACACATTAGAAACGGTGAGCGCTTAAAAGAGAGCACAGGAAAGAAAGGGTTGGGGAGAAACTAACTGCGCAACACAGTGGAATGAAAGGGGGAACTGTAGAGGCGCGTGCCAGCAGAAGGGAGGGGGACAAAGAGTCTGTAATAAGATAAGAACGAAGGACCGGTTTGCGAGTCTTGAAAACGGGGGGGGGGAGGGTTTCAAAGAAAAAGATCAATCAGAGAAAAACAACGTAGGATAGAAAGAAAGGCTATTGAAAGGGAAGAAACTTTCTCATCATGCGGCAACGAAAAACGACCCTCGAGAATACGTATTGGAGCGCTAGACGCTGCGCGCGGTGACATCCAGAAAAAGTGGAAGAACAAAGGTTCTTGAAAAAGATGGAAGGGCACCTCGTGCTCAGTTAGGCCTGCGCTAACCATCAGATAGAAAAAATGGCATGACGTTCGAGGGAAATAAGTGTCGTGAAACGTTTAGGTTGACGTCGGGAGGGGAGGGGAAACTTCGAGAGGGTGCCAGAAAGGTGACCTGCTTAAAGGTGTGGCGCTCGAGGAAAAGCACTGGTTCACTGGCAGAAACGGGCCGGAAGTCTAGAGGGAAGGGGAGATACAAGACAGGAGAAACGAAAGACGGCCATGAAGCTGCGAATCACAGAAAGTAAATAAGAGTAACGGTGATACTCCTATAAAAGAAGATCCTCAGGGTGAGGAGGGAAAATCTCCTCCCGCCGCATGAATAAGTTGAGATCTGGAACAAAAAATCAAAGGGGATGAAATGAGAGTGGCAGGACAGACAGCGCAGCAGCTATTAGACGGGAGGGGGATGTCCGAGACCACACAATGGCGAGAAAGTTGTAAAAAGTGTCCCTATGGAAGGAAGCTCGTTTGTTGTTGGGGAGGAAGAGTCCGGAAGAAAAAGTCTAGGGCTGGAGATGGGGGGTGATGCAAGGGTCTGGGGGGGAATGTTTCACTCGGGTCTTGATGGGTCCGACAAGTGCAAGAAGGGTTAGCAGCTGCGAGGAGGCAAAAAACACCATGGCTCAAATAACTGGGGTTGTAAGATGATGAAATGCGCTTCGGCGGAAAGCATCAAGAGACATAAACGGGGGGGGCCTGTGGAAAGGAGAGTTTTCGACCAACGGCTAGACCAACCTGAAGGGAAAAAAGAGGTCACCATCCCGTGTACCTAGTCGGAGCACGAAGACCTACGGGAAGGAAAAAGGGATGCACTCCTAAAGCGTAACGGTAATAAGTCTGTCGGGAGTGAGGAAAGGGATGCTTGCGCTCTATAAAAGCGCGTGGGTCGGGGTGTAAGTCACAGGAATCGTGCGACTGTTACAGGGAAGGCGTTTTCCATAGAAGCCGCTTGCCGAAAAAGAAGGTTCCTTGGGGGGGACTATTGGGGGGGAGCACGGTGGGGGAGGTTGAGAAACGAGGGGAAGAAAGTTAGAATAGGAAAAAGAAGGAGGTACGTTCATGTCGAGAGAAAATCCAGTCAGAGAGCAACGCAGGGGATGGAAAGGTGGGGGGGGCAACTGGGAGACGCGGGGGTGATAAAACAAATTTGGGAAGTACATGGGGTCCAAAATGTGTAAAAATGATGCCAAACTGTGGAAAAATGCACAAGACCGAAGGGAGCTAGACGGAAAAATGAAAGCCGGCTCTCCTTAGATTAAAAAACGGGCCTTAAAAAAGCAAAGGGGGGAAGGGGTAAAACTGGAAGCCACAGGCGAGTTTCTGGAACTGCAAGCGGGGCGAAAGCTTAAAAGGCACAAGACTCTAGAAAGAAACGGAGGGAGATGGGAAAAGAGATTTCCTGAAGGAAAACGGTCATGCTTTGATGGCAGGCGCGAAAGAGAAGGGCCCAGACAATCTTGAAGTGACTCAGGGAGAAACTCAAAAAGGAGGGGGCCCTCGGGGGAGGTAATTAACGAAGGGCCGAAGAAGTTCCGTAGGGAACATCTTCGGGAGGGGCATACAGCCAGCACAGAAGGACGGCACCCTCAGAGAAGGAACATTTTGACCGATGGGAGTATAGACAAGGTTTGGGAGTCGAGAGAATTTAAAGAAAAAGCGGATTGGAGGAAGATCTTAAAGTGGGGCAGGGTCGCGGATCCCTGCTTGGATGGGGTCGGAGGACCAGCCCCGGGAAAAAGGGGGTTAGGAAAAGAAAGACGAATTCAGAACGGGAATAACAAACGTTTCTGGGAAAAAACTGGACCGAGATCTTATACTGAAATTAGCTATCACCACTATAGAAAACATAGTCATCGCTTGCAGAAGGCCCCTGAGAAAGAGGGGCCTGAGGGAACCAAGAGGAAGGGGGGGTCATAGCGCAGAAACAACAGACTCTGATCCAAGACACGAGAGGGTGGGAGGGAAAACTCAAGAGTCGAAGGCGGGGAGGGGACAGTGCAGTGAGCCATAATTTCTCGGGGGCGAAGGCCACCGATTCCAAGGGAAGAAAAAAGTGAAGGGGGGAAACCGAACTCCAGGCAACGGGGAACAAGGGGACACTCTGATTCTTTAGGTATAAAGCAACTCAGGGGAGGGGTTCAGATTAAGACTGTAAGCAGGTTGGAAAGAGTGGTTTGTTGGGGCCAGATACTGAGGCAGCTGATCAAGGAAAAAGAATTGACAGAAAAAATTCCACCCTAAAAAAGTCGTTAATTATATAAAGAGTTAGCATTTACCAGAAAAAAAGTACAAACGAACGTACGTCTCCAAAAACGGGCCTCGTAAAAGCTCAAAAAAGCACCTCGCAAGTTAATGGGAAAAATGGTCCTGTAAAGAGTTCAAAGGAGGGTAGCTGTCCATGTGGTCGGGTCTCTTCTAACTCCTTAAGCATAAGGGGAGCTCTTGTGGAAAAAGAACTGGAAAAAGGGTTCACTAGTAAGGATTTGCACATACAGCTCCAAACCTATACTTCGGGAGGAAAAAAAATGGGGGGAAAATGAAAAGAGGAAAAGGTTGTCGAGAAAACACATCCAAGTTTTTTTATAAAGGGGGACGGTCATCAGGGAAAGGAAAATTTGTAACACTTAGCACTCCAAAAGGCAAAGCAGGGAGAATCCTCTTTCTCGAGCTCGCCCGGAAGGAAGCAAAGGTAAGGGGAGACGGCCCAAACCACCCTTTCACCATGTCAAGTCTTCGGGAAGGCCCCAAGCAACACACGAGGTATTAAGCTAGAATCAAAAGTTTGAAATAGGGGGTGCAGAACTCTAGGTTGAAAAAAAAGCCACAAGGTTCGGTCACGCTTCGAAAACCTGAGAAGGGGTTGGTGGCTCATCCTAACTGCGCAGCCAATCTTTGTCGAAAATACAAGAAATACGTTAATTTAGAAATGGATCCCGGTTCGGCAGATTGATGTGTCAAAGAACTAGAGGGGTAATAAAAAAGGAAGGTATTTAAAGGTGACTTAATTTGTTGAAATAGAGGGAAAGATTATCCGAAGGAACCCAACCACGGAGGAGGGGGCTGCCCTCGAGCGAATGAGAGGGGGGGCATCCAGGACTTACCACCAGGAAAAAAAAACCGCAACACGGGATCCTCTTAAAGCCTGAGCTCTTTGAACACCTCAAGCCTCTTGCGGGAAACAAAAAAATTCAAGGATTGTATTGTTGAACAACGCTTTGGAAAAAAAAGGGGGGGTACCGCAAAGCCAAAAACACACTATAATTCAACAGTTGAGAGAAGCGTGGGACACATTAGGCAAAAAATTCGCGAACGAACGTTGGAGTTCCGGGATTAAGAAAGAAGGGCCGGCTATCTTGGGTAATCCACAACCTGCGGGAAAAAGGGGGTGTTGCTCAAATGACCTGGAAGAAAATGTTCCGGCCTGAAAATTCCAGACTATCTTTCAAAAAAAAAAGACCAAACAGACTGCGAGATCATCATTAAACGGGGCTGAGAAACTTCGGGACTGTGAAAAAATGCTATCTCCGATAAATAAACGAGGAAGTTTCAGCGATCCTCCCGAGGATTGAGCACAGAAGGGAGGGAGTGAACTGGAAGGGTCTTTCCCTTTGCGGGACAAGAAAAAAGACAGAAGGAGACGGTTTATGGTAAAGAAGCCAGAACAAGGAGACTACTTTGACCTAGGAAAAGATATGTCAAAGGACAGGGGAACAGTCCTGGGGTGGGTGTGCGGTAGAAAAAAAACTCGGTGATCAAGTCTCATCCGAAAATCCCGGTGTGTCTGGTAAGGACTTCGGAAAAGCGGTTTGATCCTGAAAGCTTCCGGGAGGTAAAGGACTTGCCGGTAAAAAAACGACCGCAAGGATTGATCAGCCCCGTCTGGGCAAAAACCCGGGCGATGGGGTTCAAAAGAAATTTGAGGAATGATGGGAGGGGGGAGACAATACAAATTCCGCCTTGGGAAGGGATTCGTGTGCAGAACAAACGCTCTTCACCAGACAAGAAAGGGATCAAATGGCCTAAAACACGAAAGGAAACTCGGAAAAAGATTGCCAAATTTGCCGAAAGAAGGCGACCAAGAGTGAAAAAGACACCCTAAAGGGGACCGAGGAGGGATTAGGGGAGAGGAAACTCGAGTGGGTTCGGGAAAATTTAATGGCCAGGAATCGTGAACGGGAGCAGGAGAGGGAGCCGTCAGGAAGAAGCTGTCGAGAAAGGGCGTAAGTTCGAAGGGGGGAGTAGGGAAAGTGGCATCGAGGTGGGGTCGTTTGAGAAAGGTTATCGATCCGCATTTAGGATAAAATCACAGGGACCTTTGAAAGATCGAGGAAAACGCCAAGGAGGTTACTTTCAAAGAAAGGGGGTCTGTCATAAGGAAGTCGCTACGGTGTTGGATTTCACCTTCTTTGGCTTCTCAAAAAGCCCTGAAACAACGGTTTGCACAAAGACAAATTGCCGGTGCCGAATAAACTTGACCTTATGAAATTCAGTCTCTAACGGAGAAGGCGGGGGACGGAATCAAGCGTTGGATGAAGAAAGCCCGGTCCGGGGAGGGCCTCTAATTTGAGGGGTGCACGGGGGGGCAATCGACTAAAGGGAAAAGAGAGGGGACCGTAGTATAGGAAGCTCTCTCACAAAATTAGTGAGGAAAAATATAGGAAAGGAAAGGCCTATACGAGAAGTTAAAGGGGAAAATTTGGGCGCGAAGCAGCGCTGGCCCAGGGGCACAATCCAAAAGATAAAGTAAAGTCCCATTAAACCTTGAAGCTCAAGAAAAAAAACATTGGAGGATTCAAAACGTGGGGCTTTGGGAACGCAGGAGACTGACGCCTGGAAGGAGGCTGAGCCGAAAACGGCGGGCGTGGGGCAGAAAACCGTACGCAACTCAGTACAGGGAAAAAGGGGATGAGAAAAATAATGTTTTTGAAATCAACCCCAAACCGGGGTCTGCCAGAAAAAGTATTGAAAAGAATCTTAAAGTGGGAAGGAAGCGGATCCTAATTGAAAGGAGTCGACAAAAGGGACCAGGGGAAACTGCAGGAGAGGGTGGCCTCTTTTCCGCAAAAAAACAAACGTGCTGAACGGGCGAAATCCCTCAGTTAGACGCAAAAGGGAGACTCGAAGAGCGAAAGGTCCAGGGCCAAAAGGGGAGATTACACCCCATCTCCTCCAGGAAACGAGGGAACCATTAAATTCAAACCCACGAGCGGGGGATTCCTGCTGGGTCATAAACCATCAACGACTCCTTTATGGCACACCAAGCTTATTGTGGGAGGGGGACTCATCTTGGGATGAATGAAATGGGGGACTAGTGAGCCGGACTGGAAAAGGGGGGGGAACGGTATTAAAAGGCAAAAGTGCTTTGTTGCAGACAGTATTTTCCCCCGGCCATTCTGTTAGGAAGAACGTTTTTAAAAAAAAAAAGGTTCCCAAGATTCGGTAGGACTCATTAGGGAACGGGATAAAGGTGCCCTGAGGGGGTAACGTTTGAAAAAGTAATCTTTTGAGCCCTTGGTTGGCCGGACAGCTGATCAAGGGTCTCCTCCCGGGGGAGAAAACGAACGTACCAAAATGTCCGCCTGCCTCAAGACCCCACGAAAAAAGCTACGACCTAGACTGAAAGACGACCACTCAGGCCTCGTTAAAAAACCGGGGGGGAAAAAATGGGTCCGGTGAAGAGTCAAGGGGGAAAAAGGTGGTCGGTACGAGGGACATGAAACTCAAGGTCATAGTGTTGATTGTCGCGGGCTGGGATGGGGGAAGGGGAAAGAAAAAGGGGAAGGGCTCTTTGAGGATCTCCAAACCGGGTAGGGTCGGTAAAGGGGGCGCTACACTCCTTAACTACCAACGTACGGTAGAGAAAGGGGAAAAGTACATCACTAGGGAAAAGCTTTTCAAAAGGGGAGGGTAATCGCAGCTTAGAGGTTGGGTCTTAAGAAACTTATGAGCTCCAGAGCAAGCAAAGAATCATTTCTCCTCGAAAAACGAACGGGCAGTGAAAAAAATCCCGAGGAAAGCCCGGAAAGTCAACCGTCTTGGAGGCTTGGCTACTTCCCAAGAAGCGGAAAAGATTCGTATCGCCGATAGACAAAAGGGAAATCACGAAAATTGAAAAAAACGAAAAAAGGACACAAAAATTTGCTCACGAGTAAACCTGTCAGGAGGTTGGTGGGACCTACTTGCGAAAAGGGAAAATACGGACGGAAGACTTCCAGAAGGGGGGAAGGGATGGTCAACTAGGAAGGGTAATAGAGAAAAAGGACGAAAGAGGGGACTTTTTGCGAGGACCTGTGTACGGGGAAACGTTGGTGAAAAAGGAGCAAAATCAAATCTAGAAAACAACAACTGAGAAGGGGGAAAAGTGCTTATTAAGGAAAGCGCACCTCGCGGCAAACACAAAAGCCAACCTTCCTCGCCAAACCGAAAAGGAGCTCTATTGAAATGAGAGCTTGGGAAAAAAAAGTGGCAGGAAAAAAAAGAAATCCCGTTAGTGAGATTCATGCAAAAAATGGTCGCTCAATTAGGAGCTACCAAACCTCTGACAGGGGGAGGGACGCGTGTCGCAAAAGGAAAAAGCGAACAGGGAAAAAGGAAAAAAAGGTTCTTGATCGGAGGGGGGAAAGGGAAAGACGTGAAGTCTATCTGAGGAGCAGCCATACTGTTGAACTGCAGGGAAAAAGGGTTGTGCGCTCGGATGAAAAAATGGGCGGAAGGTGCGAAGAACGTTCTCGGGGAAAAAGAGGAAAAAAAACGCAATACGCGGCAAAAATAGAAGAAGCTGATAGCCTTTATACAAAAGGAGGAGGGGATACTCCCTGCCGATCGCGTCCTACCAATCGTGGTCAGGCGGCGCGAGAAAAGGGGAACCTCAGGAGAGATTGGCGAAAAGGGTATTGAAAGGAGCGGACGGGTGCTTACCAAAAAAAAGACATCGTCGACATACACCGCATCTATGATGACTGAAGGTATGTCAACGAGACAGGGAAAGTTGAAAAAAACTATGAAAAACGTCAGGACTCTGGGGGGGGGAAGGGGTGCGATTAAAACCGGTCCGTAAGTGGCCAAGTCTAGTCGTAGAGCAAACCCGGGGGAAATTCGGACATCAGGGGGAGGGAAAAAAGTACGGCGTAACGGGCCAGGGAGAAAAAAACCGTCACTTAAAATTGATCAAGGAGGCAGGCTAACGGCAAAAACACTGGGACAGAAAGGGGGGTTCCAAACGGATTAACACTGATATCCAAAAGAAAAACCTCAAGAAAAGAGAAGGGACCAGTTTACCAAGAAAGGGGGGTCGACACCAGGAGACCAGAGAGGGGTTGACCTCGGAGGAAAAAGAGGGACTCGGTGGCCTCGCACCTATAAGCAAGCAAATTGCCCATTTCCGGAAGAAAAAAAAGCGACAGAAGTCGGTCCCAGGGGGAGAAGAGAGTCTGGCGGAGGGGGCCAAGCGGCCTCGAGAGGGAGTTTAATTTAGTGAAGCCGGGGGGGAAAAGGTTAAAGGTTCTATTCCGCCGCTAAGGATTGCCCTCGAAAGGGATGAGAGAGGAGGGGAGAGTCAAGGGGAAGAAGTCTTCCAGTTCAGCACAGGGGTTGAGTCGTTTTATGAACGCGGAGGGCAGTGACTACATCAAGAAGAAGGTCTGTCAAGAGTTCAAGAAAAAAGACCTCGCAACGTCCGGGATATTCTTGAGGTAAGGCAACGAGTTTGGGGGAGGGGAGCCCTTGCGGAAGTGGAATGAAAAACTCCTTTGGAGGAAAAAGAAGGGGATGTCAAAAGGGAAGGTAGTCACTTCGGTCGGAACTGGGAGAGGGGATGAGAGATAAGGGCGAAACCTGATGAAAAGGCCTGCTCCTCAGGGACGTCAACTGCGTTCAACTGAAAAAAAAAAACATTGTGGGATCCGTATCCCGGGGGAGGAAGCTATTGGCTTGTGCACTGGGCCACTACTCCTGCTTTCGAAACAAAAAAACGACTGAAAAAGGAAACACTATCGAAAGTAGGAGGAGGGAAGAGGATGGAGGGAAGGTACTCCAGTTTCAGCGGGGATTCTCGCGAAAAAAAGTGAAGAATGCCAGGAAGCGGCACCAGGGGGAAGGGGCGCGGATGCAAGCCTCAAAAAAGATTACGAAAGACGTAAAGAAAAATCGAAAAAGGGAATATACGAGAAAGGCACATACGTTCGTGTGCAAAAGGAACACCGGGGTAACCCGCAGGGAAAAAAGGTTGAAAAAAAAAGAAGGGGTGGGAACAGCCCGACTAAAGTTCCAGCCCCAAACTCGGATGGTACATCATTCTTAAATTGTGGGAAATCGTCGAGGAAACAAAACCATGATTTGAGGATTGGATAGCCGCGGGGTCAACAACCACTCCCAAACGGAAAGAACGGGCCGAAATCCCTCGGGATACCGGCCGAGACTCTCACCACGATAGACGGCTAGGACTGCCATCGAAAACCTCTAAGATGACCAGAAAAAGACAAAGAGGGGGCCGCTGGTCATAGCAGCGCGAAAACGACTCCTGAGCAGGTACAATTAGGGGGGTCACGAGATTGGCTTCTAAAGGGGGGGAGGAGTGAGTGAAAAGGTGCAAATAGATGGAAAAGGGAAAGGGGTTCTTTCGGGGGGGTGCAGGAAATTCCAAAAGAATTCCCGAGGGGGGGAGGCAGCCTTTTGTCGAGACGCAACTGTCCCAGGAAACGGGATTCCCTATCATATTTGCAAAACGCTAGGCGGATCTCAAAAAATGGACAAAGTAGAGTTTGTTCAATGGATCAGGGAAAGCGGGGAGGAGGGGGGGAGGCCAAGGCACGTTACAAAAAAATACTGTAAGTAGACCACAAGGTGGTTCGCAGAGACACAGTACGAGAACAAACAAGATACTTCGCGCATACCGGGGGCTGGTAAGGAACAACAAAAACGCGGACGCCGTGGAAAATTTTCCTTGGCCCTATTGACGCAGGAAGGGCTTCGACAGGGGAACGAGACGGATCATTAGTGGGTGGAGTCGAAGAAGGGGGGGCTGGTACCGCCAACGGAAACTTAAATTTCACTACCTGCCGGGACTGAGGGAAATGCTCGGATCAAAAAGGGATATAAAGAGAGAGGCCGAAGCATAATCGGCATGGGCGGAAAGTTTTTTTAAAGGAAGTGAGGAGGATTCAGTCCTTCCGAGTCAGTTGCGCTCCAAAATGAGTGAGACAATCAATCAGATAGCCTCTTTCCACGGTCAAAGGAGGGACCGTTAACTGGGAAGCCAAAAAAATTGTCAAGCAGTAAAGGAGGGGGACGGGTCTGGGACAGTCCCAAGATAGCCCGGCACGGGGAGTCACATCGGGCCAAGTGCAAGACAGTTTAGAAAGCCAAGATAATGGGCGAATCGCGACAAAAAGGGGAATAGTGTTTGGGGGTAGCGCGACTAACTGCACCGCCCAGCGGTGGGGGGAAGATTCACAAAGATGGTAGGGAAAAGAGCTGTAATATAGATCCGAAAAAAAAAAGGCCTGTTTCAGAGGGCCTGGGGTGGTAATTGGTTTCCGAGAGATCACTTAGAAGGAGTAAAAACAAAAGAGATGCGGGTGCTCAAACAGAGAAAAAGACGTACCCAAAAAAACGAAAAACTCGGATGATCTCTATTAAAAAAAGGGGAAGCGCTTTTTACCATCCCATCGAACGGTGCGGGGGAGCCGCGAAGAAAGACGGGAAGTTCATTGCAAAGAATGCGCTAAAAAAATACTGACCGGTGATCGACGCGACGCACATTAAGCCAAAAGACGCTTGAGCAACGTTCGCGAACTGGAAAGGTCGGGAAAAAGTTCTTGATGGCGTGACTGGGGAAGCCAGACGGGTGAGAGACAGGGGGTGGTAGGGAACTTCCCAAATGAAAAGGGGGCAGACGGTCCGGGCCTATCGTGGATAAGGGAGGGCGCTGGGAGAAAAGACGCAGGAGGAAAAGCGCTTTGATCGCCAACGGCCTAAAAGGGGGGGAAGTGAAGGCGGGAACCATCTCCGCCGCGGAGGGAGAGGGAATAGAGGCGAGCACATCCTTCCTGCAGTAGTTTAATCAGAACGTTGCGGACAGCAAGAAAGAAAACTATGAGACGTTCAGAGAAATCTACCCTACGGGAAAGCCGGTCCAACTAAGGGAGAGGGAAACTGTCAGGGGGCGCGTTGGGGATGGTGCGTGATGCTAATGGACTGGGAGGCGTACGACTTGTGGGTCTTGAGGAGGCGACATCTGGTGGACGAAAGGGGCTAAAGAAGGTACGTTCGTCGTAACGTTGGATTACGACAAAGAAAAAGCAGATGCAAGAGCAATCAAAGACTTGGGGACGGGTAAAATAAAACATGCCGTCGCTTGATATCCCCGGAAAAAGAGGTTCTGGCCTATCATTACCGGATCACATCGGGGGAGCCTTTGACCAGTGAGGGAAAAAAAAAAAGGCTGGGAAGATGCCTGTGACCGAGCGCGGTGCCTCCCAACCATGGTCTCACGAGATTGGGGGGAAAATGGGGAAGGCACTCCTCAGAACAGGACAACTGCGGGAGCCGACTTCTTGGGACTGGCCAGAAAGAAAGGGAGCTAGTGGGAGTGGAGGGGGATGGGGTCCAGAATCCGGAATTTAGCAAATTGTGTCAGTGCAAGGGCCGGCAGAGCTATATTCTATCGTGTTGCGAGGAACTGGCATTACGAGGTCAGGCAGAAAAGATTTTGGGGAAAGAACAGGGGTATATGACCAGATTTAAAAGAGAAAGTCACTTTGACTTGGGAAGAGGGTCGAGATCTATACAAACAATTGAGAGAGGGGATGGCAGAAGAGGGAGGTGTGGGGAGACCCTTTAAGGAGACGGGGGTGTGTATTACCCAGAACTCGGTTCCTCATAAGTAAAGTGCCTTGCGGCCCGGTGTGAGGCTGCCCATAAAAAAGGTCCGAGGAGACCGAAAGGAAAGGCAGGCTCTCCGTAGGCGTATGCCTTGCGGTCCTTTAAAAAGCACGTGAAGAAGTGGGGGGGGAAGAACTCGCAAAGGATTCCGGGATGACTAGAAAGGGGTGTGCAACTTGGGAAAGCACTGCTGGGACTTTCTCTCATAAATAAGCTGGAAAGTGAGAGCATG
>Ga0179593_1292926_pt1 | contig 22415 bp, 21 predicted proteins | sample CZODoug2_1_08_16_FD_185931 | JGI IMG/M metagenome (GOLD analysis project Ga0179593, IMG submission 185931) | Vadose zone soil fungal communities from Angelo Coast Range Reserve, California, USA - CZODoug2_1_08_16fungal (PacBio error correction) | ecosystem: Environmental > Terrestrial > Soil >...
CGGGGGGAAGGGGGAAGGCATGGGGATGTCCCGGGTAACGGCCGTCCGGAAGAACGCGAAAATTCTTGGCAGGCAAGAAGAACAGCCTAGAGAGGTTTCTCCAACGAGAGAGGCGCTATGGCAATAGCAATCGCGTCTCAAAGGGCGATTGAGAAACAGCAAGGGCCCACCCATGAAGTATCTCCCGATCAGAAAGGAAGGGAGGGGGGGTTGGGGGGAAAGGGGTTTTGAGGGGGCTTATTTTGTTCTTTTGACGGTTTTATGGTATGTATTTCATGATGTCTTGTTCATTTTCAAAGGAGGGGGCGCCCACGGAAAGGGAAGAAATGTCTACTGGCCGGTCGGGGGCAGGCCGCAGACTAAACCTGCATTAGCCAAAACACAGAAAAGGACTCCTCCAAAACATGGGAAAGGGGAACAAAGGCTCCATGAGGACAAGGAGGAGTAATATTGGGTACTTAAGAAAAGCCACGGGCAGACAATTCTTCGACGCTGAATATGCTCAGCCTCCCAGAGTCCTCCTGAGGTTAATCACATGGGTCTTCGAGGAGTCACTCTCATCAGGAGGAAGGGGGAGAGGGCAAGAAAAAGAGAAAGGAGGAACCTTGCTCGATATGGGCAAAGGGGACGGAAAGTGACACTCTTTCACTGTCTTGGATGTAAGACAAAGTTTGAAGGAAATAGGGGGGGGGGGTGCTCTCTCGCGTTCTAAGGATAAAGTATGGTTAGTCAATTAAAATCCTAAAGGGAAGGGGAGAAAGGAGCGACCAAGGGAGGCCCGGGGTCCGGAGTGATCCAGCGAAGACAAGGACGCTGACCAAAAGGAGGAGTTGTGCTCCAGCGAGTATACAGTGTTCAGGTCAACTTCAAGTGAAAAAATTCTTTCCATAAAAATAGGGGGGGGAAAGGTCCAATTTCGAGGGGGAGGAGAGAAAATTTGTGTGGAAAGAAGTGGCTCTATCACTCGATCGGCGGATGGCCTGGTAACTTACCGGCGCGAAACGGGTGTTATCTAGGGGAGAAGAGATGCTCGGACCGGGGGCTGTACAGGGGTCTAATGGACTGGTGTGCGGGGCAAAACCTTAAACCCGCCGAAAATGGAGGGGATATAGTTGAGGAGAAAATATCTCTCTATATACATGAGACTACTTAAATGAGGGGGTTTTTGGGGAAGTGGGGAAATGTGGGGGGGGGGATTGTACTGGTTAACCTGAGTTACTTAGAATAGGTAGAACGAAGTGGACTTTCAACTTGTACATCAGGGACAAAAAGTCCGAAGTTTGGCCCGGCAAGTACCAAAAGGATGGGGAAGGTCAATAAAAAAAAAAAAAAAAAAAAAAAACTGATCCAGCCGAAAAAGGGAGGGGCTCGAACAGGTCTTCAACTGGATGAAATTCGTCGGGAGTTGCCCAGGGAAGGGGGAGGGACTCGACGGTATAATACCTTCGAAAGCTGACTATTACTATTTCAGAGGAAAAATTCTTCAGAAGAAACTATTGTTTCGGAGAAGGCTATTTAAACGAAGCGCAGTTACTGCTGGATCGACTCTGCAAAGCTCGCCGGAAAGAAGCTCCTCAGCTTGGAGGGGGGGGGGGGAGGACGCGCATCACAACCCACGCCCAATAGGCTTATTTGTCGCGGACAGAGAAAATGCTGGCCACCGAAGAGCCTCTTGAAGTTCTGGAGCCGAGGGGAATCGGAAAGGCCTCTTGGCCTCGGTTCTGACCTAACCAAGCCCTTCTTGCACTTATCAGGAATTTCTCAAAGTACGTCAAGGGGGTCTGGAAAAAGTTTCATCAGCGGACGTTGAAAGGCGATCGTTCAACTAACGCCCGGGTGTTAGCTGGATCGACCTCCTTAGAGTAAAAAGGGTCGCAGGGATGGCGAGAAAGAGGGAGGGGTTCTTATGGGGGAGGGCGTAATCATCGGAAACCCGGGTCGACTTAAATCCTCGTTGCTGTCCTTGAGAATTCGGGACAGACCTATCATTATCGGATCTTCTTCAAGGAAAGGGGAAAACAAGAAGGGCTTGAGAGACAAGGAAAAGGACCAGGGGTGGGGCCCCCCCAACACCCCCAAACAACACCCCCCAACACAAACACCTAGCGGGAGGGACTGGCCGGTGTTTAATAGAACGAGCCGGGGGGGGGGGGGGGGATGAAGCCAGGGGCAGTACTGGGACGCAAGCTATGGAAAAGGCGCTGTCGCTCGGGCTAGAAAAGAGGCTGGGTTTTGCTAATCGGCTCCTGAAGGGGATCGGAAATGAAGAGCGGCGAAAGATCGGGACAGCCCTGACGATGCATGGGGCCTGCTCATCATTTTCGGGGAATTCTGGGTCGGCCTCCATTATTCTAACGGGGGGGAAAGGGAGAGGAATTGACTAAGCAAGGGAAAGGGGGGGGGGATCAGGTTGAAGTTGTGGTAAGAAGAACTCGGGTCTACATCGGGAACGGATTTAGGAGAAGCTGGGAGAATAGGAGGTCCTAAAACCAAGGGTGAGCTTAATTCAACGAAAGGACAGGACGCGTCAAGGTCAACGAAAAAAGACAAAAAGCTAAAGAAAGTCCTCGAAATCACCGTAAAACCGAGCCCAAAAATATAGAATCTTCTTAAAAGCGATATCATCAATACTTTGCTTAAGCTCACTCAGATAGAAAGGGGTTGGGGGGGGGGGGGGGGGGGGGGGGTTTTTGGGGGGGGGGGGTGTTTGTGGGGGGGGGTTGGGGGGGTTCTGAAATAAAATGAAGAACTCGTAAATGAGAATAAGTCAAGGAGCCTTGCAGAAGGAAGGAAAAGGAACCTCCTCAGGAAGATGAGGGACGGAAAGGAGATCAGTAACAACCAAAAACTGAAAGAGCATGGCTATAGAGTCCGTTGAATGGGCTGATGGCCTAGAAGGAAGCTTAAGGGTCGAAGGGCATTATTCGTTGGTTTCCGAAGGGAAAAAAGGGGACGGGGCTATCGAGGAGGGAGGAGGGAACTCGCGCCGCTTCAGGAGTTGTTGGGACACTATGGTAGTTTCATAGCTGGGGGACTTCTACTATTCCTAGTTAGGGGGGGGTTGGCTCGCGGGAAGGGACGATGACGGTAAATTCGGGCTGCTCAGACTAACGTCGGGGGTTAAGGCACGCTATTCTGGGCCTCGATAAAATAATGCAGGGAAAAAGTAATTTAGCCTCAGGGAAAGAAAAAGGGGGGGGAGACGCCATGGAGGAAGAAGGGGGAAGCGGAACGTACCGCATACCAACCTGCACTAAAACGAAGGCACTCACAAGCTGACGACCGCGGACTCTGAAGTAAGGCCGCCTCAAAGATGAGAAAAGCCCGAGCAAAAGTCCCCATCCTTATGAGAGAATGAAGGAGAAGAAAAGTGAAAAAAGGGCGATGACACCTCATGCATTAATGCCATGGTCTTCTCGTCTACTCCATAGGCTACATCTCACACGCTCGGGACAAGAGTTCTAGGCCGTCAAGAAAAGGCTACAAGCTCTCGGGGAAACCTTACAAAAAAAAAGTCCACATGGATCTTAATTGGATTGCTAATGTGGAAAATTTCTCCATAAGGTTATGGGGAAAGGGGGGAGACCCTCGTAGAAAGAAGGCAGCCCATGAAAGCAGGCAGACTGTCCAGGAGGCCCGATCCGGTTCCAAGTATGGAGTTACGACCAGCAAATTCGCCAGGAAGAAAAGAGAAGTCCAAGGGGAGGGGGGAGAAAAAATGCTCCCCATTCGGAGTAAGATACCCACAGGAGGTAGTGAACTCAAGTAAAACAATGCAGGTCCATCGGAAAACGTGGGGGATGAAACACCCCTGTACTGACGAAAGAATTTATAACGGCGAGGAAATCCGTGAATTGGATTGGGCCAGCGGCAAATTTGGCGAGGGGCGATCTCATTTACGAGGGGGAAAGGGCGGCATAGGGGATCGGGCGGGGTCCCAGGTTTTAGCTCCGCGACCGAAATATCGAACTAAAGGACTATTTACACCGCCAGACAAGGATGACTGACCGGACAGCTAGAGAGTCCTATAGTATTCGGGGGCCTAAAAAAAAGAAAAAAAAAAAAAAAAAAGAGAGGGGAAGAAAAAAAAAAAGAGAGAGAAAGGAAAAAGAGGGAAAAAAAGAAGGGAAAGAAAAAAAAGGGGAAGAAAAAAAAAAGAGGAAAAAAGAAAAAAAAAAAAAAGTGGGTAGGGGGGGGGGGGGGGGGGGGGGGGGGGGGGGGGGGGGGAGGGGGGGGGGGGGGGGGGGGGGGGGGGGGGGGGAGGGGGGAGACGGGGGGGGGGGGGGGAGGGGGGGTGGGCGGGGAGGGGGGGGGGAGAGGGGGTGGGAAAGGGGGGTAGGAGGGGGGGGGGGGGGGCTAGAAGGGGGGAGGGGGGGGGGGTGGAGGGGGGTGGGTAGGAGGGGGGTGAGGGTGAGAAGGGGTAATTGGGAGGGGGGGGAGTGAGGGGATGGGACGAGGGGAGGGATCGTGAAACAAAGATTGTTCTGGCCTTGGGTGCGCGACCGATTGCTGTTGATTTGGGGTCCCTATTTCTCTCCCCACAAAGAGGGGGAAGCCGTAACTCTGGAATAACTTTTTTGGAGTAGCAGAAATGGAAAAATGACAACGAAAGGAAAGAATCCCCGCTTAAGTAGAGAGGTCGCCTGTCATCAATGACTGGGTGAAAATATCTAAATTTTTCGGAGAAGGAGAACTGGAGAGTCTTGGACGTCAGGGGTGAACGGCCCTGTTTCCACCAAAAAAATTCTTCGGCTCCCTGATTCACGGGGGACCCCGAACGGGAGGAGACTAAGAGGAAGATAAGGGGAAAAAGGACATCAAAAATTAAAAGAGAATTCCATAGGTGAAAAAAAAAAATTAAAACTTTGGGGGAGGGACTCTGGGGAATATGAGATTTAATCCGAATTGCTAATTTCCAATATCTCTAATTTTAGGAGGGCCAATGGTGTTTGAGGAAAACGAAAAAAAAGACTAAATAGAAAAGACATGGATAAAAGGTCTTAGGAAGAGGAGCCTTAGTCTCCACGCGAGATTGTCATTCAGGCCTCGGGAAGGACCCTGGAAGAGCCCGTTTACTAATCTTACCTTTAAAAATCCGGGAAAAATTCTCCGCAGCTGGACGTTGAAACGGATGGTTGAATAGACAAGTTACCATTTCCTTAAACCGGGGGGGCAACGGAAAAGGGAAACCTCTTGGCAACAAACTCCTTTGTAGGTCCCACGTTGGATTTCGGCGGCCCGAGGGAAGTAAAGGAGAGAACAGGGATCCATAATGCATGGGAGGGAAAATGCTCGGGGGGAGGGGATCCACCTCCTGTCCAGGACCAAATGTCAGGCCCCCTTTACGTCAATCCACCTGGGCAAGAAGGGACACTTGAGAGAGAAGAATAAGAAAGATTAGGAGACAAAGGATAGAGGAGGACTTGCTGATGGTGAAAAGAAAAACATACAGCAAGACGATCCCTTTTGTTACAGCGGGAGGATCTTGGGAGTCTGGCTTCGCAAAGCAGAAGATCCTTCTTAGGATGGAAAGTCTGGGTAGGGGAAAAGTCACCACCGAGGTGGCCCCTGAGAATTTTCCCTACAGGGGTGGGTTGGGAGATATTCTTCCAGTGAGGGGGGGGGGGGGTTAGGGAGGCTCCTCGAAATCGGGGAGCTTACAAATTACCGCTTCCAAATCACGGAAAAAAAAAAAATTTTGGGTCTACAGTCCTTAACCGTCCCTACATCCTGCTTCTTACCCCCACGAAAAAGACAACCACGAGCCGAAATAAAACCAGCTGACCTAAAATCCTCGAATCCAACCCGAAACAAACACCAGCCAGGCGGAAAAGCGGGCGCTAGACAGAGTGATGACATTCTAGTTAGAAGGAAAAAATCTTTTCGAAAAGAAGGGATGAGAGAGAGTGGAACGAGGGAAAGACGCTCTCGTTCGCTGCAGAGAAAGGCCTGGGAAGATCACTCTTTCACGAGGAGGAAAAAGCAGAAAGGGAAAAAAAAAAGTCTTAAACAGCTACAGTTCACCAAAAAGAGGAGGGCAGCGATCGCCGGGAAGGCTTGTGATTGTCTCAGGTCTGTTTGCGGGGGAGAAAGGGGTTCAAAGAGGTCCTAGTTAACTCGACGATGAGATTGGTAAAAGTACTACTTATAGGAGAGAGAGTGGGGAAAAGAAGTGCACTTCTTATAAAGAAAAAGGAGGTGCCGTGCTAGGGACGAATTCGCTCTAGTGAAATCTGCCAGGTAAAGCAGGAAACTGACTCAGGGAGGGTTTTGGGGTTTTTGAAGAGGGGGGGGGGGGGGGGAGTTTTGAGTTAGGGGAGGCGGATGGGTGGGGGTGTTCGTTGTATTTGGAAGTCGGGGGGGACGGTGGCGGGTGGCATGGCACTCACACGGAAAACACAGGAGGCCCGGGGGCAGAGGGGAATTGGGGAGGGGGACAGTCTCCCGTCAGTCAACCCACACCGCAAACGCGCCCGCGACAAAATAAGGCCAATGCTCGCGTTCACAAGACAGATTTTCCTTGTTACAGAAAAGAAAAAGCCCCCTCCAAGAAGCCGGCTACTGAAGCCTCACACAAAGTCGACGGAAATACTCAACCGGGGGGGGGGTTTGGAAAGGGGCAAAAAGGGTTGGTTGGGGGATCTTGCGGGAGGGCAACCGCAGGGCAGGCTTCGGGGAGCGGGGCAGAAAAGAAATCCAAGGATCTCCAAGGTTGGGCGAGATATCAAGGGGATATCATAAGGGGGAGGTTACTGTGACCCGGTACGTGGTTGGTTGGGGAGGGAACTCAAGGTGTGCACTGAAAGATCATCTCTCAGCTGTGAAGGGCTGAGGTGCCTTAGCTAAAAACTTCACTTTAAGGTCTCTCCTTGAGGCATGTTTCTGATGAGGGACGGAAAAGAGGACCCGCCGAAGTCAATTGAAGGAGGAAAAAAGGGGGGAAATGTGTTCTCCGAGAAGGTTCGGCCCTGTTTCAAAAATGGTTTAAAACTTTCATCTTCAAGACTGTGAATTTGAAAGCTCAAGGAGGTGTCACACTTTTAGAGGATAGGGGGGGATTGAGAGAATGGAGAGGAGAGCATGGTAGGACCACGGGCTAGGGTGGGAGAAGATTGCACCGCCTGTTCTGGACAATTGAGAATTACGGGGGAGATGTTTCGTCGGGAAAAGAAAAAAAAAGGAAATAGTAAGAATCCCGAAAATAGGTAGGAGAGAGACGGGGACCAGAGCTCCTCTTACGTCATGAGGATTGTTGGTAACGAGGGGAATAGATTTGGTTTGGGAAAACGGGTGGTAAAATTTCCATTAGAAGGGGGGGAGGGAATTCGTGGAAAGGTAAAAATGGGCAAAATTGAACCACAGCGACGTTTGCGAACAGCAGAGAACCTATCTTAGTGGAAGAAATGGAATGGCTTCTGCGCGAAAGGGAACTGAAGGGAAATCTATCTCGTATGTTCCCGCGCGAGTAATCGACGCGAAAAAGCAATTCCTTTACACTAGAGAGAAATAATAGAAAAGGGGTAAAGGTCCTAGTCTGACTAATCGGTGAGATCTAGTTCACCCATACCTCCAGTCAATCTTTGACCTTTTCTAGAGAGAGGGGGGGGACAACGAGAGAAGAAGAGGCCCTCAAAGAAGGGCTCTTGAAGGCGTCCAATCGCATCCTGTGCGGGGAGAGGGGATCTTCGCAAAAGCGAAAGAAGAATGCGGAGAGAGATCATATCCTGGGAGCCATATGATCCGCTCCCTCTGCACGCGTTTTCCTGCTGGAGACGCACGACAAAAGTGATTCGGAAGACTAGAAGGAAAAGGGAAAAAGAGGAAAGGAAGAATGTGGCTTTTGGCAGGGGGCCGGCCCTTTTTTAAAGTGGGCAGGGGATTCCCAAACTTTCTGGGTCAGACGCAAGTCTTCCTTTAGGGGGAGAGTCCAAGGAAAGATGAGAGAAGAGAGGGGAGTTTTAGGAGGAAATTCCCTGCACCTTCTAGTGTCCCCCGCCGTCTCGTCCTGTCGGCAAATCAATCTGAAAAGAAGGCGTAAAGAAATGATCCCATAAAAACGCTTCTTCGCAAGGAAGGGAAATCAGGATGAGAAATGCTCAAGCTCCCAGGGGTTTGTCCCGGTCGTCTTGTAGGGCTTGGGCGACGAGAAGTTATTTAGTAAAGTGTCTTACCTCTCAGAAGAAGGAAAAGAGGATCAGAATCGGCTCGAGGTTCTTGAGGCCCCATGTACTTCAGATGCGTTCACCCTTCCGCATCGTGGGTAGACTTAGAGAAGAAGGCTGGGAAAGAAAGGCCGGGGGAGGAGAGAGCTGGGAAGGATGTGATAGCGCGGAGGACGCCGTTTTCTGTAGCGGCAGTTTCTAGCAGGACCCTTTGGGGGTTGAGAGGTGGGCCAGAGACTTTATAACGGGAGAGAAAAAAGAGGGGGGGCCCTGAAAAGGGGTAACAAACTGATTAACTCATCCTAACTATACTTAGGCTTCCCACACGCCGGTTCGTCTGGGAACTACTAAACCTCGGACAGGACAACTTAAAGAGGAAAGAGGAAGAAAAAAAAAAAGAAGACTTGTACCTAACGGGTCGCGACGCGTACACAGAGGGGAAATACTATGGAGCTGACCGCGAGAATCAGAGGAGTATTGAAAATCTAGAAGAAGGGGAGGAGTCCCCGCAAGGGGGTGGGGGCCTGAAAGCGCAAGAGTTTCGACCCAAGCAGGACCTTGAGAGCCCTCCGAGTCGGAAATCAAGATCGCCGATGATGCTATAGATCGGAGGAGGAAAAAGAAATATAGTATCCAAAAAGAGAGAGGGGGAGTCTTGGAGGGGAAACAGATGTGCTCTTAACGAGGGGCGAGGACTGTGGGTCCGAAGTATCCGGTGCGGATCTGATTAGCTGAAAAGACTAAGGAGTGGTGGGGAAAGGATCTGGTAAGAAGATGAGATATGTGGGAAGAAAAGGGGGATGTCTCCGGGGTAGCGAGATGCAACAGTATTCTTGGGTTTAGATACCTGTCGAGAAATAAGCGGCCCTTAGGTACTTGAGGGCCTGAAGAAGAAAGGGCGGTGGAAAAAGTGCGAGTAAGGGAGAAGGCTTAAGGGGAACCGTAGTCCTACCCTTTCAGCGCAACGCAGAGCCGTGTCTTAATCAACTGGGGACCAGCAGCCCCCAATGGAAGGAGAGGAGAAAAAGCTTCAGAAAAAAGGAAAAAACTCTAATGGCGTACTCTCCAGAGGAGCAAATACATCCAAAAGCGTGAAAAAGGATAAAGGGCGATCTCGAGCGCGAAGTAGAAGTCACGAAGGGATAAGGAAGAAAAAAGTGAGGATTCTCATGAAGAACATGAAGAAAAGGTCTCTTGAGCCAGAAGCGCCTCCATCGGCATAAGGTATCTTGAGCCCCTGAAGAAAAGTAGGAAGAAAGAAAACTCAGATATCTCACACTGGAAATAAAAAAAAAGACCACCGCAGACCACAACCCTTTTAAGCTGAGAAGGATCAGGGAAGATGGTGGGGACACTCCGTACACAGGACTTGGAATTAGATACTTCAGCAAAAGCGCCCTACTTACGGAGAAAGCGAGGGGAGGGGGAATAAAGATCGAGTGGTTATGAAAAGCCATCTAATTACTTCTATCCGCCTCCCATGCGGCGAAAGCGATGCACAGATATAAAGAAAGCTCCCAATACAGGGTAACTCTGCTCCACCTCACTTGGGCTCACTAGAAAAAGTTGAACAAATCCTTCAAGGACAGATAAGGGGATACTTTCAAATTTTGCGATCCTCCTGTCTTATGTCCAACCGGATTTTTTAAAAGAGGGGAGAGGGACCTAGGACCTCCGAAGAATTATCTCTTCTGGGGTAAAGTGGTTCCGGGATCTGGCACGACATTCCTCCGAAAAGGAGGCGTGGACTTAAAGAAACCTCTAAGTAGGAAGGAATACCGTTCTTCGCTCGTGGGAGTATCCGCGGCCGGACGTTTTCCGGAGGGGGGGACGAAAGATACCACATCGGTGGGGGAAGCTCTTTACAGGCCGTCCGGGTACCATTCACGAGTCTCGAGGGGTGAAAAAAAGGAAGGGGATAACTTAGCCTCTCTAGGAACACAGGGCCGAGCTCAAGTTCTCAGAGGAACGGGGGGGGTGGGTATAAGAGAGGAGGAAAGGGAGGGGGGGATCAGGCGACAGGGGAGGGAGGAATAAGAAAAAGTCTCAGAGTTACGTCCTTTCCAAAAAAACTGGTCTGGCTGCACGATGGTTGACCGACAACGTTTCATTAACGTTAGATCGCAGACTGATTCCATGGGAACAAGGGGGGAAAACCCGGAATGAAAAAAAGGAACTCTAACGGGTCAAATGGCTCATTGGGACGTCCGGGGGCTCTGACGGTAATTGAACTAACCTTCAGCTCAATTGTATTCTGGTTCTTTAGGGGGGTGGGGAGGGGAACCCTCAAAGAAATGAAACAGGGAAGCAGGCGGTCGAGAATCATTACCTAGGAGACCGAACCCGTTAAGCGAGGGCCGGAAAGGCCATCGCCAGCAAAGTTCAAAATGAGCGGGACTCAGTCAAAAGTGAAAAAAAGAAGGGGAGGTGGAAGGAAATGAAACGGGGGGCACAGGTATGGCCGATTGCCCGTGAACGTCCTTGAACCCGGCCACGACTAAAAATATCTTGGATCAACCCCTCTACAAGGTTGGGGAAGAAGGTACAAAGGGAGTGGTAGGCGGGACTGAGAGAACCGGGGACGCCAATGAGGACTATCCACGGCCAAAGGGAAGTTAGTGTCATACACCTCCTTAGCCTAGACCGCTTCAGACTACCGATGAAGTAGGGAGATGAAAAAGAAAACTGGGAAAGGAAAGGAAATCTATGAGGATCATATCTGGCTCCACCGGAACGGGACGTCTTGTGGCCAGAGCCCCCAAGCTATGAGGCGAGACGATTAAGGGGGGAAAGGAAGGAGGAAAAAAGATGGTGTATCGCGGATGAGCAGGGAAGAAAAATCGGCTTAGGAAGTTGCCCGTTTCGTTGTTATTGCGCTTCCTAGGGCCACTTTGTCATTCCACGGGGGGACCAGGGGGACATGTCAGGGAGGATGGAGTACGTTGTGCTGGTGAGGAAACTTCCGTTAGCGTAAGCAATCCCAAAGCACCGAAAGCAGCGGATCCAATAAGTGGGTTCCCAGGGAGGGAAAAAGCAGGGACCTAGAAACTGCCTTTGCTCCCCAAACACCCCCTCCACGCCGCCCATCCATAACCAGCGAAAAAAAGGGATGATACAAAAGAACAGAATCCAAAAAACAAGCCATGCGCGAGACGCGTATCATAGGACTGGATTGGAAAAACTAGGGGGGGCGAAAGTAGAAATCACTTGGATGTCGGAAGAAAAACAGCGAGGAATTTTCATGGTAAAATGATCAGGAGCCCTCTCCTCTGATACACCATCGCTAGGACGGGAGGAGGGGGGGAAAGAGAAAGCACTACTCAACCTAAGGGACAACCTGGAACGGGGAACCCCGAAATCCCAAGGACGTCCGAAGGAGGAGAGAGCTGAAAAAAAAAAAAAAGGGAGGTAATAAATCGCAATGTTTATTTTCCCGGGTCTCCGACCGTTCTTCGGGTAATGACAGGGGCGGTGATAGTTCCCCACAAATCCGAACGGACTCTTGGCCAGGTCATTATAGAGAGATAGTCAAGTAATGCTACGAGATTTCCTACTGAAAAAAGGATTAGGAATGAGAGAGCAGAACGTGCAAACACTTCCAATTAAAAACGTATCGGCCAGACGCGCATGGCTTGTGGTGCAGGGGGGTAAGTTTTCTCGGTGGAGGACGGAAGAGGGGGAGTGAGTTAGGGGGATGTGGTCGTGGGGATGGCCATGGCAGGTCCTGCTTTGTTCGAAACGGGGAACAAATGAGGACGGGCCGGCGGGGGCTAGGGGGGAGGGTGGAAGGAGCAATCTCCCCTTCGAAGAAGAAGAGAAATCCATCGGAAGAAGAGCCGAAAAAGAAACAGAAGTACAGGGAAGCCTTGGGGTATGTGGACAACGGCAGAGAACGAGCCTATTCGGGAGAATGAAGGGAGAGTCAAGAAGAAAAAAAGCTCTCCAGGAAAGGGCTCTCTTCAGGCACTCTCAAGGCAGTCTCTGGACCTCTGCCCAAAAGGAAAAGAATCTCGGGGGGGCCCGCAGAGATATAGTAGAAGGAGAATAATAAGATTTAGGGACTCCGGTCGTTTGTTTAAAGCTCACGGTCGGGCATCGGGTGCCAGAGCCGCGGGAGCAAACGGAGGGAGGAAGACGACTTCACTTCTCCCATGGAGCGAGCAAGAGGACTGGAGGGCAATGGTCTCTAATAAAGAGCCCCGAAGCCCAAGGGGGAACCAGGACGACAAATCTAGTATCCAACAGATCTTAAAGGTGGGGGTTGGGGGGGGGTGGGGGGGGGGACTGCAGACGGGGTAAAACTCCGGCTACCATCTGGGGAACAAGTCAGCTGTCGAACATGAGTCAAGGAGCCATTCCGATTCTCTTAGGGTGAGATGGCGGAAGGGGAATGAAACGAGGAGGGGGAAAAAGTGTGTCCTCAGAATATAGACAGGACTATCCATTCGTTGCAGGTTTCGGCAAAGCAACCGAACGGCCTCACCTTCAAAAGAAACATCGTTGAAGAAGGGAGGAGAGAAGATGAAAAGCAAGGAGCGGAAGTCATGCTTTGAATGGGGGAAAGTTTTTAATAAAGGGGGAGTGGGAAGACCTGTTTTCCCAATGTAGGCCAGGAATCACCTATTGTGGGTTTCGATCTATCTCTTACACTCAGGGTTCATGACATACACGCGGGGGGAAATGATCTAAGAAAAAGTCTCAAAAACCGGGGGTGAGCACCAGGAGCCGACGGCGGCGAAAACAAAGAGCACGGATTGGAAGCCCAAGAAACCCGACGCAAGGGAGCCTTAACCCATTTTCTCTATCTAAAAGCGGCACGAAGGAGGGACTAAGGAAGGTTACCACGAAGGGGGAGGGATTGGGGGGGGAACTTCCGCAGGGAAAAAACTCCGAGCACGAACAAACTACAAAAGCGAGTTTGACCACAGAAGGGTGCTGCCCCCCGGACTGCGGTAAGTTAAGACCATGTCTTGGATCACCCCGAGAGGGAGGGGCGTAGAGATGTCTCTATAAAGCACCGCTGAGTCACAGACGGTCCCGCGTGGACGGATCGATGGAAGCGCTGCCTGCCGACAAGGAAAGATCCCGGCTTCTGTGAAATGGGAGGAGGGAATCGAACATAGTGATGATGGGGTTCTCTGGGGAGAGCCATCGGCCGGAGATTGGGACAAAAATCCGGTATCCTAGTAAGGAGTATCGGGGCCATTCTCACTCCCTAGGGTCCACCTCGTGATGCGCCTCAAAGCACGAAGTGGCGCCTTCACGGGGAATGAACATAATTATCTTCAAACCGGGGGATGGTCACTTTTAGTGAATGCACGGGGTGGGGATAGAGTTTTCCAAGACCCGGTGTGTGACGACTTGAGATCGACGGAAATGACTGGGAGAGGAGGGACGCCACAAGGGGAGGCCGTGAGGATTTGGCGTACTCAGCGTGCCAGAAAATTAAGAGAGCGGTTCGGCCCCGCCTCCTGGAAGATAGGACAGGGTGTTCGGACGTCACTGCGAAGGGGATCTAGAAATGATCTCCAGACTCTTCTCAAAACAGGACAGGGGGGGGCAAAGTCCAACAGAGCACAGACCTCATAGGACAGGGGTTGGGGCTCTGCGTCGGTATTCCAGGGACGAAGAGATCTTTCCGATGGGCGGACGGGCTGACGCGCAAGGATGGCAAGGCGCTGTCAATCGAAGAGGGCTGGCAAAGACTGAAGTCGAGGACGTGGGGAGAAAAGCCGCGAAATCGTGATCTAAGAGGGCTGGACTATTCGAGGGCGCTGCTCTCTTTGCGGAAATGAGTGCGCAAGGACCGACCATTTTGGACTGAGGGCGCAGAGGAGCGGAAGGAAAAAGGGGGTATTGAGTTCCCGTGCCGCTCCGGGATACTTTTCTCAGAGGGGAAAAAGAAAGTCTTACCTACACTGTCTTGACGCGCCCGCGGAACAGACGGTAGCGGGACCTCACACGCCGGGAGTAAAATGAAGAGAGGGAAAGGAAAACGTCAAGGGGGGAAGTACTAGAAGAGGGGAGACGGGAAAAAAAATCCAGAGGGCAGAGGGAGCCGAACCATCACGATTAGAGAAAGGACACTCGTTTCTCAAGAAACGGCTTGGCTAGATCACAAACTGGAAGGGCTTTCAAAGCAATCAGGCAGAAGAATTCAAGGAAACTCGAGAAGGAAGATGAAGACAGTCAAAGGAAGGTAAGAAGCCAGGCACCGGGTAGTCCAGGATGAGTAGATACAACGGAGATGAGGGAAATATATATAGAACTCATCAATGTCGATCGAGCAGTTGCGAGGAGGTGCCTCACATACAGATTACTTTCTAAGGGGAACGTACGCGGAAAGGGGGGGTCCTCCTGAGGAAGGGGGGGAAGAGGATTCTTGAGGGGAGCCAGTTGAGGATCCTCGTGGAAGAGCCTCCATAGGTCTTGGCACATGTCCGTGTCGCGAACAGTAAGGTTAGGGAGAAAAGGCCCGCAACTGAGAATGTGTTTCTGCCAAAGGTCAAGGAAGCGTGAACTCGGCCGCCTTTAACGGTCTCCCAGAGGGGGACCTAAACGGTGCTATCTAAAGAGTGGAAAAAAGGTATTGTCGCACCCTCTACAAGCTTGGAGAGCAAAGTGGGAGGTAAACGCGGAGACCGGGGAAAAGCACGACAACCAAGGTAGGCGGACTCCGGATGCCTCTACTCACCCCTAGCGATTTCTTACTCTCAACATTAACCGCAAAATAAAGCGAAAACAATCCACGAGGAGCTCCTTAGATCTAGGCGGCCGGGGGGAGGGACACTTCAAGGAAAGTCCATGGGCAGCATAGAGGAGAGAAAGTACATCTCAGACCCTTCGGGAGGGGACAGCCAGGAGACATTATCAATTCAGTAGAGACACAAAGGGAAGAAAAAGACCGAGCCCACAAAAACCTACAACATGTAAGATTTCAGGACGCGGGCGTTTAACCGTGGGAGGACAGAAGGGAGGGGGGTCATCATGAGCGAAGGGAGAGGGCAGATGAGCCTACATTAGAGCATCTTTGCGGGAAAGAGCCCACAGCCCGGTGCAAAGTTAAGAAAGGCCTCCCCTATAGAAGGGCGAACGGTGCGGCTGGGCTGCCCCAGAACGGCGGCGAGCAAGGACCGGAGGAGTGTAAACTCGAATCCGACGTCAAAAACGGCCAGCCGAAAACGTGAAGCCTCAAGCCAGGGAGCAGGAGCACCCAGAACGGGGGCAGGCTCCTGGCTGTAAAACCGATTTGGGGAAAGAAAAGGGGGATATATGACGGAAGGGGGAAACGGGTCGAAGGGATCCTAGGCAGCCTTAGCGGCGCAGCCCGCGGACTCAAGAGATGGATCCCCTCACGACGAGGCATTAAGGGACCTGACGAAATGAGATGAAATATAATGTCGCGTCCGATCGTATTACTGTCAAACGGTTTTGGAACAGAATCGGCAAAACGAGAGGGGAGGGAAAGGCCGAAAAACGTACGACTCCGGTCGGGCCCTTTTCATCGGCCAATCTCTGTCAAGGCATTCCAAGCGTCGAGCCCCGACCTTGCGCGGTCCTATCTATCCGCAGCAGCGAAAACAATGGGCAAGCCACTCTGGAAGAGAGCGTGTTCAGGCTCCTTCCTCTTTCGTACCTCCTAAAGGTGCTCGCTTTAAGTCTGAAGTCGGGTCCACCGCGTTTAGCGGGGAGGGACCGGAGTCAGTGACAGTTCCAGGTAGCGGCCTCCGGAAAATGGCCTAAAGGACAATGCCAAACATTCCCATCTAGAAAAAAGGGGGAAAAAAACCAAATTCCCCCTTGGACAGAGGGAGTCTTGACACCGGAGATTGACGAGCGATTCAGACGTGTGAGAGAAGTGAACTGGGTCAGCGGTCGGGGGGGCGGGCCCCCGCAATAAATAGAAAATCAATGAGGTGAGCAATCCCCTGCGAACAACAATGGCGTGGATCCCACCATCTCAAGCGCGTCCCACTCCGGCTTCTTCCAGTAAAAAGACTGGGAAAGGGGAGCGCTGAAAAAAAGGGGGGGACATTCTCCGGGGATGCTTCAGGAACAAAACGCCGAAAGGACCAGACCGCATGCTTTTTCACCCGATACCCTTTGTTAGCCTGGTGACACGGGTAGTAGCGGGCGCTGTACTGAAGGAGCACACTTTCCGACGGGAAGGACGAAAGTCCCGTAAGGCTAACTTTGGGCAAAATTATCCGACGGTCACGCGCGCGAAGTGCGGAAAAAGAAGAAGGGACCTTTAACAAACGACGGCCAATCTTTGAGGTCACCGTGAGGATCTAGGATCCTCATAGAAAAACAGGAATACGGGTCTGCTTGGGGGGTCCATAAGAAAATAACTGCCTGAACGGGGATCGTACGAGAACTGATACATATGAGGGTGGGGTGCGATGCGCTCGGCGCGCACCCACTCCTTAGGGCTGCCCGCGTGGGACGGACAGTCCCCCTCGAAGGGTCGTTGGGGGCCCATTCAGGGAAAACGGGGTGCGAGACGAGGGGGGGAGCACGATGCAACGGGAGAAGAAAAAGCGCCCCACTAAAAACCGTTCGGGCCCCGAGGGTTTTTTCCCCGTGGAGACACCAACCAAGCATGGAATGAACGTTCCAAGGCCATGCCTCCCAATGAATTCCCCCTAACGCTGAAGAACCCGTGAAAGAACCACCCTACGAAATCGAACCACACCCCCACCCACAAACCAACCTCCATTCTTAGACTCTGGTCTCTACCGAAAAAGGGAAGAGGAGAAGGCGGGGGAGAGAAGAAGGCAGGGAAAGGATTAAAGAACCTTCTAGATATTGTCCTCTTTCAACGGGCCTCTCGGAGGTCAACAAACGCATTATTGAGGAAGAGAGCTCCGGGAAAACGGAATTACCGGTCAACCGCACGGAGACAACGTGAATGAACAAGGGATCCGCGCAATGATTTGAAGAGAGATCGCCGGCATGGGAAAGTAAAAGGTTTAAGGGTAAACGGGGGAAGACCGCGTTGCACGAGTGATCGAGGTTCCCGCAGAAAGGACAGGGAGAGGGGGGGCACAAAAATTACGGAAGGCCACAATATTTCCATCTCAGCAAAAAAGGCGGTTACCGACTGCGTCGAATGGGCGCGAGTCTGCAAAAAATAAAAAGGCGGGAGGGTAGACCCTCGCTCGCGCATGACGGGGGGGTTGGGGGGGGACGGGAGGGCGGCGTTTTGGAGGGGTTCTTCTTGTGGATTACTGGGGTGAGCAGCGGGGGGCGGGGACAGTGACTGAGAGAATATTAAACTTTAAGATGCAGGGTCAGTGAGGGAGGGGGAGAGGGGATACTCCCTCGGCAGTACATCATCTCTAAAAAAGCCGAAAAATCTCTCCTAAAGACCACCTGAAGTTCAGTGGGGGACCAAGTTCATATTATAGGTTGGGATGTCCACCCGAAAGCTCCTAACTATGTGAGGAGCTTCAAAAGAGCGCACCTCAAATTTCCTCCTAGTGAGCAGAAGGCGGGACGGGTCATCTCATCAAGGAGGCTGTGGGCCTTTACCAGAAGAAGAGGACGGGACCCAGTCTCCGTAGATATATCGACTCATAGGGAAGTGGGACAGGAGTGCCCGGAGTGTGGGATCTCACGGTGGCCGTCGGGGAAGGGAGCAAGGCAAGTCTCGTGAAATGACAAGAAGACGTCACTGGGAAGGTGGTACCAGGAGGCTTCCGGGTTTCTCGCCTGCTTGAATCCAGCCTCCGACACGGTGGAAGAAGAAATCCGGGTCTAGGGTACCAAGAAGATCGCATTTCATGTCAGGGCCCGTTTTCAGGAAAGTGTTCACTGCAATCTACCTATGGTAACCGAGTGAAGAGGGGAAAAAGAGTATGGTAAAAAATAAATCATTCAAGCACGGGCTCGTCGATGTCTCTGCCCGGCGGGTGGCAGCTAATGTGGAAAGAATGCTCCCGCCGGGTCTTAAGAAAAAACAGGCTAGTCGGTGGGCCCGAAAACGAAATTACCCTCGCAAGACGAGAAGACATCGATGAAAAACACGCGGCGTCAATCGACCTTTACAACGGCAAGCAGAAGTTGTTGTGGAACGGTGGAGGAGAGGAAGTGGACCCACGGGTTTCTGGAACCCAGTCGATACCAAGAACCTGGCACGGGGAACATCAGTACTCGGGAAAAGGGGGTTAAAGAGACGGAAAGCGACTTGGCAACCGTATCCATAGCCTGACGATTTCAACGATCCAAAAGGGAGGGAAGAGGTTGATGAAAGGCGATAGGGAAGGGTAATCTCTATTGCTGCTCAAGTCGAGGCAAATCCTTGAAAGGGGGGGGAGGGCAATCGACATGGATAAAAGACCGTGTAAGGGGAACAGGGGGTTGCTCCCCGGATAGGCTAGTGGGAAAACCCACCCTCAGAAGGGAAGTGAAAAAGAGCGGACCCGCTAGGGACTCCTCCAAAAAGACGATGCGAAGTCCATCGCTCCGTCGAGTAGGAGGGTCAGGAGCGACGCAAGAGTCAAAACGAGAAGGAGGGGGGGAACTGGGAGGTGCAAGCCAGCCCTACTATGCTTAAATCTTAAAAAACACCTAGGGGGACGAGTCCAGAACACAAACCGTCGCGAAGGGGAACGCCCGTCGTCAGAAAGGGGTCTGTGAAAACCTCACTTTTCAGAGCTGGGACCGGGGGACGGCGCTCGAGTTAACTACCAGTCTGGGTCAGTTATAGAACCTCGCCCCTAGGAGCGCATGCGCACCGGAGCGTAGCCAGGTCATGGGGGATGGGGAAAGGAAGAGGAAACAAGGGCGAGGCCGTCGTTGACCAAGAGCCGCGGTTTCCCAGCGGCGCCTTGCACGCAAAACTAGAATGTCTCCAGACTATAGACAACAGTACTCGGGGACCAGCAGGGGGAGTCAGAAAGCAAGAATGGATCCTCATGTTGTTGGGGCTCGCTTTAGTCTGGTATGGCGTGGGAAGAGAACGCGCCGGGCGAAGCTGGGAGGGAAGGGGAGGAAAAGCAAGAAGACGAGGTCAAGGGAGACAGGAGCTTCTTCAGGGGAAGGAACTAAATGCGCCGGCCGAGGGCGCCCTGTCCGCACTCAAGTTTCGCATCGCGGCTGGACTATCATCGGGGCGATGAGAAGAGTTTCGGTTAGGAAAACTGGAGCGTACCGACGAGGCTCGGAATGACACCCTAAGCAAACGGTGGGGGAGTAAAGGGGGGGACCAGTGGCCGCTCGTTAAACTTAGGAGGCCAAATTGTCTGACCATACGTTTCAAAGGAGAGGAAAGGGCATAAATTAGGAGACTCACACAAGGGACTTAAATCTACGAAAGGCGAAGAGGAGTTTCGCTTAAGAAGGATAGAAAAACGAAAGGGCCGAGTCCGCCCGAACCAAATCCGGAAAAAAGAGTGACAAGACAGTATAATCTGAGGGAACCCCGAAGGAGCTCAAAGACCTGAGGGAGGGAAGAGCATCGCCCCAGCATCCTGCAAGACAGATCACCTATCATCCTGAAAGAGGAACTTGCGAGGCCACATACACCACTCCTATACATTAGGAAGATAGATCTCAAAACAACAAAGAGTTATTACAATGAATAAGGGCATGGAGGAGCGAGTCGGGGCCTGTGGGACGGGCCTCTCACTGGACATGCGGAAGGGATGAGGGATGTCTAAGGTCAAAAAACGAAGGCCGGGCGTGCTGCGTGCGATTGAAAACAACTCCTTGATGGATTTCTCGGTCACCGCGTCTAATAGGGGAGTAACGAGGTAAGGGTCGCGAAAACGGACTTGAGGGGGCGAGAGGGCGAGTGGGGGTTCTTCCTCAGATACGCCTTGACGCGGCAAGATCGGCTCTTCGCTGAAAAATTCACTAACGGAGGGGGAGGGAAGCCAAGTCTGGAGGCCGGCTGCAAACCGGGTATGGGACGAAAAGATCGGCCTCTTTAACTCTAAAGAGAGGAAGTTAGCAAAACTCCCGAATGTAAGGGAGGTAATCCAAAGGGGAGAAAGAAACGGGCTCGCCCCTGGGGCGGGAATCCATACGCAAAGAAATGAGCAGCGGATAAGACTCGGCGCTCTCCTTATATCCGGGGGCGCCCAGTCACGGCAGCTGCAGAAAGCAGGGAGCAAACGGGCATCTCTGTCGAAAACAGCAGCAGGGGAAGTGCCCATAAATAGGCGGAGGGGGGGAAGCATGCACGAAGCGCTCTTCCGAAGGACGCAAAGCTCCACCGGCCCCTACAAAACCCACACCAAGGGAGCTGCAGGTAGGAGCCAAGGTTGAACAATGGAGCAAATCCTATACGGCCGGCAACAAGGCTCCCGACAGGATCAGCGGGGTGTGGTCGGCGGTAACGGGAAATAGGGGGGGCTCCCGTGCAAAGGGGCGAGGTACCCAAGAAAGCGCCCGGCAATCGTGCGGACACCATACGCAAGAGGGGCGGCTAGAAAGGGAGCAACCAAGGGGGGTTCTCAGGGGCGCCGGTACACTAAGAAAGGAGCAAAAATGATGCCAGAACCATTCCGTACTGCCTATAATCAAAGCCTGATCACTGAGGTCTCGGGGCGTGTTATTAAATTAGGGAGATTTTGAAAAGGAGTCGGGACATGCACCGATGCTAGGAATTCGCGGGGGTTCCATGAGGGGCAAGGGGAAAGGGGAGGGGGAAGCGCGCCCTAACCCAAGAACGAAAGAGCTATTTATCTCAAGCCCTCCTATGAGCAGCCAGAAGGATTCCTCTCTGGATAGAGAAGGGAAGATTCAATGGGCCTCTTTGGGAAGAATCTCAAGGGCCAACGATCGGGCACGTTCCGGACCGGTTCTGAGAAATTTCTCCGGATCCACGGCGGTGCAATAGTTGACTACGCTAGCACTCGGGAAGCTTCTCGGTGAAAAAAGCTAGCCGTCATCAAAGGAAAGAAACTTTTATAGAGGGACGCGAAATTTTGGGTCACCTGTTGCTGAACATCCCGGGGCTCTGCAGTAGGATCTGGTCACCAACGTTGAGTGCACCTAGGTCATGACCGGAAACTGAGGCGTATCGCCTAGAAATGCCTCATGACAAGTCCAAGGAAATTCCCAAAGAGAGTCCACATCGTTTTCCAATTCCCACGCAATTTACCAGTAAGTCCGGGAGAGAGGTTGGGGAACGAATAAGTCAGATATGAGAAAGAGGAAGGGGGGAGGCTTTTTTAGGTGGCCCCCGAAAAAACCTCAATCGAAAAACGCCGCAGCCCATTCTGTAGAGGAGCTTGATCCGATACACCAAATTTTCGCTCTATTCAGAAACCAGCAAGAGACCCGGCGGGAATGAGCATACCGGACCACAGGAAAAATCTGGATTTTTAGCAAAGCTGCCGCGTGTTTGTATGGACGATTGCCCGGGATTTCCATTGACCCGGCGGGCAGGGGAAAATGACCCTTAACGAGAGGGCGGGGAGACCAGCGAAAAAGGGGGGGTATCCTCCACAAGGGGAGGTAGGGGCGAGTTCAAGCAGGAACCAGGCCAAAGGGAATCACGGGATCGAGACCCTTCAAAGTGATGAGTGGTAGAAGCGCACCCAAAGGGAAACTAGGGAAGACCTATGCGAATGGGCCGGCAACGTATCCAACGGGAAAAAAGGGTTCTAGACAAAGGTAACCATATAACCAAGCCAACTCGGAACTGCTCGGTGAAGTCCCCGATCAGACTGGAAGGAGCAGGGAACAGAGCGCCGAAACCCTTTCTCACTTTTTTGGAGCATCCTCAGGCAAGCACGAATCGGCTTGGACGGGATGTGGCTTAGGAACAACTCTTCCTCGGTAATTCCAAACTTTGGGCTCATGGGAAATCTTTTTTCAAAAAAGGCGGGAGTTTGCGGGGGTTGGAGTCGATGAGGAATGGGGAGCGGGAGCTCCGTCCCACGACCAGAATACGAAGGGGCAGGCCTTCCAAAGAGTAAATTTTCGACACCGCCGGAACCATCAAACCACACACTCCTGCACAAGGATGAGACCACACCTCAAAACCAAAGGATACACACCCAAACCTCCACCACCAAAAAACCCTCCATTCTCGAGCGCCGGAACCTGGGCGGAGGGAAGGCAACGTCGCTACATTCGAAAAAGGGTCATGGCGGCAAAATGGGGCTTCTGGGGGGAAGAGATTGACTCTTAAAGAAGTAGAGCAAAATGGCAAAAACGCGAGGGCCGGGGCGGGAAAAGTAACACTTATTCCGGGTCAACCGCATCGGATACACGGGTTCCCTGGGAAGAAAGAACTCT